>Ga0153919_100029_pt1 | contig 28737 bp, 25 predicted proteins | sample TSGA003MetaG_FD_104712 | JGI IMG/M metagenome (GOLD analysis project Ga0153919, IMG submission 104712) | Attine ant fungus gardens microbial communities from Georgia, USA - TSGA003 MetaG | ecosystem: Host-associated > Fungi > Mycelium > Unclassified | place: USA: Connecticut, Klassen Lab...
CATCAACACCCTGAATAATTCCTCCCGTAGGAAAATCAGGACCCTTTAAAAATTTCATCGCTTCTTTTAAAGTTAACTCCGGATTTTTGATATAAGCAATTGTTACATCAACCACTTCATTAAGATTATGAGGGGGCATGTTTGTGGCATATCCTGCAGCAATTCCAGTCGATCCATTAACCAAAATATTTGGAAAATAAGCTGGTAGTACGGTTGGTTCTTTTAACTTATCATCATAGTTTGGAGCAAATTCAACTGTATCTTTATCTAAATCACTTAATAATAACTCAGAAATTTTTTGCAGTTTTGCTTCAGTATAACGGTATGCTGCAGCACTATCCCCATCAATTGAACCGTTATTTCCCTGCATTCTTACTAACGGAACGCCCATCTTTCAATCCTGAGACATTCGCACCATTGCTTCATAAATCGAACTATCACCATGGGGATGATATTTACCCATCACATCTCCAACAATCCGAGCTGATTTAAGAGTTGGTTTATTATAAAAGATTTTCAACTCACTCATCCCATACAAGATCCGACGTTGCACAGGTTTTAAACCATCACGTACATCAGGTAAAGCCCGGTCTTGGATAATATATTTAGCATAACGACCAAAACGATCTTCCATTAAATCATCAATTGCAAAAGAAATAATTTCGTTGTTTTTTGTTAAATCAGAGTTTTGTTTAGCCATTTAGTAGCCTTTCTTAAATAGTTATTTTCCAGCATTGGATTTTGATTGGTTAAACCAAATGGTGGTTAGAACCTGTAGTAATGATTTTAAATCTAAAACTTGATTCAAGATTTTTCCACCATCAGTCAACGATCATTGTTTAGAGAATAGTTTACTGGTGTAAACTACTGGTTCTTGAAGACTTTCAGCCTTTCGATAAAAATCCAAAGTTGTAATCAAGAGTTTTGTTGTTTTACTATAAGTAATCAAACCCTCATAAAGCGTTGCTAAACTATTACGAGTTCAGTTGAAGTTTAATTTCAATAACTGTTGTTCATTTAATAATACTTTTATTTTAGAACTTTTTTGTGCAGAAGAGAGGTCAAGATGAAATTTTGGTGAACCTTCAAAAAAATTAATCCGGAAAATTGCATCTTTGATTGTTTTAGTTTCAACCACAATCTTTTGTTCTATTGAAGTTTTAGTTTCTTGTTCTAAGGGTTGGACCAATTCTTTAATATCGACTGTTTGATAACCTGCTAATAAATTAAAAAAATCCAAGTGAGCTAAACTAATTAATTGCTGTACAGTTCGTTTTCTGAAGAACTTTTTGTTATTAACCTTTCACTTCTCATCCTTGGTATCAAGAAGATATAACTTTTCTTGAGTATTATAAGTAATTACTTTATCAAGAATAATTTTTAATAAAGTTTGTTGACGGTTAGCAACTTGAAAAAATCAGGTCACACTTGCTTCATCTTCAACTAATATTTCAACTTTATTAATGATTGTTTTAGCGCCATCCATTCAAGAAGAAACTACTTCGATCAAGATTCTTTCATCATTACTAACACTAATCAAATAATGATTAGGAACAAACCCGAGAAACTGTTTTAATTCATCAGCTTGATGATTTAACTCCTCAATAACATCACTTATTTGATTGTTTAATACTTTTTTCATTTTTTTTGCCTTCTCTCTTGTTAACTATTTTATAAGATAATGCCAGCTTCTTCATCTTCAAGCGTAAACTTAATGTTTTCTTGAATTCACTCTTTTCTTTTTTCGACATTATCACCCATTAAAACTTTAAACGCGCGGTCAGCAGCATGACCATCTTCTAAATCAACCTGAATTAACTTCCGTGAACTTGGATCCATTGTAGTTTCTCACAACTGAGTATCATCCATTTCTCCTAACCCTTTAAACCGTTTTAATTCATAGCGTTTATTTTGATTAGCCTGGACAAATTTTTCTAAATCACTTTCATCTCACAAATAAATTGACTTCTGATCACTAAAAATAATTTGGTATAAAGGAGGAAGGGCAATATAAACCTGGTGTTCTTCAATCAATTCTCTCATGTAACGATAAAAGAAAGTTAATAATAAGGTTTGAATGTGCGCTCCATCAGTATCAGCATCAGTCATGATAATAATCTTTTGATAATTACTATCTTCTAAATCAAATTCACTACCAACCCCAGCGCCAATTGCACTAATGATGGTATTGATTTCTTCGTTTTTCAATAAATCTGTAAGTTTTGCTTTTTCAGAGTTAATTACCTTTCCTTTTAAAGGTAGGATTGCCTGAATCTTCGAATCTCTTCCCTTACGAGCACTTCCCGCAGCAGAATCTCCTTCGACTAAGAATAATTCGTTTTTAGTTTTATCTTTACCAGAAGCTGCCATTAGTTTTCCAAGCATTGCTTTGGTTTTGTTTTTTCCTTTCGCGTTCCGAATTGCTTGACGAGCTTTCCGTGCTTCTTCACGAGCTTTCCGTGCTAATAAAGCTTTTTCAATAATCGTCGTCGCTAACTCTTTGTTTTCTTTTAGTCAAAAAGTAAAATTCTGATTCATGATTGTTTCAGTAGCAGCTCTTGCTTCACTAGTTCCTAACTTACCTTTAGTTTGACCCTCATATTGAATTAATTCTTCAGGGACTTTGACACTAACAATTGCAGTTAAACCTTCTTTTAAATCATTACTATCCAAGCGAGCATCTTTCTCTTTCAATAAACCGATTTCTAACGCATAGTTATTGATTGCTTTATTCAATCCAGTTTTGAATCCAGTTAAATGCGTCCCACCATCAACTGTCTTAACATTATTAGCAAATCCTAAAACATTTTCTTTATAGTCTTCAGTGTAACTTAAAGCGATTTCCACATCAATCCCTTTTTCATTACCTTGAAGTTGCACCACAGGAGTTATCGGGGTGTGGTTATGAATTAGTTCTTTAACAAATTCAGCTAACCCGTTAGTGAATTTATAATCAACTTGTTTTACTTCGCCATTTAATTGAGTTAAGTGAATTTCTAAACCAGAAGAAAGAAAAGCTGATTCTTTCAAACGTTCACTAATGGTTGAGAAATGGAATTTGGTTGATGAAAAGATACTTGAATCTGGTAAGAAATTAATTGTGGTTCCAGTTTTTTTAGTCGTTCCTACTTTAGTTAAAGGTTTGGCAAGTTTACCACCATTTTTAAACTTAATTTCGTTGATTTCTCCTTCACGATAAATCGTGACATCAAAACGCGTTGACAAAGCATTAACTACACTTGAACCAACCCCATGTAATCCTCCAGAGGTTTTATAACCTCCACCACCAAACTTTCCTCCAGCATGAAGTACAGAAAAAATCACTTCAGGAGTGGACTTTTTCAACTTCTTGTTCATTCCAATTGGGACACCCCGACCATTGTCTTCAACAGTAATTGAACCATCTTTTTCCATTGTGACGTTAATCTTAGTCGCAAATCCTGCCATCACTTCATCAATTGAGTTATCGACAATTTCTCAAACCAAGTGGTGTAATCCGCGAGTATCAGTTGATCCAATATACATTCCAGGACGTTTACGAACTGCTTCTAATCCTTCTAAAACTTCAATCGAATCATCATTATAAGCGGTAGTATTTTTCTCAGCCATTAATAAACTCCTGTCTTTTTATTATCCTTGGTCGTAAATGTTTTCTAAAATTCATGCTTGGGTATCAAGAAAATCTTGACGTAACTCCACACTTAGAAAGGGTGACTTTTTATCTTGATATAAAAACTTAACCACAACTTCTAAGAGATCATCAAGAACCATTTCATAAGCAAACCCTACGTTGGTGAAATTAGCTTGTTGAATTTCATATAAGTTTATACCTTGCTGATTATCATTACTACTAATTTCTTTTAAAGAATTAATTGGTTTAATTTGAACTGGTTTCTCTAAAATGTGATCTAAATAACTTAACAAATACTTCATTCAAAACCATGAAGCGTCAGGATTATTAGCATCCTGAAGATTACCTTGTAAATAACTTTTAAACTCTTGAGAATCAAAAGCAACGCCCTTAAAAACAATAAAATAAAGTTCGTCCTTAATTTTACTTACTAAAAATAAACCATACAAGGTTTTGCCATCATCATACAAGTAAAAGTTTTTAATAATCGGATTGTGATTACTATCAATTTTTGTGTAATTTGGTTTCATAATTTTACCTCGTTCTAATCATACCGTAGTTAACGTTTTTCCTGGATATTTTTTTGAAAACAACAAAAAACACTTGTTATTAATCGAAATAACAAGTGTTTAACAATTTAAGCTTTTTGAAAAATGTTTTTTGATTGATTTCATAAATTAGTTGGTAAAGGTTCATCTTCTTTTTCTGCTTGAGGAATTACGTAATCTTTACAATAATCAACCCGAGTTTGCTCATCTTTAATAAAACTAATTAAGTAGTTTCTAATTAACCATAAATCTTTGATTGACTTTTTTTGGTTGATCAGAAACAACCTCCTGATTCAATCATTCCAAACTTTGATTAATTTCAACACTATCACGATTATTGACAACAAAGTCACCTTTAATCTTCTTATAATTAACTTTTAAACATTCTTTTGAATAATTAAGATACTTAGTACCAAAAGCAATTAAACTATTTAAAATTTCCAGAGAAATAATTTCTTTGGAAGTAAAATGTTCACTAACTTTCTGCTTTTCGCTAAGAAGAGTTCACTGTTCACCAATGTACTTTCGGTTTTCACGAAATCCTTTCAAAAAAGTTAACGCTAAAGATTTCGAAAAAACTTCTCATTGCCCAAAATCTTTAGCAAATCTTCCTGACACAATCCCAACACAATACTCTCTTTCTTCACTTGCTTTCATCCCAATCCCCCCTTCTCAATAATTATAGAATCTCTATCAAGAAAAAAATCAAACTTAATCATAATTTCAATTTTTTATTATGCCCCATTAAGCACAGTAGTATTTTTCTAATTTAAAAACCCACATTTAGTTTTATAAATCTACAATCGAAGCTTTTACGTATCTATAGTATTTTCGTTTTTCAGAATCTTGATTTTTTTCTCATTTTTTTATTATTTCAAGAACTTTATGATGATCATTCATAATTTCCTGACAATTTATTTTTAAAACGTCGGCAATTTTTTTTACAATTTCTCGTTCATCAATACTAGTTTGTTGATAAATTATATCCTCGAAATCAGTTAAATCATTTATTGAGTCAAAGGAGCTATCAACTCCTAGTTTAACAATCATATTTTCGAAAAAAGGCTGCAAAAAAATCATTCTTTTTTCATTCGAGACTAATACATTGTTAATTGCATAATTTACGTGATATTCTGTATTTCTTCCTTCATTATGTGGATTATTTTTAGAATAATCTATATTACTTTGAATACTTTTTTCATTATCGATAAGAATTTTTTTAGGGCTGAAACTAAAAAGATAGGATCTTAAACTATACTTGAACAAATATAAACCATTATGTTTATTCTCTCAATAAGAAGAAAAATTGTAAATGCTTTCCATTTGGTCAATCAATTCATCCCACTCGGTACTAATATTTTCTAATAAATATTTCAATTTTTCTTTATTTTTATCAATATTCAAATTTATATCAGATACTTTAATATTCGGTATTAACATATCTTCTTTTATATAAAGTTTCTTTTCTTTATCAAAATCATTATTCGGATCAATTTTATTTTTCAATAAGTCAATTTTTAATTTATCGTATTTATCATCGGAATCTGTTCTAAAAAAATAATCTTTATATAACAATGCATAATCATTTTTGTTGTTCTCTTTCAATTCCAATTCATTTAAATTATTATTTATAACTTTTATTTTATTGTTTGTTTTGTCTTTAACTTCCTTTCTTATTAATTCATCTTTTTTTTCCGGAGAAGAATTTAAAAATTTTTCCAACCTAATAATTTCTGATTTCTCTTTATCATTATTATTAATAAAAAATACTTTTCCAAATCGGAAATTATTTTTCTCAAGATTGCTCATCCTTCCAACACGGCCAATTATATTTTTAAAAGATATTAAACTTTTCCCATTTCCATCAGTACGAAAGGTATACATAAACAAATTATTCGCCTTCAAGTTAACGCCCTTACCCAGAGTTGAAGAAGTTACTATGTATTTAAAATAATCGCTTTCTTTGAATGCATTTTCTATCATTCGTCTTAAAGTTCGGTTCATATCACCGTGATGCAAAAGAAAACCGTTGTCAAGTGCCCTCTTTAAATCATAGTACCTTAGATACTGTTCAGGAATCAGCTGATCATCTATATACTCATTCAAAACATTAAAATAAAAGTCTTTTTTATAATTTGAGCCAGGAGGTGGAGTATTAGATTTAAAATTATCAAAAGTCGCAGAAATGTTACTTTTACTACTAAAAATTAAATTCTTTTCTTTTGAAATGTAGTCATAAAAAGATATTTTACCAATCTTTTCTTCTACTGCGTTAGGTAATAGATTTCTGATTTGAACATTTTCCCCATCTAAATTTTTAAAATCATAAAAAAATTGATTTGTGTAAGAAATTGTAAGAAATTGTGTCAATTTGTTTTTTTCTTTTATAAATGGTGAAAAAAATATTAACTTCCCAGGATTGTTAACTCTCCTTAAAAAATTGTTCTCCACGAATGTTCTATTGGAAAAAGGGGCAACAATAGATTCGTGCGCTTCATCAATTATGATTTTATTAATTTTTTCTATACTATCATCTTTAAAGAGCATCGCTTTTTCAAAAGTCATTACGTAAATTTTTGATTTATTAGATTTTGATAAATCAATCTTATTGTTGTACAAGGTTATTAACTCTTTTTTGCAATCAATTTTCCTAATGTCATTTTTCAGTTCATTAACATACTCATTTATTAATGCATTCGTGGGAACAATAATCAAAAAATCACCCGGTTCGTTTGCAACGAATTTTCTAATGAGAAATGACTTTCCAAAAGATGTTGGTGCTTCTACGAAATTTAATTCATTTCTTTTTAATGAATCGTAAATTTGTTTTTGTTCAAAAGAAAAATATTCATCATTAATTCTTAAGAATTCTTTCAGTTCTTTTCCTGCCGAGAAATCAAGAATAGGGAGTTTTTCGGCAGGAGCATGAGATCAGCCTAAAACATAATCAATTTTTGTTTTTATCGTATAATCAAATTCATCGTCTAACAAATACAACAAAATATTGTATATAGAAATTAAGTAATTTAATTTTTCGTGTTCATGTTCGTTAGAAAAATAAACTATGTTGGTCAAAAAGAAAGAATAAAAATCGCTTATTATTGTTTCATTTAATCCGTATTCTCGATAACTCGTATTATTCTTTATTTTTAACCATAAAATCAAATCTAGAAATATCAGGATTTTCTTCATCTCATCTATTTCATTGTTCTTTTCAATATTCATTAGTTAAAAACTCCTCTAAAAATCTATCACTGTAATGTTTTGCAGTTCATGGGGTAAAAAAGACATATACATCATCAACCAAAAAATTTGCAATATCTTCGTGTTTCTCAAAATAATCTATAACTTGCTTCTTTATGATATTTTCAATTTCTTCTCCAGAACAGAGATTTAACTCAATTTCTTGAAATGTTATGTCATTCAAAATCAAAAAAATTGAATGTCTCATAACACACGTACCATTCGAATTAAATTCCTTTTTTAAAAAGAAGTGGTCCTCGGATGTCACATCTTGTTTTTTTGACTCTTGAAGAGTTTCGATGTTCTTTGCTAAATTACTTAAAGTGCTATCTGCTAATTCTTTAATCCCCGATTTGATCAAATCATAATGAGACTCTGAATACTTTCAAAAATCGGTTTTAGCATTTAAAAAATTCTGCTTCACATTATCGACCGTACGAGAATTAGTTTTTTTCCAAAACAAACTTTCCAACGCTGCTTTCAATGCTGTTTCAAGACTTTTACTTACATTGTGAATATGACCTTTTGTCGCAGTCAGATAATACTTATAATTCTTTACTTCGCCAATAATTATTTCATTATTATTAGGAGAAAACGAAAAAATGTCAAGACCATATTTTTGTTCTCCCTTAACCCCTCCTATAAATCCTATAGGTATAGACTTTGTGAACAAGAACAATTCTGTAGAAGCATTAATCTCCGCATAGGCACCCGAGTTTCAATTCACATTTCTTTCGCTATAACCACCTTTTTTATCAATGAAATCCTTGGGAGCGCTTTCGTTTTCTATTTTGTCTTTCATATGTTTTTCATTAAAAGCATAAGTTAGTCACGAATAGCTATTAATAAAATAATGATTCAATGAAGTTATATACCTTTCAATTCTTTCACAAGAATCTAAAACAATACCTTGACTATTATTTGTATTTATAAATTTTATATTCATTACTCCATAATATACTTAATTAAAGATTAAAAAATCCAAATCACCTTCCGTAATCAATAATAATTTCTCATTAATCTGTTAAAAATGTCTTCATCGGGTGAATCACGTTTTCAGGATCAATCTCAGCACGTTTATTCATTCTTCGATCTAATCCAGCTAAAACATCACCATTCATCTTTACTCGGTCAAGAATGTCATTATTTTCATCAATTTCAGTTCAATAATCTTTAATAAATCAAGTATAGAACTCACCAGTTAAATAATCATGACGTTCAACTGCTTTCTTCTTAAAATCTAGAGCAAAATCTAAAGTTTCTTGACGCATCTTAATGTAATATTCCAACGCTTCTTTTGGGTGGGTAATAGCAAACTTTTCAAACACCGGTGCAACTAACTGATAATCTTCAGCTCCCAAACTCCCTTGTAAATAATTAATAATTCGACGTTGATGCATAAATTCATCAACTGATTGAATTTGATAAAACCAAGCAAAACCAGGAAAACCATTTTTATTTAACTCTTTAGAAAGTTGCATGCAACGTAATTGGGTTGAAAGGTGTAAGTTTAAGAAATCATTAATTTCTTTGATAGTATCTTTGTGAATCATTGTACGGTCTCCTTCAAGTTAATCTCTTTTTTCATTTTAACATAGGTACTTAAAACGAAACAGAAAGGCACCTAAAAATGTCAGATTCCCTTTTCCCTTTTCCCTTTTCAAAAAATAAACATATCTTTTAGATTGACAATGAAATAAATTGATTCCCATCATCAAAAAATATTTTATTAATGTTGATAATAGATTCGTTTTGAAAATGTACAAAAATATTTAAATTTTTATTTTTCATACTTTCTAAATCCTCACGAGGAATCGATAGAAGTAATTTTGATTCACAAAAACATTCTTTTTAATTATTGATTATATTCATTTGTTTTGCAGCCTTTCTACTAGAGTAAATTATTTTATTGATGTATTTTTTGTTGACTCAAAAAGAACATTTCGTGATTATAGTCCCTTCGTAAGTAATGCCTTTATTTTTTGCTTTAGGTCTAATGTGAAAATCTAAATTATCATTTAACTTTATAAAAGGATTTTTTACCTTAACTTCTTCTAAGTTAACAAATTTTTCTTTAGTATCATTTCAAACTTTTTCAGCATTGCTATAATGTTCTTCACTTTCTATAAAAGAGCTAATGAATACAACATCTGTTATTAAATTTTTGTCATTATTTTCATTCAAAGTGACAAGAATTACGGGCTTTTTCAAATCTCGGTAGAATTCCGAATCAATAAAATTTTTTTTATCTGTAATTTCTTTTCTAAAAATATAACTAGTGTTTACAGGATATGATTCTTGAACAGAATCGCAATTTTCTTCCATTTTCATCGTTCTTAACGTTAAATTTTTGTCATTTAATAATTCTTTAAATTCTTCATAATTTGAATATTGATGAAGCAGTCTTAATATTAAATTATGATTTTTACTCTTGGAAGTCGTTTTTTTATCATCGTATAGATTTAAATCAGTTCCTTTTTTTGAAGTTAAAAAATCAAAAACTTCCTTAATAATTTTTTTAGTGTAATCATCAAAAGAATAATTTTTTTCATTGCTGTTTCAAAATTTTGTCATATACGAATTTTTTAAAGCAAAAGCTCTACTTTGAGCCTTTATATTTGAAAAAGGTTGAGCTACATCATCCTTTCCTTTCCCATTGCCTTTACGACAAGCTTCTAAAATTTCAGTATCCGAACTAGAAAGTTCATGCGCAAGACCCATTCGAATTTTGTTGTAAATAATTTTATAGTCCTCGATTATTCTTTGTTGATCTTTATGATTAATTTCATCAAAATCTCAAATATATGAATTTAAAATTCGATAATCAAATTTCTCTTGGTCTTTTTTGTATTCATAAAACATAATTAGAATTTCACGGTCTTTTTGATAAAAAGATGATTTATAAATATTTTCTGTTAAATCTCCAAAATTCATCATACCCAAAACCAGTCTTTCTTTAGAAACTAATTTATCATTATTTCTTCGAATCAATGGAGTTACTTTAAGTTCAAGAGATATATCATATTTTTGAAGAAAGTCAGGTTCAGGACGATTATTTACAGAAAGTCCAAAATAATATTGTTGAATAATATTACCCAAGCTCCCCTTATTCATCTTCGAACTCTTTTCTGGAGTTATATTCACATTACGGAGAGTTTTATTATTTAATAATCGTGCTTTTTTTAAAAATTCTTCTTTATTAATCACTATAATTTCCCTCTTATCCTTTTAAAAAAATATATAAATTCAAAATAAAGCTTGATCGAAACCCTATTTTATGGATAATCTATAAGTAAGTATAAAAAATACCTCTAGTTAATTCTAGACTACAAATTCGAATGTTTAATATTCATTTGATAGAAAATCATTTTATTTTCACACGATGAAACAAAAGGAGAAAGAAAAATGCCAGAATCATCTAAAAAAAGTCTTAAAGTTGTTGAACTTTTCGCAGGGGTTGGTGGTTTTAGTCAAGCTTTTAAAAATTCTCAAGGAAAGTTCAAAACTGTTTACTCTAACCAGTGAGAACCATCAGCATCCGACTCTAATCAATTTGCTTTTAAAGCATTACAGAAAAATTTTCCTCGGTTAAATGCTTCTAATATAGACATAACTGTTGATAAAAAAAATATCTCTAACAACTTTGATTTATTAGTTGGCGGTTTCCCTTGTCAGGATTATTCAGTGGCAGGCACACAGACCAAAGGAATTCACGGTAAAAAAGGAGTTTTATGATGAGAAATTTCTTGAATCTTAGAAAATAAAAATCCCAATTTTTTATTCTTAGAAAATGTTGATCGTTTATTAAAATCACCTTCTAATCAAAGAGGGAGAGATTTTGCCATTATGTTGAAAGATTTAGACGAGAAAGGTTATAACGTTGAGTGAATGGTAATCAATGCTTCTGATTATGGATTTGTACAAAGACGACGTAGAGTTTTCATTTTAGGATGGAAAAAAAAATATCTTGATGAAAAGGAAAGCAAAGATATCTGGAAAAATTACTCAGACGGAATTTTCACAAAAAAATTCAAAATTCAAAATTTTGGATTAGAAAAAATGATTAACCTTAATGATTATCAAGATAAGGTCTATATGACTAATAATTATAGTCAAGGAAAATTTTTAAATTACGGAAGAATGATTAACGGTGAGGTAGTTTGCGCTGACTACGTTCCTAAATTTACTGGCAAAAGAATGGTTTTGGGTGATATTTTAGAGAAAAAAGTTTCCGATGAATTCTTTTTGAAAGATGAGGAAGTAGAAAAAGTAAAAGTTTTAAAAGGAAGTAAAAGAATCCAAAGGGTTCGACCAAATGGAGAAACTTATTATTACTCTGAAGGTAAAATGGAAGTGATAGATTATCCAAACAAGCCAGCAAGAACGATGTTAACTTCTGAAGGAACACTTAATAGATCAACTCATTATGTTTTAGATAAAAACAGTATGGGCCAAGAAAAACTAAGAAGAATTACTCCTTTAGAAGCAGAAAGAATAAATGGTTTCAAAGATAATTGAACCGCTGAAGTAATGAATGAAAAACAACGTTATTTCTGTATGGGTAATGCATTGGTAGTTCCTTTGGTGAGAAAAATTGGGTTCGCTTTTTGAAAAAGAATTAGTGAAACTGAAAATTAAAAAAAGAGAGCTAAGTGTTCTCTTTTTTTTAACTATTATTTGTTTTCTTCTACCAAAGCAGCAATCTTAGTAGCTACAATATCCACTGCAACATCATTTCCTTCATAATAAGGAACAATCAGGTCTGCAAAATCAATACTTGGTTCAACAAAAAATTGATGCATTGGTCGCACAACATTTAAATATTGCTCAATGACACTATCCAAAGTTCTTCCACGTTCTTTTACGTCACGTTCTAACCGACGAATAAAACGAACATCATCGGCAGTTTTAATAAAGAGCTTGATATCTCCGAAATTTCTGATTGATTCAATATGTAAAGCCAGAATACCATCTAGAATAATGACATCTGCTGGTTTCATTATTCTAGTCTTTTTATCTCTAATGTGTTCTTTAAAGTCATATTGCGGAATTTGAATTACTTCGCGGTTTTTTAACGTTCTTAAATGTTCTTCTAATAATTCAACATCAAGTGCATTAGGATGATCAAAATTAACTTTTTCTCTTTCATCACTTTCTAAATGCGATAAATCCTTGTAATAGTTATCCATTGATAAATATTCAACAGACTTTTCCCTTAGAATCTGCTGAGAAATCTTGGTAGCCACTGTAGTTTTCCCAGACCCTGATCCACCAGCAATTATGATGATTGTCACCGGCTTTTTATTATCTTCTAATTTGCTCATTAATAATACCTAACCTCAATTTAATACTATAAGTCATTTTAACAAGATTATGTAAGATTTTGAAAATTATTCTTAATTTTCAAAACATACTTTATACTATCAGGATGTTCCAAATTTATATTTTTATCAAGAATTTCTTTACTTTTTCCAATCAGTTTAAAGACTTTAATTTTAGTAAAATCATTATCCTTGCTTTGAAACTTCGTTCACAATGATTCGTCTGCATAAATAAATCACGATTTATATGTAATTATATTTTCAAATTTTTCTGCTCTATTAGTCAGAGAACCATCTTCTTTTATTCAATGCCAAGCAGGAGAAAACCAAACTAATTCTCTTGTTCGATAATTGAATTCGTTTTTATACTCATTTCTAGAATCACTATATGCAGAACAAAGCATAATGTAATTATTACATTCAATTCCTTCAATGAATCCTGATGTCACTTTTCCACCTTTTCAATTAATCATCGCATTATCATTTTTGTAAAGAACTTTGGTAATTACCAGCGCTTGTTGCTTGGTAAAAGTAGAATCAACGTAATCTTCGGTTTCATTAGAAATCTTTGATTTGATTAAATCTTCGTTCAATAATTTAAACTTTAAGATGTAATCTAATTCTTTTAGAAATGAATTAAATTCTGATTTCCTTAATACTTCTCAGATATTAGTAGCATTGTTTCTTTTTAAACATTCTTCGTATTCTTTCAAACCAACAAAAAGTGAAATGATAATTAAACCATTAATAATTAAATAATCAGATGGTTTTCTTTCCTGAATCATCATTCGTAATTCACGAATTAAAGTTGCATTATTCAAAATAGTAAAACTAGCATAAATATCACTAATTTTGCGAAAACCAATTAATTTTGTTATCTTATTTTCTTTTAATCACGTAAAATTATTCTCCGCATAAAACTGGTAAACATGATTAAAATTATTAAGAACAAATTCTTCATAGTTTTCATAATTAATCACATTATTTTCCCAATAACTCTCCAATAACTGACTAACTCGGTTTAGATAACTTTTTTGAGTCATATTGGCTATTTTATCTTTGAAATAAGCTTTGGATGCTTTTTCAAAATGGAATAAACTATCTCCTGCCACATATCCAGAAACTTTGTCAAAGTTGACTTTTAAGTCTTTAATTTGTTTGTTGTTCAAATCATTACTCATTAATGGTTCTAAGAAAATAAACGGGTTATAGTTCTTGTTAACTTCAGCATCAATATTGTTAATAAAGTCAAAGACTTCCAAGCGCTTGTCTGGAAGTTTTCTCAAACCCCTTCCTAATTGTTGTAAATAAACAATCAACGAACTAGTTGGTCGCAACAAAAACAAGTGGTCAATGCTTGGGACATCGACTCCTTCATTAAAAATATCAACCACACAAAGATAGTTAATTTCTTTATTCTTAAAGTTTTCAATAAAGATCTTTCGAGCTTCTTTATTGGTTTCACCAAACAAGACTGCTACTTTTTCGTTTTTCTCTGATAAATAATGCGCCACACTATTAGCATGATTGATATCAACACAAAAGATTAAGACACTAACATCATGACGGTTAATTCCAATATACTTTACCAAATTCTCATAGACAAACTCATTGCGTTTCACCTGACTTAACTTTTGGGATAGCAACTTAGTTTGAGTAGTAATATCGACTTGGTGTAAATCAACACTATCATCTTTAATAAAGTAGTAATCAAAGTTACTTAGTAAATTTCGGTTTAAAGCCGTGGCTAAATCCAACTGGTAGGCATACTCACCATCAAAGAAATAATCCTTGACATCAAAACCTTCAGTTCGTTTTGGTGTTGCAGTTAAACCAATAATTTGGCTTGAAACTGCTTTTAAGGTTTCATAAACTTGTTTATAAGTTGAGGCTTGAATGTGGTGTGCTTCATCATAGACAACCAAATCAAAAGGTTTATCTTTAACTAGTTCTAAATGACGCGATAGGGTTTGAATCGTGGCAAAAATCTGGTCATCACTTGGAGAAATGCTTGACCCATCATAAAAATCTACTCCAAACTGGTGATCTTTTAAAACACTTTGAAAGGTTCTACGGGCTTGACTCAAGATTTCTTGTTGGTGAGAAATATATAACAGTTTTGGTTTTCTCCCCATTTGACTAAATAATTGTTTATAAAAGAAAGCAACTAAAGCAGTTTTACCAGTTCCTGTTGCCATCACGATTAAATGTTTATTCTTTCCAATCTCAATTCTTTGGTTCAAAACATCCAAAATCTCTTGTTGATAAGCAAAAGGTTTAACAATTTGGGTAATAAGATCATTAGTAGTATTCTTGGTTGGATGGTTTAACCTTAATTCTGTCGCGTTCTGTTCTTGAATTACTAAAAACATTTCTTTGTTAATAATTAATTCATCAATAATTTTATGGTCACTAAAGTCCACAAAACTAGGATCATTTCAAAGGAGGAAAAAATTATCTTCTAAAGCTTTAACTAATGATGGCTCACGAAATTCAGAAATCTTTAAGTTATACTCTTTTCCTGTCACCACTCCAGTATAAGTTAAATTACTTGAACCAATAAAAGCAGTGGAAAAATTATGATTACGTTTAAAGAAATAATTCTTGATGTGTAACCTTTCTTGACTTGATGAAGTGAGGTTTTCAATCCGAATTGCCACTCTATCGGGGTAATCTTGGTATAACTTTTGCAATCCCCGCAACTCTAAATGCGAAGAATTACCATCATAAGTGGTAGTGATAATTTTCAGATTAATATCTGAGTCATTTTCTAATAAACTGCGCAGTTTATTCACTGTTGGTTGTGAAATGAAAGGACTAATTAAATAAATCTCATCAGCAGTTTGGGCATTTTGATGTAAATGATGGTACAACCCATTAGTGACAAGTTCGTTCATACTCAAGTTTTTACTTAATTCTGGAATCACAGAATCGTTTTGCTGCTTATTAACCACGACTTCCGTATTGAAGTGATAATCAAAACGTTTGTTCAAATAAGCTAACTTTTCAGTTAAACTATTGAAGTTCATTTGCTCAAACTCTGCTCTTAGTCGACGACTAAACTGGTTGATAATTCATTCGTTATCAACATCACCAGTATCTGTTTTCAGACTTTGTTTATTTTCTTCTTCACGTGTTAAATCATTTAACAATTCTAAATAATCTTTACCCATTAACCCATTTCTCTCTTGTTTTTTACCCTATTTCACTAACAGATTTTACAGACAATTAACCAGGTAGCAAGCAAGATAGAATATAATATAGATTTTATTTTTTATTGGTTAATAACTTTAATGCGTTCAATGCGATTTCCTCTATTATTGAAAAAGTTAAAAACATCAATCTGATAGGTAAATTAATTAATTCAGAAAATTCTCAATCGTGATGAACTAAACGATTTCTAAAGTCCAATCCTCCTTCATCTTTTGATGAATACAAATTAAAATATATAAAATCTAATGTATCAACTGATAAAAATAGATTCCTATTGATGGTGCTTTTTTTACACTCCGTACCTTTAGCTTTTATCAAAAAACTTATTCTAGTTTTATTCTTGTTATCAAGATTAATTTTTGGCAATTGGTCAAAAGAATCGGTAAATTCAAATTGATATGTAATCAATAATAAGTATTCAATTATTGAAATACTATAATTAGCAATATCATAAGCTGTTCCTCACTTATCAAGTCAATTATTTTCCGAAAGAATATTCTCAAACTTTTTAATAAAGAAAAATATTTTTCGTTGTTCTTTTTTAGAAACTGATAATTTAGAGAAAATAAAATTCAATGCCATTTCAGTACTATTGAAATAATTAAAAACAAATTGTTCACGATTAGCAAAAATTGGCAAATAAACATTACCCATCATAAAATTAATTCCAGGAATAAAGAATTGATATTGACTATTGGTATAATCCTTGGACTCAAAAAGCACAGCGAGCTTAGATTCGCTATTCATGAAACCAAATCCAGAACTTAATTTATTGACTACATCGTTGTGAAAAGGAAAAGCAAATATATTCATCAATATATGTGGATCCTGTAGATAATCTTCCTGACTTTTCAATAAATTTAACTTCATAATATTTCATTTGTAATTATCAACATTCATAGGAAACTTAATTCAATCAAAATTAAGTTTTTCTCTGGCTTGATTTATTAAAGTATTATAATTAACATCAAAATTCAATAGTTTTTTTATTTCTTTATCTTTTAATTCAGTTTTTGTTTTCTCTAGTATAGAAATAAATATTCAAGGATTTACTGTATCTCTGTTTTTAATAAGTAGATTTAAACAATTAAAAAATCATTCCTTATTAGTGGAATCAAATTTTCAAATTCATATAAATAAATTTCAAAAATTATCTCTGAAAAAAATTGAATTATCTTCAATATTTTCGAATTTTTTATTGATTTTTTTCTTAGCAAGTCCTTGAAAACACCACTTTACATCTTTAGAACAAAAGGAATCATCTTTTATAAGAAAATAAATTTTTTCATGCTCTAACTGAAATAACAATATTAATAAATTTTTAAAATTAGTTTCATAATTTTCAAAAATACTGCGATAAAACCCAATATTTTTGAAAATAAATTTTACAAACTCTAAAAATTCATATTCAAAAAAGTAAGCGACAAACATTCGTCGAACACTAAACATTTCCAAAAAAACTTTAAGAAGCAAAGTAAAATTTTTTATTTCAGATTTTTTTAAATCAATTTGCTCAGTTTTAATTTTATTTTTAATTTTAGTAATGGAATCTTCAGAAAGAATATTTCGGATATCTTTATGCTTTTCAAAATCAAAAACAAACTTTTTAATATCTTCAATTGAGCGATGATAATTAAACTCTTCTAAAAACCAATCTTCTTTTTTGCCAATTTTTTCTAATAAGTTATCTTCTAAATTTATTTTACATTCATGAGTTGAATGAGGAAAATTCAAAAATTTTGGAACATCAAATTCATTCAAACCCATATACAAAAAACAATTGTCCTCTTTATTCATCGTTTATTTTCCCTTACTTTATAGTCAATATTATAATCTTTTGGTATTTGAATTAAAACAAAAAACAAAACGTCATTGATATCAATGACGTTTTGTTCTCAATATTAAGTGCTTATTTAAAACTTCTTTTGGTTCAAAGTACTTTGGGCAACCATTAACAATTCATCAACACTCATTTGGGGTTGATTGGCAACAACACTTGCCAAGATTGCTTCAAAAAATGGAGCGTTAGCAATTTTTACCCTCTTAGCTAACGATTCATCTAACATTGTTAACACCATTTGACTATTCATAATTGAAGAACCCATATCAGCAATGATTAACACCCCATCACCTTCATCGATTGTTTTGATTTTGTTTTTAATTGCTAAAACATCAGTACCAAAAGCTTGGTGGTCTTCAATTCCGCCTAAATAATCAAATTTAAACGGTTCACTTTTCATCTCACCAAGTAATTCCACCACACTTTTAGCCACGTGATAAGAATGTGAAATTACCAGGATACTAACCATTGTTCATAACCAGACTAATTGTGGCAAAAATCAAACTAATTGTGACACTTCCTGGATCAATATGACCAACGCTACGGGCTCCTAAATAAGAAGCTCTTCCCTTTTTAGCTTCTAAATCAACAGTATCATCACTACCCTTTTTAGCTGCAGCAGCAGCTTGCGCAAAAGCTGTGGCTTCATCATCATTTGCTTGTAAAGCTATCAAAGCTGGAGCAAGCGCATCAAGAAGGGTTTTATCACCCTCTTGAGCTTTAGCAAGCGTTTTTATTGCTTCAATCCCTTGTGCTACACCAGTAACTCAAGCACTTAAAGGGGTGTTGTCTTCATCAGGGAGTGCATGACTAATTTGTAACGCTAAAGTACCTAATAACGGTCCGCTTGAACCCCCAATTTTACTCATTAAAGTCATTGCGACTTGTTTCATAATTTTTTTGGGAGTTTGCACAGAAAGTTGAGGAATAATCGCTTTGACTTCATCAAATCCCCGTACAACATTAGTGCCGTGATCTCCATCCCCAATTGCTTGATCCAAATCATTTAAGTAATCTTTTTGTTCGTTCACTACTTGATCGATTTTTTCTAAAATTACAATTAATTGTTCACCATTCATTCTTAAAGCACCTTCATTCCAATTGTATTTGCCCCAGCTAGCAAGAGTGGTTGAGTTTCATCATCAAGTTTAACCACTGAAATACTCATTCCAGGCATATCAATTGAAGTTAAATAATTACCAACCCAAGTTTTAACTACTTCAACTTCGAGATCTTTTAACATCATAATTGCTTTTCTAGCAATGATGTCTAATTCCATTTCTGGAGTTGCTCCTAACCCGTTGATTAGTAATCCGACCTTGCTATTAGCAGTTAGTTTTAAACTATCAATAATTTTTTCCATAATCATTGCAGTGAATTCATCAGCAGTTTTCATAGGTTCTTGACGTAATCCTGGTTCACCATGAATTCCTAATCCCACTTCAGCAATCCCATCACTTAATTCAAAGCCGCGTTTGTGGTTAGCAGGAACTGTTGCTCCGTTTAGACCAATTCCAAAAGTTGCCATATTAGCAACTACTTTTTGAGCAGTTGCTTTCACTTCTGCTAAACTAGCTCCACTCATAGCTTTTGCCCCACTAATCTTATGAACAAAAATCGTTCCTGCCAGTCCGCGCTTACCAGCTCCAACTGAACTTAAATCATTTAAAGCGATGTCTTCATCAACAATCACAGTTTCAACCTTGATGTCTTCTGTTGCAGCCATTTGGGCAGCCATTTCAAAATTCATCACATCCCCAGTATAGTTTTTAACAATTAACAACACCCCATTTTTGTTAGGAACATTTTGAATCGCTGCTAGAATTTGATCAGGAGTGGGGGAGGTAAACACTGGTCCAGCAATTGCAGCATCTAACATTCCTTTGCCCACATACCCAGCGTGAGCTGGTTCATGGCCACTACCCCCACCACTAATTAAACTAACTTTATTTTCATCAAACTCACTGCGAACCACTACTTCATAATCTGGCAGTCTTTTGAGAATTTCAGGAAAAGCCAAGGTCAAACCTTCTAACATTTCTGGGACAATATCATCAACTTTATTAATAAATTTCTTCATAAATCAAACTTTTTCTACTCTCTTCTTAATAATTCTAATTCTAACTGAAATTAGCCACTTACAACAGAAGTTTTTCTTATCAAGGCAAAAAAGGCAGACTTAGAAAAACCAAGTCTGCCTTTTAGGGTACAAATTTAACATAAATTAAATTCATATTCAGCAATTATATGAAATACACGTTGTTATATGGGATTGTTTTTAGTTATTAGTTAATTATTTCATTCATTGCCAAGTTCAAGAAAAGATCTCTACTTCCTCTTCTCAAACATCGTTGTGGTGTTAATCATTTCTAATTAACACTTATATTTTATGGAGTTTTGTTTACAAATACAACGAATTAAATAAAAAACCGCTATTTTCTACAACTTTTAACAAAATGTGATTAAAATTAAGCGATTAAGTTCGAAGTTTCACCTCATTAATTAGGTTTGTTTTAGGGATTATTTGCAAACAAAACGCACTTTTTGGTTCGAATTTTTCTTTGAAACAAAACCACTTAACGATATAATCAAGTCATTAGCGGCAGGAGGGATTGATGATGAAAGACCCCAAAATTCTTAATGACTTTTATGAAAAGTTTAAAACTTTTGAAACCCTTGATACTTCAAAAAACATTAATCCTGAAAACACTAACTTTGAATTCTTTACTTGAATCGACCAATTAAAAGAACAACTTTATGAAAACGATTTTGAATTAGCACAAACCTTAATTAGTCAAATCAAAGGAACACCTTACTTAGAATTTGAGTATTCTTGAAACTACCTCCAATCAAAATTAAAAAAGCACCAAAACCACATGAATTTTGCAAACCAGGTCAACGCCACTCAACCTGCTTATTATGATCTCCAAACGATGTTTACTTTCGTTTTTTCCTTGCTTAACCGGTTAACAATGCTTCATTATATTGAAAGTAATATTGACTATTTTTATAACCTAATTGAAGAAGAATTAGAAAAAGATGAAACCGCAAACATTTCTAAAATCATCAGAAACAAGTTAAAACGCGTAACCTTCAACAATTGAAGATATAACCCGTTCATTACTCAATATGAAAATTCTTTTTTATGAAGTGAGTTTTTAAAAGAAGCCCGAAACATCGATGAACACTACGGAGTTTTATTCAAGATTGAAGATCCTAAAGCCTTTGAAAACACCACTTTTAACTTCTTCACTGAAATCATTCTTTCAGTTTATCTCTTCTTATTCTATTTAAAAGTTTATCTTGCAGAATATGCCAGTCACAAAAATAAAGGAAGTTTCTTCATTAAGTAACTATTGCTGATAAAACTGCTTTAAAAAGTTGTATGCAGTCGTGATTAAATAAATCGCTGCTTGACGTTCGGGATCTTCAGGATTTAAATCAGGGTGAAAGTTTTTCGCTAACTGGTGATAAGCTTTTTTAATTTCAGCCACACTAGCTCCTGGAGCTAAATCTAACACCATCAAAGCATCTTCAACATTATCAATTACAATTTGGTTAAAATCGTGGGGTGAAACATTGGTCGCAAAATCAGCAAATGCGTTTTTATTAAAAGCGTTTTTTTTGCGCATTTTAACAACATCCATTGGTCACTTCGCATAGAGTTGTTTTAAATAACCCTTCAAAATTCGGGTTGCTTTAAAAGTTAAATCGTTGAAAAATTCAAAAGTTTCATCATCTAAAAGTTCCATTAAAAACCCGGGATCATCATCATAATTTGCCAACGACTGGTAAATTGAAAGAATTTTACTTAGATAAATTGGCAAACGAAGACAAAGTAATTCTAAATAATCTTGATAATAAGCAATAAAAAGGTTTTGATAGTCAATTTCAATTAACTGATTATCCCCACTAAGATTATTTTTCGCATTAAACAAAGTTTCTTGACCATTTTCAAAAATAAATAAAAAGTGATCGTTAAGCTTTTCTAATTCCTGGTTGGCAAATAAATCTGCCACCTCTTCACAAGCTAACTTTTCAAGATAACTTAAGGTATTAAAAAAATCACTACCAGTTAAACTAGTAATCTGTTCTTCAAAACCATAATCTTTCACCAGAAAAGTTCGCTTGGTTGCCAAAAATGCTTCTGCTAAACTCATTGACAACTCATCACCAAGAATTTCATGATAACTTGTTTTGGTTGCCTGATCATATTTTTTAGCATTTTCTTGACTTAATTGAACAATTATTTGGTCGGCTAATTTTTTAATTTTCATGTCTCAATTTTCCCCTCTTAACAGGAAAAAACAATAAATCACTTTGACAAAATGATTTATTGTTTTTGCTGTTGTTTAATCGTTTCAACCACTTGTTGAGCTAAAACCTTACTATCATTATTATTACCATTAATTACTAAAAATGGTACACAATCCTTTAATTTTTCATATCATTTATCATAAGTTTGGTTCAGAATGTTTCAAAACATCGGATCAACATTCTGTTCACTTTCAATTCCCCGAGCACGAATCCGCTCAATTGACACCTGACTATCAACTTTTAAATAAATCACCAAATCATAAGCGGGATCTTGATGATTAAACAAGGAAGGAATTGTTGCAATTTGGAAATAGTCACTATAGACTTGTCAATCTCGAGCATCAAGTTTTTCTAACTGGTAGTTAGTATCAGCAAAAATAATTGTATCCATAACTCCCCGATCAAAAAGGACATCCTTTTGGTCAGAAGATTGTTTTAACTGCTTCATTCTCGCAGCAAGCATCCAAATCTCCATTTTATAAGTAATTGCACGAATATCTTTATTATTACTATAAAGCTGGGAAAAATAAGGATTTTTTTCTAGAGGCTCTCAAAAAGTAACATAGTTAGGAAGAAAGGAATGGATATTTTCTATTAAAGTAGTCTTCCCAGCTCCAACCGTCCCAAAAATTGCAACTCGCATTATTAACCCCCATAACAATAATTTAATTCTAACAAAAAGTTAACTGATATTTAAAAAGTTTCTCAGCATCAGACTTAACCTCATCGCAGCTTTTGGCAGAAACTCGTGAAACTGCTGACTATTCTCCTTGGTTTTTTCCAAAACGTCACTAATAATTTTAAGTGCGATCATTGGGTGATTGAAATGATCGGCTACTTGATAAAAACTCGCACATTCCATATCAACAACAACGATCGGTTCAGCTAATTTATCAAGATACTGACAAACTTGTTGTGGTTGCACAAAAAAAATATCACTTGTTGCTCCATTGCCTAAAACTATGCTTTCATCTAAAATTAAAGTTTGAACTTGTTTGATTAAATTCTGAGCAGCAGAATAATACTTCTTCATTGAAGGAATTTGACCATAATCATAACCAAAAGAAGTAGCATCAGCAGTAGCATAATAGGCATGATTAACTAAAACAACATCATTTTGGTTTAGCGTTAAATTAACCCCACAAGCAGTGCCAGCATTAATGATTCATTCAATTTTCTGGTCTTGATACTTCGTTAGTAGGTAAGTTAATCCTCATGATGCATTACTAATCCCTACCCCAGTTCAAGCAATCGTTAAGTCTAAATCAGGTTGATAAAACTCCGGAATTAAAGAACCTTCAACTCGTTGTGCTTCAAGGTCAATCACAAACTGGTTTAATTCTTCTTCCATCGCTCCAATCACAATCTTCATCTAATTCTTTCCCTCTTTAATATAATATTGATAAGTTTTAGCCAATCTCTCCCCAACTTCATGGTTTTGGTTTTTGCTCACTACCTGATCATATTGGTTTTTTAACAAAGTTTTAAAACCTTGGTTTAAATCCTTGAAACACAACTCGCGAAACTCTTTTACACCATCATAATTCCGTTCACTTGAAATTTTATCAGCACAAAAAACAATTTTATCTAAAAGGCTCATATTTTGTTTACCCACTGTATGGTTAAAGACTGCTTGAATAATCTCTTCATCACCCATAATTCAATCGTGTTTTAAGTGTAATCCTCCAACAAAACTATGTCACACTTGTGAGGGTTCAGTTAGTAAATCTGGAGCTCACTTGGCTAAATATTGCTGGAGTTTTGGTTTTTCTCACTGCTTGGCAACATCATGCAAAGTTCCTGCAATCAAGGCTTTTTTAGTATCCAAATGGTGATGAGTTGCTAAATCGTGCGCCATTTGCCCCACATTTAAACAATGCAAGTAACGATCGTTATCCATTTGCGCTTCTAAACGTTCAGAAAGGTATAACAAATGGTAATTAACATAATCATTAATTGCTGGAACTTGTAAATCCAGGTGTTTTAAATTACGAATATCAGTCGAACTTAAACCTAAACGGTTGAAATTAAAAACCTCTAAGTGGTATTTATCAACGACTTCGTGGTTATAATCATCACTTCTTAAAAAAACCTTAAACTTAATCATTTGGATCAATTCATCAAACTGGTCTCAAGATTCAAACCGATCTAACTGGTCACTACCCATAATAAAAGCAAATTCCACATCTTGATCATCGTACAAGTCTAAAAAATATTTAACTGTATGATAAGTGTAACTAGCGTGGGGTTGATCAATTTCGTGAGTGTTAATTTTTAAAAAATCATAATCTTTTATTAAAAGGTTCAACATTGCTAAACGATCAGAATTGCTACTATTTTGTTGAGATTTAAACGGATTTAGATAAGTAGGAATTAATCAAACTTCTTCAAATCCTAAATCAGAATAACAAGCTTTAGCGATGTTTAAATGATCGGTGTGAACTGGATCAAAACTTCCTCCAAACAAAGCAATTTTTTTAGTCGTACTCATGTTTGATAATTCTTTCTAATTGTTCACCAACCCCGTTTTCATCAACTGATTTAATAACTTTATAAGCTAAATCTTTTAAAGCTTGGACCCCATTATCAACCACATAACCGTGTTCAACTAACTTAATCATTTCTAAATCATTATAATTATCACCAAAACAAACCACTTGTTGAGGATCAGTATTAATTAATTCTGCTCACTTCTTCAAACCAAACTCCTTATTGATTCCTTTTTTTAAGGCATCAAAAAGCATGGCATCAGATTGAACATAGTTAATTTCATCTTGATAACTATCAAAGATTGCTTGCATGGCCTTGCGTTCTTCATCATTTTCTACAACACAGACTAACTCTAAGGGTTTAATACTTTCATCAGCAATCGCGTCTGCGATTGCATCAAGATCAGGAAAAATGGTAATTTCAAACTTATGCGAAGGTTTTTGCTTTTGATTATAAGCATTTCACGCTTTAATGCGGTTAGAATCAGCAGTACCAACAATTGCAGTGGGAGTATAACAAATCAAATCCAAATCAAAATTATCCGCCTCACGGAAAATCGTTACACAAGTACGTTTATCGAGATATTCAGCAGCCAAGACCCCACCCTTAGGATCAGTAATTAACGCCCCATTACAAGAAACAATCGGAAGTTTAATCTTTAATTGTTCAATCACCGCTTTATTTACCACCATATTTCGACCAGTAATGAAACTAAACTTGTTACCGCTAGCTTTTTGATATGCAGCAATATCAGTTAAAGTTGTTTTTAAAAAACTAAAATCCATAAGCGAAATCGTCCCATCAAGATCACTTAGCACGTAGGGTAAATTATTTTTATCGTTTGCCATTTTTATCACCTCCTTTATTGTTCTTTGACTCATTTTCGAGAATTAATATAGTCCGATCCTCGTTGAGTTTCACTTTGACAAAGATTTAAATAGTCTCATTGTCGCAAGACTTCACTACTAGCAATTCCAACACAATTGGCTAAATTGATACTTCGAGCAGCTTCAACCATTGGAATTCGAAACATCGTTTCTTGATAGGCATAAAGGATTTCTTTATCAATCCCAGTCGATTCCTTACCAAATAGTAAATAAACTTCGTCGTTTATCGTAGTGAAATCAAAACTTGACAAGGGTTTATTCCCATAACGTGTTAAACAATAAAGTGAAACGCAAGAATGCTTAGTAATAAAGTCGTCCCAATTATCATAACGAAAAAGTTGTACCTTTTTATACTCGTTAGCACTACTTCGCGCCATATTGTGTTCATTGAGAATAAAACCCAAGGGTTCAATAACATGAAGATTCATGTCAAAAGCAACACAAGTACGCATAATTGCCGCGGTATTTTGCGCAATCTCTGGTTCAAATAAAACAATGTTAATTTTGCGCATTCTGCTTAATTATCCTTACTTTCTAATCACTGCATTAATTTTGTCAAGGCTTGGCTTCGTGATGATAAACTATTTTTTTCTATTCCGATTTGAGCAAGAGTTAAATCAGAATCATTCAAAGCAAAGACCTGATCATAACCAAATCCATCAACACCCTGAGGTTGGTAAGTAATATAACCTTCTAATTCACCTTCAAAAGTTTGTTCATTCTTGGTAATTGGATCATAATAAGCCAAGCAACTAACCATCCTACTTTGGCGTTGAGCCTTAGTTTTCAACCCTTTATCATCAATTAATCTTAGTAATTTAGCATTAATTTCTGTATCAAGAGTTAAAGGTAGCGCTCATCTTCGTGAATAAACTCCAGGAAAACCATCAAGTCCATCAACAAGAAGACCACTATCATCACCAATTGAAGGTTGATTAATCATTAAAGCTAAAGCTTTAGCTTTAATGAGCGCATTTTCACAAAAAGTCGTGCCATTCTCTTCGATTACTAAGGAATTTGGTAAATCTAATAAGGACTTAACTTCATAACCACCTAACATCTTTTTAAATTCTTGAATTTTATGAAGATTAGTTGTCGCAATTCAAATTTGTGGTTCACCCATCATCAAAGTCCTTTGTAAAAATTGAGTTAATATTATTTTATACTTTATTTATTTTAATAGGAAAGGTTCAGAAATGAAAGTCGGTCAAGGTTTAACCAACAAGATTAGTTTAGAAAAAGGAATGATTAGAAAAACCTCTTCACCAACGGTCGACTATTTTTTAAACCGTAAAGCAGAGAGTGAACTTTATCAACAATTTCAAACTCTTCCTGATCAGGATTTTTACTTAAAACCCTTAACTTGAGGAGTTGATGTTGATCAACACTTTTTTAGTACCTGAACTTATTATCCAAACAGTTATACCTTATTAGACCAACCAGAAAAACTTAGCGATCCTACAACCTTAACTGCAATGATTAAGATCATTGAAGCATACCATCATTTAGAAGTAGAAATGCCCTTCTTTGAAGCAAGAGAATATTTAAATAAGTTTGTCACAAAAATTCAAAACCCCCTAGTTGATCTATCGAGTTATCAAACCAAACTTGATCAAATTATCACCAGATGATACGAACCAGAATTTAAGGTTTGTTTATCACACAACGACATGGTTCCTGGCAACTTTCTTTTTGTTGATGATCAGTTAAAACTGATTGATTTTGAATATAGTTGTTTCAACCTTGCTTTATTTGATTATGCTGGCGTAATTAGTGAAACTTTACCTTCAAATCAAATCAAAGCTTTTGTTGACCTTTTAGGTTTAAGTGACAAAGAAAAAACCAAACTCAAAGATTTGGTTTTTTACGCTTATTTACTTTGAATCAATTGAGCAACTTATATGTATGAAAAGATGCACCAACCAGTTTATCAAGAAATTGTGCAGTTAATGAATCAAAAATTACAAAACTTCGCTAAACTTCCTTTTTAGTCTTTTTTGCTTGTCTTTTAACAAAACGTTCACGCTTTTTAGCTTCCTTGGCTTCAAGTTTAACTTCATGTTTATCAATCGTTTTATTATTAAAAGCGTCTAATAATTTTGCATCCAATTGCTTTTTAAATTCGTCTAATTCCTTGGCTTGAGCTTCACGAATTTCATGGTTTTTTTGCGCGCGAACTAAACGAAGCTGAGCTTTGGTGGGAATTGGTTCACCATTCTGATAAGCAAGTAATAAAGCTTCTTCATCTTCTTCAACCTTATAACGATAATTTCGGGCAAACGAAGTGACAAGAACTCCTAAAAATAATCCACCAATGGCAATAAATAAACCAATCAGGAATCGAATAATTATTTGGACACTGAGATTTAATTTACTATCAACTAACCAACATCCATTCATTATTAAAGTAAAAAAGACTAAAGAAAAAATTAAGGTGAAGGTAAAACTATCTGCATTTTGTCAGCGGTAAAAAAAACTAACAATTTGAATAGTTCATGCTCACAACAAGATTGCTAAACAAATTAAAACCAAGAATCCTGCGTGGGGATTTAATAAATCGTTGTAATGGTTAAAAGCATGATATTTTTTAAGTTCAGGACCAACAAACACTCAAACTAAAATAAAAGGGATAATCGTTTCGATTAACTGCCATAAAACTAACCATCCAAATCTAGTTCTAGTTAAATTAAATTCTCGGATTTTATTTCAATAAGAATCTTCTCCTACTTTTTGTTTCTCATTGTTAAGTTGTTTACTCATTTTTCTTAAATTCCCTTGTAATAGGGTAATTATAACTAATTTTAACCAAACAAAAAAGCAACCCCAGAAGGGGTTGCTTAAACTCATTTACTTATGGAGCAGGTGAAGGGAATCGAACCCTCACAGTCAGCTTGGAAGGCTGAAGTTCTACCATTAAACTACACCTGCATTTAACACCTTTTAATAATACACAATATCATCAGAGAGTGTCAATAAATTTTTGGTTTATTCTTAAAAAATCACCTTTCTTAAAACAAAAAAAGGAGATCAAAATCTCCTTTTTAATTACTTGGTTTAACAATCCTCTATAGCGGTAAGTCTTTTCTAGTAAAGATAAAAGCAGAACCAACATAAGTTCCAATCCCAATTCCTGCTAAAATAATCATTCCTAAAATAGCAGTTGGGTTTAAATCAATCTTACCCTCTTTTATTGTGTAGCCTTCAACATAGAATAAAGTATTAATGGTTAAATATTTGGTATATTTTC
>Ga0153919_100034_pt1 | contig 25774 bp, 26 predicted proteins | sample TSGA003MetaG_FD_104712 | JGI IMG/M metagenome (GOLD analysis project Ga0153919, IMG submission 104712) | Attine ant fungus gardens microbial communities from Georgia, USA - TSGA003 MetaG | ecosystem: Host-associated > Fungi > Mycelium > Unclassified | place: USA: Connecticut, Klassen Lab...
AACTTATGACTAGTTACCAACTAAGAAGAGTGAAAGAATATTATTTCTGAGAAGGGAATCCCTAAGCTAGATAGGGCTTTAAGAGGTTACTGTCATTCCCCTACATAAACTGATCACAATAGACCAGTAGCATAGAGCTGATAGTGAAAACTAAATACAAGCCCACTTGATATGAAGATCAGGTCTTGGACAGAGATGAGTTTTGTCCAGGCCATCTACCCACTGTCAGTTAGGGACAGTGAAGTCCCCTTTACAGCTAGGGCCTGCTTTCCAAAAAGCTTTCAAGTACTGTGTTCATTAGCAAGGATAATAAGAGAGTAAGTAAAAATAGAGATATTGAGGCTGCAAGGTATAGGGTTGACAATGGTGATCAAGTTCTTGTGTTGTTGCTTAGTCATGAAGGCTTATGGACCACTCAAGGTAAGTGTTCAGAAAGAACTCAATAGAGTTCTCCATTGGATTTACTAGCTACTTGTACAAATGTTCAATGGTCTGTATATTTGTCTCCTGTAATCACAAGACTCTTACTAGGTACTATATAGTTTATGTAAGCATTCCCACACCATTTCTAATTTAAGTCCTTTATAGAAACTAGTAAAGTCCTTTAAGTTAATGGACATATGAAAAAAAGTTTTCTTCTTAGGAGCTATCTCATAATACTCCTTCTAGAATAATAACTGTAATTTCTTTAGTAGTAGGAAGATTATGAGTTCTCTGATCTTGTTGTAAGTTTACATGTAGCCTAATTGTGATCACCTCTTGTTCCTCTACTAGCTTTTCTCTAATAAGTTCATAGGCATGACAGTAATGACCAATATATAGATAACTATTCAAGAGTATTATTTGAAGATCCTCTATTACCACAGGATCAAGATTATAATTGTTGTCTCTCCTGACATTGAGCTGCTCTGTTATGTCAAGAATATAGATTTGTGTATAGGTAGGAGTATAATTACCATGTAGTAGGAGAGTATCTGTGAGATGATAAAGTGCATCTTGAATCTTGAAACAATAAGATCCTGATTGTCTAGTAATAGAGTTGTTGGTCTTCACTTCTACTGAAGTTATTGCAAATGTTACATTATACTACCTGATATTATTATGGAAATTCTTTAAGCAATAATTATCTCCTGTCAAGTAGTTTTATAGAACTCCAGTAAGAGCTTGAAGAGGTAGTAGCTGAATCTGTTCTCAAGAACAACATATGCCAAACTTGGGATGATTGTAATGTGAAATTTTAAGCTTTTTACAGTCAAAATGAAGTGCATGGCAGTGTGGGCAAACAACAGATAGAATATCCAAGTCAACATATTGTATATTAGTTTCTGAAAATGGTTAACCAGTAAGAGAATAAAGAACAGGTTGAAGAATTGGTAATAGAACACCATCATCTTCTTCTAAAACATTGTTCTAACAAAATCCTTAGTAATCAAAGTTATATAAGCAAAAAATTATTATGCCATATCAACAACTTCATTATTAATCTGGTATATTTAATCATCTCTATTAATAATATTCTGCAAAATCTTGTAAGAATTTATAATTAATAATATCAAAATCTGTTACTTATTACTGTTTGAATTCTATTAACATTTTCTACCATTATTCTGTTAACATCTTGATTGCCATTCTCATTTACCAGTTGTTCTTCATAATCTAGACCATCTTTTCTTTTATTTCTCCACCTATTTATTATTTTATTTATTTGAGCCATTTATTGTCTTTGTAGATCAGCTATAGCATCCTCAAGATTTTGTAGAACATCTAAAGAATTTAAAAACTATTTTTTTCCTTTTCCTCTATTCTCCCTAGGGGCAGGAGTATTTTGTAAACTATTAGCAGAAGATATATGATGTTTTCTTCTCCCTCTTTCTTTATTCTAGACTAGAGTAGGATGAATATTTTAAAGTAAGAATAAAGCTGTCATTGAGTTCATTTCTCAACTCTCCTAAGTTGATACTCCTGTTCAGCCAAATCCATCTAGAAATGACATTTATATAGTCAAATAGTCAATATAAATCATAAAAGAAGTCCAGGCACATGAAAATAAAGATGGACAGATCTCAGACATAGTTTCCATCCATGCTGCAGAGTTTTTCAGAAAGATGTTATACCAATCCTAAATTCTTCAGGATTCAGCTGCTATTGTAAACTGACCTGCTCTCAGTAGTCTGAAAGACAAACTTTCCTCTTTATACCTAAGAACCAACCTACATATGTTGTAAGTTAGCTCTAAAAAAGGAAAATATTTCCCATACATTCATCAACTTGATAGAAAATCTCTAGAGATATAATACAGAAAAGATATAAATAGCATGGGACAAGATTATATAAGAACTATATAGCTATTAAAGATAGTCTTGTGACTATGGGAAATTGGCATATAGACCATGGCATATTTGTATAAGTAGTAAAAGTAATCTAATGAAGAACTCTTTCAAGTTCTTCTCTTTTAATCATCACTGGTTGGGGTTAGAACTTCAAACTCTAAGTCTGTACTCTTAATATTAAAACTCAATATCTCAGGTAACCCCTTACCTTGAGGCCTTGTCAATACTTACTCTTATTATTGCCCTTGCTAGTGAGCATAGTGCTTATAAGCTTCTTGGAAACCAGGTCCTAGACATAAAGAGAACTTTGTAATTAGTTAGGGACTGCAGGTAAAAAACATAGACAATACCACTGTTCTTACTTTGAGACCTGACCTTGCTTTCTAGTATTGTTACATATCTTCTCTTCACTATCTGCTCTATGCTACTAGTCTATTGTAATCAGTTTATGCAAGAGAACAACAGTAACCTCTTAAAGGCCCATCTAGCTTAGAAATTCCCTTTTTAGAGATAATATTGTTTCACCCTCCTAGTCGGTAACTAGCTATAAGTTTAGACAAAAAAGACCATTTGTTCTTATATGAGGAATTATTATCATCACCATCACCATTGCCATCACCACTGCCAAACATGTTCCAACAACAGCAATAGCAATCTATGGAGCAATCCACTGCTCTTGCATTACAAGCTCCTTCTACCCAAAAGAAGCAACTTTTTATTCTTATCACCAGTCTACAATAGTAGGTGGCTACTCTATTACAACAAAACAGAGGAGCTAGAGTGGAGATAGCAAAGTCTTTGCTATTTAGTAAAAGAATGGCAGGAAAGGACAGTGGGGTTGGATAGAAATCAGAAACAAAGTAGGGCAGAAGAGAAGATGCTAGGAAGGAATGTAGCATGCCTATTGGGAAATGTGCAGCAAAAAGAAGTATTTGGAGGATTGTATGAAGGGAGAGAAGGACAGATCATGTAGTAGACAGAGGTTCAGAACTCTAGAGGAAGATATTCAAATAGAAGAAATCAGTATAGAAGAACTGAAGCAGAGCCAGAACCAATAGCAGTAGATGGAGTAGGAAGAAGAGAAGGGTATCAAATTTGCTTCAACTGTAGAGGGTTTAGGCATATGGCTCAGGATTGTAGAAGCAGAAAGCAGGAAGTCAGGGAAAGAAAGAGGATTAACCAGGGGGGCAAGTCATCAAAAGAGAATAGAGGTCAATAAACTCCTGGCTGCCCTTCTATAATAAGTACAATGTTTTAAAATGTGTACAATTGAACAATAAATTGCATATCCAAAATATTGAGAGAGTAAGAGATGTGAGAAGAACAGTGAAACTACTAAAAGAAGTGTAAATAGAAGTAGAAGTAGAGAAACTGAACATCCACAAAGGGGTATCTGTTAGAACCCTACTAGATAGTAGGGCAATAGAGTTATTTGCAGACAGAAAATTTGTAGAGAAATAGAGATTTAAAAAGGTGAAACTAGCAAAACTGATCTAGATTAGAAATGTGGATGGAACGAGCAACAAGGAAGAAATAGTGATATACAAAATAGAATGCAATCTATACTACAAAGGGTATGTAGAACAAGTAAAGATGAACATATGTAACCTAGAGAGGACCAAAGTAATCTTAGAGATACCATAGCTAGTGGTATACAACTTTGAAATTGACTAGGAGAAAGGAAAGGTAAAAATGACAAGATGTTCCTTACTGTGTGAAAGAAACAAAAGGATAAAAAAAAAGTGAGAAGAGGAGAAAAGTTGAACAAGAAAGTTATGAGGGAGCTGGTGCCAAAAAGGTTTTAGAAATGGAAAAAAGTGTTTGGAAAGACAGAATCAGAGCACATACTAGTGCAAAAGGCCTGGAATTATACTATAGAATTAAAAGAGAGGTTTATACCAAAAAAAGTAAAGGTATATTCATTATTAAGAGAAGAATGAGAAGAAGTACAGGCATTTGTGGAGGACCAGCTATGCAAAAAATATATCCAACCATCAAAGTTACCATAAATATCTCCAGTTCACTTTGTAGCCAAAAAGAATAGAAAGCAACAAATGGTACAGAACTGCCAATATGTAAATTAGTGGACAGTAAAAAATGGCTATCCATTACCATTGATTGCCAATATCCTGGATGGAGTAGGAAGTAAGAAAGTATTTATGAAGCTGAATTTAAGATAGAGCTACAACAATGTTAGAATTAAGGAAGGAGATGAATGGAAGGCCACTTTTATGATATACATAAGAGCATATGAACCTGTAGTCATATACTTTGGCCTCATCAATTCTTCTACCACTTTCCAAACTATAATAAACAACCTCTTCCAAGACATAATTAACCAGAGAACTATAGCAACCTTTATTGATGACATTATTGTAGCAACCAAAACAAAGAAAGAACATAATGAGGTAGTAGAGAAAATATTGAAGTGGTTGGAAGAAAATGATTTATTTGTAAAACCCAAAAAATGTAAATAAAGGGTTAGGAAGGTGGAGTTCTTAGGAGTGGTAATTGGCCTGAAAGGAGTAAAGATACAGAAAGAGAAGGTAGAAGAAGTACTCAACTAACCAGTTCCCAGAAATGTAAAGGAAGTACAAAAATTCTTGGGATTAGCCAACTACTATAGGTAGTTCATTAAAGACTTTGCCAAGGTAGCAGCACTATTGCACCAACTAGTGTGAAAAGAGAAAAAATGGAGGTAGAGAAAGAAACAGGAAGAGATATTTTAGAGAATAAAAAAGATATTCACATTTGAACTAGTATTGGTAATACCAGACCTAAATAGAAAAATATGAATAGAAGCAGATACATCAGATTATGCAATGAAAGGAGTGCTGTCGGTAAAAATGTAAAGATGGAAAGTGGAGGCCAGTAGTATTTATATTTAAGTTGATGAATCCAATGGAAAGGAACTACAAAATTCACAACAAAGAAATATTAGCTGTAATCAGATGTCTAGAGACATGGAGGTATTATTTAGAAGAGGTAAAGATGCAGTTTGAAATACGGACAGACCATAAGAACCTATAGTATTTTATGACTAGTCAGAAACTGGACTATAAACAAGTAAGATAGGCACTATACTTATTCAGATTCAATTTCATACTTAAACATGTACCAGGAAAGAGCATAGGAAAGGTGGATGGGCTGAGTAGGAGACTAGACTGGTAAAAGGGGATGGAAAATAATAATGAGAATAGGACACTAATAAAACCAGAATGGGTATAAAAAAAAATAAGGTGAGGGAAAAAAAATACTAATTGAGGAGAAAAGTCTCAAGAAAAGAATAAAGAAGGCATAACAGAAGAATAAAAGAGTAGTTAAAGCAGTGGAGGAGCTAAAAAGGTTGGGGGTAAAGGCATTCAAGGAGAATAAATAAGTAATAGAGAAAGGACTGGTACTAAAGAAAGATCAAATTTATATACCAGAGAAAGAAAATCTAAGAACAGAGATAATACAACTACATCATAACACCCCAGTAGGAAAGCATGGAGGAAAATAGAAGATAGTAGAATTAGTGGGAAGAAACTATTGGTGACTAGGAATAACAAAAGAAGTAGAGAGATACATAAATAGGTACAATGTTTGCCAAAGAAACAAAAACTAGATAGAAGCTTCAGTAGAAAAACTAATGCTGAATACAATCTCTGAAAAACCATGGAAGTATATTAGTGCTAACTTCATTACAAAACTCCTCTTAGTTCAAGAGTACAATGCAATATTAGTAGTATGTGATCAGTTTACAAAAATGGTCTACTTTATCGTTACTATAGAAAAAACATCAGCAGAGGGACTAGCAAAATTGTTCCAAGATCAAGTATAGAAGCTCTATAGACTCCCAGAGAGCATTATATCAAATAGGGGGTCCAATTTGTAGCAAGAGTAATGAAGGAGTTAAATAGAATACTAGAGATCGAGATAAAACTATTAACAGTCTACCACCAATAAACAGATGGGCAAATAGAGAAAGTAAACCAAGAGTTAGAACAGTATCTCTATATATTCATCAATCATAAATAGAAGCAATAGCTAGAATAGCTAGGAACAGCAGAATTTGTCTACAACAACAAAATCCATTTGGCAACAAAAATATTACCTTTTAGGGCAAACTGCAGATAGGACCTAAGAATGGGATTTGAAGGAAGGTAGAAAGAAAAGTACAAAGTGGTAGGGAAATTCATAGAGAAAATAAAGGAAATTTAGGAGAAAGCAAAAGCAGCTCTAAAAAAGGCTCAAAAAGAAATGAAGCAGTATATAGATAGGAAAAGAAGAGAGAGAGACAAATATAGAAAAGAGAACTTGGTAATACTAAGTACAAAAGACTTGAAGTAGCAAATGAAAGGAAGAATAATGGAGAAACTAACAAAGCAGTTTATAGATCCATACAAAGTAAAAGGGGTTGTTTCAACAAACATAATTGAACTTGAATTACCTCTGACTATTAAAATACACCCAGTAGTCAATATAAGTAGAGTATGATTGTACAGACCCCAAGTAAAGGGCCAAAAAGTAGTACCACTGCAACCAGTAGTTATAGATGATAATAAAGAGTACAAAGTAGAGAAGATTCTAAACAGAAGAAAAGTACAAGAGAAGGACAAGTTCTTAGTACAATAAAAGAGGTACATAACAGAGGCAGATATATAGAAAGGAAAGAAGAATTTGGAAAATACAAAAGAACTAGTTGAAAAGTTCAAAAGGGGGTATAGGAAAGAAACTGAAAATGTCAGACAACAGGAACTAAAAGAAAAAGAAAAGGAGTTTAGTTAAGAACTACCAAGGGAATTTATGGCCAAACTAGTATATGGATGAAAAAGAAAAAGATACAAAAGAAAAAAAGAAAAAAGATAGAAAGAAAATTGGAATAGGTGAAAAAGTTTCTTGGAATAAGAAACCTTTAAAGAGGGGCCATGTTATGAGTTGACTCCAAAGAAGGAAAATATTTCCCATGCATTCATTAACTTAATGGAAAATCTCTAGAGATATAATGCAGGAAAGATATAAATAGCATAGAACAAGATTATATAAGAATTATATAGCTATTAGGAATAGTCTTGTGACTATGGGAAATTGGTGCACAGACCATGGCATATTTGTATAAATAGTAGGAGTAATCTAACAAAGAACTCTATCAAGTTCTTTTTTTTCAATTGTTACTAGTTAAGGTCAGAACTTCAAACTCTAAGTCTGTACTCTTAACAACATGTCTAAAAGTCAGTTGTTCTTGTCAGAAGCAGTGTATTTATAAACATCCCCCAGAACCCATATTTGAAATAAAAACTCAACCTATAGTTTTGTAAAGCTAGCAATAGTAATAATAGTAGTAAGTATAAGACAGAAAACAACAAAGACTATGGGAAATACATTAGATTACACATTAGAAACTTATGTTTCATTAGGGTAGGTTATAATTTGGTAGGAATGGTAGGAATAATTTTCAAACTCAGTAGTTATGTAATTCATCAAACTTCTATCAAATTTCTATTTGTTCTTATATACTTATTAATAACCAATTCTTAGCTAAAACTAACAAATACTTACATAATTTTTATATAATTAATTACTTGGGTCTATTATGAGGAAGCTGCTTAGTCAGTTCTGTATCAGCAGGTATCATCCTATATTTGGTCTCATATACTTTCTTTGATTATAGATAGTTTAAGAAACTAAAATAGACTGACTGAAAGACAATTTAAATAAAAATAATAATAAAAGATAATAAAATCACTAATCTATTAATTAATGAATAGCTATTTTCATGCTTTAGATTATTATAGATATATCTTGTTTATAATCATTTCTTTTTCTATCTATAAAAGAAGAAATAGTAATATTTTCTTTCAGCTGAACAGTTCTATGCTCAAGTATTGAAATATATGGATTTTTGTAGCTATTTCTTGATACTACTGACATTTTGTGACTAATCCTACTATGACTACTTTGACTGCTTAGTTGATACAGTGTCTGGCTTCATCACTACTTTGATTGGCATCAGTTGGCACTACTTTATTAAGTTAGTACCATCACTACTATTGATTGACTTGATTATTGGTATATTATCATTAAAATACTGTTAATAAACCTTTAAAATTACTCATAGTGAGTATATTAGCTTAATAAATTACAGAAAAATCAGAAAAAATTAACATTTAAATTGCTGGTAGTCCTTTATTATTGAACACTACTACTAGACCCTTATTATCATTTCTAGTAAGTCTATTAGTTTTATAAATTATGAAAAAATTAGAGAAAATTAATATTAATTGTTGGTAGTATACTAATATATTCATTCATTGAATACTATTGAAAAACTCTCTTATTATTCACACATAATAAGTTTACTGAGTATATAAATTATAAATAGAATCTTACTGTATTTATTCATTGAACATTACCATAAGTTGTATAAACTTCAAATCACCTAAAGCAAAGATAGTATTTTAATTCAAGTAAAGGAATATAAACTAATTGGCTATTAATAGAGCAACTATCATTATATACAAATGGATTTTATTAAATTAAAATGTCAAGCCAAAAAAACTAAAGAATAAGTACAATATAATATAATTGTTCTAGAAAACTATTATTTATTTGTTTTACTCCAAAATATTTCTTCTGCTTCTATGTATATAGAGAGAATACTTTAAGAGCAGAAATAGAGAGACAAGAACAAGTAAAAAGAGACCAGTTATTATAGCAGCATAGATTAGCAGAACAGTTAGAAGTACTACAAGTAGAAAAAAGAGTTAAGTCTGCTTAAATAGTTCAAATTAATCAAATCTATTATGTATGCAAGACCAAATGTAGAATGATGGACCTAAGTAATTGATTATATAAAAATTATGTAAGTATTTGTTAGTTTTAGCTAAGAATTGGTTATCAAATTTCTTCTCATACTCTTTCTTTTCACTTAAAAAATACAATAAATTCATTAAAAATTAGAAAAAATTCAGAAAAAAAGTACAGAAAATTAGGCAAAGTATTGAAAGAAAAAAAGTACAGGGTACTGGAGACTATTTGAGGAAAGGAGTGTAGTGGACTGAAGGCCATACTACTAGCAGTTATTGAAGAAAAACAGTATAGTAAACTGGAAACTGTTGGAGGAAAATAGTATAGTAAACTATAAACAAGACTACTGATAGTCATTGGAGGAAGGAAGTATAGCAAACTGGAAACTGTTAGAGGAAAATAGTATAGTAAACTACAGACAGGACTACTAGCAGTTATTGGAAGAAGAAAGTATAGCAAACTGAAAACTGTTGAAGGAAAATAGTATAACAGATTGTACATAGTACTACTGGCTATACACACTACAAACAACACTACTGGAGAAAGAGAGTATAGTGCACTACAGTATACATATAAGACTACTTACTGTTATGTTTACATAGACTGTTGGAGGAAGAGAGTGTAGCGATCTGACAAACAATACAGTATTAACTCTACTTGAAATTAAAGTTGGGCTGGAGGCCCAGATCAAAACTTTGTAATAGAAAAGTGGAAAAATGAGAATACAAATGCTTTTGATTATGAAAAGTAGCAGAATAGAAAAGGTAATGGAGACTTATATATAAATAAAAATATACAGGAAAATATTCTAACAGTTGTGAGTAATATATCTAACTAATTGTTAATATATGAATATTGACTAGATATAATAGGATATTAGAGAAGGAAATATTCAGAAATATTTTTAGAACACCCAAATTCTACATGCTTAAGAGTTAAACTAGAATCAAGAAACTATTGCTCTAAATGATATTCTACTATCTGCTATTTAGCCTACATATCATTTACTAGTAGGATAGTTATTTCTAGAAGTCAATATACAATATAGTAGCTTGAGCATGTTGGGTATTGTTTGTTTTTACTGCTATACTTTTTACTTTGACTGTAAAAAGCTTACTTTTTTATAGGTTAATTATTCCAAGTTTGGAATATACTGTTTACAAGGACAAATTCAGCTGCTATTTTTGCAAATACTAACTAAAGTTCTACAGAATTACTTAACAGAAGATGACTATTGCTTAAGAGAGTTTTGTAATAATATCTGGTAGTATAATACTATATTTGCAATAACTTCAGTAAAAGTGAAAATTAACAACTCTGTAACCAAGCAGTCAGGTTCTTATTGTTTTAAGATCTAAGATGAACTACACCATCTCACAGGTACTCTTTTCCTTTAGGATAACCATAACCTTGTTTATACACAAATTTATATTTTGGATATAGTAGAACAATTGAATATCAGAAGGAATAATAACAGAAATCTTGATTCTGTAGTAATAGATAATCTACAGATAATGCTTCTAGACAGTCATCTATATATTGATTAATACCATCATACATATAAGCTTATTAAGGACAGACCAGCAGATAAACAATAGAAGATCAAAATTAGATTGTATGTTAATTTACAATATGATCAATAAACTCACAATTTGTCCATTGCTAAAGAGATTGTAGTTATTCCAGAAGAAGAGATCTATTATATAGTAGATAATAGAGATATGGTATTGTAGGCAAGAGGAGGACAACTTGAACAAATAGGCCAAAATAGTTCTTTATATGTTGTTTTCTATTATATTCTGTTATTTTATAAGAGTGAAAATGGCTAGCATCCAATAATTTCAATCTATAGTACTTAACTAGAAAAGCAAGAGAAAAATAGAAGGTAAAGAGATAAAGAGAAATATGTTTGCTTATAGGTGGTTTTTGACATATACTACTATGCCTACTATCTTTATATTAGAGATGGTTTTCAGTCATCTTTCTTCTGTGGTAGAAAGCTATTCTAGTAGTTTGTTGTTAATACATAGGCAAACTGTAAACAGAAAAAACTTAACTGGACTAGGACATATCAACATACTCTCAGATTTAAGCTCTACCAGGAATTACAGAATACTACCATGTATAATAGACATAATAGAAAAAATAATAGGCCTTTAGGATATAAACTTATTCTTTTTTCTTCTCATGTAGGGAGTTTTAGGTTTATGACTCAGTTATTCCAAGATACTATGGCTATTTTTTTTTGTTCAAAAATTTATAACATGGTATTTGATTGTAGTTTGTAGTAGACTATCTACAATAAATAGCCTACATAGGCCTCAGAGACCATAATTGTTCTATCACTGGCAGGAGATACTATTAGTATCAAAAAAAAATCTAATTTAAGAGAAGAGAGAACTGGATACAGGTTACTTGTAATTAACCTTCAAATAATGCATCTAGGTCTGATGACCTATCATGCCTAGAATACAGAGTTAAGAAAAACTATGAGAAATAAGACTAAGAGACTATCTACAGAAACAGAAAAAAGAAACTAAAAAGGTTTATAGAGGTTTAGGAGACAAGTGATTCTGGAAAGCAAAGGTAAATATACTAAGGTGTTCCTTGAGAAACTTGACAAAGTGTTAGGGATCTTTGCTACCTACCAACAGTTATTAAGTAATTATACTATATTATATAATCAGAGTAAAAACTTGAATTCCAAGGAGTTTTCCCCTTAGTTTCAATTTTATATTGAAATTGACAACTATACCTTTGGATCTTGTTGAGCCCTGATACAAAGTTCTTAACTAATGGTGATAGATCAGTCAAGGGAGCATAAGCAAACTGACAACAGTTGGTAAAAATATGTCAATGTATTTCTATCTAGCAATGGTCATATAGACACTAAGTGCACTCTACAGAAAAAAAGTACTATCTAAACTTTTCAATAGGAGTATAGTTGAAAATAGCTCAAGTTGTTCTAGTATACAATATGACTAATTTGCCAATAAAAGAAAGCTAACTGCCATCTTTGGTATAGAAGGGCTAGAGGGGTTTATGATTACCATTTTTAAGGAAAAGGAAGTAGCAACCTTGGTATAAGAAATAGTTGAAGGTAATATCCCTTCTTTTTCTATAACTGCTATCATAGTTAAACCAAATACTTAAAATAAATTATCTGTTGCTAATGCTCATCCCCCTGACTCTCAGGCCATTTCTCTCAGCACTAGTGAGTCTTCAGACTCACTCAATGTGATCTCTCATGCCAGTTCTAGAGCTAGTAAATACATTTATCCTAGAGGATGCTTGTATACTTGTTGCACTGTCAGACACTTCTCTAGGAGTGTCTCTGTTATTGAGGACTCTAGAAAAGTATCTTCTGAGCTCTTTTTTATCTTTGAGAAGGAGGAAAGTGATAAGAAAGAGATTAGTTTTGGTTCTAAAATATCTATTATCTCAAGAGTTACTATAGACAAGCTCTTTTATAGAGTTGCTTTTCTTTAGCTTTCTGTTGCCCTCTCTTCCTTTACTTCTGAAAAAAGAACATATTCTATAAGTTGGAATAACTAGGTTGTGTTTGAGAAGAGCAGGGATATTGCCTCTAGGGTAATCTCTGCTCCCCAGGCCCCTATATCAACTAGTTTGATGACTCATGGTACAAACCATAAAACAGCTGAGTTATTATCCTAATTGAAAGGTGGCAGTATAAGATCAGGCATCTGTGGTGTAATAGATAACTGTATTGCATTAGTCATTTGTGACAATGACAGTTTATCTCAGGTATCACAACCAGTGACAAGTGACATTGTCACACCTGAGATCACACATGATAGTGACTTTTGGAATGGTGACTACTGTATCACATTACTCTCTAGTCATCCTAGCTATTTAGAAACTGATGCCAGAGTTCTTGCTTGGTCTGTTTTGTATATTGCACACTTCATTTAGAAGCATGCTAATAGGAGCTGTCCAATTGAACAGTTTCCTCCTATTATAGGAGCAGGTTCTCTTATGTGGTATCTGTTCCAGGCTGTATCTGCAACAGAGTGGGATCACTTTAAGATCTCACCTCAGGCTGATACTTCCTCTCTTGTAGAGACAATGAGGACCCTCTATGGTCCTAACTTACCTCAGGAGCCATCTCTGGATGTAGAGATGGTAGTTAATGAACTACCAGTAGTGGAGGAAACTTCCTTTACTACTGTAACTGGCAAGAAAGACAAGGGCAAAGAAAGACTCTCTCCTTCTACTAATACTTCTGTACCTTCTCAGAACATGCCTCCACCAGTAACAGTGGTCTCAAGAGCATCTCTCCTTCCTCAGCCAGCCAAGATGGCTACTGCTAAGTCCACCCCTGCAAAAGTGACCACCACCCTCAGATGTTCAAACAGGCACCTAAGTCCTTTGCCCAAATGGTATGCAGTAGGAACTCCCAGTCCACCCAAAGGTTTGCTCTGGCCTCTACTTATTCAGAGTATGAGAGCCTTTTTTATCTCTGTGATATGTTCTTCAACCTTCCTATAGAGAAGGTTCTAGCTATGTATCAGTCTGGGTTTGGTGCAAGTGCTTCTCTTAGTAGGGGAGGTGCTGCTTACTCTAGTACCTCAAGGGCACCTAAAATAACAACATATGGGCCTACAAAGTGCTAAGTGTTAATTTCACTTGATGCTCCTACTGTAGAGGTCATTGTGGCTAACACTGGTTCTACAGTTGAGTCCTGTAACAGAAGCTTAGTTGAGGCTCACTCTAAGTTAAGAGTTGAGTCAGTTCACAAGGCATGGGATAGTATCTCCATGTCTACCAACTTTGTTGCATCAGTAGCAGAGCTGGAGATTATCAAGCAGTGGCTTAAGAAAGTTGCTGGCTTGACAGCCAGTATTGTGGTGGTGCCTTAGCTGCCACAGTTCAAGTTGTTCTTGAAGATCTTGGGTGTTCTATATTGGGGCAACAACTCTTCTCTTTCCATCACACAGGCTCAAGTTGAGGCTGTTATTGCTAACACCCCTATCTTTGAAGGGGTAGTGCTTGCTTTTTGTCCTTGTATTATGAAGGTATCTCCAAGCTCAGATATGTCTGTGATTTGGATTGATATTTGGGATTCTCAGAAGAGAACCAAGAGCAAGACCCTTATTAACTATTCATTCAACTTTGGATGTCACACAGCTACAGTTTGGGGAACTGCTATACATTCTGGAGCTGCCCAGTATTGCAACTGCTGGTGCTGGGGACATCTAACCCACACATGTTGTGCTTAAGGTGCTAAGTATCAGAAGTGTAGTGGACTATACAGAGTAGAAAACCATAGATCCATAGCTTGGTACTACAAAGCCAACTCTCCTAGGGAGGCAACCACAGATGGTGCTCCTTGCCCTTACATCTTCAAGTGTATAAACTGCAAGGGTGAGCACTCTGCTGATGACATCAAGTGTCCCTTCTGGCACCATTGCTTTGATAGGCAGTGGCACTCCAACAAGGCTGCTGAGCTGTGCACAAGTTGTGCCAGCAACAGCAACATCCAATACCCTAGAGCAGGCAATCTCTAATCATGTGTAGTACAACCAAACTACATATATATTTGTAGAATATTCACAAGAACTATGTGCTGGTCAATACTTTTCTAGAGTCTCAAAAGGACTATTATGATATTCTTTTCATCCAGGAGCTACCCTGAAACTTTATCCATTATGCACCATCTACCTCTTCTAGAAGGAAACAGAGTAGTAGGTGCTCCTATTCACCTAGACTGGACCTAGGTGGTCCAGTCTCCCAAGGACTCTAAGGATGTTCCTTGAGTCATGGCTTTTATTTACTCTTGCTTGTCTAGACTTAGGTTTAGCTTGAGGAGAGATGTGATTGATTACTGTGATATTCTACTACTGTCTTTCTTTAATGGGAGAAAGTGTCACTTTCTCATAAATGTCTACTTGAACAACTGCCAATCAGCTGTCAAGTTTATGCTGGATCAAGTCATTGATATCCCCAACTTGTTGTACATGGGTGGGAACTTCAACATCATAGATGTAGAGTGGGATCCATCTGTTTCTGCTCATCCTATAGCTGGTCAGGCCTTGATGGACCTGGCTGACTCTCTTGGTCTTGTGTGCTCACTGCCAGTGCTTCTTGTCCCTACTTACTATTTGGACACTGATGGTCATGCTAACTCAGTCATAGACCTTATCTTCTTAGACATGAGTGCTTCTCAGGTCTTACATCACATTGAGCCTAATCTCAGACTACTCTCAGATCATGCTCCTCTACTGGTCAACCTTCCTATTTCACCAGAGAATATCTGCTTTAGCAAGAAGGTCCTCAAATACAACAGTGATAAGGAGGGTGCTTTTCTCTTTTCAGTCAACATAGGACTCTATGCTCTTAATTTCTCTGATCTGGGCTTGGTTGCTAGCCTGGACTCATTCTCTAAGGCTGTCTCTAGAGTATTTACCAATGCTTGGGAGGCTAATGCTAGGTCTATCACTGTTATGACTTGATCCAAAGAGTGGTAGAATGATGAGTACAGGAATGCACTTGAGTCTTATAGATGTACAGCAGCCAGAGAGGACTGGCACTCATTTTGCTCTGCTACAAGGAGTGCTAGATAATCTTTCTTTGACAACAGGATTGCAGAGATTGCATCCACTAACAAGCACCCATGGGACCTTGTAAATTGGGTCAAGCAGCGTAAGTTACCTGCAGTGGAGGCCATTTGGTATCAGGGCCTTCTGCAATTTTCTTTCTGACCTATAGCATACTCTTCACGTATCATATAATGCAACAGCTAACTGTCCTGTTCAACCAGATATTCTAGGTGATGTTCCTTGCCTGGCCTCTTGGCCATAGGTGTATCTCTCTATGTTGGAGTTAAGCAAAACCCTTAAGGCCTGTTCTAACATCTCTGACACTGGCCTCATCACTTCAAGAAGTCAGCTTTGGTCATTATTCCCAAGCCAGGCAAACTGGCTTACAATACTCTTAAGGCCTTTTAGCCTATTGTCCTACTCAACATGCTGGGCAAGCTCATTGAGAAGATGATTGCTAGATGACTTCAGTTTGATACTGTCAAGCATAGTGTCCTTTATCCCAACCAACTTGGTGGTATCTCTCAGAGGTCTACTGAGGACACTGGACTCTTTCTCACCCACTTGGTTTGCTCTAGCTGGGCCAAAGGCCTCAAGACTGGTGTGGTGGCTTTTGACATTGCACAGTTTTTTCCTTCTCTGAATCATAGTATGTTCACTACAGTTCTTCGACACTCTGACTTTGCAGACTGCTTAGCCAATTTCTTTTCTGACTATCTTGTAGGTAGATCAACCCAGTACTCCTGGAATTCCTTTCTCTCTGATGTCTGTGATGTGGATATTGGTGTGGGGCAAGACTCTGCTCTCTCTCCTATTCTCTCTGTGCTCTATTCTCTCTTATGTAAATGATGGTCTCTTGGCCTCCCAGGGAAAAATGTATGACAAAACCTTGCCAGAGCTTTCTCATAGTTATAGTATAATTGCAGACTTGATGGGTTCTTTTGGCTTGGTCATGGAGTATAACAAGTCAGAGATCTTTTACTTTTCTAGAGTGCACAATAACACCAACCCAGAGTTGGATCTTTCAGCTATTGGTACTCCCATTCTCAGGCCCAAGACATACTGGCAATACTTGGGCTTCTACTTTGATTAATGACTTTCTTTCAAGGAGTACGTTTGATACTACTCTACTAAGGCACTATCCACTGTAAAGGCAATGGGTATGCTTGGCAACTCTACTTGAGGTCTGCTTTCTCTTTGGAAATGACTTCTCTATTGGTTCTGTGTTGTGCCAATTGCAACTTATGGTTTTCATCTCTGGTACTTTACTGGAGCACCTACCAAGGCATAGGTTTCTCTCTTGGCAACCATGCAATGCAAGGCTGCCCTTTGTATTCTAGGTGCATTTTGCACCTCACCAACTGGTGGAATTGAGGCTCTGGCAGGCCTTACTCCCATTCATCTTCATCTCAAGAAGCTGGTTAAGTAGTCTTGTCTTAGGGCAGCTATTCTTCCCTCTCAACATGCACTAATATCTCTTGTTAGTGCTTGTAACTCAAAGGGTGCTCACCCTCACTTACAGTCATTAGCTCTTCTCACCGACGCCCAGAGTGCTTAGTTGAGAAGCCCTCTCTTGGATACTGAAGCATCTTTACTTAATCTTACAGAATGCTTTGATCCATTTCACTCTAAAGCTTGTCCAGGATGCAGGTTGTTGGACAACTTCTCTGATTGAGGAGTCTCTTTTCACCCTTGTGATTGCTCCAAAGGGAGCACTATCAAGGCTCATATTCAGGTCCTTGACCATTTCTCTAGGTGCAGCTAGGAGAGCAGTAGATGCTTCTGACCACTCAGGGCACTCAGGGCAGGCCCACTCCCTTATAGTTGTATATACCCTTAGGAACTTCTTCACTGGTCACTCAGATCACTCCATTGACTTCTGGGAATACTCTAGTAAGACCCAATGGCCTCTTCATTTCTTGGTACATGAAGATGCTACCAACACTCAGATCACTACTAGTCAACATCCATCCACTTCCTTTGATGCTCTTTGTTCTAAGAGTACTACTTCATGTCTGGACACCTGGAGAACTTCCTTTAGCCATCCCTTATATCAAGGTCGCCACTTCCTTTCTCTTAAAGGTGGTAATCATAAGCCCCTCCAGCCCTCCTATACCAAAGGTGGTAGCTGGCTTCCATTTATTGGCAAGTCAGTCAAATTGTGTGCCAGGGCAACTTGAGCTATTCTCAACTATACTCCCATTGGGGGGTTCAGACAGTGCTTTTTCCCTGCAGAGTGCACTCAGTGTTCAGATTTCTTCTCTGATGTTGAGTCTCTGGGGTCTCAGTGAGAAAATGTTCTAGGAACTTTTGTCATATTGGAAAAAGACCAATGGTAAAGATAGAAAATGGTTCATTGTAGAATAACTCTGGAAAATCAATTCTGGCTTGTTCAGCTTGTTGGTTTGCCATGAAGAATTTTGGTTGAGGTTGTCATTGTTAAAGGAGGCAGAATTTTTTGTAGTGACCTAAGTTTCTTCTGTTACACTTTTTGCAAATATAGTCAGGATATTGGTCAAAGAAATAATCACATCAACCACAGACAAAGCATTGTGTATTATTTATAATGAAAGAGGTTTCATTCCTAACATTCTGAAGTTCTGGATCTCCACAAGTATTATCCAGATTTTGTCTAGTTCCTGCTGATGGGTTGCCAGTCTCCAGTCATCTAGCATTCTCTTTATTTCTTGTGTTAGTTGGTAAGTCAGAGTCCTGATTGTTTGTATTTGGTTGGGACTGTACTCTTCTTATAGTGGTACATAAGAGTTGTCAATGGATTTTAGGAATTGAAAACTCACTGAGATTTCTGAGATTGCTTTGAAGTTGGTAGAAGCATTGGTCTACTACATGTTGAAGATGTAAGTATATTCCCAATGAAAGTAGACCACAGCTGGGCCAAGGAATTGTTAAATAATGCATATCATTAAATAGGAGAACTTTTATCAGCAGCAATTTGTTGGTAAGATGCATAATAGAATAGGGGTATCTCAGTTCCTTGTGCACAAATGAATTGTTCAATAGACAGAAGGAAGTTGTTGACTTGTTCATTGGTGGTAATTTTAGCTTGTAGTTCACAGATTCCATTCTTTCAAGTATTTCAAAGGGTCCTAATCATTTTGGCACAAGCTTCTTCAAAGGTCCTTCTATTTGGATATACCAAGAGTCTAGCCAAACTTGTATTCCTATTTTGAGATTTGGAAGTTTTTTTTGATTCTTTGATTAATAACATTTTTGATGACTTCATGTGCTTGTTTGGCATTTGTCCAAATATTCTCCATATGGTTAATTCTGTTGTTGGCTGTGATAAATAAAGTTTCTGGAGTGTCAACATATTGTTTAGTAGAATGTTCAAACATAAGTTCAAATCAAGTGTGTAACCTTCCTCCATGGAATCTTGAGTTATGAGTATATTCAGCTATTGTGTTATCAGTTGCCTTGACTATGATAAGAAGCTATAAACAGAACAAACATGGACTGGAGTCAAACCAGTAGCTGATAGATAGCCATTGTACTTTTCTCATATACTACCATCACTGATGGTAGTGCCTAGTAGAGAGTTTGTAAATATATCTGTCTCAGTTAACAAAAACCACTGTCATGAGCAAAGTAACTAGCATACAAACCATACCCTAACAAACGCATATGACAGACTTCAATCTACCTGCTCATAAAGCAGTAAGACATTGTCAGTAGACTATGCAACCTATATGAAAGCACAAAATAGCACATGGGTAGAACAAATGAACATTGTCAAGGAGGGTCTCAGTGCAAGTATCCATGCCACTCACCCCATAGACCTACCACCATTTACTTTCATGCTCAACCACAAACCTTCTTATATATATGATGACTTCCCACAACTCAAAGAAATTGGATTTACAGCATGGGAACTCATCTCAGCAATTTATGAATCAGGCTGGGACCACCTCAAGGCAGGTACCAATGGCAAATCCTTTGGAACTAAAATAGCAATGCAATTTGAGAAACCTATAACTCACCAAGCACCTACCCACTCAACAGAGAAAAGAATATCCAAAGTTCCTCCTCCTATTCCACCTTGACCAAGTGCAGCCATCCTAGCAAAGTCCAAGTACACCAAACCAGAAAAGACCTTCACCCAAGCTACTAAAGCTAGCATCAAGAACATCCTAAAGATAAGGGAAGCATTTTCTATTCTCCCAACACAAAAAATATTAGAGATATACAGTACAGCCTTCAAACCAATAGCACCAAAACCCTATTCTTCCAAAATGAACATGACCACAAAAGGCCCCTCTAGGAAACATATATGGTTCTGATGTCAGAAGACAATAGTAATACAGCTTCAGTCAGCAGATGCACATATTAACATAATAAACAGACAGCTATTAAATGCTAAGTCTGATATCTCTATTGATTGTATCTGCCCCTCCTGGGATGACATTACCCTTACCACTAACAAAGTAGCCAAAGCAAGTGATCTCATAGTCATAGAGAAATACCTAAAGAACCTAGAAAACATTTACAGTGATAATAACCTGGTCCCCTATCTTTCCCAATCCAAATCATTCTTGAAAATCCTTGGTGTACCATACTTTAGCAACAACTCATCTAACCCCATTTCTGCAACCCAAGTCAAAGAAATCTTGTCACATAATGTCATGTTCAATGACATTACCCTTGCTGCATGCCCAAGAGTTATCAGAGCCTCCCCCAGATCTGATATGGCTATCATATGGATAAATATATGGAATTCTCAAAGCAGCACTAAAACTAAGTCAGTTATCAACAGGTGCATCAATGTAGGTCAACACATCACTACTATTAGAGGCACAAACATGAACCCAGGTGTTCCCCAATACAGAAACTGCTGGAAATGGGGGCACACCACCTTTGCATACAGAGCACACAGAGTGAGATGCCCCAAATACAGTGGGCCTTATAAGTTTGAACATTACTATGACATGGCTTGGTGCTGCAGGGCAGACCCCAAAGCAAACCCCCCCCTGGCTGGAGACAAAGCAAAGGAAACCATGTTCCCACTTATTCAAATGTATAAACTGCAAAGGAGAATACCAAGCAGACAACCCCATCCTACCTCCATTACTCTGTATATGCCAACACTATCAGAGAAGTAGTAGATAGTCTGGACCTGAACATGTCTACACCAACTCAACCAATACCCACCAAATATGCAGATAATAAAGGGAATACAAACATAGTCATAGACTTGATATCCCTTTGAAGCTCCAACTCAGGGTTTAACAACCACCACATCCTTCCTAAACTAAGATTACTATCTGACCGCACCCCCTCCACATCACAATCAGCATTATTAAGGAAGACATCAGCATCAGTCAAAGAACCATCCCCAAGGATAGCAATGAGAAAAAGAACTTTATCAGCAAATACATGGATGACATCAGCCAGATTAACATAGGCAATATTCTCTCTACACAAGACCTCAAGGATGCTACTTCAGCCATTGCTGCAGTATTTAAGAAACAATGGGATGACCTATCCAAAGAAGTGTACATCCACAAAAGATCCAAAGAGTAGTGGAATCGCAATTGCCAATAGGATTTGAACTTGTATAGAACCACAAATAGCCAAGATGCATGGACAAAGTTTAGGCAAACTACCAAGGCAGCAAAATAAACTTTCTTCAATGACAAAATCCACAAAACTGCATCTAGCAACAAGCAACCCTAGGATCTGATGTATTCAATTTCAAGCAGTTCAGTCAGCCTTTTTCCACCCAAACCAATTAGGTAGAATTATTCAAAGGTCAACAACCAATGCTAGATCATTTCTCATTTATGCAATCCAAGCAGAATAGACAAAATAGCTCAAAACAAGTGTTGTTGCATTCAACATTGCCCAGTTTTTCCCATCTTTAAACCAGGAAATCATAACTGACATTATCAAATTGGCAGGCTTTGATAGTAAAGTAGTTGCATTCTTTAAGAACTACCTTACAAATAGAGTCACTACCTACAACTGGAACCATTTCTCCTTTCCTCCCTTCCCAGCAAGCATGGGAGTAGGACAAGAGTCTACCTTCTCTCCAGTCCTCTCAGCCCTCTACCTTGCCCCTATCCTGTACTTGTTTGAGTGACAAGCCAGATGCTCTGAAAATCTACTTAATGTTTCAACTCTCTTGTTTGTTGATGATGGCCTCCTTATCTCACAAGAAAGAGACTATAACAAGTCTCTCAGTACACTTAAATACAGCTATAATGTCATCTCTTATCTATTTACAGCTGTTGGCCTAGTACTGGAATACAAAAAATTGGAAATCTTTCATTTCTCAAGGACAAGAATCAATCTGAACCTTCTCTTAGACCTCACAGACATCAGTGGCCCCATTCTCTACCCAAAGGATACTTGAAGGTATCTAGAAGTGGACCTCATGCCAACCTCCCTATACCTCAAGAAGCTACTTGGATGATCTCAACTAAGGGTAGAGTTCCTCCCTAGACAACATGCCCTAAGAGCACTTTTGCATAGGCATCACTCAAAAGGCACAGAATCTCATCCTATGGCCACAGCCTACCTAATGGCCAAGCAAAACCCAAGACTTAAAAGCCCTATTCAGAACATCAACCATTGCCTCAACCAAGTTCATTTGGCTTTTGATACTTTGAACCTAAAACTTAGGCCAGGCTTCCATATAATAGACCTCTTCTCTGATTGCATCTCCTTCTTCCCTGTCAAGCACACAGATGACACTGCCAGAAGAAACCAAATCTCAAAGGTAAATAACCTTATGCATGCAGCAGCTAGGCAGACTCAAACTATTCTCATTGTCACTGATGCTAGTGTCAAGAAAAGATACTAAGCTATCTCTATCACTCATGGATAGCACAACCAGACACTTACTTTTAATTTAGAACATGCTGCCATAAATGTCATCCTGCCAAAGCAGAAACCCCTGTTATCAGGGACAATATCAACTAGGCCACTGCCATAGAAAGAGTCAACTGCATTATAGTCATCACCAACTCTATCCAGTATGTACAGCAACTCCTCGACACATCCAATTACTCAAAACAAGGATATACAATTGCTGTTTCAAAATGCCTTAGGTCATTCTTCAACAATAATCCCTCAAACTCTATCCAATTCTGGAACTGCCCAAGTAACAACAAGTAGCCCCTATACCTCAGGGCTAACCAACAGGCCAAGTCTTACCATATCCCAATCTAGCACCCCAATAAGGATTTCTGGGAACTATACTACCAAACAGAGTGTAAAGTATCACCAACTATACTCCCATTGGTAAATACAAAGCTAGGTTCTTTCCAGACAAGGCTAGTTTGTGCCCCTGCAATATAGTACAACTTGAAACCCGCCACTACATCCTACACAAGTGCCCACAATTCAGCAGACACAACCTAGTAGGGTACATCCTTAGCAAAATTGTCTCCTTCTTACAAATAAACCCAAGGGCTTTCTGCTTCCTTAATAACATTGTCTAATCAACAAGAAACTTACAGACATATCTCCCATTAGCTAAGAGCATACCCTAGTAACTTCACTTATTATTATTTCCCATAGATTGTAAACTATTTAAGTAGTCATATACACAGAGAAATAGTATTAACCCCTTAGAAAGGTACTGTTAGAGTAGAGATCCTTTTCTTGAGGTGATTGTTTACTATTTTATTAGGGCAGTAGTCAGTATAGCAGTAGGTATCTGGTTAGATGAAGATCTTGTACTCCAACAGACATAGCAGTAATTAGTAAGATCAAAACCTTATTTAACCTTGAGGGACATAACACTATGTCTCTTGGACAATACAACTCTTTAATGAGCAATATGTTTAATCAGCAGTGGACCCTTGCCAAATTAAGAGCAGAACTAAAAGGAAGAGAGAGGAAAGAATGTTTCAATTGTAGGAAGTTCAGGCACCTGGCCCATAACTATAGAAATAGCATTAAAGAAGAAAAGGGAAAACTGATCCCTAGAAACAAGTCTGAAGTATTGGTGAATCAAGTGATAAGGTATGAAATAAAAAAAAAGGTCAAGGTATAAAGGCAGAAAAGAGAGAAAGAAAAAATAAAGTATTTTAGATATTGGAAGGTAAAGTACTATAAATAAAAGTGTCCAAACATTGTACCAGAGAAAAAGAGAAGAAGAAAAGAGAAAGCAACATATGTAGCCAGACTACAAAAGACACAACAAAAAAGGAAACCAGTATATTCTACATAGAAAAAAGTACAGGAATATTATAAGAAGAACATGTCTCCAGAAGGCATACTTCTGCTTGAGAGAAAATGGTTGATAGAAGAGGTAGTAGCAATGTATATAAACTGTAGAAAATATAAAGACAAAAAGGTTCAAACCTATAAAAACTGAAAACAAGAATTTCTTTTTGAAAGATAAGTGAGAAATATATGATGTGATCTATGCCAGAAAGCATGAAACTAGAGAGAGAAAGAAGCAAAAAGAGAAGAAATAACAAGGGTGCAGTGTATAAAAAAATACAATAAAAGAAAGGGTATTAGAACAAGAAAAGAGAAAAATCCTATATCTAGAATGTAGAACAAGAAAGAAGAAACTGCAGTAGAACTGGGAAGTGGCAGTGTACCCTATAGAGGGAAAAGTGCAATAGAGCAATACATAGACAGAAATTCCAAAAAGTACAGCAAAAGAAAAGATTAGCCAAAAAAACGTCAGAAGAATATTTAAAATATTAAGAGAAGTATAGTTAAATATTGGAGTAGAAAAGGTAAATACACATAAAGGCATAATAGTCAAAGTACTCTTGGGTAGTAGTATAATAGAGATGTTTATGGATAAAAAGATGGTAACAAAGCATAAATTCAAACTGTAAAAACTAGAGAAACCAGTAATAGTAAGAAATGTAAATAGCACAAATAATAGCAGAGGAGCTATAATACACTAGGTTGAAATAAATATGTATTACAAAAATCATATAAAAAGAATGAGAATAGATATATATAATCTGGGAAGAACAAATATTATATTGGATATACTATGGTTTTTTTTTTTTTGTTCAAAAATTTATAATGCAGTGCTCAATTATAGTTCATGGTAGACTATCTACAATAAATAGCCTATATAGACCTCAGAGACCATAGGTGTTCCATTACTAGCAGAAGATACTATCAGTATCAGAGAAGAAATCTAACTTCAGAGAGAAGAAAAAACTAGATATAGGTTACTTATAACCAATCTTTGAATAATCCATTTAGGTCTGACAACCTATCATTTCTAGAATACAAAGTCAAGAGAAACTGAGAGAGATGAGACTAAGAAATTATCCACAGAGACAGAAAAGAGAAACCAAGAAGATTTATAGAAGCTCAGAAAACAAGTGATCTTGGAGAACAAAGGCAAATGCACTGGAGTGCTTTTTCAGAAACTCAACAAAGTCCCTGACCAACAGCAATAGATTAGTCAAAGGAGCATGAGAAAACCAACAACAGTTGGCAAAAATATATTAACATGTTTCTATCTAGCAATGGCTACATGGACACTAAGACAGTTCCAGAAGTCAATAGAATGGTCTGAGTGACCAGTAAAGAAGTCTCTAAGAGTATATACAACTATAAGGAAGTAGGCCTGCTCTAAGTGAACAGAAGTATCTACTGCTCTTTTAGCTATACCTAGAGAGTCAGTGATAAGTATAATGCACCCAATGTCAAAGGGAGTGGCCTTAACAACACTAAGCCTAATTGTAAACAACTATCACAAACTTCATTCGGACCATAACTCCAGAAATACTTGACTGATTTCAACAATCTAAATGGCCACCAAAAGCCCTTAAGAAGACCTTTTGAACGGTACCAAAAACATCTCAAAGCAATCAGTATTCACCGAGTTATCAGCAGATCAGTCAGTGATCACCAAGTCACCAGACACTAAATTGCTGATATCTCAGGAACCGCTTAACGTAATTGTTTGCTTCAATGACCATCGTGAAGCTCTCTTCAATGCGCTTCTTTCGGGTATAAATAGATCCCGAGGCAATAAGATCCCATGGAGATACAAGGTCCTCAATGTTTGCACATGATACTGATCTTTATCCATAGATTATCATCTGTCCTTGAATAGAACAAAGGACTGCCCTAAGATGGTTAGGTTAT
>Ga0153919_100035_pt1 | contig 25676 bp, 24 predicted proteins | sample TSGA003MetaG_FD_104712 | JGI IMG/M metagenome (GOLD analysis project Ga0153919, IMG submission 104712) | Attine ant fungus gardens microbial communities from Georgia, USA - TSGA003 MetaG | ecosystem: Host-associated > Fungi > Mycelium > Unclassified | place: USA: Connecticut, Klassen Lab...
AGGAGCATGGTGTTGACCTGCTGCTACAAGGTCGCAATCATGGTAAGAAGTTACTCCTCTCTGGTTTGGAGAGGGGTGGGTGCTAAGAGGCATTCCTCCTGTTGCTGTTGTTATTGGCGAGACATTGGTAATGGCAATGACAATGGCAATAGTGATGGTAATAATTCCTTATAGGAGAATGAATAGTCTTCTTTGTCTGTACTTATGACTGACTACTGACTAAAAAAGATAAAACAATATTATCCCTAAAAAGGGAATCTCTAAGCTAGATGGGCCTTTAAGAGGTTACCATCATTTCCCTACATAGACCAGTCACAATAGATCGGTAGCATAGAGCTGATAGTAAAGAACTAGTTATGAGCCCACTCAATATAGAGGTCAGGTCTCAGGCAGGGACATAAGCTTTGTCCAGGCTATCTGCTCACTGTCCCTAACTGACAGTAAAGTCCTCTTTATAGCTAGGGCCTGCTATCCAAGATGCTTTCGAGCGCTGTGTTCGTTAGCAAGGATGATAAGAGAGTAAGTAAAAATATGGATATTGAGGCTGTGAGATGCAGGGTCAACAATGGATATCAAGTTTTTATATTATTGATAGGCAGTGAATGCCCTTAGTGATCACCCTAGATGGATGTTCAAGAAGAACTCGATAGAGTTCTTTATTGGATTGAACTTCTACTTCTACTACTTTTACAGTAGCTATACTTTTAGTTATGTCCTTCCAGAATGTTCTATGATTATCTGCTCTTGTTACATGACCCTAGTTCCTATACTATTTATATCTTCAACCCTATTGTATGTTTTGAGGTTTTGGATTAAGTGTTCAAATGCTTGGGAAACTTTTCTTCTTTTGGGGCTCTTATAACAGTCCACTTTCCAAAAAGCTTTTAAATATTGTGCTTATTAGTGAGAACAATAAAAGAATAAGTAGGAATAGAGATGTTGAGACTACAAGGTGCAAGGTCAATGATAGGTATTGAGTTCTTATGTTAGTGCAGAGTTGTGAAGACTTAAGGCTCAACCAAGGTGGTTATTCAGAAAGGACTCAATAGAGTTCCTCATTGGATTCTCTTAGATACTTATACAAATATTAGGTAGTCTGTACACCTATCTCCCATAATCACATGACCTTTACTAAGAACTATCTATATCTTACATAATCCTTCCTATGCTATTTATATCTTTCTTGTATTGTATCCTTGAATGTTTTTTATCAAGTTGATGAATGCATGAGAAATAGTTTTCTTATTAGAAGTCATCTTATAACAATCATAGCTAGTCTATTTCTTTCTAACCAGAAGATCTATAAATTGTCTAAAGAAAAGAAATCATCATTATCATCACTCTCACCCTTACCATTATTAATTATATCTCACTAACAACAACAGTAATCTACAGAGCAATCTGCAGGACTATCTACTTTCACTCTATTTCTATCCAAAGAATAACTGCTCACTCTTATTGCTGGTCTACAACAGCAGGTGAATATATTGTTATATCAGTAAGGAGAAAGTAGAGTAGAGATAGCAAAGCTTTCTCTATTTAGAGAAAAAATGGAGAAAGTAAGTGTATTTATCAATATGGCAAGATTATATTTGAGTATAAAGATGATAGAAGAACCAAAGATAACAAAGATAACCTGGGTACTATCTTATGTACAGGGGGGAATAGCAAAGACATAAAAGAACAACTTGTTGGATAAACTGTTAAAAGAGGAGTCAGAAGTAAAGATGGTGGAGGAATTGTTTACTAAAATGAGAAATGAGTTTGGAGAAACAGTAAAGGAAGAGCAAAAGATAGAGCAACTGAGAACAATTGAACAAGAAGAGAGGACCTGTAATGAGTATATTCAAGAGTTTAAGAAGGTAGTACAAAGAATTGACCATGAAGAGTGGCCTCTTATAGAAGAGTTCAAGAGAAGATTGAAGTGATCAGAAGAAAGCTAGTAGAAGCAGAAAACTCTCTTTTCTCATATAATAGAAAAGTAGTAAGAAAGATTGGTGAGATTAGACAGAAATCAGAAATAGAGTAGAGTAGAGAAAAGGATGTTAGAGAGAAATGCAGTATATCTATAGAGAAATATGCAGCAAAGAAAAAGATTTGGTAAAGAATTATATAAAGGAAAAGAGGAATAGGTTATGTAGAGAACAGAGGGTCCAAATCAAAGAAAAGAATATTAGAATAGAGGAAACCAGTATAGGGAAACAAATACTGGACCAGAACCAATAGCAGTACATGGAGAAGAGAAAAGAAGAGGATATAGGATTTGTTTCAATTGCAAAGGATTTAGGTATATAGCTCAAGATTGTAGAAGTCAAAAACAAAGAGTCAAAGAAGAAAGAAGAATCAAACAAGATGAGTCATCAAAAGAGAATAGAGGTCAGTAAACTCCTAGCTGTCCTTCTATAATAAATACAATATTTTGAAATGTATACAATTGGACAATGGATTGAATACCCAGAATATCAAGGGAGTAAGAAATATGAGAAAAACAGTAAAACCACTGAAAAAAGTATAGATGGAAGTAAAAGTAGAAAAACTGGACACTCATAAAGGAGTATCTATTAAAGTCTTGCTAAACAGTGGGGCAACAGAGCTGTTTACAAATGACAAATTTGTAGAGAAATAGAGATTTAAGAAAAAGAAACTGGCAAGACCTATTTAAATTAGAAATGTGAATAGAATAGATAACAACAGAGAAATGGCAATGTATGAAATAGAATACAACTTGTACTATAAAGGGTATATAGAACAAGTAAAGATGGATATATATAATCTAGAGAGAACTGAAGTAATCTTAGAGATACCATAACTAGTGGCACATAACCCTGAAATTGACTAAGAAAAGGTAAAGGTAAAGGTAAAGATAATAAGATGTCTACCTCTATGTGGAAAGAACAAGAGAATAAGGAAAAATAGAGAAAAAAATCAAATAAGAGAAGAAAAGTTAGATGAAAAAGTTGTAAAGAAACTAGTACCAAAAAGATTTTGGAGGTAAAAGAAGATGTTTGGAAAGGCAGAATTAGAGTGCATGTCAGTGCAAAAGGCCTAGGATTATGTAATAGAACTAAAAGAGATGTTTGTACCAAGAAAGAGAAAAGTATATTTATTGTCTAGAAAAAAGCACAAGGAAGTACAAGCATTTATAGAAGATCAACTATACAAAGAATACATCTAACTATCAAAGTCACCACAGACATCTTTAGTTCATTTTGTAGCCAAAAAGAATAGAAAGTGGTAAATGATACAGAACTACAAATATATAAATCAGTAGACAATAAAAAACAGCTACTTATTACCACTGATTGCTAATATTCTAGATGGAATAGGAAGTAAAAAAGTATTTACAAAGTTGAATTTGAGGTAGGGTTATAATAATATTAGAATTAAGGAAGGGAATGAATGAAAGATAGCTTTTACAATGTACATAGGGGCATATGAACCTATAGTTATATACTTTGGCCTTACTAACTCTCCTGCCATATTCCAAACCATGATGAATGACCTATTTCAAGATATAATTAACCAGAGAACTACAGCAACCTTTATTAATAATATTATTATAGCAACAGAAACAAAAGAGGAGTATAATAAGATAATAGAAGAAGTATTAAAGTAGTTGAAGGAGAATAATTTATTTGTAAAACTAAAAAAATATAAGTGGAAAATCAAAGAGGTAGAGTTTTTAAAAGTGATAGTTGGACAAAAGGGAGTGAAAATACAAAAAGAAAAGATAGAAGAAGTGTTCAATTGGCCAGTTCTCTAAAATATAAAAGTGCAAAAATTCTTGGGATTAGCTAACTACTATAGACAGTTCATTAAAGACTTTGCTAGAATAGCAGTACCATTATATCTATTAGTATGGAAAGAAGAAAAGTAAAAGTGGAGAAAAGAACAGAAAGAGACATTTCAGAATATAAAAAGGGTATTCACATTAGAACTAGTATTAGTAATACCAGACCTGAACAAGGAAATACAAGTAGAAGCAGATGCATCCAATTATATAACAAAAGAAGTATTGTTAGTAAAATATGAAGATAGAAGGTAGAGACCAGTAGCATTTATATCTAAGTTGATAAATCCAACAGAAAAAAACTATAAAATTTACAATAAGGAAATACTAGCAGTCATCAAGTATTTGGAAGTGTGGAGGCATTATTTGGAAAGGACAAAGGTACAGTTTGAAATATAGATAGACTATAAGAATCTACAGTACTTTATGTCTAGCTAGAAACTAAACTATAGACAAGCAAGATAGATACTGTACTTATCTAGGTTTGACTTTGTACTCAAATATATACCAGGGAAAAGTATGAAAAAGGCAGATGGGCTGAGTAGGAGACCAAACTGGCAAGAGGGGGTAAAAAACAATAATGAGGACAAAACATTGATAAAGCTAAAATAGATACAAAAGAAAGTGAGGTAGAGAGAAGAGATACTAATTGAGGAAGAAGACCTAAAGGAAAGGATAAAAAAGGTATAGAAGAAGGATAAAAGAGTAGTCAAAGCAGTGGAAGAGCTAAAAGGTCAGGGATAAAAATACTAAAGAAAGAAAAATAGTCAATAGAAAAAGGGCTAGTACTAAAGAAAAATCAAATTTATATACCAGAAAAAGAAGATTTAAGAGCAGAAATAATACAATTACACCACAACATCCTAGTAGAAGAACATGGAGGAAGGTAGAAAATAGTAGAATTGGTAAAAAGAAACTATTGGTGACCAGAGATGATGAAAGAGATAGAGAAATATATAGATAGATACAATACTTGCCAGAGAAACAAGAATAGCACAGAAGCCCCAGTAGGAAAGCTAATACCAAATGCAATTTCTGAAAAACCATGAAAGCATATTAGTACTAACTTTATTATCAAACTCCTATTATCTCAAGGTTATGGCATGATATTAGTAGTATATGATCAATTTACAAAAATGACCCACTTTATTGCTACTACAGAGAAAATGTCAGTAGAAAGACTAGTAAGATTGTTCTGAGAGCTTCTAGAGAATATTATATCAGATAGAGGATCTCAATTTGCAGTAGAAGTAATAAAGGAGCTAAATAAGATACTAGAGATTAAAACAAAGCTATCAATGGTCTACTATCCACAAATAGATGGACAAATGGAGAAAATAAACCAAGAGCTAGAACAGTATCTCTATATGTTTATCAATCATAGGCAAGAGCAATGACCAGAGTGGCTGAGTATAGTAGAATTTGCCTACAACAATAAAATCCACTTAGCAACAAAAGTATCACCATTTAGAGTAAACTGTAGGCAGGATCCAAGAATGGAGTTCAAAAGGAGAAGGAAAGGGAAATATAAAGCAGCAGGGAAATTTGTAAATAAAAATAAAAATTCAGGAAAAAGCAAAGGCAATATTGAAAAAGATATAAAAGAAGATAAAACAATATACAGATAGAAAAAGAAGAAAAGAAGACAAATATTAAGAGAACTTAGTAATGCTAAGTATAAAAGACTTGAAGTGACAAATAAAAGAGAAAAAAATGAAAAAACTAACAAAGCAGTTTGTAGGCCTATACAAAGTAAAAAAAGTTATTTCAACAAATACAATTGAACTCAAATTACCCCTGGCTATTAAGATATATCCAGTAGTCAATATAAGTAAAGTACAATTGTATAGATCCTAAGTAGAGGGCCAGAAGATAGTACTACTGTAACCAGTAGTTATAGATAGAAAAAAAGAATATGAGGTAAAGAAAATTTTAAGTAAAAAAAGATACAAGAGAAAGATAGGTTCTTAGTATGGTGGAAGGGATATATAGTAGAGGCAGATACATAGAAAGGAAGAAAGAATTTAGAAAATGCAAAGGAGCTAGTCAAAAAGTTTGAGAGAGTATATGGAGAAGAGACTAAAGAAATTAGATAATAGAAGCTAAAAGAAAAAGAAAAAACATTTAGTTAGGAACTACCAAGAAAGTTCATAGCCAAACTAGTATATAAATAGGAAAGAAGGAAGTATAAAAGAGAGAAAAAAAAGAAATAGGAAGAAAACTAGAATAAATAGAAATTTTTCTTAGAATGAGAAATTTTGAAAAGGAGATTGTATTATGAGTTATTTCCAAAAAAAGAAAATATCTCTCATATATTCATCAACTTGATGGAAAACCTCTAGAAATACAACAAAGAAAAGCTATAAATAGTATAGGATAATATTATATACAACTATATAGTGATTAAGTAAAAGTCTTGTGATTACAGAAAGTAAATATACAAACTATGCTATATTTATATAAATAGTAGTAGAAATCCAACAAAAAACTCCATTGAGTTCTTCTTCAATTGTTACTAATTGGGATCAGTCCTAAGCTCATACTCTTAATATATACCTCTTAAATTCCTTACTTCTAAATTACTGCTTCTTCAGACAATGTTCCACTATTCTAAAATATGCAACTATACATGTGGTAGAAGATCAAGGCACAGTATACAAACTAAGACCAAGGTCATTCTACTTTTGTATTATTATTGTATTCCCTTTGGATTAGCTGTAAAACTACAGGACCAAAAAGCAACATTTCTTATTTTATCTAGTAGTATGTTCTACTCTCTGACTTTATTTATTGTGTTACTTCCTAGAACCCAGAGCATGTATTCATAGTATATTTCTAGTAATTTCTAGTATATTCCTAGTCTTCCTATACTACTACTTCTATCAATCTAATAATTAAACTAATACTAAGCTCTGGAAATAGCTATTCCATTAATTGATTCTGTAATCCAGAAAGCAAGTACTATAGGTATTAGAAGAATACAAACTCTGAAAGGGCCTAGACTTCATGAATAGACAACTTGATAATACTATACCAGCCAAACCAATTACTATAATCCAACTTAACTACAATAAAAAAGACTATACAATCCTTTCATTGCTTAACCAATATCTACATAACACTGACATATTACTTTTTTAGAAGTCCAGCTAGAGTTGTATAGGTATAGATGCTTAAGACACAAATATAAAAGGCCTTATTGGACATAGCTTGTAGATCTTTCTCTTTCTATATACATTTTATAACCTAAATAATAAACAACTATAGATCATACTATACTACCAGTGATAGAATGATCTTGAAGTTGCACTTTACTCAAATCTAATAAAGGACTTATTAACAATCTTACAGGCCAACACTACAATACCAAAGATACAAATGTAAAAAAATAGACCAAAAGACTAGTTGTAAACCTAAAGTGTTACTATGCACTACTAACAGAACCAAACAGAATACTATCAATACAAGAATTGAAAAATACAGCTATAGCTTTTACTAAAACAATTTCAACAACTAACAAACAAGCAATAAAAGTCTAAAAACCTTTAGGAGTAGCCAAACTATGGCAGAATACTAAACTCTCTAAAACAGCAGAAGAAATCCAAGAACTACAAGACCTATAGCTATTCTATCTTGAAGAATACCAAATATAAGACCAAAGTATCATACTAGAGATCAAAAGACTATATAACTTTTTTAAATACTCCTGCTGATTTGCCAAAACAAAGTAGGCTAATATTACTTTAGCTAAAGTCTAATCAGAAGAAGTATGAAGCTTTTGTAAATGGTTATTAGATATCTGAAGCTATCCCATGCTGACCTTTGACTGGGGCCCAAATATAATCTCAGCTGTTTTACACCAAGAAAAGTATGATATACTATACAACATCCTCTACCAGCCACCTCTACTCTTCCCAGAACCAATAGAGACAGACCTATTAGAATAAAAACCAAATAAACTTCCTTACTAAGATATTACAAAAACTAAGATACATAAAGTTCTAGTCTCAACAAGCTCTAATACATCTCCTGGACAAAGCCAGATTAGCTATACCATGCTTAAATGGGTATAGCTAACCATTTAGACTGAACTCACCATATTCATGTAGAAATACCTAATAGTAGAATATCATCTACAACAATGGAAAAGAGTAGTCACAGTTGTTCTTAGAAAACCAAACAAACTAGACTATTCCAAATCTTGTACATATAGGCTTATCACAATACTGGAATGTATAGGCAGACTACTAGAAAAAATAGTCACTCAAGACTAGTATATATGGTAGAATGCTATAATATAAACTCATTGCAAGAGCACAATGTAGAGAAAGAGTAAACTACTCTACCACTGATATATTACTATTCTTTGTTCATAATGTACAGATAGCATAGAACTACAGTAAAGTTACTTTAGCACTGATCTTCAATATCAAAGGATATTTTAACTTTATAAATTATGATAAACTTATAGTAGAAATGCAAAAATAGCAAATTCTTCTAAAATACCTCAAATGAACAAAGAGTTTTCTATCACAAAAAAAGACAGCCATATGCATAGATATAGCCAGAGGAATAATGAGTAATATAAAAAATAGAATCCTACAAGGTTTACCAGTCTTACCAATACTAATATTACTTTACTTGACAAAACTCCTAGATTTATTTAAACCAAATCCCAATAGTAACATACAAGAATAACCCAGATCAAATAAATCTACTGCTATTATACTCTTTATATAAGTAGATAATGGCAAACTAACAGTCTTCTCCAAATCACTAGAGACAAATATCAGTATACCATAGAGTAAACTAATGACTATGGAACGTAGGCCTCACTTGTTATAGAATTGTACTGGAAGTATAACTACTATCAGTCTTAGACTGATAATAAGTAGATAGTAGAAAAGATGTTAGCAATAAAGAGTTAAGGTAGTAAAGATAATAGAATAGATGATATATTACTACATTAGGATTAGTTTGGAAAAAGAGACTTTGGACTTGATTGAACTAATTACAGATATTGGACTATAGAAGAAATATTGAATAAACCTTGGAGTAACTATAGACAAACCTTATAATAGTTATAGATATTAGAATAAATAGAAAATTATTGAACTAACCCATTTATAAACTCTAACTCAACTAGTCACTTACTGTTACTTGGTAGTACTTAGGGTAGTAGCTTCTATAATATTACTAGTTAAAATAAATACAGTTTAGAAAAAAAAGGAAATAGTAAGTTTTCTCTTTCTGTAGTTTATCTAAAAACCTACTTTTCTTAGAACTCTATATTCTCTTTAGTCTTTGGACCAACTTGTGAAATGTGACTAAAAGTCTTAATATTTATCCTTTCAATATAACTCTTCTAAAAACCTTAATTGGACCCTTTGTAGAGGAACAAAAAGATATCAAGTATTGACATAGGCTCAAGGTTGAAACATATATTCACCCTTACAGTCTAGAATCTTAACAGCCCTGGTATTCTTTATCAAAAAAAAGAACAGTTTCCTATGCTCATTTTAGAACCATCAGTCACTCAACTCTATGACTATTAAAAATATATACTCTCTCTTTCTAATCTTTAAATTCATTTCATAATTCCATAGAGCCAAGTACTTTACCAAGCTTAATGTCCATTGGAGTTTCAACAATATGGGTATCAAACCCAGAGATAAGTAGAAGGTAGCTTTCTATACTAACTACAGATTATTTAAACTACTGGTAATATTCTTTGGCATGACTAATAACCTAGCTATATTTTAGACAATGATAAATAATATCTTCTAGGACCTCATAACAGAAGACATCATGATCATCTATCTAGATGACATTCTCATCTTCACCAAGACTATAGAAAAATATACAAGGGCTATCTGGAGAGTGCTAAAAGTCTTAGTAGAGCATAAACTGTTTCTTTGACTGGAGAAATATAGGTTTTAAAAGAAGCAGATTAAGTATCTAGGCTTGGTTATTTTAGAAAACAAAGTGTTTATAGATTCTATCAAGATTACAGAAGTCTATAAGTGGTCAACCCTGGAAAACCAAACTGATATCCAGGTATTTCTAGAGTTTGTTAGCTTTTACAAGAAGTTCATATAAGACTTCTCAACTATGGTATGTTCTCTCTTCAACCTTATTTGAGCTGATCAAGTATAGACCTGGACAAACAAGGAGCAGAATTATGAGATCTATAACAAGGAGGTACTGGCTATTATTTGAGTCCTAAAAGAGTGAAGACATTTCCTAAAGAAGCAGCCCATCTAGTAGAAATCTAGATAGACTACAAGAATCTTGAATACTTTATAACAGCAAAGAAGCTCAACTGTCATCAAGCTTGCTAGTCTCTTTACTTTGTTTGTTTTGACTTTACTCTCTGCTACTACTCCAGATGATCTATAGGGAAGTCTGATGCTTTATTCTAAAGACCCAACTACAGAACTAAAACTGGCAATAATAAAGACATCATGCTTCTTTGACCAGAATTCTTTGCTATTTGAGTACTTGAAGGAGTCAAACTCACTAGGGTCAAATAGAAGATGCTCTTTGACATTTAACTATTGTGCAACTTAAGCCAAGTTGACTCAATAGCTAAGTCTTTGAGGATTACAAAGAGAACTTGATAGAGTTCTCAATTAATTGTACTAGCTACTTATACAAGTATACTATTTGCTTTTATTTACATTAATAGTATAATGGTATTCTATAACCAGCCAAAAGGCTACCAGTTCAATTCTCTTGTCTGCCATTCTATAAATATCTATTCTTGGTCATAGTCAAGGTAACTTATGACATCAATATGGTAACAGAGATAGAGATTTGAAGGAGCCAGTTGTAAAGACTGTTTTGGAACTATAGCTTTCTTTTGCTGTACCTTTTAGAACTTTTATTTGTATTTTTCCCTGTATAAGATATGCCACTACTCTTCAATCCTACCACAGCTGCTTTTTCCCAGTCCCATATTCTAGACACAAAATCCTTTTCTGATACTTCTTTTACTGTATTTTTCCTTCTATACTAACTATACTTTACATTGACTGCTCTTCTTTCTCTTGCTATATTCTCTTTTTATTTCTATGCTTCAAGGCAACTACTATACCACACATTTCTTAAATGCTTACCAGAATATCTTGGTGCCTTTGTAATTGCACCCTTTACACTTCATAATGTTATAACTTCCTACTTGGTTATCCACTCTTTCTGCTCTAATATTGTACTTCTTGGAGATATATCCTGTATACTACTATATTCCTATGTCTTTCTCCATAAAGAGTATGCCAGTCTTTTTTTTTTGTTGTATCCTTTGTGAACTAACTATATATGCTATTTTTTTACTTCTTTTTCTTTTCTTTTCAACCTTAATATTTGGGCACTCTTATTTGAAATATCTAACACCCCAACATCTAAAGCATTTAACTTCTTCTATTGTCTTACTTCTCCTTATTCTTACTTTCTCTTTCACTTCATATTTCATTACTTTACTTAACAATACTTTAAATTTATTTTTGGAAATTGGTTTCCTTTTTTCCTTCTTGTTCTTATTCCTACAATTTTGGGCCAGATACCCAAACCTTTCACAGTTTCAACACTTTCTTTTATTTTTCTCTTTTAATTCTACTTTTAGTTTGGTAAAAGTGTGTTATTGGTTAAGTATGCTACTTATGAGTAAATTACTCTAGCAATATGATATTATGTTATTGGATGGTTGAAAGATTTTGTTAGCTATATTATGTTTGCTGGAATACAAGATCTTTATCCAGCCAGAGTTTTACTACTCTATTAACTACTGTCTTAATACTAAAGTTATACTATTGCCTCTAAGAAGAAAACCCTCAATTTAAACAGTTTTTTAAAGATAAACCATTACTCTTCTATGTGTACTAATCATAATAGACTACTAGTACAAGGTTTATAAGACAAAAGCTAATACTCTATCTATTAACACTCAGTTACAAGTTCTGACCTTAATTACAATACTGTAGCGACTTAGCCCAAGACAACTTAATCACTCTTTAAGTCTAAGTTGACAAGAAGAACTCAACGGAGTTTTTATTTAATTGTTATATACTACTTATATATTCTGTATTTACTTCTATTTATAAAGTCCTACACATCTCTTTTGAGTCATTCTCTTTTGTATGTTCATTAATTATTTGAATGAAAAAGAAAAAAAAAGAAAAGAAATATAAATAATAATTTAGCCAAAATGGCTATGTTATAATACCATCTTTTTCTTAAGGTTCTTTGTCCCAAGGATTTTTACAACTCATAGTAGAGATTACAAATATTCTCCATTTCATTGTTATCTTTCTCTGTCCACTCTTTAAGTTCTAGATTTTCTTGTTTAATTTCTTCTTTCTTTTCTTTTATTGTTTCTATTGTTCTTCATTCTCTTGTTTTTTTTTCTTTTTATTGTCTCCAATTTCTTTCCAACCTTGCCCAGTATTCTTTGTTATATCTTTTGTCTGACCAACTAGATAGCTTTTTTACTATAAATTGCCCCAGCAGTTCCTCTCTTCTAAATGTTCTTTCTTTTCTTTTCTGTCTTTTGATATCTTCTATATCTCACTAATATTCTTTCTTAAATTCTTCAACTGCTTTCTTTGCATTCTCCAAATTTTTCTTTTCTTCCCAAGTATTGGATTCAGCTGTGAACTCTTTCTACTGTACCAAGTATTTATTCTTCTCTTTTATTTGTCACTTGTTCAGAATTCTCTTGATTTTCTATTCTTCTTCTCTCTTAATTATGACTGGAGCTAGTTGCTTCTTTTTCTGCCCCTCTACTTATCCTACATATTTTTGTACTCTGCTGACATTAACTACTAGATGTATTTTTACTATACTAAATAGTTCTGATTCTACTGTATTCAATAATATAACTTTTTTTATCTTATAAGGCCCTACAAATTTCTCTATCAACTTTTTCATCCCTCTACCTACTATTTGGTATTTCAAATTCTTGGTACTGAGCATCACCAAGTCTCTTACTTTGTATTCATCAACCTCTGCTCTCTTCCTATTTGTATACCTTTTTATCTCTTCTTACATCTTTCCTAGTATTACTTTTGCCTTCTCTTGAATCTCCTTTATTTTTGTCACAAATTTCTCTATCCTTTTGTACTTTCCTTTTCTTCTCATTTCAAACCCTATCCTAGGATCTTGTCTATAGTTTGCCTTAAAGGGCAATGTCTTAGTACTCAAATGCATCTTATTGTTGTAGATGAACTCAGCCGTTTCCAACTAGTCTGGCCACTGCTCTTGTCTGTGGTCTATGAACATCCTCAAATACTACTCAAGTTCTTGGTTGATTCTTTTTGTTTGCCCATCTGTCTGAGGGTTGAATACTATTAACATCTTGTTCTTGATCTCCAATATTTTATTTAACTCTCTCATTAATTCTGCTGCAAATTGGGATTCCCTATCTGAAATGATACTTTTGGGTAACCTATGTAGTTTCCATATATTATCTCTAAATAGCCTAGCTAGCTCTTCCACTAATATTTTCTCTATAGTAGGAATAAAATGAACCATTTTTGTTAACCTGTTCACTAATACTAAAATTGAGTCATATCCCTGCACCAATGGTAGCTTTGTAATAAAGTCTGCTGATATATGACTCTAGGGCTTTTCTGGTATTAAATTAGGCATTAATTTGCCTGCTAGTTGTTCTGTGCAGTTTTTATTCCCTTAGCAGAAATTGTACCTTTTTATATATTGCTTTATCTCCTTTGTTACTCCTGGCTACCAAAAGTTTCTCGTGACCAATTTTACTGTTTTTCATTGCCCCCTATATCCTCTTACTGGTGTATTGTGATGCAATCTAATAATCTTTGCTTTTAATTTCTTATCCTTAGATATATACACCTTCCTCTTTTTGTATATTATGCTATCAATTTCTCTTCATTCTTCATCACTTAGTATCTTTACTCCTGCCTACTTCATTTCTTCTACTACTTGAATTACTTCGTCATTTCTTACTTTTGACTGCCTTACTTTCTCTAGTAAGTCCACTCTCTATATGATCACCTCTACTCCTTCTGTCCTTCTTACTTTTAACTATTTTAGCTTAACTAGTATTTCATCCTTGTTATCTCTTTCCACTCCAATCTCCCAATCTGGTCTCCTGCTTAAGCTATCTACCTTCCCTATCTTACTCTCTGGAACATGTTTGAGTATAAAGTTAAATCTAGATAGGTATAGAGCTTATCTTGCTTGCCTCCTATTTAACTTCTATATCTTTATGAAATACTCAAGATTTTTATGGTCTGTCCAAATCTCAAATTTTATAATCACTCCTTCCAGGAAGTGTCTCCATGCTTCCAAACATTTAACTACCACCAATATCTTCTTGTTATGTATCTCATAGTTTCTTTCTATATCACTTAGAGATTTTGAAATAAAGACAACTAGTCTCTACATCCCATTGGAGTATTTTACTGATAACACACTTCCAGTAGCATAGTTTGAAGCATCTGCTTCTACTCTAAATTCTTTGTCTAAATCTGGAGCTGCTAACACCAGCCTGGTTATGAAGATCCCTTTTAGCTTATCAAATGCTTGTTGCTGCTCCTTCCCCTACTGCCACTTCACATCTTTCTTTGTCAGTATGTTCATTGGCCTTGCTACTCAAGCAAAGTCTTTAATAAACCTCCTATAATAGTTGGCAAAGCCTAAAAACTTTCTAACATCTTTTACATTCTTTGGCTCTGGCCAACTCAACATTCTATCTATCTTTTCTTTCTCCATTTCAATTCCATTGGGTTCTATGATGATCCCTAGAAACCCAATTTTCTGCACCTTCTGCATACACTTTTCTGGCTTGACATACAAGTCATTCTCTTCTAGCCTGTTCAGTACTTCTTCTGTTTCTGTTCCTACCAGTACATTATCTACAAAAGCCATAACTTTTCCTTCATTAATCATGTCTCTCAGGATTTCATTCATCATCACCTGAAATGTGGCTGGTGAATTTGTCATTCCAAAGAACATAACTGTTGGCTCAAAGGACCCTACATGGGCTGTAAATGCTTCCTTCCACTCATCTCCTTCCTTTATCCTTACATTGTTGAACCTCCACTGAAGATCTATCTTAGTGAATACTTGTTTACTCTCCATGTTGTCTATTAAGTCCATAATCAATAGAAGTGGGTAATTATTCTTCATTGTCTAGTTATTCAAGTTACAGTAGTCCATTACCATTCTCTTTCCTCTGTCCTTTTTGTTCATGAAGAAAACTGGTGATGTTTGAGGGGATTTTGATGGTCTGATGTATCCCTTTCTTAGCTGATCCTCCACAAAATTCTGAACTTTCTCTCTTTTGTTCCTGGACAAAGGGTGGATTCTTCTTTTTCTGGGTTTAAATGTCTCCTTGAGATCTATGGCATGATCCCAGATTTTCCTTGTTGGCATTCTCTTCAACTCTACCTTTCCAAACACCTTTCTCCATCTTAGGAATCTCTGTGGTACCATTTTCTTGATTTTCCTATGGTCCACTTTAACTTCCTCTTCTCTTCCCCAGTCTTCTTTATTATCTACTGCCCATCTTACAATCTTCTCTTCTTCTATTGTTGCTACTCTTTTTACTCTCTTCACTTTCTTTTCTTCTTTCAGCTTCATATTCCTTCCACACAGTGGCAGGCACCTTGTCATCTTTACTTCTTCCATTTCCCAGTCAATCTCTGGGTTGTAAGCTTGTAACCACAACATCCCCAATATAACATCTGTCTTTCCCAGATCACATACATCCATTCTCATCCTTTCTATGTGACCTTTGTAGTACACATTCACTTCTACTTGATGTGTTATTGCTCCTGCACTGTTATTTGTGCCATCTACGTTCTTTACTTGCACCGGTCTTTCCAATTTCTGCAGTTGAAACTCATGTTTAGCTACCATCTTTCTATCTATGAACATCTATCCCTGTTATGCCACTATCCTGACTCTTACAACTGTGCATCCTCTGGTATATTCTCCATTCTACAATATTCCTGCACCTTTTCCCAGTTGGGATGTGCTGGCTCTATTTCTCTTACTTCCTCTTGTTGCTGTGCTTTTCCCCTTATAGGGTGCACTGTCTCTTCTCACCCCCTTTCCTTCTCTACTTCAATGTTTGGACACTCCCATTTGTAGTGCCCAATTTCTCTACATCTAAAACACTATACTTCCTTCACTACCTCTTGCCTCCTGACTTTTACTTTTCCCTCCACTCCATATTGTATCACCCTACTCACTATTATTTCAAATTTATTTTGGGGAATTGGTTTCCCCTTCATCTCTCCCCTTTTATTCCTACAGTTGCAGGCCAGGTACCCAAACTTTCTACAACACCAACACATCCTCTCTTTTCTTCCTTCTAACTCTGCCCTTAGTTTAGTGAGGGCATGCTTTTGGTTGAGCAGGCTGCTCATGAGGGAATTGTATTGGGATTGAGACATTGTATTGACGTCTCGATGGTATGGAATGAATAGTTGATCTTACTAGTTATACTATGTATGCTGGGGCACAAGATCTTCACCCAGCCAGAGTTCTACTGCCCTACTAACTACTACCCTTATATTATGGTTATACTATCACCCCAAGGAGAGAATCCCTAACCTAAATGCCTTCTTAAGGATGCAGTGTTACTCTTCTGCATAGACAGATGACAATGCACCTGTAGCATGAAGTTTATAGTAGGAAAGCAATACAAGTAACTACCTAGCCCACTTGATTGTGAGGTCAGGTCTTAGTAGTGATACCTGAGCTTGGTACCACACTTCCACCTGCAGTCCCTAACTGACTGCAAAGTCCCCTTAAGCCTAGGGCCTGGCTATATTGTAGTGGTCCTGAGTTGTGTTACCCAGGTACTGAGGAAGATGAGAGAGTAAGCTGGCAGGGCTCCATGATGAGTGGTGCTGATGAGAGAATCGAGTTCTGGTGTAGTGACTTAGCCTGAGATGACTTAATCACCCTCCTAGTCCAAGTTGACAAGGAGAACTCAATAAAGTTCCTATCTGATTGTTGTACACTACTTATACACATTCTTGTATTTACTTCTATTTATAAAGTCCCATACATCTCTTTTGAGTCATTCCCTCTTGCACATCTATTGATTTCCTAATTAAAAAAAAAGAAAAAGAAAAGAGATATAAATAATAACTTAGTCATTTGGCTGAATCATAGTACCGCCCACACTGATACCACTCCCATCCATCAGACCTACTCCCATTTCCCTTGCTCTGTCAATAGCCATGGACATAGACATTGCTTGAAAGACCTGGCAGCTGCCTCCAAAAGGCTGCTACCACTGTGGAGACACTCACCACTTGGTCTGGGACTGCCCCCATTGTTTAGATATAAGACAACTAACAATGGAGCAGCAGAAGAAGCTGATAGAAGATTTGCTGGCTTTGAAGGATTCCGTTTCTGAGAAAGAGGACCCTCTGGTAGAGGAGGATTTTGTGCAGAGCAGCTGGCAAAGAGTGTACCCTAGTCACTCTTAGTAAATAGGTTCAGTGTACTTGCCATAGAAAAAAGTAATACAAGTACAAATAAATCCATGGATATACCACCCTCCTCCTCCAATCCTGACACCAAAGCTCCCATCTAGAGACTAAAATGGGAAAGGAAACTGCCCAAACAACTCTCCACTAGCATGTTGGATGCTCATGGAGTGTCCCTTGTACTGTCTGTAGAAGTCCTCACAATGGACACTGCCAAGACCCACTCTGTCAAGGCCCTGCTTAACTGTGGAGTGACAGGCAGCTTCATTGACAAAGACTTTGTCTGAGCCAAAGGGATCAACACTTGGAGCATCCCTCATCCTATATCTAGATTCAATGTGGATGGATTTCCTAACAAAGCAGGCCAGATATTGGAGGTGGTAGACATTGTCCTCTAGTACAACTCCCACTCAGAATGAATGCTCCTTGCAGTCTCTAGCCTAGGAAGGCAGAACCTTATACTTGGTTACTCCTGGCTGAAAGACCATAATCTGAAGGTCAACTGGCAGAAGGAAGAAGTACTCATAACCTGGTGTCTGTCATGATGCAAAGGATGTTGAGTGTTGTGAAAGGAGTGCACCTTAAAGAAGAAACAGCAAGTCTGAGCCATGAACACCTGTTAGAGCAGTTCTACACCAGAACTCATCAAGGAGAAAGGAGAGACACCCAGTAGAACAGATGAAAGAGACTGGAAACTAGAGGATCACCTATTTCTAACCCAACTCCTGCCTGTTCTAGAACAAGAGGAATTCTGAGCCACTGCCACTGCTTCACAATGCCTGGCTAAGAGAGCCCATTGTAGCATGGAGACATGGACAAGCTCTACCTCTATACCTAACTGCACCAAGGGATTCAAAACAATGTTCACAAAAAAGGACTTTAACATCCTGCCAGAGCATTGTTGCTGGGATCACACCATTGAACTCCTCTCCAGATCAGAACCCAAGTTGTCCAAGGTGTACTCTCTGTCCCCTGTGGAACAAAAGGAGCTAGATGTCTTCCTTGAAGAAAAATTGTGTACCAGATAGATTTGACCCTCCAAATCCCCCATGGCTGCCCCAGTCTTCTTCATCAAGAAAAAGAATAGTTTGCTCTGCCTGGTCCAAGACTACCAGTCTCTCAATACCATGACAATCAAAAACAAGTACCCCCTTCCTCTGATCTCTGAACTTGTGTTGTAGCTCTGCAGAGCAAAGTACTTTACCAAGCTCAATGTCTGCTGGGGCTTCAACAATATGTGTATCAAGCCTGGAGATGAATGGAAGGCCATGTTCCATACCAACTGCAGGTTGTTTGAACCCTTGATAATGTTCTTTGGTATGACTAACAGTCCAACCAGTTTCCAAACAATAATGAATGATATCTTCTGGGACCTCATAGCAGAAGGTATTGTAGTCATCTACCTAGATGACATCCTCATCTTTACTAAGACTGTGAAAGAACATGCAAGAGCTGTCTGAAGGATACTTGAGATCTTGGTAGAGCACAAGCTATTCCTTCATCTAGAGAAATGTAAGTTCCAGGAGTGGATCAAGTACTTAGGTCTAGTCATCTCAGAAAATAAGGTTTCCATGGACCCTGTCAAGATCACTAGAGTCCATGAGTGGCCAACCCCAGAGAACAAGACTGACATTCAGGCCTTTCTGGGGTTTGTCAACTTCTACAGATGATTCATACAGGACTTCTTGACCATGGCATGCCCTCTCTTTGACTTAACCCAAGCCAACCAAGCATGGACCTAGATGGACAAGAAGTGCAAAGCCTTTGATGCCCTTAAGCAAGTGATGACCTCCACTTTGGTACTGGTACCACTACAGGACTTGGATCCCTTCAGGATTGAGGCAGACAGTTCTGACTTTGCTACTGGAGTAGTCCTGTCACAGTAGTCACCCATGGATGGAAAGTGGCACCCAGTGGCCTTCTACAGCGAGTCACTATCTTCAGTAGAACATAATTACAAGATCCACAACAAGGAGATGCTGGCCATCATCCAGGCCCTGGAAGAGTAGAAACATTTCCTTAAAGGAGTGGCCCACCTGGTAGAGATTTGGATGGACCACAAGAACCTTGAGTACTTCATAATGGCCAAGAAACTCAACTATTGTCAAGCTTGTTGGTCCTTATATCTTGCTTGCTTTGACTTCACCCTCTACCACTGCCCCAGGCAATCCATGGGGAAGCCCAACACTCTGTTCTGAAGGCCAGATCATAGAACTGGAGCTGGCAACAATGAAGGTGTCACACTCCTCTAACCTGAATTCTTCACCATCTAGGTATTGGAGGAGATTGAACTCAAAGGGGAAGAACAGAAGGTGCTTTCTGATATCCAGCATGGTAACTGTCACAGTTGTACTATGAACCAGTAGTCACATACTGTATGGTTTACCACTACACCAAAAGAGCAACATTAGCAAGGCTACTTGCTAATGACAGTCCAGCTATTTATATAGTTCTTTGAACAGATATTTTGTTATACCTCCATGTCACTATTTAGTAGTCACTTTTTTGTGACAGTAACCAAGACAGAAACTTAGAAGAACCTGTCATCAAGGGTACCTTAGAGCTGCAACAGTCTGCCAATAAATTGTTACACTCCTTGGAGTGGTCCAATATAGATGGCCTGTTCTGATTCTGAGACAAGATATACATACCCTGGAACCCAGAACTAAGAAGGCAGATTGTCTCCCTGTGTTACAATCCCAAGATAACAGGATACCCTGGATGTTGGAAGATATTGGAATTGGTGTTGCAAAACTACTGGTGGTCCCAAATGTCAAGGTATATAGGCCAATACATCAGCACTTGCAACCTGTGCTTGTACACCAAGCCCACAAGACACTCTCTGGTATGCGAGTTGTATCCTCTTCTAGTCTCTGGAATGCATTGGGACATACTTGGTGTCAACTTTGTTATAGAACTCCCTGAATACGCTGGCTGTGACATATTTATGACAGTAGTAGACTCAGTGTCCAAGAGAGCACACTTCATTCCAGCTCACACAATGGTGACTGCAGAAGGAACAGCATGGTTGTTTCTCTATCATGTCTAAAAGCTACATGGACTACCTCAATGTGTTGTCTTAGATTGTGGGCCCTAGTTTATGGCTCTGTTCACAAGGGAACTCTACAGGCTATTAGGTATATGATTGGCCTCCTCCATGGCCTAGCACCTGTAAATGGACAGACAAATGGAGCACATCAACCAAGAGTTGGACCAGTACCTCTGAATCTTTGTCAACGAGTGTCAGGATGATGGGTATGACCTCTTACCCCTGGCTGAGTTCCAACACAATAACCATGTCCATGCCTTGACCCAGCAAACACCTTTTCTGCTTGATACAGGTTAGAACTCCTGGATGGGCTTTGAGCCAAGGTAGTGATCTTCTGGACTAGAAACTGTCAACAAGTTCATGGAGTGGATGAGGATAGCCATCAAGAAGGCAAAGTCTGTGATCCAAAAGGCACAAGAGAATATGGCATACTACTATAACCAGAGAAAAACTCCTGCCCCTATGTTCAACCTTGGAGACAAGATATTCCTAGATGCCTCAGACATCAAGATCACACACCCCTCTGCCAAGTTATTACACTGAAGACTCAGACCCTTTACAATAGAACAACAAGTGGGATCTATGGCCTATTGACTAAAGCTATCCCTGGTAATGAAAAAACTCCACCCTGTATTTAATACAGTGAAACTCTCTGCCACCCTGAACAACCCAATTTTGGGACAAAGACCAAACTCCCTACCTCCACTGATTATAGTAGACAGAGATGAGGAGTGAAAAGTGGAGGAGATACTTGATAGTTGCTAGCATTAGAGAAGATTCCAGTTTCTAGTCAAATAGAAGGGATACAGTAGAGAGCATAACTCTTGGAAGTCTGTCTCTGACATTCCAGCACCTGACTTGGTAGTGGAATTATACCACAAGCATCCAGCAGCCCCAAGACACATTCACAGGACAGACTTTGACACCATTTTTTGATCCAGACTGATTGCTTCAAGACACAGCAATCTTAGAGGGGAGTGAATGTAAGGGGACTGCACTAAACCTCATTCCTAATGCACTAGTGGTAGTGTACCAGAGTGATCCTGCAACTAATTAAATTCCAATTACCTCATATTTAATTAGTTGCTCACTCCTGTATTTTTGTTTCTGATTGCTGACTATCTGTAACAAGGGAAGTAGTATATAGTGTAGATTACTTTCCAGAAGCCTCATTCTATTCTCTGAGGTTTTTCCTAGAGGTAAGTGTAAATGTATCCTAGAGTCTAATTATATATCTAAGGTTTCTTCTGGAGTCCACTCCACTCTAGTTGCCCTTACACTAGAGTAATATTTGAGTAAGGCTTCTATATATACTATAAGAAACAGTCTGTGTGCAGTCATGTAAGCTATAGTCTAATAATAGCACTTCCTAATTGGGATAGGTAAAATAATTAAAATGGCATGTAGACAGAAAGGTAAGGGAGTAAATAAATATATGTTATAAAATAAGATCTACTAGATAGACTATAAATCAGATACTTAGCTAAGCCTTATCCTAGGGTAACTGCTATCCCCTTACAGATATCAGCTTACAACTCTTAGTCAAATGGAGTGGTTGAAACTACACATTGAACAATTAGAGATACCTTAGTTAAAATATATACAGGGGATATTAAGAAGTGATATAAGTATGCTTTCTTTGAAAAAAAGAATACCAATTGCATTTGCAATTATAATTTCAGAACTGGAAAGCTGTTATAAAATAGTTCCTAAAAAAGAAACTATTTTCCACATATTCATCAATCTGATAGGAAATATCAAAGAATATAATGTAGAAAAGATATAAATAGTGTAGGAAGAATTATGTAAGATATATATAGTTACTAGTATAGGTCATGTGATTGCAGGAGACAGGTGTATAGACCAACAGATATTTGTATAAGTAGCTAGGAGAATTCAATAAAGAACTCTATTAAGTTCTTCTTAAACAACCACCTCAGTTGAGCTCTAAGTTCTCACAACTTCATGCTAACAAAAGCTTGTTTTGGTTCTAAATAAAAAAATTAAGCCTAATATTGTGTCAGGTAGATAAAGATAGTAGTGTGGGAAGGCTAGGAATATACTGTGAATTACTATGAATAAACTATGAATGTATACTCTGGGTTCTAAAAAGTGATACAATAAGTAAAGTCAGAGAGTGGAATATACTAGATGAAATGAGAAACATTATTTTCTAGTTCTATGGTTTTATAACTAGTCTAGAGGGAATGCAAATAATAACATAGGAGTAGAATGACCTTGGTCTCAGCTTATGTACTATGCCTCAATCTCCTGTCATATATGTGGTTACATATTTTGGAGTAGTAGAATATCATCTAAAGGAGTGGTAAATTCAGGAGTAAGAAGTTTAAGAGGTATACATCGAGAGAGAGAGTATTACAAGACTATGGAAAGTATAACTTTAATCTATAAACTAAAGAACTACAATATACTGGTAGAGTACTTATACTAATTCCAGAATAGGAGTAGTAGTACAAGTGTTTTAGTCTATATTATTGTTACTCCAGGCAGCCTTTTTAGGCAAAATACATGATATTTGTCAAGGGAATTACACTATAACTCAGCTTGAGAAGCAAAAGTGACTTTTCAATTATAACTACTAGACCCTCAGTCTTAGACTCATATATACCACTTAAGTAGTGGAATAGTAGCTGTAACTACTACTATGCTAGCCTCATAAGGCCTGTTCAGCTGTTCTGTATTAGGCATAACCCAGAAATCCCCTCTAGAAGCACTCTTGAAGATAACCTAAACCTTGGAAAGGCTAGTTCTCTCTGGCAGAATGATACCATAGCTTAGTGGCTATCTTACTTAATAAATTAGGCTTTAGAATTACTATTAGACTTTGGCAATCAATTTTTTATGGCTATTATAATTAGAAATGCTGAAATAGTCCTCTCAAAGACAACGCTATTAGGGTATCTAGGAGAAAGGAAATATTTGGAACTAAAAAGAAAAGTCAGGAATATCAGAGAATAGAATAGACAGACTAAGAAAGTTGGAACTGAGGAGATCAATAAAGATGCTGGTCTCAAGAACAGACTGACTACTCATACTTACTTCAAGACTCCTCAAGCCACACCCAAAAATAGGATTTAACAGATAGGCATAAGGGAAGACTGGGTAGGAAGATTAAGAGGAACAGAGAATACTAGCTATGTGATCAGAAAGAGACCCTGCTTCATTATTCCACTCCCTGCCATAATAGGCTATTGGAATGTTTCTTTTGTTTTCTTATTTGTTGATTCTATGATTTGTAATCCTAATATATACTCTAGGGGTATAGAAGGGCCTAATAGCAAGTTACCTCTATCATTTTTCTCCTGTTGTTGCTCTAGAGCTCTACTAGTAATTTTGAGTAACTGAGTTTTCCTGTCTGTTTTCTCTATAAAAAGTCTATACAAAACATCCCTCAAGGGGACATCTCACTTCAAGGAGGACTTGGGTATTTGCTTGACTAGAAGTTTAACCATTTGCTACATATTTTTAGAGTAGGTTTCCAACTGTATGGTCAGTTAAAGTAGAGTCTATATGAGAGCATAGGAGTTCTAGGCAGTGCTACTATATTGATGGCAAGCCAGGCTGCTAGACTAGCTCAAAAAGAGTAGTGTCACAGTACAAAACAAATATACACCTTTGAGATCTACAATCAACTGGAGTCTTCTTGAAAGAATACTAAAAACACTATATTTCTCTAGTTTTTACTGTGTTCTTGACTATTTATTATTGTTTATAAGCTCTTTCTTTTCTAATTTACCTCCCTTGTATCTACTTGTTTGTGCTATCATGCCAGGTAGCCTTTTTAGGCAATATTTATAACATTTGTCACAAAACTATACTATAATTTAGCTCAAGAAACAAGTTTAACTCTCCAAATATAACTACTAGATACTTAGTCATGTACTCATATACACTACTCAAGTAATAGAGTAATGGCTGTGACTACCACTATCTAAACCTCATAACAGCCCAGAGAATTTCATAACATATCTATAGCAGAACTCCCCTCTAGAAGTGCTCTTGAGAGCAGATAGAACCTTTGAGAGCTTGCCTCTTATTATAATAATATCATGTTTCAGCAACTGTCAACTCTTAGAACAAGTAAGGTTACCATCAGATTAGGACCATCATTCTTGATGGCTATCTATAAATAGAATTGAAAAGAATAACCTCTTAAGAGAACATTGCAAATATACTGAAAGAGAATTTGGAGGAGAGAAGTATAAGTATAGAAGTAGAAAGAGTAGAAGTATGAACAAGAGAAGTTGATTGAAGAGGAAATTGGCAGAGGCAAAGAATCTCTCTAGTACAATAGAAGAGTGGCAGGAAAAAGCAGTGAGGTTAGACAAAAACCAGAAACAGAGCAAAACAAAAAAAAAGAATGTTAGAAAAGAATGCAACACATCTACAGAGAAATGTATAGTCTAGAAAAGGCTTTAGTAGAGGATTATATGGAGGAAGAGAAGAACAGATTGTATAGAGGGCAAGAGGTCAAAACTTGAAAGGAGGAACATAAAACAATTGAGGAGAACAGGGACTAGAAAGAGACCCCAATACAATAGATGTTGATAAAAAAAGAGAGAAAGATAGAACATGCTATGTATATGGGAAGTAAAACTATATGGTCAAAAACTATTGGCAAAGAAAAGGAAGAGAGGAGAGAATAGTGGAAACACCACAAGAGTTAGCAAAAGACAATGGAGAACAGTAAGCTCCTGACTGGTCTTCTCAAATATATATAGTGTATTGTGCCCAGAAAAACTAGGAAATAAATTTTCTTATCAAAGCAACACTAAGAGAATAAGAAATGTGCAGTGCACTCTCTAGCTGCTAAGAGATATATAGATGAAAGTAGGATTAGAAAAGATAAAAAACCATAAAGAAATAGCAGTAAAAGTGTTATTGGATAGCAGGGTGACAGGTCTATTCATAGATACAAAGTTTACAAAAGAGAAAGGATTTAAACTAGAAAAATTGAAAAAACCTTTGCTAGTACAAAACATGAATAGTATGGTAAATATAGGAGGAGCAATCATATACTAGTTAGAGTGCAATATGTGTTTTAAAGGACATATAGAAAAAATAAGAATAGATGTATACAACTTAGGAAAGACAGAAGTAATACTAGATATGTTATGGCTAGCTGTCTATAATCCAGAAATAGACTGGGAAAAGGAAGAAGTAAAAATGATGAGATGTCCATCTATCTGTAGAAGAAAAAAAAAAACATCAACATCCTTATTATTAATTTCTTTTATTTTTGTTTTTGTATTTAAATAATACCCCCTTGGTGTAACACTAAATATGCTAATCTTTTTTTCAAAAGTAGGGGTTTTTGGGATTTTTTCTCCCCCCTCAA
>Ga0153919_100037_pt1 | contig 24758 bp, 31 predicted proteins | sample TSGA003MetaG_FD_104712 | JGI IMG/M metagenome (GOLD analysis project Ga0153919, IMG submission 104712) | Attine ant fungus gardens microbial communities from Georgia, USA - TSGA003 MetaG | ecosystem: Host-associated > Fungi > Mycelium > Unclassified | place: USA: Connecticut, Klassen Lab...
CTATGTGTAGAAAATGTTATGCAATTGGCCATAAGATGACTTGGAAGGCATGCCCTTGACATTATTATAGTTGGTATTTCGTTGGTGAATTAAACTGGAATTTGAATTTGTACTTATCCCATTACTAATGAATGACTAAGCGGCACAGACCTGTGCGCCTAGTGGGAGCCATTTTCTGTCCTTCTCTTACCATCAGTCTCATAGAGCCAATGCTTCTGGTCGAGAGAATGTACAATCCATCACGCAGCTCATACTTATGGTTGTGTCAAGTCTTAACTAGGGCATACTGCTTATGGTAAATTGCGACTGGTGTACAAACGGCATAACGGTACTGCAGACAAATGACACTACACCCGTACACAACGGTAACCTACTTCTTCCAGCGCACTCGGACTACTACAACCTTTTTGGTCGATAGGACGGTTTTTATCACCGGCGATCTTGCTTTCCTTCTGATATCGGGAAACCATTTCGCATACGTCATCTCGCCACTAATCATTCAGGTAATTTCCGTTTCTCCTTTAATTTTGCTCACATCACTTTTCAGTCCCAGGCAATAGTTGCCTGTGGCACAGGATCCTTTCTGGATTAACCGTAGACTCTACTCCCTGAGTCGGAAATTCCTTTTGCGGTGACTCACCCATCCTTCCATGTCAGAAACACTAGTGTCGTCGCTGCTGGATTGCAGAGCAAGAGAAAGAGCAAGACAGTACTGCCTCGACAAGATTACGAGCGGTGAAGCCTCGAATACTGATAACAACCAAGCTACTGCTGAAACCTCTTCATCCCTGTTCCTGCTCTCCAGCCTATCACGGAAAATAATCAACGAACCGAACAGCAAACTCTGTTGTCAATCTCAACGCCTTCTGTGCCTTGCGTTTTTGTCTGACTCGCAAACGTTAGGACTCTGATGTCCCTGCGCCAAACTCGTGAAGTGGACCATAACCATGATACCAAGCCAGAACTGAGAGATTGGGGCAATACATTGCCATGGAAGAAATGATAGGACCAGACAATCAGATCACAATACTGACTTAAGCTGTCAGTTTGATTGAAACGGGTGTCTGTCATGATCATTTATTTGTTACAAATTGCAGATGTAGACACCGAATGCAGCGTAGATATGCTCGGCACACGTACAACGCGTTTACCATCCACCGCTAACTGTTGTGCGGACAAGAACACGTGGCTCGAGCAATATCCTCGTATCCATCGCACTAATCACACTATTAAGTCACAAAATGTCGGAAGCTTCCAAGGCTTTGCCGACCTGACAGATTTTGGCGGCTTGTCTGGCACTGATCTCAACTTTAACTCTCCGAAATAGCAAGCATACTATGCCAGTCTTACTCGTAGTTGATATGTTAACTTTCACGGTTGACCATCTTCTTGATATAGTAACAGCGAATCTTTCTACGATTTGGCTGATGGCTCTTTCCAGAGAGGTCTGTCTTGTTTACATCTTGTTTGAGCTCCCGTATCAATAACGACGCTTTCACGTATCGGCTGGGATGGAATCACACCCTATCTGATAACTCAACTACAGTTGAAGATGAACATCACCTTTCTTGTTTACAAGTCTTGATGTCCTTGCCCATCTGTGGGAAATCATTGATAACCGGAATGACCGCAACAGTCTTTTAGGAGTTTCTATAGAATGGGATGGAGAGAAGCACCTAACCACCGATTTCCGGGATACCTGTCTATATTTCTTCAGTCTCTCCTTCCGTTTTACTTGTGCCCTGCGCATATACGGCACATTAATGCCTGCCAGAGTCCATTGAGGATTGAAATAGAAACTGGGACAAAGAGATTTAGTTAAGTTGCGTCTCCGGTCCTGTGTTCCGCCGACACTTGAGCCTACACCATTACACCACACTTCATGGCAGAGGAGAGCCCTCCCACACCTCCTACCCAATTTGTTACTCCAGCCGGGATGATGCAATGCTGCCAATCCCTCATTGTAAGGGCTACCTAACTCTTTGACCGCATTCCATCACTCAATCTCAAGTAATTATTTCAAACCACTGGTGCTGGGAAATTACAATTATACCGAGCTCAAGGTGAAGAACACTTCATTTAATAAAGACGTAATAGGAAAAGTCGGGCATCATCCGTAGGAGGGCCAATACTTGTATCTCTTTCTATCCTAATTTGTACGAACATTGTCTTGGTTAGGTCGCTTGGTTCTCATTCGCTTTCTTTGCTATCGACGATTGGTGGGATGGGGCTTCGTAAGCTGGATTTGCTGTCGTCCAGGTTGCATGTCGTCAGCTGAAAGGGAAGCTACCTCTAGAATAGGTGATGAGAACAGAAGAATTGCCCTCTTCATTGTCGCTGTTTCTCCCAGGGACTGGCCAGCTTATACATTAAAACTTTTCCAGTCGCATTGCCCCGCTGTTAGTAACACAAGTTAAAACTATGATGGGGGGCAGTTGAGATAGTCACAAAACAAGCGCTGGTAAAATTCAGGATGGGCCAGCCAACAGCAGAGGAAACACAATCCGAAGTAGTGACTTTGATTCCCTCGTCAGTCCTTGGCCGAATCTCATGAGAAGGTCAAGACTAGGAGCTTGCGAAGTGAACGACATGATACGCTGGCATTTAAGGCCACGGAAGAGTGAACAAGAATCAATATACCCAAAGCTTGAGAATAACTAGTTTTTACGTAGTATATCATTCCCCTCCACCCAACACCCATAGACCTGAACCATCTGCCCATAACAAACACACTTACACAACGTTCAAGATCTCTAGTTTTACCAATGCCTCAGACAAAGATTAAGATATTTTGGGATCTTAGTGCGTATAGCAACCAAATACTGGCTGACTCGATCTTCTAAGGAAAGCTTTTCCTCATCTGTGATAGCCACATGCCCTGTCTCTGGATCAGTTGGGGAAACACTGAAAGACATCAGGGCATTCACTCGCAAATTTGGTGTCGTTACAAGTATCAAGGCCTACTGGGATAGAAATAAACCGCGACCTGCAGAAGACGCTCTCTACGCTGTGATGCCTTCGATGGGTGTCAATCTCGTTGATTGTTCTTCGATACAGGGCTACACCAATGATGCACTGATAAAAATGCTATCAGGTGAGGGAGCCTGTACAATATTGATGAGCTATCATTCAAAATATGCCCAGTGGACGTTGTTATGTCGGCTATGGATGATCCCATTGCTGCAGGAACCTCCGAACACAACATTATCCTAATCATCTCAGGGGATAGAAGTGTCTTGTATCCAATATCACTTCTGATGTTCCGCAACTACACTGTTTTCCTTGCCGTTCCGGACGATGATGCTAGTACTCTGTCTTTTCAGGCCTCCAAAGTTTTCAACTGGCGTAGAGATGTCTTGGGCTATCCGGAGTTAGCAACTGTCTCCATCCCAGAAGCCTTCAAGTCGCCTAATAATGGGTGGATCATCGACGGCTCTCATATCCCCCAACTGAGTCTTGACTCTTCGTCAGTGGGGATATCTTCTTCTGATGCAATTTCCCCTTGCTCCGAATACATAACCTCACCCAAGCCAACAACCATCGTTACTCCTCCTGTTACAACACCTGGATGCAAAGATAAATATACGCCACCATCAGAGCTTTTTACTCGTGCGCCTTCGGTCTTGAGTCTGAGTTCCGATCCAGGCAGGACTAGCAAGTCAATGAAGAACTTTGGAACTGCAGCTTCTGGAATTAATGCGAGTATTCAAGAGCCTTCAACAACTCTGCCTCAATCATCTGATGCAATATACAAAATTCCTGGCCAAGAACAGAACAACGATCTGAATGGATGGGTCGAAGATGATTGGATAGGTGGATGGAATAAGGGTGGCTGGGAAATGGCTGGTTCAAATTGGTTGTCTGACACAACCCCAGCTCTTCAAACATCAAAGAAAGACTCTCCCAAAGTAAATCCTTCTAAACAGGAGACTAGACCACTCGCTCAGGGAAAACTTCGGGGTCAGAGCCACAATCCTGGTTCGTCCAGAAAAAACAATGAGCCAGCAAGAAAAAATGAAGTTAGGGGACCTTCAACTCGTGATCCTCCTAGATCTGTATTCAAACCCCTGGTGGAGATTTTGCAATGTTCAGAGGGGGGGTCCATGATGAGATCTCAGTTGGGAGAACATTTAGCTAAATGCAAGGGTTTATACCAGTCTGCCGGTGTGAACGGATTTGGTGAGTTTATTGCTCTTGCTGCCAAAAATAATGTCATTATTATACGTGGGAGTGACAACCGTCAACAAGTAAAGCTAAAAAAGTAGTCCATGTAGAAACTGCGATATATTGATATCTAAAACATTTTGTCGGAGAAACTGTAAAGTTTCTCTAGTACATTCTGATGTTGATAAGAGCCTGTTTGTTGGTGCTACTCCATCTCTACTTGTAATTGATCATTTATCTCCGAAAGCACACTATAGCCCACATGCAACTTTCTTTCTTCCAACAGGAACACAGGTACAGGGAATAGCCCAGACAATCAGAATCGTTGAAGCAAGAATTCAAGTAGAACAACGAACTCATGAAACTCGCTCTGCTTTCCAGTTCACCTATTCAATTGAACACTTGATGTACTTCAGCTGAGGACGAGACGCACTTTTCTAGCAGGTCTTCTACCTCCTTCTCCTTTCGCTCGAGTCCTCTCAACCACTCTTTGTCAATGCATTCTGTCCATTTTCTGCCAAGCCTTGAGTAAGAAAGGTCCACACTTGTTGCTTTTTTCGAGGGTATCCCAAATACCACTCTAGGCGATGGCACTTACAGATTGTCTCTGTGCTCATCTGGGACCCAATACAGTGGCTCATAGTCCCAACCCATTACCTATCCAGCCATCATCTCTTCCAGTATAAGCTCATCCATGAGTAAAATGCCAGTGCTCATCCATGAGATCTGCTATGTCTCATATCCTCAAGCCAAAGTTGGAGGAATAGTACGCCAATTTTGTTCCATCTTTTATCAATGCCATATTTGCTTCACCTTGACCCAAAATTTGAGCGTACAAGTGGCCAGTATAGACGCCAAACAGACGAATTGTATTTCGATGTTTTTTCCAAAGAGCGATGAGTTTGTTGCCATGGGAAAGTTCAATCAAAAGAGGTGGAAAGGCAATTCCATCTGCCGGCCGCACCTGAAACTGGCCGACTTGTTGGCCAGTTCGCGTGTCCCAGGCTTGGACGTGAGAGTCATTGCAAGACCAGTATGCGAAGAGTTTCCCATCGGGTGAGTACTTTGGTAAAGAGATTGGTAAAGAATCCATGAAAAATCTGGGAATCTGCACTCGATTGCTGAAGTTGACAAGATGAAACTGGGTAGTGTTGTGATTCCATGAATAACACAAGTTGTCATTATTTCCAAAGATGACGACAGTCAAGCCATCAGGTGCCAAGAATATGCGCGAGGATCCTTCCACCTTGAAGTTTAAAGAATACGTGCATTCAAAACCTGCGGGATCCTGCCGATGCCAAACTTGCAGTAATCCTAAGTCATCACATGAGATGGCACATATAACCAAGTCATTACATGTTTGAAAGGCAAGATCCCCAGCCTGGACATCTTTTCTCGGCCAGAGGTCGAATGAGACACGATTATCCAGGTGCATGATATCACATATGGTAATAAGAGACTTAGACCAAAACGCTGCCTGATCTTCTTCTGGGGAAAATACAATCCCCGTATGATCGGCGAAATTCCTAAGTGATATGACTCCCCCAGTAGTTGTATCCAGAAAGTCAATACCATGAGATCGCTTTGCTTCTGTAGCCACCATCTTTCCAGAGCGTGAGATTAGGATACCTTGTCGCAAATTGGTATCATCTTGAGTGTCCATAGTGTCAGCCTGATTAATTGCCAAATTCTCCTAGTCTAGGTCCCACATCTTCACTTTTCCATCATCATATCCAACTAAAAGCTTGTGGCCATCGCGTGATGGACAAGCACTCCATATTGGAGCTTTTGCCTTCCAGATCAGTTTTGAGCCAGTCATGGACATCCCATATCTCTAATGTGTAACATCGTTTGATAACTAGGTAATTGGTGAGGAGTGAATAAATATGACCAAGTTTTTCCATAAATACAGCCATCAAAGAGTCGCTGGTTGGAGAAAAGTGGAGTGATGACAGCTCATTTCCAGGAGGATACAGGAGCTGTCGGGGATCCTTGCCATATTCCAGACTCCATAATTCAATGACACTTTCAGACTTTCTTCCTACAGCCAGAAAACGTCCATCAAGAGAAAATCGGGTGTAGGCGACATCATCCACCTTGAAACCATTGTTAGCACCCCATAACTTGACCAGAATCTGAGTGGGCCATCCACTCTGTTCCTCAGAGTCGCCCCAGGCAATGAAGTTCCCATCTTCATCTATCCAATCCATGAAGGCAATTCTTCCATCATGATGAATGAAGACGAAATCCCAGCCCTTGATCCAGAACTGCTCCTCTCCCATCACAATGCCCAAGACTACTGCATTAGATTTGAGTTGAAGTAGAATATCTTTCATATCAGGACTGAAGCAGGCATTATATATGTGTACATCACAAGGCAGCTGAAACGGGCCTGAAATGCAATGACCTGGGCCCACTTGGTCGGTTGAATCAGGGAAACGGGGATTGCAGCAGGAGGCATCTCTAAGACCTGGTCTTGCCATTACAGAGCTGAAGCTGTTGTCATCCCAAATGGAGATGCCTTTGCCAGAGTCATCCCCAATTGATAGTGCAGTGTTCCTTCCCTTGTTGCAGTGCCTACAAAAGGCAAGGGCAGAAGGCAAGGATCAGCTCTTACTGTCGGCCATAGGCATGATGCTATCCAAGGACGTCTATCGCATCGCTGATGTATCAAGCTTGAGGGGCTACATTACGCTCGCAGCACAAAAAGGACTTGTCAATTTCGGCGGAACCAGCGGAAGAGAGTGGGTATCACTAAACGAATGAGGAAACCAACCCTTCCGTTCTACTGAAAGATATATATCACTATATATCACTTCTTGTCTACGGTTGTCCAGATGTTCAGAGTATCTTCGTCTGCCCATAATCTATCTAGCAGTCTGTTCAATCTATCTTGTGTACCCTCATCCAACAGATCAGCGGGGTTCTCCGGTATGTATGTAATTCTACGTTCTTGTAATTCGACGGATGGGTGAGTTGAGACAGCTTCTGCCAATTGTGCCAGGCGCTCAGGTGGACAATACAGCTGCAAGAATGGCATATTTAGATTGCAGAATACGGACTGTGGAATGACATAGTAGACCTTCATCGTGTTTTGGCCCTCCTCACCAGAATCGCTAATGTCAAAATCCTCCATGTCATTTCCGAGCGCGGTTTCAAGGACATCATCCTGGTCTTGAGCTCGAAGAAGCTTGACATCCACACGACCAACTTTCTTGAACATCCACATTACGGAAGCCTTCTGGACACTTCAGTTTGTTTCAGACATGTGGAAGCTTGAGGTATGAGAGATCGAACCCGTGATCATTGAAGATTTCTCGAAGGTTGGCAATAGTACGATTTAAGTTATCGGACAGTGACTCTCTAAAACAAGAGTCAGGATGGGAAACCACGAAAAAAATGCGCGTACATGATGATGCCCACAGACTCAGCGGCCATTGCCTCATATGTCACGATTTCACCTTTCTTATTCTTGCCATGCGCCTATTGTTCTCTAAGTAGTACCCATAACACAATGTAATACGAAAGCCGTACTCTTTCTATCGCACGTTCAATGTTATCCTTCGGAACATTTTGGTCTTTTGCTTTCTTGATGACTGTGGCCAAATGAGAATTCAAGTTCGGGTCTGCCGAACCACCACCTGGAGAAATCCAATTAACATTGCAAAATAACCAGGTAGAGGTGACACACTCCGTACAGCCAATGCAATATCCTCCCGGCCTTTATTGAAACAGCTCCACAAAACTACGGCAGCTTGAACTCACCCGTGCTACACGACTTAGAAGTTGACCCCGTTGGGAGTCATTGACGCCTTTCTTCTCTTTGATCTTTGACCACTGCAACAATGTACCATGAATGATAGTAAAGAGCAAGACATTTTCTCTAAATTACTTTGTTATGACCTGAGAGAACAGATTGGCTGATTGAAATTGAACGTCGGCTGAACGAAGGACGAGGGACTGAAAAAGCAAGTCGGAGCATCAGAAAGACCAATTTCGCACGCAACTTTCCATCATATCGTGTGATCATTCTGAACTTTGTATATCAAATTCTTTTTCTACATATATAGACATACTATCGTTGCAACTTATAGGGTCTTACCTAGAGGAGAGTCGGCGAACCGAACCTGACTCACTTCTTTCGAGTACGTTGAGTCTTGTCACCACGCATGATGACCGCCATCAACGAGAATGCTAGGTCCAAATTCAGAACTCAAGTGGTACTCACTCTGGAATTGACGTACTCGCTACCCGTGCAGAAGCTTGATGCATCGCCAGCCAACCACGCTATAACGCCACGCAGTTCATCTGGCCGACCAATCCGACATACCGGATTTGAACTGGACCATGTGTCGAGGAGTTGCGGCTCCTTATCAAGGTATGCTGCCGTCATTCTGTTTGCGCTCTGTAAGTACAGCTCTAATCCGAATGCATAGATATCACTCACTTCGTGTAGATATGTCCAGGAGATATTGTGTTTACCCGTATCTTCTTTGGTCCAAGTTCGCAGGCCATGCTACGGGCCATCTGAAGAACCGCTGACTTGCTGGAATTGTAAGACACCCATGCATGGCCCTGAGCGAGGAATTCAGCAAAAATGAACGACCTGTTTCACACCCTGCTCGCCTTATTGGTGATCGTCCCCGACATGGATGCAATCAAAACGATGCTGCCTCCATTGCCGAACTTAGACATCTGTCTACCAGCTGCTTGTGCCGTGAATAGGACGCCATTGACATTCACGTTGATAACCTATTAATATCATCAGCGGAAATTCTGAACAGACATGATCGTAACCTGCCTCTTGGAACTGTTTCGCAGGGTATTCCAGACAATCTGTATGACTCTTCAGAATACCCGCAGCAGCAACACAGACATCCATCCTCTTCTCCTTTTTACCAATGTCTTCCCCAATCTTCCATACCTTGTCTTGATTAGTCACATCAACACTGATGTACTCCAGTCTTGAATTGTTCCCCAGTTTTGCTACATACTCTTTCGTCTTCTGCCATTCCTCCGAAGGGGTCTCTGGCAAATCCAGACAATATACCGCTCGTGCGCCCAGTTCACATAAAGTCAGAGCCATTTCGAGGCCAATGCCGCGATTGCCACCAGAGACGATTCCAACCCGATCTGTCAATGCAAATTCATCGAAGATCTTTGGACGTGGTTGGACTGAGGGGTCCAATGCAGCATTTACACCGATAGGAGCAAGAGGGGAAACAGATTGAGCTTGTACTGACATTACTTTGATAAGGATGAGTGATCGACGAGTATCCCTTGTTCCACATTATTTATACAGGGGTGTGGGTGGTGAATGATTCAGCTGTGGTTCAGCTGACCGATGATCACAAGTGGAAACTTCTCATGCCAAAGGGCCCGTGTCATTCCAGAATATAGATAAGTTGAAATTGACCAAACCATTGAAACAAGACATGTTACAGTCAAGATGGTAGAACAATGCATTCAGGAGACAACTAAAGCGTAATCTTGGCAGATCTCAGATCTTGCCTTCACCGTTGCGTTATCCTATGCATGATTCTGTCCTCGTTCTCAACAATGGGAACCGATTGGGCTACTTTTACACTCGACTGGGAAAGCAATTTAAGCGCATACCTTTCCATGGCCAAACAATATTAACAACTGTATTGTGTATCTTATTGTATATCCTTGGACTTGGTAGTGACTCAGAGAAGGACCACATGACATGATTCAGATAGATCGATTTGTTAATTGCTTCAACTGAGTTGAGAATAAGTGAGCGGATATACCTAGGACAAGACCAGAAATCATGCTTACTGACTGAAAATGGTATCGAAAGATGCATCTGGGCAGCTCAGCTCATCCATTATAGCCTCTACATGTTGTTAGGAGGCTCTGATCCAGACCGATTAACCTGTTCGAGGAATTCAGAGCACCTTAAAGCAGCATCTTTTCTTCAACCCTTTTGAATAGCTTCCGGGCGACAACATCGTGAAATTCTTCAGAATGCGCGAGTATCTCATCCTTTGTTAACAGTGAAATTTTCTCGTCGTTGATCTCTATCACTTGAGAAGATACTGAGTGCCAGATGCAGACCTAACCAGGAAGGATGTCAGTATAGCAGAGTCCGAGGATGGTGGGTGAGATGGGGTTAGAATGACTAGAGAGGATAATGGTGAGAGTTAGGTGGGGATTCACAATGGTAGGCGAGCATATGAAATGCAAGTGGCTGGAGCGACATCACAAATCTGTGACTAGAAGATAATGAATGATGACATTATTATACGTACTAAAAGCACATAGACAGCAATCTCTGAGGAAATATCACCAATTTAATGACCATTTGGTAATCCTTGCCATAGGCCATAGGCTTTGCCCGGTGTGGTCTGCCAGAGGCGGATCGTGCCTGTGGCCGTTTAGCTCTATAACAACCAAGAAATCAGTATACTGCTCACCATCCTCTATATAGCACATAATCAGCAAAGAAAATTTTCACAAATAAAGTATAGACGAACCACTGCCGCTTGCATACATTTCACCATCTGGACTAAATTCCACGCAATGCACTGGACCGTGGTGTCCCTTCAAAACTTCTCGTTCCTCACCATCCATTGCATGGACTCGCACCCACTCATCTCCAGAATTACCTGTGACAAACCGATCTTGGAGAATAGGATGAATGGAAGCAGAAGAAGGGGAGTATGGAAGAGTCAAGGTATGAGTCCCTGCCCCGTCAGTCGGGAGGACGGGTATGAACGATACAGTTCTCCCGGACGTCACTACCAAACGCGATGTCTGGTTGGAAAGTTCCATCGATGTGATTGGATCTGTGAAAGAGAGGTTCGTAGTGAGCTTGTGGGTGCGTAGATCCCACCATCTAAAATTCTGTCAGGACTGCGGGATGGTCGAAATGCAATGTGGCCCACTTGATCTTGCCATCATCGCCTGCAGTGGCACCGGTATGGTCTCCAACCCAGACCACACTTTTGACCACTCCATCATGAGACAGAGTGTCATTATCAATTAAAAAGTCGGGATTTGCGTCTGGTCGTGCGAGATCAAATATTCTCACTTTCTTCTCTTGCCCGCCAGTGAGGATTTTTGATGATCTGGGTGAGATAGCGACAGTGCGGACGATGTGGTTATGGGAGAAGGAGTGCAACGCCGCGCCTGTATATGTATCCCAAACCTTTCTGAATGATTATGAGCTAGAGGGTTAAGTGAAGGAAATTCGGCACACACGCAGTAAAGTCTGCGCTACCAGATACGGCTTTAGCAGCATCTGGAGAGAGTTTTGTGCTCCAAACGGCGCCTTTATGGCCCAAAAATGTGCCAATCCAGTCGCCTGTCCATTCTCTCAGCATCGGGTTTCCATCCTTACAGCTTGAAATCAGCAAGAAACTTTTGTCATCAAGAACCGGCGAAAACGAAAGATGAGTGACTGGGCGGGTATGACCTGGAGCGACGAGGGGAGTAGACTTGAGGAGAGCAGACATTAATTCGAACTAAAGCGAGAGTTGGAATCGTGAGTCGTGATACAGGCGCACTGCGCACTGGTCTTGCAGGGACGAAAGATTGTGTCGCGTGGTTTTCTAATTCAATCTGATGTGATGATTTGGGCTTCGTCTCAGAGCTTGGGCGCCTTTAATAATCGACGACTGGATTGTTCAAGCCGTCTGTCTGTCTCAGGCCGCACCTGATGCGGCCCAAAAATAATAATATGGGTAAGTGTTGGTGGTTTTAGGTAGGATTTATCCACTCCGAAAACTGAGATTGACAAGTTCTTCATTACCTCGTTTGCTTGTTCACATCTCTCCAGGGAAGTTCTTACTGGAGTTGTCTGTGCAGGCGAGGGGTTTCTCAAGGATCTCTATAATTCACAATCGCCACAGGATGGCATTTTTGTGGTATAACAAGCTGTTCGACATCCTAAGTTCTATATGAACGATTGAGATCTTGAATGAATTATCACTGCTATGATTACCCTCAATTACCCCAGGTTCCGACTGATCTACTTTGTAGGACCCAATTCTGATAGACGTACGGCTGACTTCGGAACCAAGTTCAGGAAGTTGCTTTATGTACTATGTTTTCCTGAGATTGTTGATGTATGCCCAAAGTATTTTGAAGGCGGTGATATCAGGACAAGGACTCTGTGGCTGGATTACCCAACGTGCGAGATTCAAACTATTTCGAACTTCGACATCAGCTAGCCAGGGCCGGTATATTCCCATTTGTTTCCATCATCCACCCAAATAAGCCAATTAGAGATGGTAATGCGGCCCTGGGTTAGAGTAACACGTTCGAGTGTTTCACCTAGCCAACAGAATAGGACAGGTCTTGTATCTCGGAAGATATGTTCCCTTTCGAAAATTCCAGGAAAGCAAGTAATTGTCGTGAGAGTGAATCAACTATACATCATGGAATTCTTGAAGGGCCTTTTCTGCCTTTCCTTTCCGTTCCCTGGCAATCTTTCTGTTAAGAGCCGACCGTGCAACACGCTGCATTGCCGACAACTATCAGCTAGTCTGGAAAGACCGCGGATCTGAAGGACTTTACTTCGGTCCGAAGGCAGTGGTTCATTTCATTTTTCTGTTTGTTGCAACCGCCTGTAAACTTGCGCCACGCGCTTGAGTGGCATTCTTCGAGTGCCTGGATGAACTCTTTACACACTGTGAGGGGCAGCGCTGTGAACGGAGGATACGAAAGGTTTCGCAGAATATGCTAACCTATTATCTTCTTATCAGAGAGCTGAGGGTGCATGAGTACGGATAGGTGAAGGAAAGATACCGGGCGGTTATCCACGTACTCCAAATAAGGGTCGCTCCCGAGTCGGAAAAAATTGTAGGCAAACATCCGATCATGGGTCGGCAGGCAAATCATCTAATCTCAATAAATAATCCCAACGACTTTCTCTTCTTGACTCCGCACCTCTTACCTCCCTTCCACTACGATGCCTTTCATCCATGAAAAACATGATGATGTTGCAGTCGCAACTATCCGTACCCTCGCTGTAGACACTGTTGGCAAGGCCAACTCTGGCCATCCTGGTTGGTCACATTATCCTCGAAAACAGAACATCTTACTCATAGTCCTCTGTGATGCAGGAGGCCCTTTGGGTATGGCCCCTGCTGCCCATGTTCTTTTTTCTCGGTGAGCCTTGAAATTGAAGCAAATCGAGCGAAGTTCCAGATGCTCTATTGCAGATTCATCAACGCCAACCCCAAGAATTCCAAGTGGTTCAACCGCGATCGTTTTGTCCTCTCCAATGGGTTCGTGCAATTTTACCCGTCTGAAACATTCTCCTGATTGCCTGTCTTGACTTTTATAGCCATGCGTGAGTTTATCTGCATAACGGTTGCGATAAAAATGATTGATGTTCTATCAGTTGCGCTCTGCAATACGTCCTTCTACATCTCCTAGGCTACAAGCTATCTTTGGATGACCTCAAATCATTCCGTCAACTCGATTCTAAAACCCCGGGTCACCCCGAGGCCGGCCATACCGATGGTATGTAGGCATTACGCACGGTCCAGGGATATCTCTAAAGGATATTTAGGTATTGAGGTTACCACTGGCCCCCTTGGTCAGGGATTTGGAAATGGTGTTGGTCTTGCCATGGCTCAAGCTCATCTTGCCGCCTTGTTCAATAAAGATGGTTTCGATCTGATTGACAATTATACATATGGTAAGACAGCGCGCTGTATTGTGACTGGCCAATCACTAAGTCTGGTTTACAGTTTTCGCTGGTGATGGGTGTCTTATGGAGGGTGTAGCTGCTGAAGCCGCTAGTCTTGCGGGTCACTTACAACTCGGCAACCTTATTGTCGTATGTGGATATTCTGCTCCTTTCTAGTCGTAAATATCACAACACTTTGATAGATTTACGACGACAACCGTGAGGAACTTGTTTACTCTGAACCAGTCAGATGATTCATCTTATTTAGACATTTCCATTGATGGCGACACCGCTTGTGCATTTACCGAAAATGTTGAGCAACGTTTCTTGTCCTACGGCTGGCAAGTCCTCCACGTTGATAATGGTGATAGGTTGGTAGGATACTCCCAGCTTTTATCACAGCCTGATCTGGTTTCATAGTGACCTTGCCGCAATTTACGATGCCATCGCTGAGGCTCGTCAGGAGAAGAACAAGCCCTCTATCATCCGTCTTAGGACTACCATTGGTTACGGGTCAAAAGCCCAAGGTACACATGGCGTCCATGGAGCTCGTGAGTCCAGCGCATGAGAATTGTTCTACTATGTGAGATTGATGTTATACCATCAGCCTTGAAGGCGGATGACGCTGCTCAGCTTAAGGCGAAATTCAATTTCCCTTCCGATCAACACTTTTACGTTCCCCAAGAGGCCTACGATACCTATGCTGAAATCAGCAAGCGAGGTGCTGCTCTCGAGGCAGAGTGGAATACCCGTCTTGCTGCCTATGGCGAGAAATACCCAAACCAGCACGCTGAGCTCGTCCGTCGCATTGAGGGCAAATTACCTGAAGATTGGGAGAGAGCTCTTCCCGTCTACAAGCCCACTGATCCTGCTGTGGCTTCTCGTAAACTTTCTGAAATTGTTTTGACCGCTATCTCCCCTGTCCTCCCTGAGCTCTTGGGTGGCTCCGCTGATTTGACTGGCAGTAATTTGACCAAAGTCAAAGGTAGCGTCGACTTCCAGCCTCCTAGCACAGGTTTGGGAGACTATTCTGGAAAATACATCCGTTATGGTGTCCGTGAGCACGGTATGGGTGCCATTGCCAATGGACTGCACGCATACGGTGGTATCATCCCCTTTGTCGCAACCTTCCTTGTAAGTAAAAAGGCAGTTCCAGTGGTGTTTCGCAGAAATAACGCATCCTATAGAACTTTGTGTCATATGCTGCTGGTGCTGTTAGGCTGTCTGCTCTGAGTAAGCACCAGGTTATTTGGGTCGGTGAGTATATTGCAGAACTTGCCAAGAAATCTGATATACATGAAGCATGCCAGCTACCCATGACTCCATTGGTCTTGGTGAAGACGGTCCCACTCACCAACCCGTTGAAACCCTCATCCACTTCCGTGCAACCCCCAACCTTGCCTTTTGGCGTCCTGCTGATGGCAATGAGACCTCTGCTGCCTACTATGTTGCCATTGACTCAAGGTCGACGCCATCCATCCTTTCCCTCTCTCGCCAGAACTTGCCTAATCTGGAGGGGTCTACCGTTGAAAAGGCTACCCGTGGTGGTTATGTTCTGATCGAGGAGCAAGATGAGGACTTGACTATTGTCAGCACGGGTAGTGAAGTCGGCATTGCTGTTGAAGCTGCTAGGAAGCTCAAGATTGAAGGCATTAAGGCTCGTATCGTCAGTCTGCCTTGCTGGTTTGTATTCAACCAGCAGGACGAGGAATATAAGCTCAGTGTTCTGAGGAGTGGTGCTCCTATCCTTTCCCTTGAGGCTGCTTCTACTGCCGGCTGGCAGAAGTACAGCCACGAGCAATATGGTCTACCTGCTTGGGGTGCTTCGGGACCGTACTTGAAGGTGTACGAGAAATTTGGCATCACTGATTCCAGTAAGTAGAGAGTCTTGCTATTGCCATTAGCCCCATAACAATAATATTGTGTGTAGATATCGCCGCTGTTGGTAAGCAAGTCGTGGAGTTCTACAAATCGAACAAGATCTCCGCCGTCTCCCCCCTTCTTAAGGCTATCCACTTGTAGAGTAAACTCGCCTAGATCCACAACATATGTAATGTAAACGATATATTCCTCAGTAGGGATTGAATCCATACAAATTAGAGTTATGATTTGAGCCACCTCAATGTAGAATCAAATGTTTTTCATTGATCGTTGTGACTGGCTTCTTGCTCAGAATACAGCTCAAAGCGAAGCCCAAAGATTGATGTGGTCCCATTGTGGAAAAATATTAATGTTGAGCTGTACGATGCTTGTGGTATCTACGAGCCAGAACGTCTACTTCTTGTTGAAGGTGATGTTATCCCATTTGTTCCGCTCAGCTTCTTCCTTCATAATACTGAGAACATGTGGCTTGAGGTATCGAACATCCTGACCCGAATTCACACCAAGGAAAGAATCTTCTGTATTTTGAGACATACCTCTGTAATGGGTGTCCATTGGTCCTTCTCCAGCGGTTTGTGCAGAATACTTGCTTGAGATGCACGCTTGAGGCGGTAGCCACGATCATAGCTTTCTTGAGGAGTCAGGCGCGCGAGAGCCTGTCGGAAGGCACATTTTAATCAATTTGGACGGGAAATATGTGAAATTCAATCATACCCTCTGGACCTGATCGTTCTCTTCCGCCACTCAAGGAAGAGTCAGACAATGTCTACATGAACGACTGGAGGACTTACAAAGGTCATCATACCTGAAGCCGTATTTCCTATAGCCTGCCGTATTGGCATACCAGTTGGCAATAGGCTGAATGAGACCTAACAGTGTCTTTGAAGATCGAATATACGGCGCTAGAGAGATGCTCAGAGGGCCAAACATGATGAGATGAAATATCGTTGTGCTCTGTGCACCCGGAAGGTTCCGTGCAATTATATGTTTGGCTGTATTTAGGAAGGTCGGCTATCGCGATGTGATGGACAGTCGATAAAGAATTTTCGGTATAAAATGATTGATTATCTCTTCCTGTAAATCTCTCCTCGCCAAAGCATGTCCACAACTGAGCGTACTTATATTATGGTCAAGGTGCGCTGGGATGGTTCCGAGAGTCATCCTTCATCTAATCTAGCCGTCACTGAAACTTAATCTTGTTTTCCTGCTCGTTTTCCAGCCCGACGGTGTCCAGCGTGGACTCGTCGGAAAGATCATCAGCCGCTTCGAGGAGCGCGGATACAAGATCGTTGCCCTCAAGATCGTCCAGCCCACGGAGGAACACCTCCAAAAGCGTAAGCTGGTCCTGATAGATCATTTGAGGCGAATCTGATGTCCACTTTGACTTAGACTATGCCGATCTTGCTAACAAACCCTTCTTCCCTGGCTTGGTTAAGTACATGGCTTCCGGTCCTGTTGTCGCCATTGTCTTTGAAGGTCTTGACGCCGTCAAGACGGGTCGTGCTATGCTCGGTGCTACCAACCCCCTAGCTTCCCCAATCGGCACGCATATATTCATTCTGGATCACTGTAGCATTTAACTGATCTGTTTCGTGGTGCAGGTTCCATTCGAGCTGACTTCTGCCTTGCTGTTGGTCGGAACATCATTCATGGTTCCGACTCTGTTGAGAGTGCTCAAAAAGAAATCGACCTGTATGTGTTCGACGTCGTCTAACATCGCTTATCAGATCTCAATTTGACTTGACAGGTGGTTCCCCGAAGGTGTTACTTCCTGGACAAGCGTTTTCGAACAATGGCTCTACGAGTAAACCGTGATAATTAGACTTTACATCACGTGTATCTTACACGCTTGTTTTCGGTGCCAAATTTACCATTTCTGCATGTTTTAGCGGTCATTTCCAATCCGAACTCTCACGTTCTCACGGCAGGAGCTTTTACTGGGCGATCATGAGCGTGTGGAACACAGTTTTCGCCCACCGTTCGAATTTCATCTACTCTAGTTGGGCGAACTGGGGTAGCGTTCCCACGCAACGTATCTGCCTGAGAATACTTCCTAGAGCCGTAGTCGGAAAACCAGTCGCAATGAGTGCATCCCATGTGGTTCTAACACTGCGAGAAAGAAGAAACTCTAGATATAAGGCTAAAACTCTCATCTTTTGGGCTTTCGAGCATTGCGATCATGTTGCCACCCTTTCTGCAAGTCGGGTTTTTGTTCTTGTTGTGGCTGGAGTTTCTTCCCCGTGTTCTGGGGTTGAAAGGTGATTCCGGATGCAATCCATTCCTTTGTGTCAATGTTACACTTTACGACGACGACTGGATCACTTGTATGTGATTTTTGATTCCTCGGATCCGACATTCAGCCTTACTTGGATTTGTAGATGAAGTGGCTAGTGTGTATGAGCCTCTCGGTTGGCTAGCTCTGTGCGCCTTCTTGCATCTAGGTCAAATTTGATCAGGACTCATATTCGCAACAGCGGATTCGGAAGAAAGATGGATCATACACAAATGGTCATCATGTGGCCCGATGAGGATGGAAATATAGTGAGATCACAAAGATTTGGATGGGGTCACGAAGAGCCATCGCCTCTTTTGAATCCGAAACGCCATGCGTTTCCAAAAGACCCCGCTGCTACATCGGTGAGATCATGTCAACTTTGTAATGTAAGCTGTAAAGTTGAAACGTTTCCCTATGCAGTGGTCTCCTGCTCCGAATTCTATTCGGATGGCCTTTAACATGACAGCTAACAGAACAGAACTTGAGGAGAACCCGATTGAGGAACTTATTTGGGCATACAGTATGACTCGCCCATCGGGAGAAGTCCGGGCTCAGCTTTTGCCTCATTATCGCGCTGGGCGTATCAGTATTGATTACAGAAAGGAGGCAGTACTGCCGCTGCCCGGCACAGAAAAACTAAATGCCGATATCATTGAGGGTGACAGCAGCACTGGGATCTTCGATACTGATAATGACAATGTTCCATGGGGAAATCATGAGAAACTCATTGTTGTACACGCCGTCTTTGTCTCATTTGGATTCCTTGTTCTCCTACCTTCTGGGTCCCTTGTCGCCCGCTGGACGCGGACGATCACCCCAAAATGGTTCAGAGCACATTCTATGATCAACATGACGTTTGGGCTTCCTATCATCCTCATTGGTTGGATTTTCGGACCTATAGCTGTCGCCAACCATGACGCTCCACATTTCGTTACTGCGCATCAGGTGAGTGTTTTGACTTGGGCACCTCGGCAGTGATACTCAACTGCCACATAGATCTGTGGAGTGTTTCTGCTCGTATTATACTTGTTACAGATTTGGCTGGGTCGTTATATTCATCGCCGGCGGGCAGCTGGCTTTACGCCAAGCAACAAACCCCACCCTCCATCCAACATTCTCCATGTCTTGATGGGTATCTCGGTAATCACATTCGCCTTCGTTCAGGTACTGCAGGCTTTTTTGGGTATTGAGATTTACTTAATGATGGCCTCAGGTTAGGAGTGGTCTCAATGAATGGGAAACGGCTACCAACCGCGGTCCACTACATGCCTGGTGCCACGATCTTTGGCTGTCTTGGTGTCTGGCATGTGTCCATTTCCCTTTTTGTCTTTTTGATCATTCTAATGATGTCCCTTTTCAGATTGTACTAATTGCCTATCTAGCTGGTTTATCGCTGATTCCTCGTCAGTTCTACCAAGAGCGGCAGTATATCGTTCCTGGGAGTGACAAGACCGCTTATGTTGTGCTCCCGGACGGAGCTGACTCGCCTCTTCTCGAAAACAGGCAAGATCACGAAATGTATGAAGCAAGTGGCGGCGAATTCAAGAACTCGCACTTGTCTTTACAAACGCTGCAAGTCGAGGCTGCGAAGAAATAATTTTTTTCTTCTTCAAATCACTTGATTCACATTTGTCGAAGACAATCCTTTTTTGTACGATACTGAATTGTCCAAGAACATGTTCTTTTTATTATGAAATACTTGATAGAATATATCAAACGATAGAAAAAGATTGTTCGTTGGCGCAAAATTGATAAAGTTTGAGACTGAACCATGAACAAAACATGAAATTGATACGATGATGAATGAAGGTATGATAGGTTGGAACGAGGGGGTATGAAAGTGTCAGAAAAAATATGGCAAGACAACAAGAGGCAAAGAATGGTTAGTCCAACCAATAACAGCCATTGGGACAGAAAATAAATATCTTCCAAAGGACTACCTTGACTCCAATCTAGGCTTTTAGAGTAAACATCGCACCAGATAGCCTCTGCCGACACTAAACACACACAACAACTAGAACCAGATGTTATTGTGAGAGACAGGCGGCAAGGGGAGGCACCATTGAGCAGGTGAGACGAGAACGGCATGCAGGGATGGGCCACAATCCATGGAAAGGAGGCATAGCAAGCAGCGGTCGGTGAAGACAACAGTGTTCCATATTGCGAGATCACCGAACGACAATCCATCCCAACATGATCACGATGCCATGCGCGTAGACACACACGAACAAAGCATAGCGAGGGATATGATCAATCTCCGGCCAACGCCATATGAGAATGGGAGGTAGAAAAGTCTAGGTGTTGACTTCTCATTTTGGGCTGGCCAGGAGAGCAGCCAGATCTTTTTCTCCTGCTGCCGGGAGCTGACGAGAGCGTGCCTTGAGGCGCACTAGAAAAAAGAACATAGCTATCAACATCATATCGTAAAGCTAAGGAAGAAGCAGCACATACAGTTTCGGTCAAGACTGAGCAGTACAACCTTGACGGCGCCATTTGTTACCTGCCCAGTAACACCCAGGATGGAGGATCGATCAGCCCAATGCTCATCTTGCCAAATGGCAGCCTTCAAGATTAAATCGTCCATGTTCCTCTCAATATTACCAGAAGAGAAATCAACTTCCTCGGTTCTGATAGTGAGCGTCGTGAGATAATTGCCCTTCGAGGTCTGAACCTTGAGTGAGGTCGAGTATGTGCGTATGCTGGAAGTGATGTATTGCATGGCGGCTTGGGCGGCTTGACCAAGCGGCGTAGGATTATTGACAAGGCCATCAAGTTCCATTATAACCGGTAGCGGTATGATGACAGTCCAACGAAGGCTTTCCACCAGGGAGACCACCATGGGGAGCGTTGAGAGGAGGATGTTTGTGTCGATGACGAGTGTAGAATACCCTGGAATAATGTTAAGCTCAGGGAAATTGTCACGTGCTCTTCGTGATGGTCGAGACTTGCGGGATGGCGGGGCTTGGGCCCGTTCGCGAGAAACAGACCGAAGGAGGCCTCGAAGGTAGCGTCGACGAGCCTGCAAATATCCATGTCAGAATTTCAGGTGGTACGAAAAGAAAGTGGAGAAATACCTTCAATTCACGAACCTCCTGCGAATCGTTCTCGTCATCTTCGCTACTTTCTTCTTCGAGTTCACCGTCAACGTCCATTAATTCATCATCATCAATCCATCTCTTACCCATTCTCCTCTTCTCCTCTTCTTCCCTCTCTATTCTTTCCATCTCTCGCCAGGAGGCAACCTTGTCAGCCAATTTCCCTTCAACTCGCCACTCGCGAGTTCCTTCAGCCCACACAAACCCAGGAACTACACCAGCGATATCAACTGCACAACGAATAATGCGAGTCCACCGCTTCAACGTCGTCTCCTTAGGACTCACTCGCCAGCCCTCGTCTCGCGGAATACCGCTTGCATCGTATAGACTATCGAACTTGACACCATAGTAATACTGACTCTTCTCCTCCTTATCATCTTCAATCTGCCCATCCGTCAACTGCTCACTTTCCTGAGCGTCAAGAACCTCAATCTCGGGACGATCAGCCCCTGATTTCCAATAACCGCGCTCAAAAACTTTTCGACTGACCCATTCCATGCCACGCATGCACCAGTCTTCAGGGAGTGGGGGAGCACAACCAGATGTAAGCATTGCCCAGCGTTGCTCTGGGGCCACATTGAGGATGGTGAAGAGGCCCTGAGATTCCATAACCTTGCGGGGAATGGTGACAAAGAACGCAGCAAGATCTTCCCAAGGGATGCTCCTTTCAAGGAGTTTGAGCGAAGGCTGGTGTTTAAGCATAGTTGCGAGGAAAGTGAGAAGGATCGTGAGATAAGGATTGAGTGTAGAACGCGAATATTCGTTTGCCTTTCGAGTCGGATTCCGTAAAACATAGCTCAACATCGTGAAGGTCAGTTGAAGTGCATACTTGAAAGCCGGAGGATCTTCAGGCACATAGATGCCAGCTTCAGAAAGAGTCGGAGACGTCTGTTGATGATGATGCTCATCGTCGACATCCATCTTATCAGACTCCACCGGCGCCTTCTTAGCAATGACACGACCGTTCGCCTCACGTCCGCCAACACCTCCCATCCTTCGAAGGAGGCCTGAAGGTTTGCCGTACTCGAAAACGGATGTGATGTTTATTGTAGCCATCATAATCCATTCTCTTTCCTCCGCACCCTCGATTGTGAGTCGCTCAAGAAAACGAGCGAGCGTTGGCTGGAAATCGTCCAGCTGTATATTCGTGAAAAGCATTCCATGGAGAAGCACAAAGAGGCCTGAGACCTTGGTATCAGAATACATGCGCTTCGCCTGCAGCGAGTTGGCCCATAAAGGCAGTATTGATTCACGAGAAGTCATGAATGGATGAAGAGTAGTCATACTGCAAAAGCAATGAGCTATCATCAATAGATAGATATTGCAACCGATGCTAATTTACCTTTTTACGAAGTGGTACACGCTACGAATTTCTTCGTTATCCACCTCACGATGAAGAAGTCCCAGATGGTGATGAAGCTTCCCTGTGCCTGGTTGCTCAAAGAGACTTGTTGCGTACCAATCACGCGCGATACTTCGCCACCTCTCCTTATCCGGTTCTACTTCGAGCAATCGAGCAGCTGCAACACCTACGCTGGGGGTCAGACTCCCGAGACGTCCAGCAAGGTCACTGATAGACTTTTTTCCGGATGAATTTCCGTTCGCAGTTCCGATGGGAACTTCAAGACCGTTGGATTGATTGAAATCATTGGCTGCTTGAACGGCTGAAGTGGTGAGCCCACCACTGCTGCCCATAGCACCATCTAGCATTGCAGCGACGATCATGCGATACCGTGCGAGGTCACCCAAAGCCTCCAACCAGCCACTCCGGAACACATTTAGTTGTGGGTCTTCCACAAGGCTTATATAGAAACTGTAGGCATAGTAAATGAACTCTTGGAGGAGTTCAAGTGCAAGCCGAGATGAGAATGAAGCACGTCGAAGGGACTCAAGAAGCTTGTGAAACCCGTAATTCCACAAGCGGAAGACAATATTGTATTTGGTCGGGACATTCTTGAGAGATGCAGGGACAGATGGTGCGAGGGAAAGCTGCAGAAAGTTGTACATATCCTCTGCCAAACTGGATGAATGGTGAGACGATGTTGACTTGTATCGAGTAGAGCTTTTACCTTTTGTGGTCTTCCACTTTCTTCAGCCACTTCTCCTTTTCAAGATCTTCCCTGGAGAGTTCCCGACCTTTGAGAACTACAGGAGCATCCATTTCATCCTGGTCTTCCGACTCTTCCTGCTGAATTTTCGACTCGAGCGTGGTGATATGACGATAAATAAATTTCAACTGCTGAGAAAACGCAGACGCTGTCGAATCGTCTGTGGCTGCACGTCCTGGGCGATCGAAAAGAGCAGAAGACTGTGAAGATCCGTCGGTTGAAAGGCTGAAGTTGGATGAAATGGAGGCAGAGTAGGAGCTTGCGGAACCTGCAGAGACATAATCACCACTTGACTTGGGTGTAGGAGTATGCTTCTCTGGGCGACCAGCAGAGGGAGAAGTTGGACCCTGTGTACGTTGAGGGGTTTTGAAGTGAACGGGATCGTCCCGTCGGTAATCAAATAGCTGACGAGCAGCGTTGGTGGCACTGTTTCGGACAGGCTGTACACGGGGAAAATTTGTAGTTTCGGCCTCTGACATGCTGTCTGGTTCTGCTGTACGGCGGAGGGGAATTGGGTCGGTATCAGGATTGAAAAGCTTGGGTTTTGAAGATGAAGAACGGGGAACAGACGAAGTCGTGATCTTGAGGCGTGAAAAGGATTCGTGGTCGGCCTCTTCTGGAGGGCTAGATATAATGACCTGAGGGTAAGCATGTCGCCGGTGCGCCTGAGGGACTGCGGCGCGGGCGGAGGGTGCAGGAGGTTTTGGCAACTTGTCACTCCGAGCCGAAGACTGAACGAGAGTCTGAGAGGCCGGGGGAGAGGAAAGCTGAGGTCGCTGCTCGCGGTCAGACTTTTCTCTGAGACGAAGAACACTAGATTCAAAAACCTATTGAGCGCCTAGGTGTAGAGAAAAGAGAAGAAATACAAGCGCACCCAGCTTGCTTGCGTCGAAGAGCAGTGAGGCGACTGTCGAGGTCAGTGGGTTGTGGAAGGTCTTTGGCAGGCATTTCGTGGTCTCTGAGCTTACGGGAGGGTCTGTGCGCAGGAACAGAGTCCATCGAAGTAAGAGTCAAGGCGAACCAAGTTGGCATTTCTATTCCGCAGCACGAGATAAGATCTGTGTGTCACGTGTTTGCTGCGCTGTGGTAATTCTCGTCCGGTTCTGCTCTCTGCGCCTCAGACTCGCTCCGGTGCCCTATTCGCTCGCACGCACCGCAAAATCACTGCAAAATCCCGGCTCATCTGTGATATCGGCCACTGCCACTCGGCATCCGAGTTACCGTCAGCTATCGGCCGGTTGGATCTCTTTCCCGTAGTCTCATCAATTTACCTCCGGATCACCGTGCGGCGCTGGCTGTGACCTGTCCAATCATAATTTGCCATACTCAGTCACGATTCACAATCTGACCTCAGTTCCATGAAATCCGTTACCCCTCTTAGTCCATTCAGTTCACGGCAGTAATGTCGTCAATGAACTTGGTCCCATTTTTCCCAGTGGCACTCGACTGCGGCCGCACAATCCCAGAATGGATCCGCGTCGGTTCAACTGCGCGAGGGTCCTCGAACAGCCGTAGCAAGCTGTCAAGCAGCAGGCTACTGCCCAAAACTGCCGAGCTCAGTACGCTGTCTCAAG
>Ga0153919_100038_pt1 | contig 24502 bp, 23 predicted proteins | sample TSGA003MetaG_FD_104712 | JGI IMG/M metagenome (GOLD analysis project Ga0153919, IMG submission 104712) | Attine ant fungus gardens microbial communities from Georgia, USA - TSGA003 MetaG | ecosystem: Host-associated > Fungi > Mycelium > Unclassified | place: USA: Connecticut, Klassen Lab...
CCACCTCACCATCTTTTCTTCTTCTAGTATGACTACTCTTTTTTCTTTCTTTGCTTTCTGCCCCTTTTCCAATTTTGTGTTCCTTCCACATAATGGAGGGCATCTCGTCATCTTGACCTCCCCTGTTTCCCAATTGATTTCTGGGTTATGGGCTTGTAACCATGGTATCCCCAATATTATGTCTGTTTTTCCCAAATCACATACATCTATCCTCATCCTTTCTACATGGCTCTTGTAGTACACGTTTACTTCCACTTGGTATGTAATAGCCCCTCCACTATTGGTTATTCCATCTACATTTCTGACTGCCACTGGTCTTTCTAGCTTCTGTAGTCTAAACCCATGTTTTGCTGCCATTTTCTTGTCCATAAACATTCCTGTCGCATCACTATCCAAGAGTGCTTTCACCATTACGCCTTCATGTGTGTCTACTTTCTCTACCCCTATGTTTAACCATACCTTCTTTAACATTTTGAATGTTCTCCTGATGTCTCTTTGTCTATCCTCTTTTTTTGCTGTGCTGTTCAGGACTACTGTTCACATGCCGCTCTGCTGTGTCTTTTCCTCTCTGGGACGCACCGCTACTTCTTCCCTTTTCTTTTGCTTTGAGCACCCACACTACTCGGCTTCCTCTAACTTTCTCTCTCTGAGGACTCCTTGTTCTCTGTTGTTTTCCTTATGCATTTCTTTCTTTCTGCACTACCTACATTCTATATAGGTTGCTATGACTTCTTCTATCATCTATCCTAACTCCAACAGCTGTGTATCTTCTGGCACATTCTCCCCTCCACAGTATTTCTGTGCCTTTTTCCACTTGGGATGCACTGACCTCTCTCCCTGCTATGCCTTTTGCAAACTGACTGCATATACTGCTTCTTTACTTCTCCTTTACTTCTCCTCCTTAGTGACTGGGCACTCCCACTTGTAGTGTCCTATCCTCCAACATCTGAAACATTGTACCCCTTCCTCCACTGTCTCTTGTTTCCTTATTTCCACTTTCTCCTTCACCCCACACTGCATTACCCTACTTGCTATCATCTCAAATCTATTCTGGAGAATTGATTTCCCCTTTTCTTCTTCATTCTTGTTCCTGCAGTTACAGGCCAGGTGCCAGAACCTCCTACAACACCGACATATTCTTTTCCTCCTTCTTTCTAATTCTGCCTTTAGTTTGGCAAGGGCACACTTTTGGTTGAGCAAATTGCTCATGAGAGAGTTGTATTGTGTTTGAGACATTGTATTGATGTTTCAAGGGTATGGAATGAATGGTTGATCTTACTAATTATACTACCTCTGCTGGGGTGCAAGATCTTCACCCAGCCAGAGTCCTACTGTCCTACTAACTATTGCCTTAATACTAGGGTTAGACTATCACCCAATGGATGGGATCCCTGATCTAAACGCCTTCTTAAGGGTATGGCGTTACTCCTCTGTGTGTACTGATCACAATGGACCACCAGCACAAGGTTTATAAGACGAATACTACTACTTCTGTCTATCAACACTCAGTTGCAAGTTCTGGTCTTGATCATGGTACCTGAGCTTGGTACCGTGTCTCCACCTTCAGTCCCTAACTGACTGATAAGTCTCCTTAAGCCAAGGGCCCAGCTATGTATGGAGGTAGCTAGTGATTGTGATGACCACTGGCCAAGGGTTGATTTATATATAAGAGTAAGAGTGAGCAAGGTCCAAGGCAGACAGTGCTCAAGAAGTAGATATTGAGTTCTGGTGTAGTAACTTAGCCTGAGGTGACTTAATCACCCTTCTAGTCCAAGTTGACAAGGAGAACTCGATAGAGTTCCCATTCAATTGTGGTATACTACTTATACACCTTCCATGTTTACTTCTATTTATAAACTCCCACGCATCTCCTTTTAGTTGTTTCACATGTCTGCAGATTTAAAAAGAAAAGAAAAAGAAAAAGAAAAAATAAATAAATAATGACTTAGCCATTTTGGCCATGTCATAACACCTAGGTACTTATACAAATATTAGATAATCTGTGCACCTATCTCCTATGATCACATGACCCTTACTAAGAACTATCTATGTCTTACATAATCCTTCCCATACTATTTATATCTTTCTCACATTATATTCTTGGATGTTTTCCATCAAGTTGATGAATGTATGAGAGATAGTTTCCTTCCTGAAGATTATCTCATAACAAAGAGGTATTGAAAAGGCTAGAAGAAAATGACTTATATATTAAACCAGAGAAGTATGTGTAGAAAGTGAGAAAGATCAGATTTCTAAGGGTTGTTATAGGACCCAATGGAATAGAAATGGAAAAGGAAAAGGTGGATAGAGTGCTAAGTTAGCTAGAACTAGAGAATGTAGAAGATATTAGAAAATCTTTGGGTTTCACAAACTACTACAGGAGGTTTATCAAAGATTTTGCTTAGATAGCAAGGCCAATGAACATGCTAACTAGAAAGAATGTAAAGTAGCAATGGAAAAGAAAGCAACAGTAGGTATTTAATGAACTTAAAAGAATCTTTACAACTAGACTAGTACTAGCAGCTCCAGACTTAGATAAGGAGTTTAGAGTAGAAGCAGATGCTTCAAATTACACTACTGGAGGAGTGTTATCAGTAAAGTGCTCTGATGGGATGTAGAGACTAGTTGTCTTTATTTCAAAATCTCTAAGTAATACAGAAAGAAATTATAAGATATATGACAAGGAAATATTGGCAGTAGTTAGATGCTTGAAAGTATAGAAGCACTTCCTAGAAGAAACAACTACAAAATTTGAGATTTGGACAGACCATAAAAATCTTGAGTATTTCATGAAGGTACAGAAGTTAAATAGTATTATGAGTTGGCTCCAAAGAAGAAAAATATCTTCCATACATTTGTCAACTTGATAGAAAACCTCTAGAAATATAATGTAGGGAAGATATAAATAGCATGGGACAGTATTATGTAAGAAGTATATAGTTATTAGTTATAGTCTTGTGACCATGGGAAGTAGGTGCACAGACCATAGAATATTTGTATAAATACTAGTAGAAATCTAATAGAGGACTCTATTAAGTTCTTTCCTTTTAATTGTTACTAGTTGGGGTTAGAGCTTTAGTTCTAAGTCTATACCTTAATATTAGAACTTGATATCTTAGGCAACCCCTTATCTCAAGGCTTTGCCAATACTTACTCTCACTATTGTTCTTGCTAGTGAGCACAGCACTCACAGGCTTTTTGGAAGCTAGGTCCCAGGCATAAAGGGAACTTTGCAGTTAGTTAAGGACTGCAGGTAGAGAACTTGGACAATACTAGTATCCTTGCTTTGAGACCTGACCTCACTTTCTGGTATTGCTATATGCTTTCTTTTCACTATCTGCTCTGTGCTATAGATATATTGTCATCTGTCTATGCAGAAGAATAATAGTAAAGCTCTTAAAGCCTTGTCTAGAGTAGAGGTTCCCTTCTTATGGACAATAGTTGTTTTATTCTTGGTAGCTAGAAGTAGATACCATAGCTATCCTATTCAACCAAGAAATCTATACATCCTCAGAAGAAGAGAAATTATTACTATCACCATCACTACTACCATCTATATCTCATCAGCAGCAACCTGAGGAATCATATGCTCCTACTCTACCCCTACTATTTCAAGAAAAACAACTTCTCACCTTGATTGCCAGCCTACAACAGTAGATAAACACCATACTACAACAGCAGAGAGGAAGCTGAGTGGAAGTAGCCAAACCTCCTATATATGAAGGGAAAATAGAGGAAGTGAGTGCATTTATTAATGCAGCTCACTTATATTTGAGTATGAAGATGATAGGAGAGACAGAGGCAACAAAGATAGCCTGGGTGCTGTTTTATATATAGGGAGGAGTGGTTGAGATGTAGAAGAATAACTTATTAGATGAGCTATCAAAAGGAGGATCAGAGATAGAGATAGTGGAAGAGCTATTTAAAAAGATGAGGAATAAGTTTGGAGAGATGGGAGAGAAAGAGAGGAAGGTAGAATAGTTGAGAACAATAGAACAGGAGGGTAGGACATATGATAAGTATGTCTAGAAGTTTAAAAAGATAGCAAGAGAAAGTAGATATGAGAGACAGCCTCTCATTGAAGAATTCAAAAGGGGGTTAAATAGAGAAATCAAAAGAAAGTTAGCAGAAGCAAAAAGCTCCCCTAGTTCAATAGAAGAGTAGCAGGAGAGATTAGTAAGGTTGGATAGAAATTAAAGGCAAAGCAGGGCAGAGGAGAGAATGTTAGGAAGAAATGTAGTACACCCCTTGAAAAATACACAGAAAAGAGGAGGATTTGGGAGAGGATTGTATAGAGGGAGGGGAGGGCAGATCATGTGGAAGGCAGGAGCTTAGAACTTCAGAAGGAGATATCAAAATAGAAGAAATCAGTATAGGGGAACTGAAACTAGACTGGAACCAATGGCAGTAGATAGAGGAAGAAGGAGAAAGGGATATTGAATTTGTTTCAACTGTGGAGGATTTGGACATATAGCTCAGGACTGTAGAAGTAAAAAACAGGGAGTTGGGGAGAGAAGAAGAATTGACCAGGGAAGTAAGTTATCAAAAGAGAACAGAAGTTAGTAAGCTTCTGGCTGCCTCCTATAATAAGTATGATATTTTGAAATATGTAAAATTGGACAATGGATCAAGTACCCAAAACATTGGAGGAGTAAGAGATGTAAGAAGAACAATGAAACCACTAAGAGAAGTATAGATGCAAGTGGGAATGGAGGAAATAGATACTTATGAAGGGGTATCTGTTAAAGCACTGTTGGATAGTAGAGCAACAGGATTATTTGCAGATAAAAAGTTTGTGGAGAAGTGGAGATTTAAGAAGAAGAAATTGGCAAGGCCAATCCAGATCAGGAATGTGGATGGAACAGACAATAGTGGAGGAATGGTAACATATGAGATAGAATACAACTTGTATTACAAAGGGCATATAGAATAAGTAAAGATAGATATATATGATCTAAAAAGGATAAAGGTAATCTTAGGGATTCTATAGCTGGCAGTACACAACCCCAAAATTGACTAGGAGAAAGGGGAGGTGAAAATGATAAGATGTCCACCCTTGTATAGAAGAAACCAGAAAATAGAAAAAAACAAAGGAAAGAAACAAGTAAGGAGGAGAGAAAAACCAGATGAGGAAGTAGTAAGAGAGTTAGTACTGAAAAGATTTTAGAGATAGAAGAAAGTATTTGGAAAGGCAGAGTTAGAGCAAATACCAGTGTAAAAGACCTAGGACCATGCAATTAAGTTAAAGGAGGGATTTGTGCCAAGAAAAGAAAAAGTATATATATTGTTAAGAGAAGAGCAAGAGAAAGTACAGGTGTTTGTAAAGGATCAACTGCATAAAGGATACATCTGACCATTGAAGTCACTACAGACATCTCTAGTCCATTTTGTAGCCAAAAAGGATAGAAAGCAATGAATGGTACAGAACTATAGACATGTAAACCAGTAGACAATAAAAAATGGCTATCCATTACCACTAATTGCTGATATCCTGGATGGAGTAGGGAGTAAGAAAGTATTTACAAAGTTGGATTTAAGATGGAGATATAACAACATCAGAATCAAGGAAGAAGATGAATGGAAGGTAGTCTTTACAATACATATAGGAGCATATAAGCTTATAGTCATATACTTTAGACTCACCAACTCCCCTGCCACTTTCCAAACTATAATGAACAACCTCTTCTGAGATATGATCAACCAGAGAACCATTGCAACCTTCATTGATGATATCATCATAGCAACAGAGATAGAGGAAGGGTATAATGAGGTGGTGGAGGAAGTATTAAAGTGGCTGGAAGAAAGCAACCTATTTGTAAAACCAGAAAAGTGCAAGTGGAAAGTTAAAGAGGTAGAGTTCTTAGAGGTGGTAATTAGATTGAAGGGAGTAGAGATATAGAAGGAAAAAATAGAAGGTATTACAAATGACCACTTACTAATTTGTGAGTTGATAATTTAATAATCAAAAGGCTCAAATAAGTGAAGTTTAGATAGTAGCAAAAGATATTGTTAAGTCTGAGGTTTATCCTTAGATATACAGTTCTTAAATACATGATTATGGTGGTCTGTGCACCAGAACAGCCTACTACATGATCACTATCTATTGTTCTATATATAGGAGTGCTATTGTTCTTGAAATAGAGATAACCTAACTATCTTAGAATAGTCCTTTGTTCTATTCAAGGACAGATGATAATCTATGGATAAAAATCAATGTTATATGCAAACATTGAGGATCTTTTATTTCCATGGGATCTTACCACCTTGGGATCTATTTATAGCTGGAAGAAGTGCATTGAAGAGAGCTTCACGATGGTTGTTGAAGCAAACAATTATGTTAAGTGGTTTCCGAGATATCAGTGATTTAATGTCTAGTAACTTGGTGATCACTAACTGATCTGCTGATAACTTGGTAAATACTGATTGCTTGAGATATTTTTGGTACTGTTTGAAAGGTCTTCTTAAGGGCTTTTGGTGGCCATTTAGATCATCAAAATCAGTCAAGTATTCCCAGAGTTATAGTCTAAATGAAGTTTGTGACAAAAGGAGTATTAAACTGGCTGGTTCCTTGAAATGTGAAAGAAGTGCAGAAATTTCTAGAGTTAGCCAACTATTACTGGTAGTTTATCAAGGATTTTACCAGAGTAGTAGCTCCATTATACCTACTAGTAAGAAAGAAAGAAAAGTGGAGATGGAAAAAAGAGCAGGAGAAAGCGTTCTAGGGCATAAAAAAAGCATTTACATTAGAACCAGTACTGGCAGTACCAGATTTGGACAGAGAAATACGAGTTGAAGCTGATGCATCTGATTATACAACAGGAGAGGTGTTATCAGTGAAATATGAGGATGGAAAATGGAGGCCAGTAGCATTTATATCTAAGTCAATGAATTCAACTAAAAGAAACTATGAAATTCACAACAAAGAAATACTAGTAGTAATTAGGTGTTTGGAAGCATGGAGACACTACTCAGAAGGGACAAAAGTGTAGTTTGAGATATGGACAGACCATAAGAACTTGTAGTACTTCATGACTAGTCAAAAGCTAAACTATAAACAAGCTAGATGGACACTGTACTTATTTAAGTTCAACTTTGTACTTAAGCATATACCAGGAAAGAATATGGAGAAGGCAGATGGGCTGAATAGAAGATCTAACTGGTAAGAAGAGATAGAGAATGATAACAAGGATAGAATACTAATAAAGTCTAAGTAGATACAAAAGAAAGTAAGAAGAGAAGAAGAGACGTTGATTGAGGAGGAAAACCTAAAGGAAAAAATAAGAAAAGTACAGGAGAGGGACAAAGGAGTAGTCAAGACAGTAGAAGAACTAAAGCAGTCAAAGATGAAAACACTAAAGGATGAGGAATAGTCAATTGAGGAAGGACTAGTACTAAAGGAAGACTGAATCTATGTACCTGAAAAGAGAGGGTTGAGAACAGAAATAATACAACTATACCATGACACACCAGTAGGAGGGCATAGAGGAAGGTGAAAAATAGCAGAACTGGTGGAAAGGTATTATTGGTGGCCAGGAATGACAAAGGAAATAAGGAAATATGTAAATAGATGCAATGTATGTTAGAGAAACAAGAATTGTGCAGAAGCCCCAGCAGGAAAGCTGATACCAAATATGATCCTAGAAAAACCATAGAGACATATTAGTGCAGACTTTATCACTAAGTTACTACTAGCCCAAGGATACAATGCGATACTAGTAGTATGCAACCAATTTACAAAAATGGCCTATTTTATTACTACCACAGAAAAAACATCAGTAGAAGGGTTAGCAAGGCTATTCCAAGACCAAGTATGGTGGCTTCACAGACTTCCAGAAAGTATTGTATTAGATAGAGAACCTTAGTTTATAGCAGAAATAATAAAGGAACTAAATGAGATATTAGAAATCAAGACAAAATTGTCAACAGCCTACTACCCACAAACAGATAGACAAACAGAAAGAGTGAACCAAGAATTGGAACAGTACCTCTATATATTTATTGATCATAGATAGAAGCAATGGCCAGAGTGGTTAGGGATAGTAGAATTTGTCTATAATAATAAAATTCACTTGATAACAAAGATCTCACCTTTTAGAGCAAACTGTAGACAAGATCCAAGAATAGGGTTCAAAGAAAGGAGGAGAGGAAGATACAAAGCAGCAGGAGAGTTTATGGAAAGAATGAAGAGAATTCAGGAAAAAGCAAAAGCAGTACTGAAAAAGACATAGGAGGAGATAAAGTGATATGCAGACAGGAAAAGGAGAAAAGGAGAGAAATACTGGAAAAAGGACTTAGTAATGCTAAGTATAAAAGATTTAAAGTGGTAGATGAAAGAAAAAAGAACAGAAAAACTCATGGAATGGTTTGTGGGCCCATATAAAGTGAAAAGGATGGTCTTAACAAATACAATTGAGCTCAAATTACCAAGTACTATTAAAATACACCTAGTAGTCAACATAAGTAGAGTACAATTGTATAAACCACAAGTAGAGGACCAGAAAGTAGTTCCACTGCAACTAGTAGTCATAGATGGGGAAGAAGAGTACAAAGTAGAAAAAATCTTAAACAAAAGGAAAATACGAGAAAGAGACAAGTTTCTAGTTTGATGGAAGAGGTATACAGCAGAAGCAAACACATGGGAAGAATGAGAAAATTTAGAAAATGCAAAAGAGTTGGTTGAGAAGTTTGAAAGGAAGTATGGAAAAGAGGCCAAAGAAATTAGGTAATAGAAACTAGAAGAAGAAAAGAAGGAATTCACTTGAGAATTACCAAGGGAGTTTATAGCCAAACTAGTATATGGATGGGGAAGAAAAAGGTATAAGAAGGAGAGGGAGAAAAGATAGGAAGAAAATTGGAATAGATGGAAAAGTTCCTCAGAACAAAGAACCTTAAAAGAGAGGCCATATTATGAGTTAGCTCCAAAAAAGGAAAATATCTCCCATATATTTGTTAACTTAATGGAAAACCTCCAGAAATATAATGCAGAGAAGATATAAATAGCATGGGACAGTATTATGTAAGAAGTATATAGTTATTAGTTATAGTCTTGTGACTATAGGAAGTAGATGTACAGACTATAGGATATTTGTATAAGTACTAGTAGAAATCCAATGGAGGACTCTATTGAGTTCTTCCCTTTCAATTGTCACTGGTTGGGGTCAGAGCTTTAGTTCTAAGTCTGTACCTTAACAAGGAAGACAGAAAGAGTGGAGGTGATTATAGAGAGAGTGGACTTACTAGAGAAAGTAAAGCAGTTAAGAGCAGGAGATGACAAAGTAGTTAAAGCAGTAGAAAAGATAAAGCAAGCAGGAGTAAAGATGCTAAGAGATGAAAAATAGAGAGAAATCAATGGCATAATGTACAAGGAGGAAAAGATATATATACCTAAGAATGAGAAATTAAGAGTAGAGATTATTAGGTTATATCACAATACACTAGTAGAAGAATATAGAGAGCAATGGAAAACAATAGAATTGGTTATGAGAAACTTTTGGTAGCCAGGAGTAACAAAGAAGATGAAGCAATATATGGAGAGGTGCGATTCCTACCAAAGGAATAAAAACTGTACAGAACAACTAGCAGACAAATTAATACCCAATTCAATACCAGAAAAGCCCTAGAGTCATATACCAGCAGACTTCATTACAAAGCTACTATTGGCACAGGGATACAACTCAATTTTAGTGGTAGTAGACAGATTAACAAAGATGGCTTATTTTATTTCTACTATGGAGAAAACATCAGCAGAAGAACTAGCTAGGCTGTTTAGAAACAACATGTAGAAATATGAGGGGGCAGAGAAGTTTGTGATTAAAATGAGAGAGGTATAGAGAGAAGCAAAAGTGGTACTAGGAAAGGCACAGGAGAAAATAAAGAAATATACAGATAGGAAAAGAGGAGAAGTCAATGAATATAAAGTAGGGGACTTAGTAATACTCAGTACTAAGAACTTGAAATACCAAATAATTAGAAAAAGGACAGAGAAGTTGACAGAGAAGTTTGTAGACCTCTATAAAATAAAGAAGATTATATTGACAAATATAGTTGAATTGGAGTTACCTAGTACAGTAAGGATACATCCAGTAGTAAATGTTAGTAGAATACGTAAATATATAGGGCAAATAGAAGGGCAAAAGAAAAAGTAACCAGCTCTAGTTATAATTGAAGAAAAAAAAGAATGGAAGGTTGAGAAAATACTAAATAAGTAGCAGATTAGAGGAAAAGATAAGTATTTAGTATGGTAGAAAGGATTCACAGCAGAGTCAGATTCTTGGGAAGGAATAGAGAACCTAGAAAACACAAAAGAAGCAGTTGAAGAGTTTGAAAGAGAGTATTGATGAGATATAGAGGATATCTGGAGATAAGAAAAAAAAGAAAGAATATTTAGAAAGGGAGAATTACCAGAAAGATTTATGGCAAGAAAGTTATATAGATGGATAGATAAGAGATATGATGAAGAGTACTGGGCAAGGTTAGAAAGGAACTGGAAATGCTAGAAGGAAGAACCAATTAGAGGACAAAGAATAATAGAAACAATCAAGGAAGAAAAAAAAGAAATTGGTCAAAAAGAATCTAGACTTAAAGAGTAGAATAAAGAGGATGATGAAATGGAGAATATCTGTGATCTCTACTATGAGTTATAAAAATCCTCAGGATAAGGAATCTTGAAAGGGAGGTAGTGTTATGACTTGGTAAAATGGCTAAGTTATTATTTTATTTTACTTTCTTTTTCTTTTCTTATTCGGACTTACTATACAAGGAAGAAGTGCAGAAAAGTGTCACATGATGATGTCACATGATATGTATAGGAAAGTAGTACACAGATCATGTAGTAGCTGTATAAGTAGTTTATAGAATCAAATAGAAACTCTATTGAGTTTCTCTTGTTAACTCAGACTTGAAGTATAATTAAGTCATCTCAGGCTAAGTCACTATAACAGTTATGTGTCCCTGATCCTATGGTCCTATCCAGTAGGGTCAGGAGTTGCCAAGTTGAGCTAAGGCAATTAAATATTATATAGTAATATTTAATTAGATACAAGGTTACTTTAGGAGGTTGGTCTAGTGTTCCAGAGATGATGTTAGTAGAGTCCCCTTATATCTACCTTATACTCCTCTTCTCCATCTATAACTACTAGTTATGGTGGTACTACCTTCTAGCCCTCTATTTGGGGTTTATATAATTGTATTCTACAGTCAAATCTCTAATAAGGTATATCTCCATTAAAACATACTTTCTAATAAGGTATACATTTTCCAGTTATTTTCAGTTACCAAGTTGGTTTGCAGAACATAAAATATACTTTTCCAATAAGGGATAGGATATACAATTTTTGGATAGCATAAGGCATACTTTTTATTAAAATATCAGTCACCTGAGTTGTCATTTCCTCTAATAGTTTCCCAATTGTTTCAGCAATGTTATATATATTTAATCAATAATTTTTTTTTTCATGATTTTCTGCAGCCCTAGGATCATATACTGTCATACCTCTATGATATAACTAGCATGACAGGTCATATTGTCATTCCTAATCTGGAACTTTCCTTTGACAAGTCTCTAGTATTCACTTTACTTCTTAGTTGGTCTGAAATCTCTTATATACTTTGCCTGTATTATTTTGTAACTAGTTACAAGATCATATCCTAATTCCCAGTTCTGAAACTCTTATTCTCAGATATTCTAATCCAATTCTGAACTTAATAAGGCCAGTACAGTAAAGGACTTAGTGAATGATGGCTTTTGAATCCCAAGTCTAAGCAGAATATATTGGAGAGAGAGAGGAAGAGAAAATTCTGTATTTGTATACTGCAACAAGCAAGTAGGTGCTGGAATACAGTGGGTGAGATACATAGCAGTATACTACTAACTATACCCAAGCTTTGAGAGGTTGGCTGGAGTTGTCCTAAGTTGGATGTGAATGTTGGTGGTGAGCAGAACATGTTGGAAGACTTAATTTATATATAGAAATACTATAGTAGGCTCATAAATAAACCTGTTTTTGGTCAATTTCCAGCTGAAAAAGATAAGTTTCTATCAAGACATACTTTTTATTAAGGCATACTTTTGACCAACTTTGACCATGACTGAGGGGTATGTCTTATAAGAGGTTTGACTGTACTTACATTGACTACTAGGTGTATTTTAATAGTCAGGGGTAATTCAAATTTGATTGCATTCATTGAAATAACCCTTTTTACTTTGTATAGGCCTATAAACTGCTTTGTCAGTTTTTCTATCCTTCTTCTTTTTATTTGCTACTTCAAGTCTTTTGTACTTAGCATTACTAAGTCCCCCTTTTGGTATTCATTTCCCTTTTTTCTTTTCCTATCTGCATACTATTTTATTTCTTCTTGTACTCTTTTTAATACTGCTTTTACTTTTTTCTGAATTTCCTTTATTCTTTCTACAAGTTCCCCTGCTACTTTATATCTCCCTTTCTGTCTGCCTTCAAACCCCATTCTTGGATCCTGTCCATAGTTCACCCTAAATGGTGATACTTTTGTTGCTGAGTGGATTTTATTATTATAGACAAATTCTGCTGTTTCTAACCACTCTGACCACTGCTTCTACCTATGATCAATAAATATACAGAGGTACTGTTCCAGTTCTTGGTTTACTTTCTTTGTTTGCTCATCTATTTATGGGTAGTAGGCTGTTGACAACTTTGTTTCAATCTCCAGCATCTCATTTAGCTCCTTTATTATTTCCACTGCAAATTGAGGTCCTCTATCTAATACAATACTCTCTGGAAGCCCATGAAGTTTCCATACTTGATCTTAGAACAACCTTGCCAGTCTTTCTGCCAATGTTTTTTCTGTAGTAGCAATAAAGTAGACTATTTTTGTGAATTGATTGCATACTACTAATATTGCATTATAATCTTGGGCTAATAGGAGTTTGGTAATAAAGTCAGTACTAATATTATTCCCAGCTACCAATAGTTTCTTTCTACCAATTCTATTGTTTTTTATTTTCCTCCATGCCCTCCTACTGAGGTGCTGTAGTATAATTGTATTATTTCTGCTCTCAAATCTCCTTTTTCTAGTACATAAATTCAATCTTTCTTTAGTACCAGTTTTTTTTCTATCGACTGTTTTTTCTCTTTTAGTGTTTTTATTCCTAACCTTTCTAGCTCTTCTACTGCTTTAACTACTCTTTCATCCTTCTTCTGTACCTTTTTTATCTTTTCCTTTAGACCTTTCTTTTCAATTAGTGTTTTTTTCCCCTGCCTTACTTCTTTTTGTATCTATTCTGGCTTTATCAATGTTCTATCCTTGTTATTGGTTTCTACCACTTCTTGCCAATCTAGTCTCTGTAAGAGAAACACTCAGAGGCAGTCACTCAATAAGCTAGAAGAAGATTCTAGAAGCTAGTATAATATTTAAGTAAAGATAGATCTACCTCTACAAGCTGTTATATACATTACAACAGGTAGTCTGTGCACAGTCACATGAACACTAACCTAATAATACCACATATCCTTATCTAGTTAGACAGGTATCACTATAATGATACAAGACAGAAGGAATATAGGAGAGAGTGAAAATGCAATATAGAAGATATACTTAGTCCATAGATACTGAGCTTATCTAATAACTAAGCATGTCCCTAGGATGTCCTCTTACAGTCTCTTACTCAGTCCATCTGCCTTTTTTATACTTTTCCCTGGTATGTGTCTAAGTACAAAGTCAAACCTAAACAAGTACAATACCTATCTTGCTTGTCTACAGTTTAGCTTCTGACTAGACATAAAGTACTGTAGATTCTTGTAGTATGTCCATATTTTAAACTATATCTTTGCTCCTTCCAGATAATGTCTCTATACTTCCAAATATCTGATTACTGCTAGTATTTCTTTACTGTAAATTTCATAGTTTCTTTCTGTTGGATTTATTGAATTGGATATGAATGCTACTGGTCTCCACCTTCCATCTTCACATTTTACTAACAGTACTCCTGATGTTGCATAATCTAATGTATCTGCTTCTACTCATATTTTTCTATCCAGGTCTAGTATTACCAATACTGGTTCTAATATGAATACCCTTTTTATTCCCTGAAACATCTTGTTATGACTCAGCCAAATAGCTAAGTCATTATTTATATTTATTTTCTTTTTTCTTTTATTTAATTAGGAAATCAATAAATATATGAAAGGAAAGAACTCAAAGAAGATGCATGGGACTTTATAAATAGAAGTAAATACAGAATATGTATAAGTAGTGTACAGCAATCGAATGAGAACTCTATTAAGTTCTCCTTGTCAACTCAGACTTGAAGGGTAATTAAGTTGTCTTAGGCTAAGTCACTATACTAGAACTCGATTCCATATCTGGAGCACCATCTATCTTGGACTGTAGTAACTTAGCCTAAGATAACTTAATCATCCTCCTAGTCTAAGTTAACAAGGAAAACTCAATGGAGTTTTCATTTGATTACTATATACTACTTATATATCTTTAGTATTTACTTATATTTATAAAGTCCCATACATTCCTTTTGAGTCATTTCTTCTTGTACGTTTGCTTGGTTTCCTTATTAAATAAATTTTTAAAAAAGAAAAGAAATATTAAATAATGACTTAGCTGTTTTGCTAAGTCATAACACTATCTCTCTCTCAAGATTTCTCATCTTGAGGATTTTATAATTTATAGTTGGGATTAACTATATTACCCATTTTATCTTCATTCTCTTTTGTCCATTCCCAAATTTCTGATTCTTTTTGCTTAATTTCTTCTTTTTCTTTCTGAATTATTTCTAAAGTTCTTTTTTCTCTTGTTTGTTCCCCTTTCCATTATCTTCAATTCCTTTCTAATCTTCCCTAATATTCCTTGTTGTATTGCTTATCCAACCATCTAAATAGTTTCTTTGCCATAAATCATCCTAGCAGTTTTCCTCTCTTAAACATTCCTTTTTCTCTTTTTTGCTATCTTATATCTTCTATATTCTATTGGTATTTCTTTTTAAACTCTTCAACTGTTTCTTTTGCATTCTCCAAGTTTTCTATCTCTTTTTAAGTATCAGATTTGGCTGTGAACCCTTTCTATCATACTAAATACTTATTCTTCTCTCTAATCTGTTACTTGTTTGGTATTCTCTCAACCTCCCATTCTTTTTCTCCTTTGATTATAACTGGAGCTAGTTGCTCCTTTCTCTGCCCCTCAACTTGCCCTATGTATCTATGTATTCTACTGACATTTATTACTGGATGTATTCTGATTGTACTAGGTAACTCCAATTCAACTGCATTTACCAATACAATTTTCTTTACTTTATAAGGGCCTACAAACCTCTTCATTAGCTTTTCTGTCCTTCTACTAACCATTTGATATTTCAGATCTTTGGTGCTGAGCATCACCAAGTCCCCTACTTTGTACTTATTGACTTCTCTTTTCTTTCTATCCACATATTTCTTTATCTCCTCCTGTGCCTTTCCTAGCACTGCCTTAGCTTTCTTCTATATCTCTTTTATCTTTGTTATAAATTTCTCTGCTCCTTTGTATTTTCTCTTCTTTCTCACTTCAAACTCTATCCTAGAATCTTGCCCATAGTTTGCTTTAAAGAGTGATGTTTTTGTGCTTGAATGTACTTTGTTGTTATATGTAAACTCTGCCAATCCTAGTCAATCTGGCCATTGTTCTTGTCTATGATCTATGAACATCCTTAAATATTGCTTGAGCTCTTGATTGACCCTTTTTGTTTGTCCATCTGTTTGAGAGTAGAATGCTATAGATATCTTGCTTCCAATCCCCAATATTTTGTTCAACTCTCTCATTAGTCCTACTACAAACTGTAGCCCTCTATCTGATATGATGCTTTTGGGTAGACCATGTAGTTTTCATACATTGTCCCTGAACAACCTTGCTAACCCTTCTGCTAACATTCTTTCTATAGTTGGTATAAAGTATACCATTTTTGTTAGTCAGTCTACTACTACTAAGATAACGTTATATCCCTGAGCTAAAGGTAGTTTGGTAATAAAGTCTGCTGATATGTATGTCCAGGGTTTTTCTGGGATAAAGTTAGGTATTAATTTGCCAGCCAGCTGCTCTATGCAGTTTTTGTTTCTTTAGTAGGAGTCATATCCTTTCACATATCTTTTTACCTCTTTTGTTACTCCTGGCCACCAGAAATTCCTAGTGACTAGTTTTACTATCTTCTATTGTCCTCCATGTTCTCCTACCAGTGTATTGTGGTGTAACCTAATTATTTCTGCTCTCAATATATTGTCTTTAGACATATACACCTTTTCCTCTTTGTATATTATACCATCTACTTTCCTCCACTCCTCATCTCTCAACATTTTCACTCCTGCTCATTTCATTTCTTTGACTGCTTTTACTACTTTATCATTTTTTACTTTTGACTGTCTCACTTTCTCTAGTAGATCTACTTCTTCTACTATTACTTTTATCTTTTCTGTTTTTCTGACTTTTAGCTGCTCTGGTTTCACCAATATCTCATCCTTGTTATCCTTCTCTACTCTTACTTCCCAGTCTGGCCTCTTACTCAAACTGTCTGCTTTCTCCATCTTGCTTTCTAGAATGTGCTTCAGTGTAAAATCAAATCTTGATAGGTACAATGTCCATCTTGCTTGTCTCCTATTCAATTTCTGTGCTTTCATAAAGTATTCAAGATTTTTGTAGTCTATCCATATTTTAAATTTTATGGTTGTTCCTTCTAGGAAATGCCTCCATGCTTCTAAACATCTGACTACTGCTAATATCTCTTTGTTATGTATTTTGTAATTCCTTTCTATATCACTTAAGGACTTAGAAATGAAAGCGACTAGCCTCCATAACTTATTAGAGTACTTCATTGTCAGTACTCCTTCAGTAGCGTAGTTCGAAGCATTTGCTTCTACCCTAAATTCTTTATCTAGATCTGGGGCTGCCAATACTGGTCTAGTTGTGAATATCTCTTTTAGCTCATTAAATACTTGCTGTTATTCTTTTTTCCATTGCCATTTTATATTCTTTCTTATCAACATATTCATTGGTCTTGCTACTCAAGTGAAATTTTTGATAAACCTTCTATAGTAGTTGGTGAGGCCTAAAAACTTCCTAACATCTTTTATATTCTTTGGTTTTGGCCAACTTAACACTTTGTCTACCTTTTTCTTTTCTATTTTGATTCTATTGGGTCCTATAACAACCCCTGGGAATCTAATCTTCTGCACCTTCTATACATACTTCTCTGGCTTGATATATAAGTCATTCTCCTTTAACCTCTTTAGTACTTCTTCTACAATTTTGTTATACTCTTTTTTTATCTCCGTTCCCACTAATATATCATTCACAAAAGCTACAACTTTTCCTTTGTTAATCATATCTCTCAGGATCTCATTCATCATTGTCTAAAATGTGGCTGGCAAATTTGTCATTCCAAAGAACATAACTGTTGACTTAAAGGACTCTATATAGGTTGTGAATGCTCCTTTCTACTTATCTTCTTCCTTGATCCTCATATTGTTGAACCCCTACCAAAGATCCATCTTAGTAAATACTTGTTTACTCCCTATATTATCTATTAAGTCTGTAATCAATGAAAGTAGGTAGTTATTTTTCATTGTCTGGTTGTTCAAGTTATAGTAGTCTATTACTATTCTTTTTTCTTTGTTCTTTTTGTTCACAAAGAAAACTAGTGACATTTGAGGGGATTTTGATAGTCTGATGTACCCCTTTCTTAGCTGATCCTCTATGAAATTCTGAACTTCTTTCCTTTCATTTCTGGATAAAGGGTAGATTCTTTCTTTCCTGGGTTTAAATGTTTCCTTGAGATTTATGGCATGATCCTAGATTTTCCTCATCAGCATCCTCTCTAATTTTACCTTCCCAAACACCTTTCTCCACCTTAGGAATCTCTGTGGTACTATTTTCTCAATTTTTCTATGGTCTACTTTAACTTTCTCTTCTTTTCTCCAGTCTTCTTTATTATCTACTGTCTATCTCACAATCTTTTCTTCTTCTATTATTGCTACTCCTTTTACTCTCTTTGCTTTCTTCTCTTCTTTCAGCTTCATATTTCTTCTACACAGTAGTGGGCACCTCGTCATTTTTACTTCTTCTATTTTCTAGTTAATCTCTGAATTGTGTACTTGTAACTACAGTATCCCTAATATAACATCTGTCTTCCCCAAATTGCACACATCCATTCTCATTCTTTCTATGTGACCTTTGTAGTATATGCTTACTTTTACTTGGTGTGTTATTGCCCCTATACTGTTATTTGTACTATCTATGTTCCTTACTTGCACTAGTCTTTCTAATTTCTGTAGTTTAAACCCATGTCTAGCTACTATCTTTCTATCCATAAACATTTCTGTTGTGCCACTATCCAAGAGTGCTTTTACTGTTACCCCTTCATAAATATTTACCTTTTCTACATCAATATTCAACCACACTTCTCTCAATATCTTAAATGTCCTTTTCACTTCTCTTTACTTGCCCTTCTCTTTTGTTGTGCTTTTTGGAGGTTCACTCCATATGCCACCTAGCTGCATTTTCCCTTGTATAGGATGTACCACATGTTATGAGAGCCCCAAAAAGAGAAAAGTTTCCCAAGCATTCAAACACTTAATCCAAAACCTTAAGACATACAATAGGGTTGAAGATATAAATAGTGTGGGAACTAGGGTCACATGACAAGGTCAGGTGATCACAGAACATTCTGGAAGGATATGACTAAGAGTACAGCTACTGTAAAAGTAGTATAAGTAGAAGTCCAATCCAATGAAGAACTCTATCAAGTTCTTCTTAAACATCTATCTAGGGTGATCACTAAGAGCATTCACTGCCTATCAATAACACCACATTACCCTTCTTCCTCCTTTGTCTTGGGCATCTACACCACTTGGCTTCCTCTAGCCTTCTCCCTCTAAGAACTCCTTGCCCTTTGTTGTTCTCTTAATATATTCCTTTCTTTCCATACCATCTACATTCTATGTAGGTTGCTATGACCTCTTCTGTTATCCATTCTAACTCTAACAACCATGTATCCTCTGGTACATTCTCTACTCCACAATATTCCTGTACCTTTTCCTAGTTAGGATATGTCAGCTCTAGTCTTTTTACTTTCTCTTGTTACTGTGCTTTTTCCCTTATAGAGTGCACTGCCTTTTCTTACCTTCTCCTTTTCTTCTCCACTTCAATGTTTGGACACTCCTATTTGTAGTGCCCAATTCCTCTATATCTAAAACACTGTACTTCTTTCACCACCTCTTGTCTCCTTACCTTTACTTTCTCTCTTACACCACATCTTATCACTCTGTTCACCAATACTTTAAATCTATTCTGGAGAATCAATTTCCTTTTCTTCTCTTGATTTCTATTTCTGTAGTTACAGACTAGATGCCCAAACTTCTTACAACTCCAATATTCTCTCTCTCTCCTTTCTTCTAACTATGCCCTTAGTAAAGCAAGGACTTACTTTTCTTTGAGCATATTGCTTAAGAGGTTTTGTTATGAGACAACTCCCAGGGAGGAAAATATTTCTTGTGTATTCATTAACTTGATGGGAAACATCCAAGAATACAATATAGGAAAGATATAAATAGCATGGGAAGGATTATGTAAGATATAGATAGTTCTTAGTAAAGGTTATGTGATTGCAGGAGATAGGTACATAGACCACCTAATATTTGTATAAGTACTTAGAGGAATCCAATGAGGAACTCTATTGAGTTCTTCCTGAACAACTATCTTAGTTGAGCTCTAAGTCCTCACAACTTCACACTAACAGTTGTTATATTGATCTAGAGACATGGTGCTACATCTCCAGAGAAATTGGAATGATCTCACTACTTGTTACATCTACTAGGGCACAAGATCTTCATCTAGCTAGACACCTACTGTTTTACTTACTACTACCCTAATACTATGGTTATACTATCACCCCAAGGAGAGGACCCCTAACCTAAATGCCTTCTTAAGAATACAGCATTACTCTTCTGCATAGATAGATAACAATATACCTATAGTACAAAGTTTATAGTAGAAAAGCAATATAAGTAACTACCCAGCCCATTCAATTGTGAGATTAGGTCTTAGTAGTAATATCTGAGCTTGGTACCACACTTCTACCTATAGTCCCTAACTGACTGTAAAGTCCCCTTAAGCCTAGGGCCTGGCTATATCGTAGTGGTCTTAAGTTGTATCATCCAGGTACTGAAGAAGATAAAAGAGTAAGCTAGGAAGGCTCTGTAATGAGCAGTGCCAATAAGAGAATTGAGTTCTAGTATAATGACTTAACCTAAGATAACTTAATTACTCTTCTAGTCTGAGTTGACAAGGAGAACTCGATAGAGTTTTTATTTGATTACTATATACTACTTATACACCTTTGGTATTTACTTGTATTTATAAAATCCTGCACATCCCTTTTGAGTCATTCCCTCTCATGTATTTACTTGGTTTCCTTATTAAATAAATAAATAATAATAATATAAAAAAAGAAATATTAAATAATGACTTAGCCATTTTGCCAAGTCATAACATGAACCTTGCTCATCTTAACTCTTATAATCTTTTTGATTCTTAACTGGTGGTCATTATGATCACTAGTCATCTCCATACATAGCTGGGCTCTTGGCTTAAGGGGACTTGATAGTCAGTTAGAAACTATCAGTGGAAGCACAGTATCAAGCTCAAGTATTGTATCTAAGACCTGACCTGTTAATTAAGTGGTATTGCCAGTAGTTACTTGTACCTTTTCACTTTATAAATCTTATGCTGAAGTCCCATTATGGGCTGTACACATAGAGGAGTAATGCTGTATCCTTAGAAAGGCATTTAGGTTAGAGATTCTCTTCTTGGGGTAATAGTATAACCATAGTATTAGAGCAGTAGTAAGTAAGACATTAGATGTCTAGCTAGATGAAGATCTTGTGCCCTAGTAGACATAATATTAGTGAGACCATTTTCTATTCCAACTTCTCTGGAGATATAGCACTATGTCTCTAGATCAATACAACTCTCTTATGAACAACATGCTCAATCAACAGTATGCCCTCACCAAACTAAGAGTAGAACTAGAAGGAAGAAATAGAAGGAAGTGTTAGAGCTGTAAAAAGTTTGGGCACCTGGCCCATAACTACAGGAACAAGAATGAGAAGGAGAAGGGAAAATCAATCCCCAGAAATAAATTTGAAGTGTTATTGAGTAGAGTAATAAGATGTAGGGTGAGAGAAAAAATAAGGATAAGGAGAAATGAGATGGTAGAAGAGGTTAAATACTTCAAATGTTGGGGTATTGGGCATTTCAAATAAGAGTGCCCAAATATTAAAATTGAGAAGAAGAGAAAGAGTGATAAGAAAGCAGTGCATGCAGCTAGCCTGTAAAAGGTATAGCAAGGGAAAAGGCCAGCATACTTCCTATGGAGAAAGGCATAGGAATATAGTAGCATACAGAGAATACCTCTGAGAAGCATAGCATTAGAGCAGAAAGGGTGGACAACCAGGTGGGAAGTTGTGACATTTGTGGAGTATAGAGGGTACAACTACAAAGGCACCAAAATACATAAGAACCAGAAACAAGAGTTTATCTCTGGTGAACATTTGAGAAATTTCTAGTGTAGCAGTTGCCTTAAAGCATGGAGGTAGAGAGAGAATACAGCAAGAGAAAGAGGAGCAGTCAATGTAAAGTATAGCCAGTGTGGAAGAAAAGATACAGTTAAGAGAATATTAGAGAAGAATAGAAAGAAAATTTTATATCTAGAATGTAGTACTAGGAGAAAGCAGCCATGATAGAATTAGAGAGTAGTGGTATGTTCTATACAGGGAGAAGTGTAGTAAAGCAGCATGTAGACAGGAGTTCCAAAAGGTATAGCAAGAGAGAGAGGTATAGAGAGGAATGTGAGGAGAATGTTTAAAATGCTAAGAGAAGTATTGTTGAATATAGGGGTAGAGAAAGTAGATACACATGAGAGCATAACAGTGAAAGCACTTTTTGATAGTGGTACAATGGGAATATTTATGGATAAAAAGATGGTAGCTAGACATGGGTTTAGGTTACAGAAGCTAGAGAGACCAGTAATAGTGAGGAATGTGGATAGAACAAACAACAGTAGAGAAGCAATTACATATCAGGTAGAAGTCAATGTGTACTATAAAAACCATGTTGAAAAAATGAAGATGAACATATGTGACTTAGAAAGGACAGATGTGATATTGGGTATGCTATAGTTACAAGCCTATAATCTAGAAATCAACTAGGAGATAGAAGAGGTTAAAATAACAAGATATCTACTACTGTATGGGAGAAACACAAAGTCAAAAGAAAAGAAGAAAGTAAAACAAGTAGTTACTCTAGAGGAAGAAAAGATTGTCAAATGAACCATAGATAATAAAGAAGATTGGGGAAAAGAAGAGGAAATTAAGACAGATTATAGGAAAATTGAAGAAATGGTTCCAAAGAAATTCCTGAAGTAGAGAAAGGTATTTGGAAAGGTGGAGTCAGAAAGAATACCTATGAGAAAAGTCTGGAATCATGCTATAGATCTCAAAGAGACATTCAAACCTAAGAAAGGGAGAATCTATCTATTATCAAAAGATGAAAGGGAAGAGGTCCAAAAATTTGTAAATGACCAACTTAGAAAAGGGTATATTAGACCATCAAAATTCTCTCAGATATTACCAGTGTTCTTTGTGGCAAAGAAAGATAGAAGTAAGAGAATGGTAATAAACTACTATAGTCTAAATAACTAGACAGTGAAGAATAATTATCTACTACCATTGATTACAGATTTGATAGATACAATGGGGAGTAAGAAGGTATTTACTAAAATAGACTTATGGTGAGAGTTTAATAATATAAGAATTAAAGAGGAGGATAAGTAGAAGGGAGTGTTCACAACATATGTAGGATCCTTTGAACCAACAGTTATGTTCTTTGGGATAACAAACTTGCCAGCTATATTTCAGGTGATGATGAATGAAATTCTGAGAGATATGATCAACAAAGAGAAAGTAGCTGCATTTGTAGATGATGTCTTGGTTGGAACAGAAATAGAAGAAGAACATAATGAAATTGTAAAGGAGGTATTGAAGAGACTGGAAAAGAATGACTTATATGTAAAGCCAGAAAAATATGCATAGAAAGTAAGGAAGATAGGGTTTCTAGGAGTGGTAATAAGGCCTAATAGTATAGAGATGGAGAGAGAAAAGGTGGATAGAGTATTGAGTTGGCCAAAGCCAAAGAATGTTAAAGATGTTAGGAAATTCCCAGGCCTTGCAAACTATTATCAGAGGTTTATTAAGGATTTTGCTCAAGTAGCCAGGCCAATAAATATGTTAACAAAGAAGGATGTGAAATAGCAGTGGAGAGAGGAACAACAATGAGTATTTGATGAGCTCAAGAAAGTCTTTACAACTAGACCAGTATTAGTGGTACCTAACCTTGGTAAAGAATTCAGGGTAGAAGCAGATATGTTAGATTATGCTACTAGGGGAGTACTATTAATGAGATACTCAGATGGATTGTAGAGACCAGTCACTTTTATCTCAAAATCTCTAAGTGATATAGAAAGGAATTATGAGATATATAACAAGGAAATGTTGGTAATAGTTAGATACTTGGAGGTATAGAAACACTTCCTGGAAGAAACAACAACTAAGTTTGAGATTTGAACAGATCATAAGAATCAAAAATTGGATAAAAAACAAGTGAGATGGGTATTGTACCTATTAAGATTTGATTTTATGCTAAAGTATATTCCAGGGAGTAAAATAGAAAAGGCAGATAGCTTGAGTAAGAGGCCAGACTAGAAAGTAGGAGTGGAAAGGGACAATGAGGATGAGATGTTGGTAAAGTCTAAATAGCTAGAAATTAGGAAAACAGAAAAGGTAGAAGTAATCATAGAAGAGAGAGATCTACTAGAGAAAGTAAGAAAGTCAAAAGTAAAAGATAACAGGATAGTCAAAGTAGTAGAAGAAATGAAATGAGCAGGAGTAAAGATACTAAAAGATGAGGAGTAGAGGGAAGTAGATGGTATAATATATAAGAAGGGAAAAGTATATATGTCTAAAGATGATATATTAAGAGCAAAAATAATTAGGCTATATCATGATACACTAGTAGAAGGACATAGAGGACAGTAGAAGACAGTGGAGTTGATCACTCAAAACTTCTGGTGGCTAGGAGTAACTAAAGAAGTGAAACAATATATGGAGGGATATAATTCTTGCCAAAGAAACAAAAACTATACAGAACAGCCAGTAGACAAATTAATGCCCAATTTAATACCTGAGAAACCTTGAATGCATATATCAGCAGATTTCATCACCAAACTGCCATTAGCATAGGGATATAACTTGATTTTAGTAGTAGTGGATAGATTAACAAAAATGGTCTATTTTATCCCTACTATAGAGAGAACATCAGTATCACAAATGGCCACTTACTGATTTGTGATTGCTTGATTTGATAATCAAAGTGTTCAAAAAAGCAAAGTTAGACAAGCAGCAAAAGATGTTGTTAAGTCTGAGGTTTATCCTCAGACATA
>Ga0153919_100045_pt1 | contig 22804 bp, 24 predicted proteins | sample TSGA003MetaG_FD_104712 | JGI IMG/M metagenome (GOLD analysis project Ga0153919, IMG submission 104712) | Attine ant fungus gardens microbial communities from Georgia, USA - TSGA003 MetaG | ecosystem: Host-associated > Fungi > Mycelium > Unclassified | place: USA: Connecticut, Klassen Lab...
GCGAGGCGTACTTCCATGAACGACGACCAAATAGGCAACGTGTCTGTCTTGATGTTCTGAGAAAAGATAATTTTCATGTGTGGGGTGAACCAAGCCCACAATGACTCCTGTTTCTTTGCAGGCCAATGCTTTGAGCCTACATTTCACTGGCATTAGAATGTCACTCTGAGAATATACGATATTATACCTCCTAGTACACCCGCGAGGAGCTCTGCCGCAGCCCGTTGCTTGTTCTGGTCCTTATTCATAATCAACTTCTCGACGACTGGCCTGAAAACACTGAATGGTTTATCCTCGAGGAGCTGAACTGCGCCAGAGATGGGCCATAATCATGACACTGAGCAGTGATAACATACAAATTGTCTTTACGCATGACACATTATCTTGAACGATAACGGTCTCATGGTTTTCTTCAGCGTAGTATGCAGACACCTTTTCCCAAAATTTCTGTTGAGTCGTAGTCTCGATCACGACAGGAATTATTTCCTGGCTTGTGGGATCCCATGAAGAGAACGTAGACTTTGTCAAATGAGGAAGCATGTAGAGTTTGATACTTTTGTCCCATGTGAGCCAGCCTGGAGGATCTTTGTCGTAAAACAAACTTAAGTATGGATTGAGTAAAGCGATCTCCCCTCAAGAAATGCACTCACGGCTCTTCACTAGCAATTGACATATTGACTGGAATTTTGTAAGCGTTCAAAAAGTTGAGTGTAGCTTTTTGATGAGGTTTCATGGACACTATGCGGTTGAGTGGGTTGAGGTTCCGCATGAGTGCCAAGTCTTCTGGCTTGTCACAACATGTTCGTAGTTTAAGGAACCGAACACTCTTCATGATAGCCCTCTGTGCAAACTGCAGAAGAATATGGATATGTGATCAGGTTCCACGCTGAGGTCATGGACTTACGTATCGCTGATGACCTACCAGTCAGTGTTAGTTGTGGAAAACAAACAAAAAACTTACCATACTGGGGTGATCATCACAAACCTTCTTGAGGAAATATTGCATATGGGCACCCTGTAAAGGTATATCACGCCTCACTAGTGTGCGAAAACAGCGGATCGCATAGAGGGAGTATCGCCAGTGTAACTTCCCGGAATCTGAAAGTCCCAAAATGTAATTTGTCTGATAGCGGACTTCAATAGTTTTAAACGGTTGACGTATATGTAAACGTACAATCTCCTGTACCACAGCATCTGTCTTCCGAATCCTTTGATTTCTCTGTTCAAGACATCGGCGAGTGACTTCTTGATCTTCTTCGGTTACTATCAAAGTTGCTTTCAATTGAGTTACCGCGTTCTCGAGCCTTGGTTTAGCAACGTCAAAAACAAGATGACAAGGCTCAGAAAGATTATTAATGCCTGATGTATTCTAGTGTGAGCGAAAAAACTCCAAAGACGCAAGCTTACAGTTCTCAAACACAACTGATGAGCAACTTTGCAAGGAAGGCTTTTCGTTGTGTTGGCAACCAAAGAGATGTTGCACAGTTGTCAGTGCAAGGCTAGGCTCTGAAAAAAATTCTGAATCAGGTGCACGCTTCTGAGATACAAACACGAACCGGATAAAGCATACTTTCCGAAAGCAGGATAATTGATTGTCCAGAGAGCACCCTTCATCCTATCGTCATCTTCCCCTGGTTCTAGGGCTTTGAGAAGGATGGGCAAGGCACGACGTCGGACGCCATCGTAAATCTTTACCAGCGTTATCTTCTGTTTTAATTCGAGCTTGTTGCATACGTACGTCTGCAATCGCCTCTAGGACTCCCTGGCCGGATCTGCGATATATGAACTTTGAGTGTATCTTAAGTGCACATCTATTGCTTACCGTCGGATGCTGGGATAATGCCAGATAGACCACTCGACAAGATCATCAATCAGGTTGTCTTCCAAGGCGCCGCGACAACGCTCAATAGAATTCCATTTGAGGCGGATAGAAGCGTGATATCTGTCAAAAATTAGAAGACAAATAAGTGTCAAGATGAGAGTTTGACTAGCCTGGCTTTTCTGACATAAACTGCCCGGGGCCACATCTTCTGCCCGATATATAACCGTGCCACGTTTTTTTCAGATACATAGCTACTACCATTAACCTGCGGGCTGAATCATAAATGAGACATATATGGTTTTCCGATGTTCTGGAAATACTACCTGTCACGGCTGTCCGCATACTCGATGAAATACGTCCGCATAGACCTCACCTTGAAATACATCAGTCAATCTTTGATTGACAGCAGCTTACTCACCAATGTTTGGACAGCATCAACCGTGTTTTCTTCTCCCTGCTGTCGTAAAGAAACTGAGGCTGAGTGCAAGAAATGACCAAAGCGTTTGCGAAGATTTGTGATGAATATGTAATCAGGTCTGGAAGCGTCATTTAAACAGAAACAAGAGTTAACGGGGTCGACATGAGCAATCATCTCCGGAATCTCATCACTGGAAACATCTTAGTTTACATTCAAGAACGTAAAATCCATGAACTCACAGAATATCGCTAGTATTCGCCAGTTCCGCATAGTATTCTCGGGGCATTTTCTCCTCACATAATGTAGGAATACCAGCGAATCCATTGCGGACGAATGTCAAATACCTATTGAACATGATCAAACATACCATAGGAAGTACAAAGGGTTGCGCACCTGCAAAAATCATTCCTCCAACTAGCATCTCTTGGTACGTCTGCATGAGTTCAACTGCATTGAGAAGACAGCACTTCGGACAGAGAACAGGACGAACTAGGCTTCATCAGTTTTCCTAAAAGATCAAGGGTGGGTTCCACGAGCTCTCTAAAAATCCGGACCGCGAACTGGATCTCATCTTCACCAGGGACATGCCAGCATATCTATGAGGTTGAGATCAAGCTACACCGTCGAAAATCGCTATACAGTACCTGCACTTCGTCAGGGCGGTAACGTTTGCCCCAGTAACGATGATGATTCTCACAAAACTCTGAAAATATTTGAATCATGTAGCTATGAGCAGAACAAGATGCAGATGCTGACCTTGACTGTCCCATTCCGCAGGATTCACGAATTTATTCTCCAAGGGATAGGTGTGGGTAAGGGTGAGTAAAAGACTTGACAACAGCTTCCCCGTCCAAGAATAACCCCGTTTTGAAAATGTTTTATCCCTGAGAAGACGCAACAGAGATATAAACTCGTTTTCATATTTCAAAGCCTGAAGAATCCTAAGTGCTGGATGCTGAAAGAGGAGAAATCAACCGTACCGCCCTTCCATCGCTGTTATGACAAGGAGATGTAAGCCAGATGATTATTCAAAAACTCACGACAAACTAACTTGTAAACAGCTCCTCGCAAGATAGCGAGGTTCCAGTGTAAAGTTGCGTCAGATGGCAGCGGGAGAGATGCCGAAGTTGTTCTTAAGGAACTAGCACCGTTTTCGAGCTCAATCTTAATGTTGGCCGCACAGAAAGAAAAGAACTTGGCCATTGTTTTCACAGGATTAGCATTTGCAACACACTCCACTAATTGGTGAATCGCCCGGACAGCGTTTGTGTGAATGTTGGTGCCAGCATAATTGAAGACCATGTTGAGCACCATATCAAAGAGCGGCTCGGACAAGTGCACGCAAATTTGACTACATGCGCGCGCAACAGCATCGACGACTTGAACTTGAGCAGTTCAAGCATTGATTCAGCCAGTCACCGATTATGATACGTTGATCATCATACCTTCTGTTGCACCTCCACTCGACCTGTTTGGACCCTCTTCAGGTAAGTTTTCTAGTAGCTGAATCACACGTCGTATGAAATTGGCTACCCAGTCTGGAAAATCCCCCGTTGAATCCTACAGACCCATCAGCAAGGATACGAACGAAATTCCGAGGGAACTCGTGCCTTTAATAGGGCGTCCTCCTCATCAAACGTCAATTTCGGAGAGAGATCCACAAATCCATCAGTACCGTCGACGGCTAGAGAAGGTAACGTATGATGAGTCTCTGGTGGAAGGATCGCCTCGAGGTCGTTTCGAGGTGCAGCATCACCAAACCCAGTGAGATCACCGATCGTGATGTACTGCGAAATCTCAACTAGAAAAGACGTGGTACATAACTAAATTCTGACATGAAAAGGTGAACAATTGTACAGGCGAAAGAAAATCTGTACCGTTTTGGATGGGTCATTCTACGTTATGGGTGAGCAAGACGTTAGAACAGTCACCATGAACGTACGAGGTCGATCCCGGGAATTAACAACTGAAGGATAGGAATAAGATGCTTGGCTCCAGCATAGTGAACCTGCCGAGAAACAATGGCTGGTGCTATTGCACCTAGTGCTTTGATAACGGCAATCGTGCGGTGAGTCTAGCATGTGATTGAGCTAGTGTCTTTCGTGGAACAGGATACAAAGGCTTACCTCTGTGAGAGCCTCTAGAGAAGGTACTGCACGCTCCAAGATCGGATTGAGGATTAAATCGGGCTCCATCACGCACATTGACTTCAAACACCCTTGAATATTATTCACAACTGTCGAATCTTGTGAAAACATAGCCAGCAGCGCCACAGTCCGCATAGACTTGACAAGCTCTCGTTTCATCTGCCATGTCAACCTCCGATTCTGGGGAAATTGTTTTTGGTCAGGTCCGTCAAATCTGAGATTGACCTACCATAGGAGTTTTACAATCGAGTTCTTGTTCTTCAAACCAACCTGCAATTCCATGAGTCGAGTCATCAGATTAGAAACGAAATGCAGACGTTTATTGAACTCAGATGCGATGCACTTGATGAAAGCACTGAGCTGGTTGTGACATCAAAACACAGAATCTACGGTTCAAATGGTAGGCTCACATCTTCAGTCCAGGAACCGGAGTTCGAAGGATGAAAAAAACTCTCAGTAGATGCAATCAGTCGAGCGAAAGAGTCAAGAGCCTTTGAGCCAGCAAGATACGTTCTCGGCGGAATGTGCGTCCTTTTCCGAAGGGAAGACGCAAGATAATCCTCGGAAGGGCTACCATTGCTCTGAAGATTTGGTGTGCACGTTCCTGATGGAAGAGGCGAGAACATCGGTGTTTGTGTATTAGACGCTTGGACTGGAATGCCATCAGGAGCCATCGAATAGACAATTATTTTTGCTAAAGAAGCTTGATTCAAGGCGGTGAGCACAATCGGAACTGGAAGACTGGGCTGAACGTACTGATACGCCACTGAGGCTTTGGAAGCCTCCCGATCTCGAAACCGGCACTACTATCCGCCGATGGACCAGTGGTCAAAGATCCACCGTCAGCAAGAGATATTTCTGACTAATGTTCAGCAATGCTCTACTTGGGAAAAGAGTACCGCTTACCCATTGAAGCCAGACATTTGCACATCAGCAAATTCCATTCGTGTTCGGAAAATATGCCAACATCCTTGTACAAACCAAGCCATTGCGATTCAACTCTCTGGCTATCATTTCTGGACCAATTGGGTCTTGTTTCCCCTTCTGAAATTGCATCATCAGGAATTTGAGAGAGTTTTCCCGGATCGCTGACCCCAGGATCATTATGCATCTCTGTTAACTCTGAGAGGAAATGCAGCATTCGTTCATCGTACTTGTACGAGTTCACGGATTCCCACACACGGAGTAACATTGGAAGATAGCTTTGAGGGTGGGAGAGGGGCAGAAAAGTCGTGAAGTAGTATTGAGAAGATAGGATCCTCTGAGGAACAAGTCAGGGTGAAAGTAGATATAAGGTAGATTCGCACGCACATCTAAGCTAGTTCCATCAATCAAGGGTACGAAAGTAGAGAGCATGTCATTGATAGCAGCAGGATGGAAAAATTTGCGGGCATAATCAGCAATATAGCCCATACACCACGAAAGCTGACTGAACATTGCGATTAGCTGGTTGCTGACGACCATGCGAGAGGTGTTCCGTACGTATATTCAAATTGTCTTCGAGTCAAGAAAAGATCTTGACTGAGAATGTCGTAGATCGGCTTCCATGGCAATCTCATATCTTCTAGGGTCAAAAGCTTCTTTGATTTCGTCAAGAGTCGGAAGCTATCAGCACTGCTTGCCACAACCTGCATCGACATCCCGGGAACAATACTGAGCTCGAAATACAATTTCGCGAGTTTAATTCGCTTGTCTTTGGGAATAGGATATTTAAGAGTGATCCAGCTTGGAAAATTCGTCAGCTTATCAGTGACAGGAAGGAAGAAGCATTACAGACTACGCCAACATCGTGTCCCACTGCAGAAATCCAACGTCATAATCCTGGGCCTCGACAGCTTGACAGATTCTCTTTATGATGAAATCGAGCAATTGTTGCATTTGTGAATGGGATTCGACAGAATATGGTAATAAGCGTGCCAAATTCTTCAATTTTTCAATTTCCACATCAGTACCTCTAGTCTCAGCTTGATCGTGTGAAGTGGACGTAGAATCCCAAGATTCGGATATGCCATTCATGTGCACTATGCCAATGTCCGGTAGGGTCATAGCTTTTTAGTCGCCTAATGACAAAACCTGAGGGTAAGATGTTACGAAAACGACGAACTATAAGATCTGAAGAATCTTACTCGAAGATGATAAGCTGGGAATTATATCGTAAGTAAATCAAATGATATATCAGATATTTTAGATGCAATGCTGAATAGATTGAAGCAGAAGACGTAGATGGCAAAGATAAAGACAAAGGTGGTGGTTTTGAGACAAATATGATGCTGACGAAAGCACCCACAAGTATCTCAGGGTCGGTGAAGGTGGATTGATCTCCACTCCAACAGCCGTGCCTGATTGAGACATTGAATGAAGAATATTACAGAGTACGGCTACCTATTGTCCCCTACAGCCATTACTGCGACATCTTGCAGTTCCTTTACTGCCCGTTCCCGAACAGTGTTCCACATAGTGTTTCGTTGAGCGCGGATGTCTCCCAACACCTCCCTGATTTCTTGGAGCCGCTCAACATATTCTCGCCCATTATCATGCAATTCCCGAAGGAGGAGAATTGATTTTTGCAAACTTTCGAGCTGTGTCTCGGGTTGATTCAAGTGTGATCCATGAGCGGTCAAATCGCTGGCATTGTTGATAAATATCTTATGCGTTGTCGGTGTGAGGTCCGGTGCGCGATCAATTCTCTTGATATGATCATTTTGCTCCCCCGCGTCTTCGTCATCTTCCACTTTTGTGATAATATGAGCCCAAGTCTCCTTTTGATCTGGATCTTCGCTCATGACTTGCCAGAGCCTTCCCAGTGCGTGTCGAAGCGTCGCCTCACCCTCAATTAGACCATTCGTCGCGTGCTCGAGTTCGTTGAGGAGTTTTGATCGAAATGTAAATATGACAGATTTGTCGAGTACCAAAGATGAGTAACCAAGGTGAACGGATGTAGGAGGAGAATAGGGAGACATCAGCGGCGGAGAAGGGGACCGTAATAAGTGAGGAAGGGTTGGCGGGGATGGCGATCGCCGTTCTTGCGGAAGGAGCATCTTCAAGCGTTTTCGAGCACGTTCCTCAGACTAATTCGTTCCTCAGACTAGTATTTCACTAGACAAGACTGAACAAACCTCCCAGTCCTCCATACTGGGTCCCCAGGGCGTGATTTTTCCTCTTCTTACCCACCGCGCTCCTTTGGCAGCCTTGCAACCCCAGTTCCCGGTTTTAGACCCAATAATGAGATTATCCTCATCGGAATCATGACCATGGGAGGGATAATACCACATGTTATGATCGCTCAAAGGAACAGAGGGCAGGTCATCCATCCTACTTCCAAGTCAGCTAAGCAAGGGGGATACAAACTGTAGACATACTCAGTACCTTCTAGCTGCCCATAGCGACGCTTTTGGTTGCTCATTTCTCGTGCGCAGCGATGATAATACAACTAATGAGATCTTAGAAAGATGAAGAAGTAAGGAATGCCAACATGAAAGGCCGAGGTGCTCGGCATTTTCCGGAGTACACCAATTTGATGGATTCTCGATCAGCTCCCTTCATCACGCAGAGACTAGCCAAGATAGACATGGAATAATGTCACTGGATATCCTTCTACGAAATCATGACCTGCAAATAACATTCCAGCCGTGACATGCTCATTAGGTTGTCTACACTATGCCCTTCAGGGATACGATGCTGGAAACTACTTCGACCAGAAACTTTGTAGCAACCCTGGAAGAAAAGGAAGGTCATCTAGCAGGATACCTTTTCAAATTCATGTCCCGGGCACTTTTCTTACAGAATCTGGACCCCAAGAGTTTCCCAGGTCGCCTGTAGGAGGTTACAGTCATTTATTGCGGCTAGTGGACCGGTTATTTGCCCACAACAAGTCATCTCTTTACCAATGCTCGTCAAATTTCGGATCATCTCCCTGAATCTGGATAATCCCTTGTTTTATTTAGACTGAGGACAGAGATACATGTGGATATAAACTATGTCGGGATACCCGAGAATCGAAACCTTTGTCAAATTAGGGTGACAATAACAAAAAATCACTACCAGCCCACAGTTCTATGTTAAAGACCTGATGATGTTTCCGCAGGATTAGAAGAATGTCCACAAGGGGTTCGTTCAAGTTTATCGTCTTCCTCCCTCGCAACGCTTATTTGTTCAAAGCTAGCCATACCTTCAAGGCCCCATCTACCCATCATAGCCTTATCCTATTTTGAATGTGAACTTAGCTTCCTGCAACCAATACAGAATATCTGACCTCGTCCCAAGGTGAACAGGGCGTGGTAAGCATCTGTTCACCAGTAAATACAGCGTTTGCCCCGGCCAAGAAGCAGATAGCTTGTTCAGCTTCAGAAAGGGTGTTCCGTCCAGCAGCAAGGCGAATGATTGTTGTAGGTAGTACAATGCGAGCCGTTGCAATTGTGCGAACGAGAGTGGTATGAGGGACAGGCTAGATGTAATGTCATTTTCAGGAGAGTCAACGCATCTTAATAACCCCGACCTCATTGTCCCCCAGTGGTGTCCCAGGAATGGGAACAAGTGCGTTCACAGGAAACGATTCCGGATGTTCCGGCATGCTGAACACCATGACATGAATATTCATTTCAATTCAGAAGAACTCGAGTTTACCAGGAAACTTCCCATATTAAACCAACACGATCAGCATCAGTTTCTCCAAGACCTAATATTCCTCCAGAACAAACACTAATACCAGCTTCACGAACTGCATCGATGGTCTTCAGTCTTTCATCGTACGAGCGAGTCGTAATCACCTAGATCATCCGATAGAAGCCCCGCTGGGATCTACATTCCATCACTCACTTTTGGATAGTATTCTCGAGACGTGTCTAAATTGTGATTATAGGCTGTCAATCCACTACCTTTGAGATCAGCTACCAGGAGTAGTACAGATACAGAAACATACGCCTCTTTCAGTTGCCTTGCTTGTTCTGACGTTAACATTCCGAGAGTAGTACAGACTTCCATCCCCATCTCGCGAACCTCGTGCACCATTTTTAATATTCTTTCAAATCCGCGTTTACGGCCAGAGAGGTCCCGCCAAGCCGCACCCATGCAAAATCTGGTGCTACCATTCTCTTTAGCTTTGCGCGCGGCTTGAATGACAGGATCGACTTCCAGAAGCTTCGAGGCCTGGGTCGGTGTTGAGTACTTTGATGACTGGGAGCAATACGAGCCTGCCGAAGCTTAATATGATACCAAGCCGGCTGGTAAGCTAACCTACAATCTTCGCTGCACCCTCCAGCTATCCTAGACGTATTTAGATCATCATTGTAATGGAAGATATAACGTACTCTTGATATTCATAAGTGTGCAAAGCTGGATTTTTTTTGGGTCGTGGTGTTGACGATGAACAGAGGCAGCACGAAAGACAAGATCCATCAGTGGGCTATCATAAATCTCTGTAATCTCCTTCCGCTTCCAATTATGCCGGGTAATTTTTGTGGTGCGCTCAGAGGAAGCCAAAGCATGAGTGGCCAAAGTTCGGCGTGACTGGAGACAGGCTATCCGGGCAGATAATAACAACATTGGCAGGGAATGGAACAGACAAGAGACAATGTAGATAATCTACATCACGAAGTTTACGCAGCTCACATGACCGGCAAAAATAATCCCGAGTTTATGAGGCAGTGTTCTACATTCTATCCGCTTCACGGATAATTGTTAGGAGAATGTCTATCATCATACACTCAATTGCACTCAATGGTTTGCTTGGAGCGAAATGCTCCACCCCTGGCTTTTCCGGGTATACCTGACTCCCTTCCTATTGACGACGGATCCCCGCAGTGTTTCACTTTTGCCGGGTATGGAGATCGAGCAGTTCTAAAATGTAACCCGATTTATTTGACAGATAGGACTCAGGATATGTTTTGTGGCCAGACACTGATATTACCGGCCACTGTCGTGCCGTCTGCTCAGGTGGTAACATGGAATGGGTCCTCAAGAGTTAAAAATCAGAGAGGATACCAATGGAGTCTCGTTTGTGTCTCATTTGTTCTATGCCAAATAGGGTTGTACTTACTATCCTAAAGTGTGCTGGTTGCTTTGCCTAATTTGCCATATCACACTCAACTAGGCTCATACGTGCAAAGGCTTCTAATCAGGAATCGACTCTTAACAGGGAATCGAAGCTGTCGAAGCTGTCACCCTTCTGACTCAATTTGATACTGACACGAGGAAGCAAATTTTCTGACCATTTATGTCGTCACATAAATTAGTCCACCTGATGTTCAAATCCTTAGCACCAAGTAGGCTCATTCGCAGTACAATCTCGCGGAATGAAAGCTCTGTTCAAAAAATGCTATGTAAGATAATTTCTGAATCATGCCAAATACATGTTTATGGTCGAATACAAATGAATGAAACGAATGAGAAACTGTCAGTGGGCACGAGCGTCATGACAGCACCGAAGGCAAAAGCGGAGGAAATCGATCAAGTGAAAAAATGTGCGTATTAGGCTTCAGATGAGAAAAAAGAAAAGCAAATGATTAAGGAAAAGAATAAGATATTGAATGACCCTGGATAGTGGGGGAATACAGTGCTGGGAGCAAGAAATATAGGGGAAGTATGTGCTAATACACACAGGAGCAAGCACAGGATATTGGAGAAAGGAAATGCAAAGTACAGCAATGTCAAAAGATGCAGAAAATGCCTTCAAAAAGAGTGCCCGTAAATGATACTGCTCAAGTCCTTAGGGAGATTAAGAGAAAAAATGAAAAATGTGGCTTTCGTGAAAACATGGATGATTGTACATCATCACTGAAGATCGTGAAGAGACGTGAGTTGAGACAGCTCATGTTGTGCGATGATCGGTATGACCGTCTAGACATGGACAGAACCCCAGCTGTTGCATGTCGTCATAGAAGTTTGTTGCTGCGGCTTCGTGGCCTTCTTTGCCGCCTTGGGGCCGCCACCGAGCATAACACCACCGGTGAGGACAGTCGTTTTGCCACCATCGTATGGCGTTACCTCGGTCTTGGTGATGTCAACATAGACACGGGACTGCCTAGCGCGCTCTCTGCGTGACTGCTTGTACTGAACCGATTTTGGTTGCGAGAACCCTGAGCTAGAAGTTTCGTATGAGAACCCCGAACTCGAGTTCGATGATCGGGAGCTACAACGCGAGGTGGGGAGCACGCTGGAAAGCGGAGAAGTCGCACGAAAGGAAGGCGGAAATTTGTCGACTGCAGGAGTGAGCCAGGTGGGTGCCCTGACATGATCGGCGATCATGGCAAAGAGTTGCTCGTCTTCCTCTGCATCAGCCTCCGAAAGTTGCTGAGAAAGGGTCTTCTCGGGAAGAGTACATTGAGCAGGGTAGCGAGGATTAGGAATACAGATTGCGGGGGAGGACAGCTCACCAGCCCAGACTGTGATGAGTTTGGACTTGGAGCCAGGCGCAGATGCAAATCGGAGGCTGACACGACCGGGATTGACAATGAAGTCAAACTCGCGTCCACCAAGAGCATTCATCCACTGGTCCCACTGGATGTTGACGGCGATACAGGTGGCATAGATGGGTCGGGGTGGCGTGGCAGAAGGAGACAGAGTGAGGCAACGACGACCGGAACCATGAAGAGGCTCCTTAACGTCCCAGGAAGGAGCATAATAGGGAATGAGGTTAGCCTCAAGAATCATCTGAAGCTTAGTGAGGATGGAAGGGGAGAGCGAGTCCACAAGAGGACGAGTGAGGAAGGAAATGGCATAAGCGACGGTCTGAGAAAGGTTTGCGGAGGTAGAGGTCATGGGTAGAAAGATCGTGAGATAAAGATACGTATATATATGTATCGACCGGCGATAGAGATGGATCGAAAGCAGTAGCGATGATCGCAGGTAGGAGACTGTACGAGGATAAAGGAGAGTTTGGTCAGCTTTATGAAGCGCGGGGTGGGTGATCGAGAAGACTTGCCAGTGACTGCGCAAGCCAAGGCACAGGGGGCACGAGTCAGAGCGGGTTTGGAACGAGGCCGACAAACTCACCACGGGTGAATATTCAATAGGAGGGACCCGAAACCTGCATAATCATTGTGGCGGTCTCTTTATAGAATAAAGTACAAGGCGAATCTTGAGATCATCCCAAATCCGGCGCTCCCTGTTACCTTCTGTCAACAATACAAAAAGGTCTGTTCCCCTTCGTGTTTCGGATTGTTTTATTGTACTTACCTTACGCGATGGTTTCAGCCAGTCAACGTCACACTTACCCAGCACAGTTACCTCTTGCTTCCCGGTTTGCCTATGGTCGACACCCGTTTCGACAGAACGTGACATCCGTCAGCTGACTGATTCTTAGTCGCTCAGGATTACGAGGGCAAGCATTTGGCAAATACCGAGATTGAAACTCCGACGCTCGAACCTTATTTGTATATATCCACAGAACTTCCTCGCTGTTCGTGTGCTCGCCACAGCTCGAGAACGAAAGCATTTGTCATTTAACACCATTTTCTCAAAACATACACAATGGTGGGTATGTTTGAGCTTGTTGACTTTGATTGTCGCTCATCATCTCTTTCGCCAGCCTCTTGCTGTTGATTTGCTTAATCCTTCTCTCGAATCCCAAAGAAAACAGCACAAGTTGAAATGTCTTGTGCAGCAACCGAAATCTTGCTTTTTGGATGTTAAGTGTCCAGGTGAGTTGATCCTGCTACTGTTCTGTCTTTCCTTGACTCATGTTCTTATCACAGGCTGCTTGAATGTCAATGTCATCTTTTCAAATCCCTCCACTGTCATCCATTGTTCTTCCTGCTCAACAATCCTATGCCAACCTACTGGTGGTAAGGGAAGGTTAACTGAAGGTGCGATTGTAACCCACTCAAATGATCTATGATTGTTCACTCTGAATCTCCATTTTACTCAGGTTGCTCATTCCGTAGAAAGAACTAAAGACCCTGAGTTTTCTTTCCGTATTGTTTTGAGGTTTCTGATCCCTTGTGAATCCCGACCACCACCAAAATCATTGCCTTGTCCTTCTCCCTTAGTCTAATCATATCTTCCTCCTTCCATTGGCACTGTCACACTGTGATTCCTGTTCTTGTAGCCTGTCTAGGGAACAGTCACTGTCATTAAAGGGTATCTGTATGAAGTAGGTCGTGTGACAAACTGGTAACGATCATTGATTATCGTTCGTGAGCACCTTCTAGTTGTCGCTCTATTTGAAGGTGGATGCCAATGTTGCTGTAACTATGTTGAAATTGCTTATGCTTATTGTTCTTTCATTTACTGAGTGTCATGGCAATGCTATTGACTTCCTGATCCTTTCCCTTCATGTGCCAAGCCCCATGAAATAGTAGACAATAGATTCTTCCATAAATGGATGTTCTATCTTTAGTTAACACTCCCAGCAGTGCTACAAACAAAACTAGATACGCCCATTATATCAGCTAGAATTTCATGGGTGTCAGGGTTCAATTCTTCTAGGCACTTTGTTCCTTTCTAGCACGTGTCATAGAATGAACCATTCTACCCCAATAATTGATTCCTCGAACATGCCAGCATTTGACGATGCATCGATATATTCCAAATTCAAAGCTTCGCAAACGAATTCGAGATAGGCATGCCTATATCCGAGACCGGTTGCCTCTGAGGTTCTCGAGCGTCTGCACGTACAACACCTTCTTGTGACGTTACCGCTATGAGCCTCCCGTCTTGGGTATAGATCTGATCCACACACACACACACAAGGAGCGATGTAATACAATCCCATGGTGACAATGAGATAATGCCACACACCGAGCATATCCATGCATACAATGGCATTCCCAGTCGGCACGAAAATTGACAGGAAAGCGACGAATTTTCAAGTTTTATGTGTAAAGTAGGGTTGTTAGTCTTTCTTTGTTTAATGCGGTATCAGGGTAACGAACTTTCCCATGAGTAACTCCACGGCCACCCCCTGTTCGTGGGGAAGTCATCTGTTCATGATGTACATACAAGGAATGGACACGTGCAGATGAGTGAAGAAAACGCGAAGTGTCAGTGAAAACTTTGCATATATAATTATCACTTACGACGTAAAGAAGCCAATCCCCGCAGTGGAAGTCGTCGCTACAATTGAGTCAGTTTAGCACAGCTTTTTACAGAACAAGAGTGCATATTAACCTATAGTACCAAATAGCATGATCTAACGATGACTGATATGATGCAGTGTTCAGCTTACGAAACGGCAGGGTGTTGGTGATCATGGATACCCACTTTCATGTTGAGGGCTGTGGGCCCTCGACCACCTCGTTGAAGACCAAGACTTTTCACAGCTGTGTCGATGCTGTATTGATTTAATGAGAGTTAAACAAATCAAGATTACTACCAGACTTACAGACGCATGTCGGAGATATACCCGAGAATGCACTAATTGATGCCGATATTGTATTGTCTAGACCTGAAAACGAAGCAAACTTACTTTCTGGAAAGGAACGTCATAATGTGGTATATCCTTTGCCTTTATCCAATACATTATCAGGATCGTTCCATCCGGTCCCTCTTGGTATTCGGCGGCAAGTTTAATAGCCAAAGGACCCCGAGCTTGTTCCTGTAGGACAAGTCATTTCAGCAAACGTTGATTCTGAAAATTATCTTCCTGATAACACACCTCAGCCAATTGCTTATAGATTTCTTTAGCCCTCAGATCTAGGCTCTCCTGCTTAGCTGACCTCAGAAGTCTATCTTCATCCAGCTCGCATTCTTCTGGTGGTCGAACAGAAGGCATTGGAGATTGATGTCCAGGCTGCCAAGGCTCTGGTTTCTTGAACGAGCAGAGCATGACAAAAATCACACGACCGTTTTGAATAGCTTTGACGACTCGAGTAACATATGTTCGTCCATTCCGAACGCGGTCAATTTCGTAAAGAATAGGGACAGCCCAAGAAGCACTAGTCAAAAAATAACACTGGTGTAGGCCGCCAGTATCATCTATTAGTCATTGCCAAAATATCTCTGGACTGAGTCATACGTGAAGGGACTAGAGGCCACATTTAGTGAAGATGCAAGAGGTAAATTTCAAAATGCTCACATGAAGAGAATACTGCGGGTCTATAGCATTCGTCACCGACACTAACGCTTGACTGATTACCTGGCTGGTTCCAAGATGTGGACTAAGATGGACTTCGATACCAAAATATATCAAGACTAACCCGCCAAAAACTCCTCGAGCCCGTAGAGGTACCCAAAGCGATTTGGACCGGTAGATATTGGTCTCGATCCTCTCAACTTCCAAAGACCTTGAGATGTGTCGGTGTTCTATTTGATTCACTTCGCTTGACATTTCCTGATTCACTATGTCACTTCAATCATGAACTGGTAAAATTTGGCATACAACGAATTTCTAACCAGCGTACCTTAGCGGATGTTGCCTGAGGTGAGGGAGTATGAACCTCTTGAGGGCAAAAGTCGGCTAGAGGTTGAGCGGAGGCGGAGAGTTGGCTAGTTGGCTAAAGTCTGTGCCGAGATGCCGGATATCATGGGGCATTAGTAGAAGGATTTATTCTTAGAATGCACACCAACATTCTGCATGATCATCCTGGATTTTTCACAGTTACTGCAATGGTCGGCTGTCATAAAGATCTGAAAGCAATTCCCGTCGTAGTTTTCGGTACCTGAAGAGCACCGTAGCGGCACAACCGTCCCATCCTCACGATGATGGTCGGAGAATCATCCCACCATGATATGGTAATGTCATGGCCGGGAGCTACCCTGTTGGATGACTTCCAAAGATTGAAGTATCATCCAAACACTAATTTAAAGGCACCGCATCTACACTGCATTATATCCGCGATTCTCGAAGTCTCTACAAATTTCTACGGATAAAATATCGGAACCACGTTCTTAGATCCTATAGGGTTCTCGGCGTTTCATTCGTTATGAGAATTAAAACATATCCCTATGTTCTAAGCAGGGGTCGGAACTTCATCAGCTAATGATACATGTCTCACATCGTTTCACCCGCGGTTGCAGGTCGGACATGTCAATTCCAATTTGGTTAACTCAAGGGTCGACCATGAAATGCGGATTGACTGGGCAATGGAAACAATAAATAACAATCCTCCATGAGCGCTCATACATTTGCAAGTGTCAGCACTGGTTTTATCACCTGATCTCATGGAAAATAACTCAGGTGGCAATGACGTACCTGCCTAGAGTCCGAAGAATTCGGTTCGGATAAACTAAACAATGCAAGGAGTGAGGTCTAGAGCTCCTCAAATTCCAGAGTAAATCCGCATGTATGACATATCTGTAAAGAAACACCGGTGTCACCTTTCTCACTAGGACCAAATGAATGTTTGTGCTCTTCATCTTTCTTGCGTTGCCAAACGCTCTCCTTCGTCTTTCTCCGCAGCTCTCGTAAACTCTGTTCGAATTTCTTATTCTTTTTCTTTCTCTTCTCGGACAGTCGTCGCTCATACTCTGCGTCGAGTCCTTCAGGAGACCCCCACTTCTTCCAGGCGAACTCCTCGACTTGATATCGTAAGTACAACAGCATATTTGCGTATGTCGACTTATGCGGGTTGGCTTTCAATAAATGTGGCAATGCTTCCTCGTCTCGCATCTCGGGGTCTGTCAAGAGATAGTCCTACATCGCCGTCAGCAATAATCAGTCAAAAAACCAAAATACTCACCTCTTTACACTCGGTCTTTGTCAACAAGCTATAAGTCTCCGGTTTCTCATTCTGGCATTTCTTACAGACCAAACATCTGAAAACTTTTCGGAACTGATGGTCAATATCCAGTGAACCACAATCCCTACATTTCAGAGATTGCATGGAATCTAAAACAATAGCTATTATACAATGGTCAGGGCTAGATTTGTAAACCAGGGTCAAAACATACGAGGCTCTTGATCTTGCCTGGCTCTTTCCCTTTCCCTCTGCTTTTCCTTCCGAATACGCTCTTCATCAACTTCTTTCCCGTCCTCGACAAGAAAACCTCCTTTTGAGTTGACCATCTTGGATAAGTCATATTCAAAGTAAGTCCCAAGCCTCGAATCACGCTTGAGGGGCTGAGACTTTGAGGGTCCGATTTGTGGTGTAGTGGCATCAAACGGCCGCTTGTTATACGCATTGACTTTATCAGACGGTGACCGTTCTGATTCTTTCAGTCGCTGTGCAGCCTTCGCTATACCTGTGCATTAGTGTTGAATGAACCAGATGAAGGAAAGGGGAATGACCTCGCAATCTATTGATTTCAATATATCGTGCTTGATCAGGTGAAGACTGTGTTTGTGTTTGTGTTATAGGCGGTGATGGTCGCTGAGCTTCCGACATTGTGATATAACCTGTGATAGAACCTTGAAATCATTGGAATGCAAATCATAACGAGTATCACGTGCTAATAATATATAGTTAATAGTGAAGCATAGTGTACAAGGTATGCAAACAAAACCATAAAACAGGCAAACCCAGGTGTATATACATCTAATCAGCTGGCGATACATGTGCTGAGTCAACACCGAAAGTTGTGATAGGCGAAGATTTTGAGGGAGCCGACTCATCAGCAAGAATATTATCTACGTTCATATCACCCATTCCTGCCTCCCACTCTTTGGCTTCCTTCGGTGAAGAGAATGTAGATGTCATACGAGAAACCCCATTCACCAAACGTGTTTTTGTGCCATTTTCCTCAACCGGCGGCGTATCATCCAAATCCATATACATATCTTCTGGAGTATCCGTCGATGCTTCTTCATCGGCTGTAATGTTTGATGAGAATATGCGCACAGTGGTAGTGTGACCACTGGGACCTGCACCATGAGTAGGTGCTGAACCTGATGCAAGAATGCCAATGTTAATCCCATATTTGAGCTTACTGTCACTATCACTGCTCTCGCCACGGCCACGTCTGCGGTGACTCATATGATCGTGTCGACCACCGCCCTCATCATCTGAATCCGAAAGTTCGCCGTCAGCTTGTCTTCGTGAGTCAAGTAGCCGGCGCGGCCGCCGTTCATTTGGATCATCTTCATCCTCTTCTTGGTTCTCATCGTTCAGAAGATCATCAATGGGCAAGTTGGGTCGGTCTGTAGGTTGTAATCAAAATCATATTAGGCTGAGAATAAGAACCATACGTTGCATTTGTACACTCGGAGGACCACCAGCATGCCTCAAGTTTTCGATCACAATTCGTTTTACTCGCTCGAGATAGGGAGGGGTGTTCAAATCATCCATGTTCGAGGACTTGACATCTAGTTTATAGTCTGGACCAAAGTACTCATAATATTCATTTACAGGAATGTCTGGAATTGGGCATGATTCAATACGGTGATAAGTATGGGCAGCTAAATCTCACCTGGTGCGAGTTCGAAGCCTGCAGCAAGACCAGTTTCGTAAGCCCAAGCACGGCTTACATTTCGCATCGTATAACCTCCACCTCCAAGCAACAATAATGGTTTGTTGAACGATTTCACAAATCGCACACAATTTGCGTGACCTGTTCTCTGTAATCAGAAGAGAAGTTTTTTTTCAGGAAAACGATTTGACCTCGCATCGAAAGGTTGAGGCAGCCAAGCTTGTCTCCGGAAAGCGAGTCGGTCCCACACTGTAGGACGATGGCTGATGGATCGTAGGACTCCATCACTAGTCGGATGACCTGATGATTGGTCAATGGTGATATTAGAAGAACAGTGAAAGTGCGCACAGGCTCAAACACAGATTTGTAGTTCTCATCCGAGATACCATCACGAAGAGGGAAGTTCAACGCATAGTACTTGCCCTTCATCACACCAACGTCCTGACGGCAAATTAAGGTCGATCAGGGACAACACCTTATTAAGATTACTCACTCGTAGTTCACCTGTACCTGGGAAATACTCGCCATACTTATGGAAGCTCACGGTCATTACGCGGTCAGTGGTATAGAAAGCTTCCTCAACACCATCCCCATGATGGACATCGATGTCAATGTACAGGACACGGTTATGATACCTAACCAAAACTGTTTCAGAGAATATTCATGAGTCATCGATGGGCTAGCGCACATACCGTAATAGCTCGAGGATTCCCAATACAATGTCTAGTTTGAGGAGTGAATCAAGAACAAGCACGTAGTAGAGGGATGAGAAAAACGGCAACCTACCATTCACATAGCAGAATCCACTTGCCTCACTTTTTTTCGCGTGATGCAACCCACCAGCCCAGTTGATCGCAATATCACATTTGTCGCGACTCAGTCTAGCAGCTCCCTCTAAAAGGATGCATTGGAGAAGGGAAAAAGAAAGGTTGGAAATCCAGCTCACCCATAGACCCACCAGCTGAGATGGAGCAATAGTCAAAGAGGCCATCGAAAACAGGACAATCGTCTCCAACATTATCTAAATTGGAAGAGCAGAAATGGTCAACGCAATCCTTTACATGGAGATATGAGCGTACATTTGTGCTGCTCCCTCACAAAAGAGTTCATATTTGAGGGTGTAATTTTGCTGAGGAATTCAACGTAGTCATCTGAGTGGAATTGGGTCATTTCTCGTTTTGTTGCAGGTTTTGCACGCTTTTCAAACATCAATCAAGATATCCGTGAAGGGATGATACTATCGTGAGTTAGAGTGACATGCATGAGATCAGTAATGACCTACAAATATTTCCATCTTCTCGTAAAGCCCGTAGTTCATCACGAGAGAATGGCACATACGTATGCGCGTAGGCTTCATCCTATGGCGATCACCACCAAAATAATTATAGAAGTCGTCTAGAAATGATGCAGAGCACATCTTACGGGTGCCCTGGTCCATAATGAAAACCACCGATGTCAGAGTCGAAAAAGTAACACTAGGATAGGTGTGAGCGGGTCAATGAGCTTGACGTTGCAGGGCATAAAATGAGCGGGGCTCACAACACGTTTCTTTTGCTCTCCCGCAATAGGAATCATACGCTCTGACATGATTGGAAGATGTGAAAGGTTAGATGACTGTATTTATTTCTATCCAAAAGGACAGTTGGACAAATTTAGCGCAAACAGCAAATGTGCACGTGCCTCCAAGAGACACTTGGCTTAAAGAGTACAAACACTATCCACGCACTGATATTGACGTGAAGAGAAATAGAAATTACAGACAAGATTAAAAATATATTAGGAGACACGAGGAATCAAATTTTTGCCTTTCCTAAAGGCGCTATGCGATCTGAATGATGTTAAGCTAAATCATAGGTCAGGAGCAACGGAGATGATTCACCCTGATGCACCAAGGTAGAGGGAGCATATCCGAAATCTTCTGTGAGCTTGATATTCTATCTCAGCTATCCAGTGAGTCTGCATTCGGATAGCAGTATTGATCTCTCACCATTTCCCCAGCAAGCACTCGGACCTGGAATTGTGTGAGCTGCATTCATAATGGCATATCTGATTATCTACCATCGACCAATGATGCACACAATGTAGGCTAGCAAACCACAGCTAGGCAAGCCAGTAATCAGTGGTATCATTTGAAGCGCGGGCCTGAATCGCACCTCGCGTCCGAAAGTAGATTGGAACTCCTGCGCATAGGGTGTCACTGCATGTAATGTGATGGGTGCCTTCATATCTGCGGTTAAAACCAATTCTTCAAGCTGACTTATTGCGTCGAGTAGGGCTTCCTTCGCGCTTGCACGGCTAGTTTCCATTGGAGTATTCCGGATGCGAGTATCATACGATAGAATATGCGGGGGAGGCTGCGACATACAAGCCACCAGTAGGACAAAGTGATCCCTGGCATGGCGCAAGTGTTTACCTGGCAGACATGAGATTTGGTAATTTTCGACGCATCTCGGCTGATGCGCACCGATAGTAGAGCCAGAGAGATATTGAGAGCTCACCGACAACTGGTCATCGGAGGTCAAATAATTATCTAAAAGATGGACTGCTTGGAGTAAAACGGTCCTCGCAACTGACAGCTGCTGCTGTAGAGAATCGTCATGGTCATTCAGGCAAGAGTCAAAAGTATTCGAAGCTGGCATGGGTGAGTGGGAGAGAAGCAACTTAGTTTCGCATAAGCATTGGAGCCAGATGACACCCTCCCCCAACGCATAGAAGTTCCTTCCTTTCTTGTTCCAGTCTAGAACATCAGGATAAAAATTGTTGCCATTCGCTTGTTAAAAACAATGTATACAACTATTCCTCAACCAAATTTCGAACAGCCCACAAAACAAAAGAGCTTGTCCGAACTCAAGGTGAGAATCGGATTCATTCTTCCAAAGCCTGACCTGCGGCGATCTGCAAGAGTTCGTCGAATGAGAGACAGGAAGCGAAAACAGGGAGCAACCGTCATCATCACTTTGGAACTTGATGAAAAAAAAAAGTTGTGCTGCCTGGGGTAACTCTCTGCTGACTAAGGACCATCACAGAAGTATCTACCCACCATCGTTCACGCCTGGTCCTACTAATCTCTCTCTCCGTTAATATGTTCTCGACTCTCCGAACAGCTGGTGTCCTTTCACGCGTACGTTTTCTATATTTATCAAGTCAGCAATTTTTGACGGAACTTCAGGCTGCAGGTGTAGGTCAGAGGCGGTTCCTCTCCATCCATGAATACCAATCAATGAACCTTTTGAATTCCGTGAGCCAGCTTCGCCACTTTCTGAATTCGCAGACCTGATCTTGCAGGAAAAAATCTAGTTTGGAATACCAACGCCAAAGAGTGTTGCTGCTAAAACACCCCAAGAGGCTTTCGATGTCGCCAACAACTTTGGTTAGCTTTGGGAGAATCATAACCTGTTATCGGGTTTCTTCCTAATTTTCCTTGCAATAGGCACGAGTAAACTTGTTATCAAAGCTCAAGTCCTTGCAGGTGGTCGTGGCAAGGGCAAATTCAACACTGGTTTACAGGGAGGTGTCCAGATGGTTGAGAAGTAGGTATTCTTTTCTAGGGCAGCATGGAACGTCATCACAAGCTAACTCCATGCGCCTTTGATTTAAAAAAATCAGCCCTCAACAAGCCAAAGACCTTGCAGCGCAGATGATCGGGTCAAAATTGGTCACAAAACAAACGGGAGCTGCAGGTCGCATCTGCAATGCGGTGTGTGTGCAAGGTTTCAAAGAATAAGTTTCTTGTGGCCCTGACCTCATATCTTCATAATTTATAGGTCATGCTTGCCGAACGTCGTGAACCGGCGCATGAATATTATGTCGCGGTTTTGAATGATCGCAAGTCTCAAGGTGTCGTTCTCGTCACTTCTGCACAGGGCGGTATGAACATCGAAGAGGTCGCCGCCAAGGACCCTAGTGCCATCATCACCACTCCCATCGACTTTGAGAAAGGGCTCAGCAAGCCCAAAGCGATCGAGGTTGCCAAGAAGCTCGGCCTCAGTGACACTGACACTCAAAACCAGGCATCAGACATCTTTATCAAGCTTTATAATATCTTCAAGGCCAAGGACGCCACGCAGATAGAAATCAACCCTATGGCTCTTGCCAAAGACGGCCAAGTTCTCTGGTGAAGCTCACAAAAAAAACTCA
>Ga0153919_100049_pt1 | contig 22438 bp, 8 predicted proteins | sample TSGA003MetaG_FD_104712 | JGI IMG/M metagenome (GOLD analysis project Ga0153919, IMG submission 104712) | Attine ant fungus gardens microbial communities from Georgia, USA - TSGA003 MetaG | ecosystem: Host-associated > Fungi > Mycelium > Unclassified | place: USA: Connecticut, Klassen Lab...
GACAGTTAGGTTATCTCTATTTCAAAAACAATAGCACTTCTATATGTAGAACAATAGGTAGTGATCATATAGTAGGCTGTCCTAGTGTGCAGACTACCATAATTATATATTTAAGGACTGTATATCTGAGAATAAACCTCAGACTTAACAATATCTTTTGCTGCTTATCTAACTTTGCTTTTTTGAGCACTTTGATTATCAAATCAACCAATCACAAATCAGTAAATGGCCATTTGTAATAAGAAGGTTTATGAGGATAAGAACTCTGAGATGAAGATATTGTTATAATTAACCTCATGTCATATAGAAGTTCTTCATAGAGCTTAGGCATATCTTACTTCTTTTATTAATATTTCTCTATTTGTACAGTAGCTCAGTCAGCATCTTATTGTTGGGGTATGTTCTTTACTCAGTAGACCTCATGTCTACCATATACTCTCTTCACCCCTACTATATAGTACATAGATATATCTAGCAGTAGACACCTATCTGTATTCTCTATACTTTACCAATTGTATCATTCCCTTCTCTTTTATTCTCTAACTTATCCTCAAGTCTTTATTAAGTATTGCAACCTGAGTTACTTCTTAAGGTTGTAACAAGATTTACTATTTGAATTCACTCTAGAAACTCTTCTATAAGCCCCAGATATAACCTAAGAATGGATATTTCTACTAAGCAACTATCAAGTTGTCACATGCTAGAACAGTATATATCTTGGAAAACAAGAATGATGAGCTAATATCTAGTTTCTTAGAGACAAACTATTCTGTTAGCAACTGACTCAAGAATCTCAAGTTAGAGGTTAACTTAAGGTAGTACTTCAGAGTTGGAAGAGAAATCAATAGAATTCTTGTTCAATTGCAGTATACTATATATACAAGTATACTATTTGTTCTTGTTTAGACTACAAGCTGTTCATCAGCTACTGGTTCAACTCTAGTCCATATCTATTCTATTTATAGCTCCTTATCATAGTTGAGATGACTTATGTATTACAAATGGTTATTTACTGATTTGTAATTTGCTGATTTAGTAACCAAAAGACTCAAAAAAGCAAAGTTAAACAAGTAATAAAAGATACTGTTAAGTCTAAGGTTTATCCTCAGACATACAGTCCTTAAATACATAAAGTGTGGTTATCAAGTAAAAAGAGAATAGCAGTATAGAAAGGCTATAGTATACTGTGAATTACTATGAATATATTATAAGTGTATACTCTGGGTTCCAGAAAATAATACAATAAATGGAGCCAGAGAGTAGAACATACTACTAGGTAAAATAACATATGTTGCTCTCCAGTCCCATAGTTTTATAGCTAGTCTGGAGAAAATGCAATGACAATACAAAAGTAAAACAATCTTGGTCTCAGTTCATGTACTATGTCTTGATCTTCTGTCATGTGTGTAGTTATTTATTTCAGAGTAATAGACTATCATCCAAAAGAGAAGTAAATTTAGGAGTAAGGAGTTATATAGCAGAGAACACTACAGGAATATAGGAAAAAATAGTTTAAAACTTTAGAACTTTAATCTACAAACTAGATTGCTACTATATATTTACTCTATATAAATACTATAAGTAGAGTAGGAGAAAGATAGTCTAAATACAATACTTCTAGTCTAAAACGTAATACTCCTATAGAAGATAAATAATAATAAAGAATGTGAATATAAATATTAATTTATACTGAATTTTCCAGTATATGACAGTATCCCCTCCTTAAGGCTAAGCTCTTGAAGCTTTTGATGGATAAACAATATAAATATCACCTGATTCAAGAATAAAAAGAACCTCAGAAAAATTTTTCTCTCTTGATTCCCAACTATTACTATATCTGCCAATTCTGCACAAAATATCTTCAACCTAACTATTTTCTCTGATAAGGAATATGAAAAAACAAAATTAAAACATTGCAAGGAATTAGAGGCTCAGGAACAGAAGGCGACTGTGAAGAGACAAGCAAAAAAAGAAGTACAAGAGATAGAGCAGAGGAAGAAGAAAGAAGGAAGAAGAAGAAAAGAAGAAAAAGAATAAAGAAGAAAAGAAAAGAAAAGGTATGGAGAAAGAAAAAGTGTGGAAAAAACAAAAATAGAAAGATGCCACCCACCTCCAAGAGTCAAATCGACAAGCTGGAGTGGAGAAAACCAGGTATAGTAACTAGTTAAGAAAGTATTCTCCAAAAGCTTTGATTTTATCCTCTAACAAAGATATAAATTTCATTGATCTACTATCTCTGACAAAAAGACAATGTGTCCAACATCTTTCTAGAAAAACATTGGCAGAGCATCAGAAGAGAAAGAAGCAAGCAAGAGTACTGGAGATTCTAGCCATGAATAGTGGCAGTCTATATGAACAATATATGGATTATGGGATCCTGTGTATTCTACAAAATTTACTGTAAGTCCTCCTTCTGGTCCAATGATATTTGCTAAACAATTTTCAGGAATACAAAATTGTGTACTCCTTGTGTAAAGGCTAAGTCTGCCTACAAATCTTTTAATGTGGTATTACACCACCAATGAATTTTCTACAGAAATATAATATAGAATATATTTTATACCTCTGAATTTAGTATCTAAGTTCATTCTAAAAACCTCCTACAAGCCCTTAGATGTATAAAAGACTACCAAAGGTCACTTTTACCAGATGGTCACTAAGCTATCACTTACTTAATAGCATATACCTCAGAAGGCAAGACTAATAAGCTAGCATTAGGTTTTAGAAATAGACTATTAATGTTGATGTTCTAGAACTCAGAAACTCTGAAACACCTTTGGAATACTATAGACTTTCAATCTAGAACAGACTTAGACAAATATGATACCAAAGTGACAAATCAAAAGTCTATCAATGACTTGTAATCTCATTACTGCTGGACTTAACCAAAAAGCAGATATAGTACACAATGATATCGTGAGCTTGTACACTTGCATATGTTAAAGCCAGTTTTTAGACCATACTTGGATAGGAAGTAGCCAGTTGGGATATTAGGAGATGTTGATAGAAAGTGGTAGTACAGAGATAGAGCAGAAGTACATAGTAATAATAGACTAGTATTGTAGGATAAGAGACAATATTGAACATATCTATATAGTGTAGTTGTAAAGAAGTAAAGTGAAGAAGGCTGGAAGAAAAAGTATTTTTCTTTTCTATTTATTTTTTTATTGAATCTTATCAATTTGTAATTTTAATATAACATTTAGGGAGCTGGTAAAAGAGAGTATGCAATCTTGATATCTGATGCTATCTCAAGGGCTCTAGAGTTGTCTTCTAGTACTTGTATAAGTTCTAAGTGAAGTAGTTGGGTGGTTGAGGTGAATCCACTCTATACTCTTACTCTTTCTGGAGACAAGACATAGCAGTTGCTCAGACAACTTTCTTTAAGGTAGCAGGCTTAAAAAGCCTGGCTAGCCATTGACTCAGATTGTATCACACCTGTAAGGTTTGGTGTTGGGAATATAGATAAGGGCTTGGTTAAGTGTGGTAAGATCCAAAAGTAGTTTACTAACTACTTTAATAGTGAGCTTGTTATAGTGCGTAAAGGTTGGTATCTTGAATATACTATGCAAGGTGGATCTAGATTAAGCTAACACTCTTTTTGAACAATTTTACTTTACTTTACTATACTAAGTTTCTATATCATCTTTTTAATACCTTTATTCTTGATTTATTTCCACAAACTCTTTAGTATGTAATTAGGACCTGGTACCATATATTTAGCTTGTGCCAGGCTAATAGTCTCTTTTGCCCCCTTCAATGGTTATGGAGTTGAGTACTCAGTAGTCTTGGACTAAATGGAAGAAGCCATTCTTTTTCTTGATAAAAAACACTAGGGCCACTATAGAGAACTTGAATGGTCTGATATATCTAGTCTACAGGTTCTCTTCTAGGAAGGTATCAAACTTTCTTTGTTCCACTAGGGATAAAGGGTATACCTTAGAAGACTTGGGTTCTGAGCCTAGAAGGAGTTCAATGGTATGGTCCTAATAGCAGTACTCTGGAAGGGTATCAAAGTTTGTCTTAACAAACACTGCTTTAAATCCCTAGGCATAGTTAGGCAGTGGGCTATGAGTGGCCTAGACTTCTGTACTATAACAGGCTTCTTTTACTAGATGCTGAGAGGCAGTGGTGGTGGCTTGGAGCTCCTTGGTAGAGGGGCTTGATAGCAACTGTGTTATAAATAGTCTGTCTCCAAGCTCCTAGTTATATCTATTGATCCTGATTGAAAGTTCTCTATTATTAGTGTCTTCTGCTAGCATGGGCAATTCTCTATTTTGACAGATACTTATAGCTCAGACTTTCTATCTTTTCTGTATAGTGCGTTCCTTCCGTATTATTTAACATCCTTTATACTGGGGTGGATAACAAGTTATCAGTACTTTGCCTTTCTGCTAGTTGACCTTTAGATTGTGATCTTTAAGCCAAGGGTATTCTAATATCAGGTTTTGTTTCCCTAGACTGGAAACCATAAAGAACATCTGCTCCAAGTGAGTATTATACCAAAGAACAACATTTACAACTTTGGAGATTTGTCTGGCTTCATTGGAGATACCATCTATGTTAAATATGGGTATTGGACATGAGATACTCTAGATGTTGATTTCTTTATCACAGACAAAGTCCCTGTTAATGAAACTTCTAGTCATTCTATAGTCTAGAAGTGTCTTAATAGAGTAGACTTTGCTAGTGTCAGTAGTATAGAGTTCCATAGCAAGGATTAGAGAGGTTCTGCATACATCCAATATACTTATAGAAAGTTGCTTTAGGAGTCTTTTCTTCTATTTTGGTCTCCAAATCATAGGTATTATAGCAGGAGAAGAGGGGGATATGATTATAGATTCACATGTACTTGTATTAGATTCTTCTATGTCAAGTACACAGAACCTATTTACTAGGGACAACTGGGACATACTATTTGCCAGCTGTATTATGCAAAATCCTCCTTTACTAAAAGGTTCTCTTCTTTGGAAACTACGTCTTTTAAAGCCAAGAAATCTTCTATTAGTTCCTTCTATTGTTTCACTGTCAACAGCCTTACGTCTATCTAGTAGAGGCAGTCCTTTACCAGATAGTTTGTATCTTTATACTTGTAGTAGCCATCTCCTAATAGAAGAGGTTTTTGGACTATTTTGCTGTACATCTGCTCTTGAAAAATGTCAGGGCCTAAAAGATCTACTTCTGGTCTGAGTCAAACTGTTCCAGAGCCAACTTATCACAAATGACCACTTACTGATTTGTGATTGCTTGATTTGATAATCAAAGTGTTCAAAAAAGCAAAGTTAGACAAACAGCAAAAGATATTGTTAAGTCTAAGGTTTATTCTCAGATATATAGTTCTTAAATACATGATTGTGGTGGTCTATACACCAGAACAGCCTACTACATAATCACTACCTATTGTTCTACATATAGGAGTGCTATTGTTCTTGAAATAGAGATAACCTAACCATCTTAGAGTAGTCCTTTGTTCTATTTAAGGACAGATGATAATCTATGGGTAAAGATTAGTATCATGTACAAACATTGAGGACCTTGTATCTTCATGGGATCTTATTGCCTTGGGATCTATTTATAGCAAAAAGAAGTGCATTGAAGAGAGCTTCACGATGGTCATTGAAGCAAACGATTACATTAAGTGGTTCCTGAGATATCGGCGATTTAGTGTCTGGTGACTTGGTGATCACTGACTGATCTGCTGATAACTCAGTGAATACTGATCACTTTGAGATGTTTTTGGTACCATTTGAAAGGTCTTTTTAAGGGCTTTTGGTGGCCATTTAGATTGTCGAAATTGGTCAAGTATTCCTGGAGTTGTAGTCCGAATGAAGTTTGTAACACAACTGCATATAGAGAGTGCAGGAATTCAAGAATATTCAATTATAATTCTACTCTCTATTAAAGTCTAGTAAAGAGAGAATCTTTGGCTATATCTATGAGTAAGAGGAGGCCAGTACTAGAGAGAGTGAAGATAAAAGCTAAGGTACTAGAGATAGAGGAGCATTTGCAACTGGGGTAAAGGAGAAGTGCAAGACTAGCTAGATAAGCTGCTAAAGCTAAGCTGTCACAGAGGTAAGAGTAGTATTGATATTATTTTTGGAAATGTTCTGTCTTTCAATGAGCTCCTGTAGATGGTATTGGAGGTAGCTCAGAATATCAATCAAGTCCTAAGAGTTCTCCATTGGTGCTAATATACTTGAGGAGTAAAGTTATAAAGAGGGTCGAGATAGGCAAGAGAGAACAGCTAGTAGATAGCTGTCCATTGCATTTGCTTGAGGTTTCATTTGGGAGATCCTACTCTACTGTAAGGGTGACTGGAGCAGAGTGACTCTAGAAGAAACCTCAGTATATAAATAAACTCTAGAATATGTTATAACTCACTTTTAGGAGAAATCTTAGAAAATAGAATAAGGCTTCTAGAGGGTAATTTATACTAAATATACAAGTCCCCTTGACTATAGAACATCTTGGACATCAGGAATAGAAATGCAGGAGTGAGCAACTAATTAAATATGAGGTAATTGGAATTTAATTAGTTGTAGGGTCACTCTGGTATACTACCACTAGTGTGTTAGAAGTGGACTTTGGTGTAGTTCCCTTATACTTTATACCAATAGATTCATAGAGAGAATTCACTCTAGAACCCATTATATATATGTTCTCAGGCAAGAGTAGGGTTGATGACTAGTCTAGAGCAATATTTAAGGTAGACAAAGCTCACTACTAAGACTCAAGAGACAAGAATAGTAAGCTAGTACTAGGCTAAAGAGATATTTCTACTAGAACTATGATCTAAAATCACTTGTAGATAACCATAGTTTGATATAGCAGTAGAGTCTCTAGTTTATATTGGAAGGTTGAAAAGGACAAACTTAGAACCAGAGATAGTGCTTATAAATAAGTATTGATCTCATCAGTACTACTCTATTTTCAGATAGAATATATAGATCGCCACTTGAAAGGGCATAGTATATCAAGTATATATATTAAACATCTAATAGAGTAATAGGTAGCTGACTAAATCTAAAAAGAGACAAAATAGATAAACTAGGAAGAAGAGAGAAGATTCTGAAAAGAAAGTATCTCAAGTATATGTTATCTTTGATGGAAAGGTTCTAGAAAAGGAATATGTTATCTTAGAAATTAGAAGACTTAGTATGAGAGAGAAACTGAGATACTATTAAAAGTAGTAATAATTTCTTTTATTATTCTATTTCATTGAGTCTCTATAATTTGTATCATTTAATATATAGTTTCAGGAGTAAATAGAATAGCAACAGAAACTTATCTTAGCACATGTCTTTATCTCCATTACCTCTGGAATTGTTTAACATAGTATATCTTGAGTGACAACTTTTGGAATCAGTATAGTATTAGGAACAGAATACAGAATATACCAAGACTCAATCTAGAACCAAGTTGTAGACTCAACTCAGATAGGCTTCAGAAAGGACAGTAAGCTGAAAAAGCTCAGCTAAATGCATACTTGGATTGCATCACACCTATAAGGTTCAGTGTTGGAGTTGTAGACAAGAGAATAACTAAGTGTGAAAGGTCTATGAAGATTAACTAACTGTATTTTCCAGAGAAGCTTTTGTCATGGTATGTAAAAGTTGACATCTTAGAAAGGATATATGATATAGATCTAGAATAATTTTATACTTGTTTAACACCAAATAATCATAAAACTTACATAAAGCTGCATATAACTTCTGATACTCTTCTTTAATCCTCCAATTCTGCTTTATCCTCTCAAACCTTTAGTATGCAATTGGGAACTAGTACCATACCTTATTGTCTGTCCTAGTATACAATTCTCTTTTGTGTTCTTTTATCTGGAGTCTACCACAAAGGGAGTTTCAGATTTAAGAGATTTTTTGCTATTTCCACTCTCTTTTACACTTAATCAATTGTACACTTAAACTTTCTTTAATTTTAAAAAATGCCTAATTTTACACTACTTTCTAGAGCAGAAAACCTAGAACTAGGAGTTGCTAAACTTCTACATTGCAGCGAGCTAGACTTGTAGGACCAATAGATAACCTAAAATATGTATTATAGAAGAAAGTGAGATTTGCAGCCAGAAGGAGAGTACAAATGGAATCAATACTAAAGCTATCAAAACTATCAAGCTTACTGATGCTAGTATTAGGATTTCTCTTAGATGTTAAACTGAACCCTTTCCTAAAAACTTTGGCAGAGTGGTCTAGACCTATTTTCCCAGGAAGGTTTAGATTATCAAGTATATATATAATCCCCAAAGAATCACCAAAAGAAGTTACATCAGAGATGATGCAAGCTCTTTCTGATTTTTTCTCTTCATTACCTTCATTTCATTTACCTATCCTAGTCTTTGTAATACCCATTGTTATGAGATAACCAAAGAAGAAAACTATTTCTTGTATGTCCATCAACTTGATGGAAAATATCCAAGAATACAATATGGGAAAGATATAAATAGTATAGAAAGGATTATGTAAGATATAGATAGATAGTTCTTAGTAAGGGTTATGTAATTGCAAGAGATAGGTGCACAGACCACCTAATATTTGTATAAGTACCTAGGAAAATCCAATAAGAAACTCTATTGAGTTCTTCCTGAACAACTACCTTGGTTGAGCTCTAAGTTCTCATAACTTCATGCTAATACCCGTTACCATATCTTATTCTAAGCAAAACATAACTACTAAATTGAATATATCTTTGTCTTTTAGCCTGAGCATATTTAAGTAAGAGATGGACAGTCTAGGATACTCAGAAATTTTATTAGAATAATAGAACAACTGTTCCAAACTGTAGTGATCTTAGATGATCAAAAAAAACTAGATTGGATTACCAGTTATATAGATACTGATATAAATGATCAATAGACTAGCTTTGAAGAATACAAAGCTGGGTCCTAGAGTTGTTTTCTAGAATAACTTAAGACAGAATATCCAGAGTTGATGATAGAAAAACAAGATAGTATAGACCAGTCAAGAAAACTGTACAGGAAATATATAGGGTTGACTCTGCTAGAAGAAAAGCACCTGATGAGCTTTAAGTGCAGGTTTGCTTATATTGCACAGAAGTGTCTTAAGCCTCCAGTGTTAGTGCAGAGTTGTGAAGACTTTAGAGCTCAACCAAGATAGTTGTTTAGGAAGAACTCGATAAAGTTCTTTATTGGATTGCCATCCTACTTATACTACAATTACAGTAGCTGTACTTTACATTCCCATAATCACATATCCTTTCCAGAATATTCTATAATTACCTGACTTGTTATGTGATAGGATTACCTAAGACCTCTGCTATTTATGTCTTAACCCCATTGTACAATTTGAGGTTGTGGATTAAATGTTTGAATATGCAGGAAACTATTTCCTTTTTGGGGCTCTCATAACATCTAGCAGTAATAGAAAATAGAGAACTCATAGAGTTTTTTGTTAAAATATTGGATAACATGTTCTAAAACACATTAAACTCTAGATTAAGTATACAGGAAATGCTAAAAGTAGATGTTTAGAAAAGGAGTTGTATAGAGGATCTGTATGATCTAGAGCATGTAATACAGAAAGCAGTAGACTTCGTAAGTGGTAAGACTATTGCCAAGATATTGAAATATACACTGGTTATATTATCAAGGAGTGGAAAGGTAGATCCTGACTCTAGAGGACCAGTGTACTTTATAAAAGAGGAAGTGGTAAGAAAAGTTGAGGCATATCTAGATGTGGAAGCTTTACAACAAGATATAAATATATTAAAAATACTGTATAAAAAACAAGAAAGGTCATGAAAGTACTATAAAAAAAGCATACAGAGAATATTAGATAGTATTAAAACCCTGATACACTCTCAGGGATAGATACTAGTGGTACAAACAAAAGAGGTAGAAGGATTTCTGGTGAGATATAGACAAGGGCTACCATAGATAAGTCTATCTAGACCATTCCAGAAATACTTCTACTACTTCAAGATAGATCACCTGTTCCTGTTCTATCCTAAAAAGATAAAAGATAAGAAGAAGGATTTGATCTTAGTAGACAAGTTTACAATAAGGTTTGCTAATAGAGAACCAATCTCTATAGAACATAATATGTCGATCAAAGAGTGTGTAAAGAAGTACTTGCTGTCATTGATAGCAGTGATAATGTAGGAGAATCTAGAACTAGAAATATATAGCATATGGGATCAGAAACCAGATATAGGAGGTATTATGGTCTCTAGAAACAATAACAGAAGGGTAGTCAAAAGATACTCTAGAGCAAAAGAACAGATGAGGGAGTTGTTTTAATTGAGAGACAAATCTGGTAACATTAAAGTGCTCTTACAGAGCATAAAAGTGAGCAAAAGAGATGAAAAGGAAGCTAAGGTAGAAGATATAGAGAGGTTTGTAAAACAGATAATAGTGAAGTATATATAGACAAGAAAGGAGCTTCTAAATAAAAAAAGACTAGGCTTTTAGAAGAACTGACGAAGAGATCATCTTTGGAAAAGCAGGTCTAGTTCCAGAGTAAAAAAGTCTCAGAGAACAAGCAAAAAGATATAAATAATAATCAGACAGTAAAGAATAAGAAAGAAGAAAGGGTAGTAGACAAAATGTCCAAAGAAAGATTTAGAAAGCATAAAGGATCTAGAAACAATGGCAAAGAGTCTCAAAACAGATTCCTATACAAACTAGTACCCAGACAGGTACTGTTTGTGGAGGTACTGCCATTGCTAACAAAATATTTTAGACAGTTTCTGAAAAAAGATATGCTAATGTTATATTACCAGTGAAATTTCTGCAGAAGTATAACTTAGAATACACTTTATATCCCTAGATTCACTATCTGAATTCATTCTAGAAACTCTTCTATAAACCCCAGACATAATCCAAGAATGGGTATTTCTACTAAGCAGCTATTAAGCTGTCACATACTAGAATAGCATATATTTTAGAAGACAAAAACAATAAGCTAGCATCTTGTTTTTCAGAGACAGACTATTTCTAATAACACCTTAAAACTCAAATATTCTATCTTATCTTTGGAATGTGGTATAATTTCAATCTAAAGTAGACTTGAACTGATATAATACCAAGGCAACAGATCAAAAGTCTATCAATGACTTGTAATTCCATCACTATTGGACTCAATCAAGAAGTAGATATTATACAAGACAACAATAGCATTGAGAGCCTTTGTATATGATAGAAGTAGTTTCTAGACTACATTTGAGATAAGAAATAGCCAATTAGCCAAGTAGGAAAAGTAAGTGGAAAGAGAAGCATAGGAGTGAAGTAGGATCACATAGTCATGTCTGATGGCTATAGAGAGATGGTATGAAAGCAACTAGAGTAGAGCGGCTTCTAGAAGAATCCTCAGTTCTATAAATATGCTCTAAAGTATGTTACAACTTATCTTTCAGAAGAATTCTCAGAGAATAGAATAAGGCTCCTAGAAGAGTACTTTATACTATATATATAAGTCTTTCTAGTTACAGAATCTAAGGGTCAGGATCAGAAATGTAGAAGTAAACAACTAATTAAATATTATATAAATATTATTTAATTAGTACAAGGTCACTCTAGTGGACTACTACTAGTGCATCAGGAGTAAAACTTAGTGTAGTTCTTTTATAGATGGGAGGCAACATTTGTTATAGCTATATAGTAACATCAGTAAGAGAAAAGCAAGAGAGGCTGAAAGAAGAAGGTATTTTTCTTTTTATTCATTTTCTAATTGAGTCTTGAATATTTGTAACTTTAATATACTTCTTAGAGTAGAAAGTAATAGGCAGTACCTTCTTGGCCCTTGCCTTCATCTCAGAAGCTCTAGAGATTATTGGATGTAATTCTTTTAAGTATATAAGGGGTGATCTTGGTGAGAGATTGAGTTGGTAGTGCTGTTGCTTTGTATATCCTACTTAGTCTGGAGAGTAAGTGGTAGGGGTAACTCAGACAACCTTTGGCAAAGTAGCAGACTAGAAAAGCCTAGATAGCCATCTACTCAGACTGTATCACATCTATAAAGTTTGATATTGGAGATGCAAATAAGGACTTGGTTGAGATTGGTAAAGCTTATGAATAGTATACTAACTACATTTGCTAATGAGCTTGTTATAGTATATAAAGGTTGGTATCTTAGGGGTATCATGCTAGACACAATCTAGATTGATCTCATAATCATTTCAACTATTTTTACATTATAGATAAGTTGTGCTTCTTTATTTTAATTTCTTTTTGGTACCTCTATTATCTATTCATCTCCACAAACTCTTTAGCATACAATTAAGGACTATTACTGCTTTTTTTTCTATTTTGCTTATCACAGTAAAAACCTTTTTTGCCTCTTTCAATGCTTCTAAGCATCTAACTACCACTAATATTTTCTTGTTATGTATCACAAACTTTATTTAGACTATAACTCTAGGAATACTCAACTAATTTTGATGATCTAAATGACTACCAAAAGCCCTTAAGAAGACCTTTCAAACAGTACCAAAAATGTCTCAAGGCAATTAGTATTTACTAAGTTATTAGCAGATCAGTTAGTAATCACCAAGTTACCAGATACTAAATCACTGATATCTTAGGAACCACTTAATATAATTGTTTACTTCAATGACCATCATGTAGCTCTTATTAATGTGCTTCTTTCAGCTATAAATAGACTCTGAGACAATAAGATCCCATAGAGATACAAGATCCTCAATATTTGTACAGTCTATTATAACAAATTTGTTAGATGATAAAGAAACATGTGATTGATGGGAAGAAGACTTACCTCTGGATGATCATTATGAGGTTGATTATCTCAGAGATAAGAGGACAAGTATCACTTAACTCTAAAAGAAAATGAACTTAGAAAGAAACTATTAAAAAGGACATTATTATGAGATAACTCCCAAGAAAAAAACTATTTCTTGTACATTCATCAACTTAATAGGAAACATCCAAGAATACAATGTGGGAAAGATATAAATAGCATGGGAAGGATTATGTAAGATATAGATGGTTCTTAGTAAGGATCATGTAATTGCAGGAGATAGGTATATAGACCATCTAATATTTGTATAAGTATTTAGTGAAATCCAACAAGAAACTCTATTGAGTTCTTTCTGAACAGCCACTTTAGTTAAGCTTCAAGTTTTCATAACTCTATGCTAACAGATATTCAAATAGACTTTAGACAATTTATCTCTAAACAAACATTAGTAGTAACTAGATTTCTAACAGTCACATAGTTACTACCTATTACCTAAGTAGGATAGATAGTAATGGTGTTCATAAATATACTTGGAAAAGAGTAAAGAACTTTGAGTTCTTCCTTTCTTTCTTTCTCTTTTTAATCTTTGGTTTAGAAGGACACTTCAAGAAAGTATTGTCATAATTGACAATTATTTCTGGAGTGAACATTAACTAGAAAGACAACTGGATATACTCTTGTTGAAATACCCTAACAGAATATCACTTGGGAAGTGATAGTACAAGAACTATTAGTTATTCTTAGGCAACAAACACATTTGGAGTCTAAGTCATAACATATAACACTAATCTTTACCCATAGATTATCATTTGTTCTTGAATAGAATAGGTAGTAATCATATAGTAGGCTGTTCTAGTATACAGACTACCACAATTATGTATTTAAGAACTGTATATCTGAGAATAAATCTTAGACTTAACAATATCTTTTACTACTGTCTAAACTTTACTTTTTTGAGCCTTCTGATTATTAAATCATCAACTTATAAATTAGTAAGTGATTATTTATAATATTATATATCTCATAGTTTCTTTTTATATCACTTAGGGATTTTGAAATAAAGGCAACTGGTCTTTACATTCCATCAAAGTACTTGACTAATAACACTTTTCCAGTAGCATAATTTAAAACATCTGTTTCTACTCTGAACTTCTTGTCTAAGTCTAGAACTACTAGTACTGGTCTGATCATAAAGATTTTTTCAAGTTCATCAAATACCTGCTATTATTTTCTTTCCCATTGCCACTTCATATCTTTTCTAGTCAGTATATTTATTGACCTTGCTATCCAGGCAAAATCTTTGATAAACCTCCTATAGTAGTTTGTAAGGTCTAAAAATTTTCTAATATCTTTTATGTTCTTTGGCTCTGGCCAACTTAGTACTCTATCTACCTTTTCCTTTTCTATTTCTATTCTATTGGATCCTATAACAACCTCTAGGAATCTGATCTTTCTTACTTTCCATATACACTTCTCTGGTTTGACATATAAGTTATTCTCTTCTAGCCTTTTCAATACCTCTTCTATTATTTCATTGTGTTCTTTCTCTATCTTTGTCCCTACCAATATATCATCTACAAAGACTGTCATTTTCTCTTTATTAATTATATTTCTCAGGATTTCATTTATTATTGTCTAGAATGTAGCTGGTAAATTTGTTATCCCAAAGAATATAACCATTGGTTCAAAGGACTTCATATGTATTGTGAATGCTTTTTTTCACTCATCTCTTTCTTTTATCCTCACATTGTTGACCTCCACCACAAGTCTATTTTAGTGAATACTTTTTTACTTCCTATATTATCTATTAAATCTATAATCAATAGTAGTAGATAGTTGTTCTTTACTGTTTGATTATTTAGACTACAGTAGTCCATTACTATCTTTTTACCTCTATCCTTCTTATCTACAAAGAATACTGGTAATATCTGAGGGAATTTTGAAAGTCTAATATATTCCTTTCTTAGTCAATTATTCACAAAGTTCTGAACTTCTTTTCTTTTATCTTTGAATAAAGGATAGATTTTTCTCTTTTGTAGTTTAAATGTCTCCTTGAGATCTATAGCATAATCCCAAATTTTCCTTGTTGGTATTCTTTCTGATTCTATCTTTCCAAACACTTTTCTCCACTTTAGGAATTTTCTTAGAACTATCTCTTCAATCTTTCTATAGTCTGCTTCAACTTTCTTCTTTCTTTTCCAATTTTCCTTATTATCTATTGTTTATTTTACTATCTTCTCCTCTTTTAGTATTACTACTCTTTTTCCTTTTTTCACTTTTTGTTCTTTTTTCAATTTTGTATTTCTTCTATATAATGGTGAGCATCTGATTATCTTAACTTCTTCTGTTTCCTAATTAATTTCTAGATTGTGTACTTGCAACCACAATATCTCTAATATAATGTCTGTTCTTCCCAAATCCTATACATTTATTCTCATCCTTTTTATATAGCTCTTGTAATACATGTTTACTTCCACTTGGTGTGTAATAGCTCCTCTATATTTCTAACTATTACTAGTTTTTCTAGCTTTTATAGCCTAAATCTATGTTTTGCTACCATCTTCCTGTTTATGAACATTCCTGTTACACTATTATCCAAGAGTGCTTTTACTGTTATGCCTTTATGTATATCTACCTTTTTTACTTCTATATTTAACTATACTTCTCTTAGCATTTTGAACATTCTCCTAATGTTTCTTTGCTTGTTCTTCCCTTTTACTGTACTTTTTGGAACTCCTGTCTATATACTGCTCTACTGTACTTCTTCTTGTTTAGGGCATATTACTATTCTCTAATCCTACTATGGCTATTTCTTTCCTGTTCCATATTCTGAACATAGAATTCTCTTTCCATTCTCTTTTAATACCCTTACTACTATATCTTTTTGTCTATATTGAGTACATTTTACTCTAACTGCTCCTCTTTTTTTGCTGAATTTTTTCTCCACCTCTATACTTCAAGATATTGGCTACACCAAATATTCTTTAGCTGTTCTTTAGAGACAAAACCCTGTCCCTGGTTCTCTTGTGTTTTGGTGCTTTTATACTTGCATCCTCTATACTCTACAAATGTTATTACCTTCCACCTTGTCTTTTATCCTTGCTTTTCTAGAGCTGCATCCCTTGGAGGCATATCCCTCTCACCATAATACTTCCATGCCTTTCTTTATAAGAAATATGCTAGCCTTTTCTCTTGTTGTACCTTTTGTGGACTAACTGCATATACCACTTCCTCACTTCTTCTCTTTTCCTTCTCAATTTTAATATTTGGACACTCCTACTTGTAGTGTCCCACTCCCCAACATCTAAAACATTGTATTCTTTCCTCTACTGTTTTTTGTTTTCTCACTTTCATTTCTTTTTTTACTTTATACTACATTACCCTACTTGTTATTATCTCAAATTTATTCTGGGGAATTGGTTTCCCTTTTGCCTTCTCCTTCTTATTTCTGTAGTTACAGGCTAGGTACTCAAACTTTCTACACTTCCAATACATTCTTCCTTTTTTTTTCTATCTCTGCTCTTAGTTTAGTGAAGGTGTGCTGTTAATTGAGCATGCTGCTCATAAGAGAGTTGTATTGTTCTAGAGACATTATGATGTATCTCTAGAAAAGTTAAATAAAAGTCTAATCTTACTAATTACACTATATCTGCTGGAGTACAAGATCTTTACCCAACTAGAGTTCTACTGCCCTACTTGCTACTATTCTAATCATATGATTATACTATCATTCCAAGAAGAGGATCTCTAACCTAAATACCTTTCTAAGGATATAGCATTACTCCTCTATATGTACAGCCTACAATGGAACTTTAGTACAAGGTTTATAAAGTAAAAAGAGTACAAGTAAACTACTGAATACCATTCAATTGTAAGATCAGGTCTTAGATACAATATCTGAGCTTAGTACTATGCTTTTACCAATAGTCCCTAACTAACTATCAAGTCCCCTTAAGCCAAGAGCCTAGTTATATATAAAAGTGACTAGTGATCATGATAACCACTAGTCAAAGATCAAAAAGATTATAAGAGTTAAGATAAACAAGGTCCAAGGTAGATAATGCTCTAGATGTAAAATCAAGTTCTAGTATAGCAACTTAGCCTAAGATAACTTAATCATACTCCAAGTCTGAGTTAACAAGGAGAACTCAATGGAGTTTTTATTAGATTTTATACACTACTTATACAACTACTATATAGTCTATATACTACTTTTCTATACTTATCATGTAACTCTATTTCATGTGATGTAACACTGTGACATCCTGATATATGACTGTAATGAGTGACATCTGTCATGTGACACTTTCCCATACTTCTTTCTTGTATAGTAAGTCCAAATAAGAAAAGAAAAGAAAAAAAATCATAAATAATGACTTAGCCATTTTGCCAAGTTATAACATTTGGTAAAGTAAAAGATCTTAGATTTATTATTGTCACAAACTTTATTTAGACCATAACTCTGGGAATACTTGACTAATTTTGACAATTTAAATGGCTACCAAAAGCCCTTAAGAAGACCTTTCAAATGGTATCAAAAATGTCTCAAAGCAATCAGTATTCACCAAGTTATCAGCAGATCAGTCAGTGATCACCAAGTTACTAGACACTAAATTACCAATATCTTGGGAACTGCTTAATGTAATTATTTGCTTCAATGACCATCATAAAGCTCTCTTTAATATACTTCTTTCAGCTATAAATAGATCTCAAGATGATAAGATCCCATAGAGATACAAGGTTCTCAATATTTGTACATAATACTAATCTTAATCTTCAAAGATCTGAATTAGTGATTACTACTGATGTTAACTAATTAGAATTGTTGAGAGCAATAGTCTAGTTTTTCTATCTATTTTCTTGAGCTCTCTCCTATTTACCTAAGGAATTATACACCCAATTATATCTCTTATCTCTGAGATAATCAACTTCATAATGATCATCCAGAGACAAGTCTTTTTCCTATTAATCACATGTTTCTTTATCATCTAATAGATTTGTCATAACAGATTATGAAAAAGAAAAAACTATACAACATTAAATGCAATGACACTAGTATGATATTGTTTGGCCCAATCTGTACAAATAACATGGGTGAGGTGGATGTCTGTGTTAATAGTAGAGTGTTGTCTAATACCACCAAGTTGATTAAGGTCCAAAAAACTATTTGTCGACATATGAAATTGAAGGCAATTACTGATGATTTTTTTAATAAGTTTGCCCATCATATTGAGGAGTACTATAGGATAGAACAATTTGGGGATATTATACAAGTTTTTATTGGACTTGGGTATAACAACTGAAGTAGCCTCTTTGAAGTGCTTAGACCAGACTTCTAGAAGTATGCAAGTATTAGCTATATCAACAATTTTTTTGAGGTACATATCATCAGCAATGATGGTTCTAAGGTATCTCCAGGAAACATGATCAGGGCCTGGGATAAAGGAAGATAAACACTATCACAAACTTTATTTGGACTATAACTCTAGAAATACTTGACTGATTTCAATGATCTAAATAGCTACCAAAAGCCCCTAAGAAAACCTTTTAAATGGTACCAAAAATATCTCAAAGCAATCAGTTTTCACTGAGTTATCAGTAGATCAGTTGGTGATTACCAAGTTACCAAATACTAAATTACTAATATCTTGGAAACCACTTAACATAATCATTTGCTTCAATAACCATTGTGAAGCTCTCTTCAATGCACTTCTTTTGGCTATAAATAGACCCTGGAGCAATAAGATCCTATAGAGTTTGTATATAATACTGATCTTTACCCATAGATTATCATCTGTCCTTGAATAGAACAAAGGACTATTCTAAGATGGTTAGATTATCACTATTTCAAGAACAATAGTACCCCTATATGTAGAACAATAGGTAGTGATCATGTGGTAGGCTATTCTGGTATACAGACTACCACAATCATATATTTAGGGACTATATATCTAAGAATAAATCTCAGACTTAACAATATCTTTTGCTACTATCTAAACTTTACTTTTTGGAGCCTTTTGATTATTAAATCATCAACTCACAAATGAATAAGTGGCTATTTATAATAAGTACTTAGCTATCATATCTTTAACTTCTTGATAAGAAAATAAAGATTATTCTATGAGATCACATCATGTTATATTATTTAGAAATCTTTCATCAGTTTGGCAGTTTTTAGCAGAGTTATATGATCTGTATAGAGTATTCTATAGTGATTTAAGGGTATTGCAGGGTTGCCCTTCATATATAATCTCAATGGCAGATCTTTTTAACCCAGTTTATGAGATTCTATAGTTGTTTATTTAAGGTTGTGATTTCTTGTATTTTGTTATTAAAAAACTTTCTCTTGGTTAACCAAACTAATGTTTTGAAGGTTTTCCAATTGACAAGATCACTATAAGTATGATAGTTATCAAAACTATTAGTACATTCTTAGTTCTACCATTCTTTAGAATATTTTGTAATTTGGCTGGTTTTGGCATATTTGGACTATACATTCCTGAATATTAGTGCTAGATTATCAACCATGGTTTTGAGTCTGTTGTTGTTGCTAATAGTCACTATGTTCAAAAGTTTAATATTCTCTTTGATTTCTATAACAAACTTTTTCTTTGCTTTGCTATTCTTTTTGATAGATTGGATAGTAATATTGATATCTTTTTTCTTTATGCTGACTTCAATGACCATAGGGACATGATTAGATAGCTTTCTTTTGTCTAGGAATAGGAGATGTTTGGCAAAACCATAGTTGTCAGAAGAGAGAAAAACAAGATCTAAAACCAAGTTAGCATCTCTAGAATTATTAGTATATCTTGTGGGGTCTGGGTTATATAGAGGGGATAGCTCAAGATCTAGGCTATTAGCAATAAGGGTGAGATCCTCAGTATGGATTGAATGATGGGAGAAAGAAAAGTTCTAGTTATAGTCTTTGATGTTAAAATTGTTCATCATTACAATAGTATTTTCTATGTTTCTGACATTATCTTGTAATACTTAGAGGGCTGCTTGATTGCTGTCCAAATAAACATTTATAATATAATTGATGTTTTGATCATTATGGAACAATACAATATTGATATCTTAATAGTCAATAATGTTCAACCTAAGCAAGAATCTGAGTTTTGAAATCTATTTGTTAATATAAGTGGTGATATAGGGGATATCATTGATTGAGCTACCATTTTGAATAAGAAATAACCATTCAGGATAATTAGAGATACTGTATAATAGATCTTCTTTAAGATTAGTATTACTAAAAAGATTGTATATGAGATAACAAGGAAGCTCTTGGATAAATATGATATCTGACATATTTTTTTGTTCCTGTCATAATCCTGTGATACCATAACTGTTACTTCAATCCTTGATACCATCAAGAATAACTGTATAGTCAGTCATCAGTCTAGGTCATCTTATTAGTAGTCTAGTTTCTAGTTTTGTTGTCTTTAAGCATTCCAGAATATTCTTCTAGACCCTCTGCTCTTGTCTCTTAAATTGGAGTTGTACAGGAAAGGGCACAATTAAATTGAAGCCAACCTCTTTGTCCAGGTTATAGGCTTGACAGTTCCTCTAGAATGATATTAATAAGAATTTTGTTCTTTCTGACATTTTAAGAAAATATTCATAGATTGTAAATATTCATAGTTTGTTGCTGCTCATAGCTAAGCAGATCAAATTAGCTCTGATTTCCTAGAGCTCTTGTGACTTCTTGCTGTGCTATTTGCAATTAAATTGGTTCTTCCAAAATTGGTATTTATTGTCATTGGCAGTATAATCTCCCTTGCAGTTGATGTATTTGAATGAGTGAGAACAAGGTTTGTCTACTTTCATTTCTAATCTAGGAGGGTTAGTTTTGAAGTTAGCTTTACAGTACCAAGCCATATCCCTATGATGTTCAATTTTGTGAGATCCACTACATTTCTAATATTTAGAGCCATAAGCTCTGTAAGTAAATGTAGAGTATCCCTATTTCCAACAGTTGCAATACTAAGATATTCCAGGGTTCATATTGGTACCTCTAATGGTGGCAATATAACAACTGAAATTAAAGAAGTAATTAATAAGAAGCTTAGCCTTGGAACCATTCTGTGAATCCCAAATGTTTAGCTAAACAATAGCTATGTCTAACTTGGATGACACTTTGATAACTCCAGGTTTTGAAGCAAGTGAGATATTCTTAAACAAGCTGGTATGTTTGATTAAGTTGACAATGTCCTTGTGAGTAAGCTTATTGCTATTGGGTTGGATATATAGAATGTTCATAATCTTAAGATAAGATTTGGATTGTGGTAGACAGAGGGAGAGTACTTTGTCATTGTTGATACCATTGATTGACTTGATGTATTTTTCAATAATACTGAGATCATTAGATACAGGAATGCCATTAGTAGTGATGAAAATACCACCCAAACATAAATAGATGAACTCTAACTGAATAGTAGATTTGGTATTTTTCAGGAGGCTATTGATGAGACTAACATGAATACTGGCTTCCTTTATAATTAAATTAACATGTTTCTCTAAGATAAATACTATGGCCTATTTCCTTGAGGGTCCTTTGGTAGTGATTTGGATCTTTTTCTTCCTCTGAATAGTTGGAAAAGCCAAGTTATATATGTCTAGGATTTTACTATTGGGCAGTACTAGAAAAACTTCTTTGATATACAGGATTTTTTCAGCAGACATGGCAGCTTGTACAAAACTGCATGGTACTATAGCTTTATCATGCTTGGTGAGTGCCTTTTTTGATTTCTCCCTTGTTTCCCTGCTAGAGCAAGAAAGTAGAGATAGTGGGACATAATTAATTCTTGTTGCTCTATTGGCATTGACCAGTGGAGATTGCAGAGAAGGTTGGTTCCTACCAAATTGAGACTTGACCTTGGACCAAAAAGTTATATTGTCTGCAGTATTAATTTGATCCCATCCAGCTTTATATATAGCTAATACAAATATCCAAGTAGCTTCACTAAACAGCTCCAGTTGAGGAATGTCCTTGTTATTATGACCCTCAAGCTTTCTTTGTTTGAGGAATATTGCTATACATCAGAGGGAATATGTTATATTAAGAACATTGCCTTGGAGGAATTTATTGGTGCCAAATAGTAAAGTGGTCCCAAATCTACCATCCCATAAACTAGAATTAGCTAGGATGTTAATGCTATATGGAATAACTTCTAGGGGGAAAAGCTAAGACAAGGAGGTCTGAGAGGGTGTGTTGATAGATACTACCTTGTTGACTTCTTGAGGTTGAGCAACTGTATTTGGCAGCTTGTTTGAGACCTGATATTCTTGTTTATTTTCTTGGCCTTACATTTGTTTACTGTCCTGACTATTGTCTTTGAGCTCTTCAACCTCTATGTTGTTCTAGGGGTTTATTCTTTCTATGTAATCCATTTCTGACAATGTGCCCAAGTTTATAGATACCTTGGATGGGCTTCTGGGCTAGTCTACTAATGCCCTTGAGGTAGGATGGCCTCTTTGTATGTTAACAGCTGTGTCTTCAGGCCTCTCAACATGATATATGGGGGATTGGGACTCATGGTCACTATTTGCAGTCAATGTAAAGTGTTTATTTGCTGTTTTTTTCTCAGGCACTACCATGATAATGGTGGTAATGGGACAAGAAGCAATGAGATGTTGTTAAGTCTATTATAGCTGGTATTTCATTGGTGAATTAAACTGGAATTTTGTGTTGAAATTGTACTAATCCC
>Ga0153919_100051_pt1 | contig 22145 bp, 20 predicted proteins | sample TSGA003MetaG_FD_104712 | JGI IMG/M metagenome (GOLD analysis project Ga0153919, IMG submission 104712) | Attine ant fungus gardens microbial communities from Georgia, USA - TSGA003 MetaG | ecosystem: Host-associated > Fungi > Mycelium > Unclassified | place: USA: Connecticut, Klassen Lab...
AAAGGTCAAAGAATGAGACGCGATGATCGATGTTAACATTAAAGGAACTTTATACGGAATTGGCGCTGCTCTTCCTACGATGCGCGAAAAGAAAAGCGGTCAAATTATTAATGTTTCTTCAGTAGTTGGTTTCAAGGTTGCACCTGGAGCAACAGTTTATAGTGCCACTAAATTTGCAGTTCGCGCCATTACTGAAGGATTACGTCAAGAAGTCGCTGCTGATAGGGATAATATTCGCGTAACTGGGATTTATCCAGGGTATGTTGATACTGAATTACCTAATTCAATTACAGATGAAAAAATGAAAAAACAGGTGGAAGATGGTGCAAAGGCAGCTCAAGCAATTGCTCCAGAACGAGTGGCATTAGCAATTAAGAATGCAATCGAGATGCCTGAAGACACAGGTTTAAACGACATTGTCATTCGTTCTGTTTATCAAGCATTTTAATGAAAAAAAGACCTTATTCTTACAAGGTCTTTTTTATTTGTATTTTTGTCAATCAAGGTTATAAACAAGTTTTGCACTGCTGTCATCATTGCTATTGTTTAAATTTGTTAAAGCACTTGAATCAGGAATGTTGTTTGTTCCTACAAAAGTTCGGTTAGTTCAAGTATCGACGAGATCTTTGTTGCTAGCCCAGATAGATTTGTTAGTTTGAGCATTAAATTGTGCATAAGTTTGGTTAACTCAAGAACCATAGCCTCTGGTAGCTGAACCTACTAAATAACTAAATAGGTTAGATAAATCATTAGCTGCTTGAATATAAACATCAATAGCCCCAGTACCATCATTTTTTAAATCAGGATTATATTCAAAGTAGTTGGCATAACCTGAAGTCATATTAATCAACTTACCGTTTCTAAACACCAAAAAGTAAGGACCACTACCATCTTTAATCATCGTATTAAAGTCGGTTAACCGTTTAGTTTTGGCCAGCGACTTGACTGTATCACTACTTTGGTCGGCATCATCATTTGGTGTGGTACTCTTTGCTTGCATAAACTCTCAATAAGCTTCAAATTGATTATCAAACAAATCAGTAATAATATTTTTTCCTAAATTAGAAGACTTCCAAAAGGTCGTAATATCGTTAACTAAAATTGTATTCAAAGCAATACTAGTTGCTTGTTGAGCACTTTCAACCCCATACCATTCGTTATTATCTTCGTTATCTAAACTTGCTGCATCAATTGGAGGAGTAATTGTCGAACTTAAGATCGCATCACGAATTTTTCTTTGATAACTTGTTGCTCCTAACTGAGTTAGGTCGATATTTTTACGCACAGCGCTAATTGCTTTGGTAGGATTATTGACATTATCACTATCAAAAGTTTTATCCACTACAGGGACAGTACCATAGACCCATTGGTTCAAAGCAGACAAGTAACTGTAGGTATCTGAGTTTTCTCTTCCACCGATAAAAACAATCGAAACATTGCTATTTTCTTTAGAAGCACTAACTCAACTTTGGTAGGTACTAAACTTGATGTTTGTATTCTGGTGGTCATTACTACTTCCACAAGCAACTACACTAGTTGTTGCTGTTGAAAACAATGTAATCGTACTTAAAATAGTTAACAATTTTCTCATTTGCCGCTCCTATTTACTGGGTTTTAGTTAAAAACGAAAAACCACTCTTATTATAACTTATCAGTTTTCAGATACATAGTTTATCTTGCAAGTTATTAAAAAAATTGCTATGATAAATTGGCATGTTAGAGCATGTAACTTTAGCTAAATTTATATGATTATTAATTAACAAGGAGAAAAAAGATGCGTGAAAAAATTATTTTACGTTGCAGCGTTTGCAAAAACGAAAATTACATCGGAAAAAATGATAAGAAAAAACCAAAAATTGAAGTAAAAAAATATTGTTCAAATTGTAACGAGCATCAATTACATAAACAAAAGAAATAAATTCGACCCCGACCTTTGTAAAAATTACTAAAGGTCTTTTTTATGCAGATAATTTCTTATATTATTAAAAGCAAAAGGAGCATTTTATGAGTAAACAAGCAATAATTCAGGATCTTTTAACCACCAATGGGGTGGAAGCAATTTTAATTACTTCTGAACAAAATCGGTTTTGATACACTGCCTTTCCTTCTTCACTTGGATACTTGTTAATTACTAAAAAAGGGAGTTATTTATTCTTGGATGGTCGTTATATCACTGCTGCTAGAGAAAGTAAAACTTTACAAAATGTTAATGAACTTTTCTTGTTTAAAGGTGATTTATTTGCCCAAATTAAACAAATTTTAGTTGATCAGAAGGTTAAAAGTTTAGGGTTTGAAAGTGATTGAACAATTTATCAAGATTACCTAACTTGGACTACAAAGTTTAATCAAATTGAATTAATACCAGTTAATACTAATCGGATTAGAATGATTAAAGATGAAAAAGAGATCCAGGCTTTAAAAAAAGCAGCAGAAATTACTCATAAAGTTTTTTTAGAAGTACTTGGTTATGTTCGCCCGGGAATAACTGAACGAATGGTGGCCACCTTTGTCAGTGATGCTTTTTTGCGTAATGGAGCGGATAAGTTAAGTTTTGATACAATTGTTGCTAGTGGAGTTAATGGGAGCAAACCTCATGCTGTTCCTAGTGATAAGGTGATTGAAGCAGGCGAATTTGTCACTTTAGATATGGGATGTTATTTTCAGGGTTATGCCTCTGATCAAACCAGAACCTTTTTAGTAGGTGAACATCCAAGCAACCCTGAATTATTAAAGGTTTATGATGTTGTTTATCAGGCACAAAGTTTAGGGATTAGTCTGTTAAAACCAGGAGTGTTATGTGGCGATATTCACCAAGAAGTTGATAAGTTTATTGCATCGCAAGGTTATCAAGGATACTTCACTCACGGTCTTGGTCATGGGTTAGGAATTGAAATTCACGAAGAACCTTATGAAAATCCGGTTGGTGATGTTGTTTTAGCTCCGGGAATGACTTTAACTGTTGAACCTGGAATTTATCTTCCTGGAGTTGGAGGTGTGCGAATTGAAGATGACTTTGTGATTACTGCTCAAGGAGCAGAAGCACTAACCACTCCTTTGCGTGAACTTCAAAAAATTAAATAGCTTAATCTTCTGGTTTCTTTTAATGCTGAACCTGGTTTTTTCTACCATTTGAGGTTAATAATGTTATGATTAGGTTATTAATTAACTGGTTGGGAAGGGGTAATTGTTGATGAAAAGAACCACCAAATCACGAGAATCAAAAAAACCTTCTTTTATGCAACGTTATGAGTCTAGTGACTTTGTTAAACGTTTGGTTTCTTCGGTTTTTTTATTAGTTTTTTTGATTGTTTATGTTGGTTTATCTGCGCTCTATACTGAAGGTTTACGTCATAATCGACTTGAACACATTCAAGCTGCTAGTTATCTTAATTGGGCTTTAACCATCATTTTGGTTGCGGGATGTACCTATGAATTAATTAAAGCGTTGGGAATCAAAAAAACTGATTGACCACTTTATTTAGCAGGAATTATTAGTGGGGTAATTTTGTTTGCTTTTCCTTTTGAAGACCACGAAAACTGAGCCTTTACTAAAGATATTAACTTGCACGATTGGTATCATTGGTATATTGTCTTTTTAGTAATTTTATTAGGTGTGGTGGTTTTTGCTGCAATTCCTTATTTTGCTAAGGGTAATTTCACTGATAGTTGAAAGCAATCAATAATGTTAGTTTTGTATGCATTGGTAGTTGTGTTTGGATTTAAAGGATTTAATCAAATTGCTTTGTCAATGGAGTTTGGCAAGAATCCTTTTCCTCTTTTTACTTTCAATACAATCATCTGAGCTTGGGGAACAATTATTTTTACTGACAGTTTTGCTTATCTTGGGGGCCGAAAGTTTGGTAAAACACCTTTGGCACCAAAAATCAGTCCTAAAAAAACTTGGGAGGGAAGCGGAATTGGTAGTGCTATCGCAATTGTTAGTGGTAGTGTCTATGCGTTGTTGTTCTTTTATCTACTCCCAGATTATGCTCCTTTTGCTTACATCATGGAAGTAAAAGTCAACGATAAAGGTCATGCAATTCCTGGAGTTGTCCTTTTCTTGTTGACGATTTTAATTTCTTTTGCTGGACAAGTCGGCGATCTCTTTTTCTCTTGATATAAACGAGTTTTTGGCATTAAAGATTTTTCAAACTTGATTCCTGGTCATGGGGGATTATTAGACCGTTTGGATTCCTTCTTATTTGTTTTCTTTATTTTGTACTTTATTAGTTTAGCGACTTTTTAAGTACATGAGAAAGCTATGAACGCTTGCGCTTGGTTTAATTTAATTGACTAAGCGTTTTTTATAAGAATCTTGGTGATTCTGGTTTTGTTGATTTTTCATACAACTGGTCTTTAGTAATAGTAAGGATTAAAGACTTAGTGGTAGGATAAAATGTGATGGGGTGTAATAAAAAATGATTAAAAATGACAAAATTAATAAAATGTTTGCAGGAATTGGTTTATCTTTAACTGCTGAAGAAGAATTGATAATTGATCAATGTACCCAAGAAAGAGTTGAAATTGACCGACGAAAGAATAAAGCTCGAGTTTATTTTCAAGCGCCAAAATTATTACCAGTTAGTCTTGTTAAAAAGGTTGAAACTGCCTTTAAAAATAATTCTGTTATGAAAATGAAGTTAATTATCAGTGTTGATCACCTCGTGCTTGATGAGATGATTTTTGCTGAGTATTTTGATTTTATTAAAACTAGTAAAGCGCAGTTAGTTGAGGGTGGAGTAAAGATGGTTTTGACTAGTAACTGCCATTTTGATGCCTTTATGAACGAATTTCAAATTAAGTGCGCTAGTAAAATGGAGTTTGAAGAAGTAGCAAAAGATGCAACTTACTATGAAGCTAAGTTTCACCAGTACGGATTAAAAGATATGAAAGTTAAAGTTAGTTTAGATGAAACTCTAGACCCGCACCAAATTCTAGAAAAACATAATTCTCAATATTCTAAACTAGTTGAAATGGAAAAAAGTCGTCAAAACGAATTTGTTCGTCAAACCGGAAGCAAACCAAAAGTGATGGTTGGTGGTTATAAGGGAGGAAAGAATAATGCCTCTTTAGAAATACCAACATATGAAAAACTTCTTGATGTTGATGATAATGCTCAAAATATTGTGATTCATGCCTATTTATTAGACAAGGAGATTCGAACCTCCAAGTCAGGACGTAAGATTTATTCTTTAAAAGTTAGTGATGGGACTGATTCGATTAAAGTAACCTACTTTGCAAAGGGTGAGACCACCACTATCTTTGATGACTTAACTGATGATGAATTAAAAGATCGTGATCTAGCAAGTTTAGAACAAGTTAAAGCCAAACCAGGTGATTGAATTGCGTTTAAAGGACGAACTAACTATTCTGAATTTGACCGAGAACAAATCTTTGTCGCTGATAGTTTTAAAAAGATTGATCGAGCAATTCACCAACGACTTGATGATGCACCAAATAAACGGGTAGAATTGCATGCACACACCAAGATGTCGGTTATGGATGGTATTTCCACAGGAAGTGATTATTTAAACCAGGCGGTTAACTGGGATTGAAAAGCAATTGCAATCACTGATCATTTAAATGTCCAAGCCTTTCCTGATGCTTATGCTACTTTAAGAAAAATTAATAAAGGACGGAATGCTCAAGATCAATTTAAGTTAATTTATGGTTCAGAGTTAAACTTGGTTAATGAAAATATTTGGTACGTATTTAATCCAAAGGGTGTTGATTTAAATAAAGCAAAATGGGTAGTTTTTGACTTAGAAACTACAGGATTGAGTCCAGAGTTTGATGAAATTATTGAGTTTGGTGCGGTAAGTTATGACTATGTTTCTGGGCGCCGAGAAAAGATTGATCTCTTAATTAAACCAACTCACCCTCTAAAGCAATTTACCAAAGATTTAACGCACATCACAGATGAAATGCTTGCTGATAAACCAGGGATTGAAACTGCTTTTAAAACCATTTATGAAACGATTAATGGGGCAATTTTAGTAGCTCACAATGCGAACTTTGACTTTGACTTTTTACAAAGTTATGCAAAAAAACTTGGTTACCCACCTCTGGAAAATACTGTAATCGATACTTTAACAATTGCCAGAGCTTATTGACCAAACCTTAAAAATCACCGGTTAGGAACTGTTGCTAAAAAAACTGGGATTTTGTATGATGACAAAATAGCTCACCGGGGAGATTATGATGCTGATGTTTTAACTGATGTTTTCGAGCGCATGTGAGCCGAAATTAAAAAACAATACCCAATTGTCAAAGATGAGGATTGAAATTTAATTCGTCCTGTTGATCATCACAATGATGCGAACTTTACTCGTGCTCGGGGAGTTCATGTCAATGTTTTAGCTAAAAATCAGGAAGGGTTGAAAGAACTTTATAAATTAATTTCTTTATCTCACACTCAAGAATACTTCACTTCACCCAAGGTTTTAAAGTCCACTTTAGACAAATTTCACGCTCAGAATAACCTTTTATTTGGTTCTGGATGTGTTAATGGAGCGGTTTTTGAAAGTGCTCGTACTGATACTGAAGCAAAACTTCGTGAACAAATTAATTATTATGACTATATTGAAATTCAACCATTAAGTGTTTATAAACATCTAATTCAAAATGGGGCGTTAGATGAAGCGGAATTAAAAGCAGTAATTAAGTTGATTATTCAAACTGCTAAAGAAGAAAATAAACCAGTTGTTGCTACTAGTGATTGTCATTATGTTGATCCTGAATTGAAGGTTATTCGTGATATTTATATCAACACCAAAGGTTTGGGTGGGCAATCTCACCCCTTATATGATTATCGGGGAAAAGTTAAGGATTATCCTGACCAATACCTTCGCACAACTGCAGAAATGCTTGAAGAGTTTGCGTGATTAGATGACAAAAGTTTGATTGAAGAGATTGTAATTACCAATTCGCAAAAAATTAGTGCCATGATTGATGTAGGAATCCAACCAGTCAAAGACGGAAGTTTTGCGCCAAACATTGAAAACGCTGACCAGTTATTACACGATAAGTGTTATCAAACTGCTCATGAAATGTATGGAGAGAATTTGCCTACAATTGTTTCTGAACGGTTAGAAAAAGAACTTGCTTCAATTACTAAACACGGATTTGCGGTGATTTATTGAATTTCACATAAGTTAGTAGAACGTTCATTACACGATGGGTACTTGGTAGGATCGCGTGGTTCGGTAGGGTCTTCATTTGTAGCTACTACTGCTCATATCACTGAAGTTAACCCGTTGAAAGCGCATTATCGATGCTTAAACTGTCAATATGCTGATTTTGAGACTCCTGCTGATATTAAGTGCGGTTATGATTTACCTGAAAAAAACTGTCCTAAATGTGGGGAAATTTTAATGGGAGATGGTCATGATATTCCCTTTGAAACGTTTTTAGGTTTTGATGGAGATAAAGTTCCTGATATCGATCTAAACTTTTCTGGAGAATACCAACCCCAAGCGCATAATTTTACTAAAGAAATGTTTGGTGAACACAACGTCTTCCGTGCGGGAACAATTTCTACAGTCGCTGAAAAAACTGCCTTTGGTTATGTTAGTGGTTATTTTGAAAAAACTCACGATGAATATCATCAACCTCGAAGGGTAGAAAAAGAACGTTTAGCTTTTTTAGCTCAAGGAGTTAAAAGAACTACAGGTCAACACCCAGGAGGAATTATTATTCTACCTCAAGAATACGAAATCGAAGATTTTACCCCTGTTAACTATCCCGCTGATGACCAAAACGCTTCGTGATTAACGACTCACTTTGATTTCCATTCAATTCACGACAACTTGTTAAAAATGGATATTTTAGGTCATGTCGATCCAACTGCACTAAGAATGCTTGGCGATTTAACCAGAGTTGATCCGATTAGTATTTCAACATCAGATCCAACAGTTTATTCCTTGTTTTATGGTTTAGATGCGTTGAACTTAAAACCAGAGCAGATTAATGGTGAAATGACAGGAGCAATTGGGATTCCTGAGTTTGGAACTGAATTTGTTCGGGGAATGTTAAAAGAAACTAAACCTTCATCATTTGCTGATTTAGTACAAATTTCTGGTTTATCTCACGGAACTGATGTGTGGTTGGGTAATGCTAGAGATTTAATCAGAAAGAACCAAGCCAATATTTCAACAGTAATTGGGTGTAGGGATGACATTATGGTCTATTTATTAGAAAAACACCTACCTTCTCATGATGCGTTTGTGATTATGGAATCGGTGCGAAAGGGAAAAGGTTTAAAACCAGAGTGAATGGAGTTAATGCGTAAACACGATGTTCCTGAATGATACATTGAATCTTGCTTAAAGATTAAGTATATGTTTCCTAAAGCTCATGCTACAGCCTATGTTTTAATGGCATACCGGGTGGCGTGATATAAGATTTATTATCCTGCAGAATATTATGCAACTTATTTTACTACTCGTGCTGATGCCTTTGATTTAAAGGTTGCTTTGGGGGGTTATGATAGTGTTTTACAATCATTACGAGAAATCATTTATAAACAAGAACATAACTTGCCGATTAGTAAAAAAGAACAAGATTTAAAAACTGTTTATGAAGTGTTAGTCGAAATGTATGCTCGAGGAATTAAGATGCAAAACATTGACTTTAACTTGTCGCAAGGAACAAGGTTTGGGGTCAAGATTGATGAGCAAACCAGAGAAAAAGTTATTATTCCTCCCTTTAATGTCATTGACTCGTTAGGAGGGGCAGTGGCTAATTCAATTGAATTGGCGAGAAGATTGAAGAAGTTTAGCTCAGTTAACGATTTAAAAGCCCGTACCCAAATTACTAATACCCAAATGAAAATTTTTGAAGAACTGAAGATTACTGATTCGTTAACTAATGATGAACAAATTAGTTTTGATTTTTAAAGAAAGTGGGGTTAAGAATGAAAAGTAAGGATAGTCGTTTGGTTGCAGACTTATTAAAAGATCGTCATAGTGTCCGTAAGTTTGACCCAACTTTTAACCTTGATGAAGATGATTTAGAATTAATTATCAAAGCAGCTCGTTTTTCACCAAGCAGTTTTGGGATTCTGAATAGTCGAATCATCGTAATTAAAAATAAAACTTTTCGTCAAAGTCTTTTACCCTATTTTTATTATCAAACAGCATTAGTTGATTGTTCAGTTTACCTTTTGTTTGTCGTTGATCATGGTGATTATATTTTAAGCGAATCAATTTTTAAAGCCAGAAAGTATATCCTTGATCCTGAGACTTTAACTAAACACGAAATTGATTTAAGTAATATTATTAGTAGTTGGGATGAACGCTTAACTTGAGGTGAGGGTTTTAATCCAACGCAATGATCAATTGCTCAAACTTACATTAATATGACTGCATCAATGATTCAAGCAGAACAACTACATATTGATACCACTCCTCATGAAGGATTTAATCAAGTTCAATTAACCAAGTTTTTACAAGAGCAAGGTTATCTTCACCCTCACGAAGTCGTGGGCATTGGTTTAGCATTAGGAAAGGTTAATCCAGAACAAACTCACGCAAACAATCAAGAAAAGATACGAAAATCTTTAGCTGATTATGTTTTAGTGATTGATTAATCTTGTTTTATTAAATAAAAAGTATATAATAGAAAAGGACATTAAGGAAATAGCACTCCAAGGAAGGTTAATAACCTTCCTTTCTTATTTCCAAAGGTTAATAAGGGGAAAAATGATTGATTTAAAGAAAATTCAACCACAATTAGAAGCGTTGATTCAACCGCTTCTTGCTGTTCATGAACTTAGAATTTATGAACTTAATTGCTACCAGAATTCTGATAGCGAAGATGTTTTACAAGTATTAATTGAGTTTAAACAAGGGAATAAACCACTTGATTTTGATTTATTAGTACAAATTAATGAAGCGATTTCAGCAGGTTTAGACACTTTAGATAACCAATTTATCGAACCTTATCTCTTAGAAGTTGCTAGTGCTGGAATCGAAAAACCAATTCGTAATGAAACAGAATTAAACCAAGCAGTAAATGATTATGTTTATTTAGAACTTAATAATCCCCAAAAAGGAATTACTAAGACTTATGCGACGTTTTTAGGTTTTGACCAGACAAACAAGAAATATGTGTTTAGTTATTTTGTTAAAGGAAAACCACAAAAGTTAGACCTTGAGTTTGCCCAGATTAAATTTATTCGCCATGCGGTGAAGTTTTAAAGAAAAAGGAGAAAAAGTAAATGGAAAATTACGCTAACATTTTAGAAGCAATTAACCAAATTGCTAATGAAAAAAGTATTGATGAAAACGAAATTATTACAGCAATTAAAGAAGGATTTCAAAAAGCTTACGAACGTTTTTTTGACACTGAAGCATTAACTGAAGTTGATTTAGATGACCAAACTGGATCAATTAAAATGTATTTATTATTAAAGGTTGTTGATCAAGTTCAAGATGATCTTGATGACTGGTTAGAAATTAGTCTTGATGATGCTCGTCAAGAGTTTGGTGACAAGGTTAAAGAAGGAGATATTATTCATCGTCAAATTCCGTTTGAAAAGGAATTTTCTCGATTAGCAATTCACCAAGTCCGTCAAATTATTCAACAAAAAATCAAGGGTGCAGAACGTAGTCGTTTATATGATAAGTTTGCTGATAAAAACCACCAATTGTTAACTGGAAAAATTGTTGGTACTAATGATCGGGGAGATGGTTATTTAATTGAAGTTGATGATGCCACTACCTCTTTATGAAACAAAAAGTTGATTCCTGGTGATCATTTTGAAATTGGTGATTTAGTTTCTTTTTATGTTGATGAAGTGCAAAGAGAAAACCGCTTTTCACCAATCTCAATTTCTCGAACTGCACCAGGGTTTTTAAGAAGAATTTTAGAACGTGAAGTGCCAGAAGTTGCTGAAGAAATTATTGATATTAAAGGAATTTCGCGTGAACCAGGAATCAGAGCAAAAGTTGCTGTCCAATCTTTAGATCCTAATGTCGAACCAATTGGAGCATTGGTTGGGGTGCATGGGTCACGAATTAGTAAAATTTCAGAACTATTAAACGGAGAAAAGATTGATATTGTTTTGTGAGACGAAGATTTAAACACCTTCATTATGAGTGCAATGGCTCCAGTTAGAGTTGTTTCAGTTGATGTTGATTTAGAAAACAACGAAGCTGATATTATTGTACCTAACGAACAACTTTCTTTAGCAATTGGTCGTGGTGGGGTCGCTGCTCGCTTGGTTGCTAACCTTTTAAAGATGAAAATTAATATTATTTCAGTAAAACAAGCTCAAGAAATAGGAATTGAAAATAAGTGAAACGGAAATATTTCTCCTGATGAACTTGCTTCAAAAGAATTTATCGACTCAACAATGCGTCGAAGAAAAGGTCCTAAGAATAATAATCCTCGTACTAGTCAACCCCGTTTTAGAGATGGTCAAAATTATCAAAAATCTGTTCTTCAAACCAATGATGATATTCTTAAAGAATTAGAACAAGAATTAGAACGTTTCCAAGCTGAAATTGCTGATGAGGAAGGAAATCAAACGATTTCTCAAACTTCTGAACATTCTTCAATCCTTGAAAAAAATGATGAAAGTGACTTGGATGAAATCAGTAAAAATCTTCAAGCTTTGGATGAAGTAATAAGTGGGGATGATAGTGATGACGACGACGAAGGCGATGAGTATGACTCATACTATGATTAAATAATGGGACAACTAACTTTAAGAAAAGAAGTAGTTTCACAAACTTTGCAACCTTTTGAGAGTTTAATTCGGGTAGTTAAAACTCCTAAGGATGAGATTTTGATTGATTCAACTAAAACAATTAAGGGTCGTGGAGTTTATCTTGCTCCAAGTTTAGAAGCTATTAGACAAGCGCGTAAAAAACGTTTATTAGATAAAGGGTTAAAAATCCGCATTCCCAACCATATCTATGACCAGTTAGAAATTGAAGTAAAAGAACATTGATAGTTAGACAACAAAAAAAATTCTTACAAGCGATTGGTTTAGCTACAAAAGCCCATCAGGTCGTTTATGGTCAACGTTTGCTTGAAATGATCCAGTCTCAAAAGATTTTTCTGGTAATTCTAACTGCGCAAATGGGAGTAAGTCAGAAGAAAAAAGTTGTTAATAAAGCAAACTATTATAAAATAGAAGTAATCGACAGTGAGATTAGCAAATACGAGTTAAACCAGATTTTAAAAACTCCAAATAACATTAGTGCAATTGGAATTAGTGATAAAAACTTGGCTTGATTGCTCAAATCATATCAAGAAGAGTAAAAAGAGGTGGAGTTAAATGGCAGAAAACAAGAAAAACAAACCAAACCATAATAAAAATCAATCAAAGAAGGCTTTGGAACGACAACGGGTAAGCCAACATACCAAAACGATTAAAAATAAGTTAAAAGAAGAAAAACAAACTGGGTTAGTTGATGGGGTGTTTGTTTATACTGGTCCTTTGACAATTGCTGAGTTTGCTTTAAAAATCAATAAACCAGTGACTGAAATTGTTAAGTATTTTTTTAAGCAAGGTTTAATGCTAAATCAAAATACATTATTGAGTGAAGACCAAATTGCTGAATTAGCAATTGAAAATGGTTATGACTTTAAAAAAGAAAATATTGTTACTAAAGAAAACTTGCTTGAAACCTTTCAAGTTGAAGATGACCCTAAGAGTTTAGTGACCATTCCTCCAGTGGTTACAGTAATGGGGCATGTTGATCATGGAAAAACCACCCTTTTAGATGCTTTGCGTCATTCTAATATCACTACTTCAGAAGCAGGAGGAATTACACAAGCAATTGGAGCTTATCAAATTGTGATGCCTCAAACTGAACAAAAGATTACTTTTATTGATACTCCAGGACACGAAGCGTTTACTGAAATGCGAAGCAGAGGAGCGAACGCAACTAATATTATTGTTTTAGTTGTTGCTGCTGATGATGGGGTAATGCCTCAAACTGAAGAAGCTATTGATCATGCCCGTCAAGCTAAAGTACCGATGATTGTTTTCATTAATAAAATGGACAAACCAGGAGTTAATCCTGACCGGGTAAAAGCAGAATTGATGGAAAAAGGAGTGATTAGCGAAGAGTGGGGTGGAGAGGTTCCTTTCATTGAAGGAAGCGCAAAAGCCAAATTAAATCTCGACCAGTTATTAGAAAACATTCTTTTAGTAGCTGAAGTTGAAGACTTAAAAGCTAATCCCAATAAGTTTGCTTCAGGGGTGGTATTAGAAGCTCATTTAGATAAAGCCCGAGGACCAGTGGCCTCAGTGTTAGTGCAACAAGGAACTTTACGTTTACGTGATGTTTTGGTAGCTGGGGGAACGTATGGAACAATTAAAGACCTTCGTGACGACCAAAATAAAAGTGTTAGTCAAGCTGAACCAAGCATGCCAGTGCTGGTTATAGGATTAAATGATGTTCCTTTACCAGGAGATAAATTTTTAGTTTTAAATGATGAAAAGACTGCTCGTCAAATTGCCACAGCCCAAGCTGATCGTCAAGCTCGCGAAGCAGAACAAACTAGTAAGATTGTGACTTTAGATAAAATCAAAACTCAGATCGAAGAAGAGGGATTAAAGAATCTTAATATTATTATTAAAGCTGATACTCAAGGTAGTGTCGAAGCGTTAAAACAAGTTTTAAATAAACTTGAAATTCCAGGAGTAAAGATTGAAGTTATCCGTGCTAGTGTTGGAGCAATTACCAGTACTGATGTTTCTTTAGCCCAAACTGCAAATGCAATTCTTTATGGGTTCAATGTTCGTCCTAGTGCTGAAGTGCGTAGAGTAGTTGAAGAACGTGGAGTTGACTTAAGACTACACAACGTGATTTATAAAGTAGTTGAGGAATTAGAACAAGCAGCCAAGGGGTTGTTAGATCCAGAAATGGTTGAAAAGGTGCAAGGACAAGCTGAAGTGCGTGTCTTGTTTAAACATTCTGCTGTGGGAACCATTGCTGGGTGTTATGTTGTTGATGGGGTTATTAAACGAAAAGATAAGGTGCGTGTCTTGAGAAATGGTGTGGTTATTTATGATGGTGAAATTGCTGGATTAAAACACGAAAAAGACGATATTAAAGAGGCAAAAACTAGTTCTGAATGTGGAATTACAATTAAGAACTTTAATGACTTGAAGATCGGCGATATAATTGAGTCTTATCTAGTGGAGACTGTTGCTAATAATTAATACTAGTATAATTACGAAGATTGGAGAGATTGAAAATGAAAAATCCTAAAGTTCAAGGCCGCAAAGAGTCAATAATTAGTCGAGAATTAACTTTAATTCTTATTAAAGAGATTGATGATGTCATCTTGAAAGCGGTTTCAATTAGTGAGGTACGCTTAATTAATGATAATGAGTTAGCTAAGGTTTATTATTCTTTTATTGCTTTTTCAAACCAAACAATTAACCAGAATATTGTTCAAACTCATTTAGAAGAAAAAAAGAATTTAATTCGCAAACTGTTAGCCAGAAAGTTAGAAATGCGGAAAGTACCAGATTTAATCTTTGTCTATGATGATTCTTTAGATCGTGCTAACCGGATTGACCAAATCTTAGCTGATAAATAGTTAAAATACTACTCAAAAAAGTCAAGGAGTAGTATTTTCTTTATCAAAAAATCCCTGGTAAAATTAACTTACTGCAATAAGGGAGAGTAATGACACAACAACCATCAGGGATTTTTTTAGTTAACAAACCAAAAGAAATGACCACCAACCAGTTAATTCAAACTATTAAAACCAAGTTAAAAGTCAACAAAATCGGTCATGCAGGAACTTTAGATCCTCTAGCTACAGGAGTGGTCGTTGTCTTGGTAAATCAAGGGACAAAGCTTTCAGATTTGTTCTTAAACCAAACTAAAACCTATCAGGTTGGAGCTAAGCTTTATGAGCACACTACTACTTATGATAGTGAAGGTGAAGTGGTTAAAACTGATCTTAATCATACAGTGAAGAACATTGATCAATTACAACAAGTAGTGGAAAAATATAATGGTTTGGTTTATGAACAAACACCACCAATCTATAGCGCAATCAAAGTACAAGGAAAAGAACTCTATAAATACGCAAGAAATCATGAGGTTGATGTGCTAATTTCCCCAAGAACTGTAGAAATTTATCAAAGTCGGATTGATGCATTTATTCAAGAACCAGATAATATTTTTTATTTGACCACTACAGTAAGTAAGGGAACTTACATTCGGAGTTTGGTTGTTGATATTGCTACTGATTTGAATACTTATGCTCATGTGGTGATGTTAAATCGTTTGCAATCGGGAGTTTTTCATCTTGATGAAACAAAAACCCTTGATGAGTTAACTTGAGCAGATTTAATTCCTAATTACGAAGCAGTAAAACTAAGTGGTTGAACCATTCATGAGTTGAATGAAACAGAGTTTTATCAAGTGGAAAACGGAAGAAAAATTACCCTTCCCTTAACTCTTGATCGCGTGTTTTTAAGTTATCAACACCATTTGGTTGCTTTGTATGCTCGAGAAGAGAGCGGACAATATAAGAGTATAAAAGGTGGTTTTAACCATTAAGAAGAGGGGATTAACATGATTACAATTAGAGCTGATATTAATGATTTACAAAAGATTCCAGGAATCAAGCGGAGTTTGGTGGTGATTGGAAAATTTGATGGTTTACACCAATATCACGAGAAATTGATTAAAATTGCTACTAAACTAGCAGTTAAGAACTATTTACAGTTAATTGTTTTAAGTTTTGATTCCTCTTTTAATTCTTTAAATCATCAAGTTAATGACCAGATGATGCATCCAAAGGAAAAAGAGACCATCTTTGAGGACTATTTTGCTCTTGACTATTACATTGAGTTAGTGGTGAATGAAAATTTGCAAAGTTATAGTCAAAACCAATTTATGGGTTGGTTAAAAAAGACTTTAAAGTGTCAGATGTTAGTTGAAGGTAGTGACTTTACCTTTGGAACTGATAAACAAGGAACAGTAACAGATTTAAAACGTTATTTTGGTGATGAGAATGTTTATGTTTTAAATCGAAACTCGCGTTCACTTTCTTCGACTAAAATTCGTGATCTTTTAAAAAAGGGTAAAATTAACCAAGCAAACAAACTTTTATACACTCCGTTTAAATTGTATGTAGAGGCAAATAACCACTCGACAAAAAAGGTAGTTTTTCCCAATTTAGAGTTAAGCGAGGGTTGCTACGAGGGAAGAGTTGATGACAAACAAGCTGCAACGATTTTGTTGACTAACCATACGGTTGAATTGCTTGATTTTGATCAACTCAAGAACAAAAAACCAGAATTTATTACTTTAGTTAAATATCTAGGAAAAACTCTGAAATAAAAGGGTTTTATCATTTTGAAAATTAAGATTTAGACCTGAAAATATGCTATGATTATCAAGTATTTGTTTTTACTAAGTTTAGATTCTGCCCTTAGAATTTTTACTAAGTTTAAACAGTATTTAGCAAAACTAAAGAAAGGGAAAATAAAATGGTATCAAAAACTCGTAAAGCTGAGTTAGTTCAACAGTTTGGAGGTTCAACACTTGACACTGGGAAACCAGAAGTGCAAATTGCGATCTTAACTGAAGATATCAATAACATGACTGAACATCTAAAAATTCACAAAAAAGATGTTCCAACCAGAAGAACTTTATTAAAAAAAGTTGCTCAACGTCGTCACTTATTAGACTACTTAACTCGTAAAGATGTTAACCGTTATAAAGAAGTGGTAGCTGCTTTAGGATTAAGAAAATAAATCCTTATTGATTTAAAAAAACAGAACCATTATTGGTTCTGTTTTTTATTATTATTTATATTTTCAACTCCATTTGGAATGGTAAAACTGTCGATTTTTATATTAAAACCCAAAATCAATAATAAGTTTTCAATATATTTGCTTTCGCGTATCGAATCAAACATTTTGTTGTAATCTTTAATAAATTCTTTAATGTATTCTTCTTGAGATGATTCTTTGTGTTCTTGATTGATTTTAAAATTTCATTTTGTTAAAAACGGTCTAATTTCATTATTTATTAATGCAATGACGACTATGTTACTTTTAAAAGCTGAATGATATTTTTTTACCTCTTCTCTTAATTCCTTGTAAAAAACAAAAAGGCTATTTAAGGCTTCTTTAGGATTGCCATAGTCTTGATCATATTTATTGATAACAACTCTGGTTAAAATTTCAACAAGTGCACACCATGCGATTTTTTTATTACTATTATTTTTTTTAATTTCAATTTGATAAAAATGTATTTTTAATTCTTCTAAATTTATTAAATTATTATTTATTGATCTCTTATTCTTTCAAATTTTCTTGATATTTTTGTTAACTTTTCTTTTACGGTTTCATTTCACAATTCAAAATAAACTAAAAAACAAAATTATCAAAATTATCAAAAATACTATCAATAAAATTCAATGAATTTTTACTCAACTTTCGATATTGTAAAATAATTTCATAAATGCTATTCTCCGCTTTCCCTTTACATTATAATCTACCCTATTAAGGAGAAGTCAAATGGAAACAAAAAGACATAAAACATTTATTAGTTTCAGAAATCCAGAAGCTGAAGGTTACAAAAATAGATTATTAAAACTGAATGATTTATATGATATTTTTGATAATTATTCAATTGGTAAAGGAGATGTGGAACGTTCTGAATATAAAACTGATGAACAAATACGTCAGGTTATTATTAAAGATTGGATATCTGGAGCAACAGTGACAATTTTACTAGTTTCACCAAATATGAGTGAAAGTAAATTCATTGATTGAGAAATGCAAGCAACAATGACTACAACTGAGAATAATTCAAAAATGGGATTGTTATGCATATATTTACCTAGAGTAATAAATATCAAAAGTTTGAATACTAACACGGGTAATAAATATGGCGATCTTGTCAAAAATATTAGTGAAGGGATAAATTGAACTCCAATGAACGAAGAAACGGTGGATAAAGATTATTTTGACTTGCCAAAAAGAGTTAGAAAAAACCTTAAACGTGACGATGTTAAAATTGATATAGTATATTGAGATGATTTATTTAAATACGGTGATGCGCAAGCAGCTCAGTGAATTAAACAATTAATCGATAAAGCTTTTGATCAAAGAGATTCTAATATGTACGATATTTCTGATAAATTACAACAAAGTCATAAATAAACTTATACACCAAGAAAAAGAACCAAGTCAATTGACTTGGTTCTTTTTCTTGGTGTAACTTCTTGTCTACTTATTCTGAATCGGAATTATGTGATGTTGAGGTAGTAACATCTAAATTTAAAATTAAATATTTATCATTAATCGTTTCTACTTGATTATTTAGTTTATTTTTAATTTCTCAAGTATTGTTGATAAATTGAATACGAAGATCTTTTGCTGTTAATAAGTCTGCAAATGTCTTAGCTTGTAATCAATTACCATCAGTTTGATACCAAACAGTCATTTCTCCTTGAGTTCAATTCAAGTTTAGATAATCAAGTTTATTTTCTAAATCTGGGTTTGAGTTTAAAAAAGTTTTTAAAGAATCTTTTATTGCATCAGCCAAATTATTGGTTGGAATCTGGAAATGAATAGGATCATCAAATCCAAGAATTTTTCCTCCAAGAGTGAAGAAGAATGAAAGTGGATTTTGTAAATCATAACCACCTTCCCAAGTTTTTTGTTCGTCTTGGTTATCATCTCAAGAATGATTAGTTCCTAGAATAAAGTCGATAAAATTGCTAAGATTAACTTCAGGAATAAAGTCAAAAACTCCAACGGCGATATTGTTTTGATCAGTTAGATTAGATTGATATCTAATTGGTTGGCCATTGTAATCAAGCTTGATTGGGGTTATGTTTGGCACTTTTGATCCAGTTGAAGTTTGTCAACCTTCAAAAAGATCATAAACCAAACGTTCTAAGTTATTTGTAAAAGTAATTGTTTGTCCTTCATTATTAACATCTTTAATACCTTGATTAATTTGACCAAAACCATCATCGTTAATATCGCTTGGTTTAGCAAAGAAATATTGAATTAAATTTAAAATCAGATTGGTATTTCCAGTTTTAGTTTGTTGTTCAATAAAGTTTGATAAATGAATTAAATCTGGAAGAATACTTGTTAAAACATCAGTAATTTTTAGACTAACATTTAAACTAATTCCCTCCATTGGGGTAATTGATTCATTAATTGTATTGTTGTCTTTCAATAGTGTTTCAGCAGTGGCTATCAATCCTTGAAATTTTGCTCAATTTTCATCATCTGTAAAATTAGCAGGAATTTTGGCAGGAAGAAAAGCTTTGATGGTAGGAATAACTGTGTTAATTAAATTCTTGATTGTTTGTTTTCCTCCAACCACTGGAGCATCACCTAAGTCAACTTTAAAATCTGCTAGATTAACTGATGGATTGTTGTTTAACAAATCAGTTACTTGATTAGTTAGTCCAGGGATGGTTTCTTTCATATCTTCTAAGATATCTCTGGTTAGGAAATTAAACACAAATTCATTAGAACCATCCTGAGGATTTTTAATGTTTTCTTGTTTGTGAAGTACTTCTAAAGCTATCTTTCCTTTATCTCCGTCTTCACTTGCTGCACTAAAATTTGCAACCTTAATTGTTAATTGTTTTTTATATTTACTCAAATTAACACTTTGACTGACGATCTTGTCTTTAACCTGATCTTGACTTTGTTCGTTGTTAGGAACATCGACACTTAAATAACTAGCGGTAGTCTTTTCTTCTAATTCTGCAGCAATACTACTGATGATAGTATCGTTCACAGGATCTTTATCTGTGCTACCACAACTAATTACGGTTGCTGCAGATGAAGCAGTAATTCCTAAGGCTGATAGAGTGACTAAAAGTTTTTTCATTTTTTTTACCTCTGTTTCATTTCACTTCTATCTTTATTATATTGCAAAAAAGAGAACTCAACACTTTTAAGTTTATTTTTTTAACAATTTAAACAAGTTTCTATTTTTAGAGTTGAGTGGTTTTTGTAAGTTAAAAGATACTAAGTTTGGTTAGTTTTTGGTAGAATTATCCTGGATCTTTAAAAAAGGATGGATTGATAATGACTAAAAACCGGAAAAGGATTAAATTTTTATATCAGTCCTTGATGGTTTTGATTATTAGTTTTGCAATTGTCTCTTCTGCTTTTAAAGTAATTTACTTTAATAGAATATTTATTAATCTTACTCTAGTGTTTTTTTCAATAATTACGGTGATGATGATATCAATTTTTATTACTGAATCGTTAAAAACTAACCAAGAAAATGATTTTAAGTATGTTGTTTTAAGTATGAGTTTTATTATTTTGATTCATGAAATTTTTGTTTTTTGGCAATACCGTGAATCGGGATTGGGTTTATTCTGAAACATAGCAATTATTGGTTTACTACTTGGTTTTGCGGTTTTCCACTTGATTGTAGTTAGTTCACAAAACTTAATTGAAGTTTATGTTAATTTAGAAGTTGTTTTTATCACTGAAAAAAATCGTTTTTCTGATAAAGTTTTTTCAAATTCTTTAGCACTATTCTTTATCAAGATAATTTTGATTTTTAATAATAAAGTTAAACAATTAATCAGAAGTTGGTCATTGACTCAAGAATTGATAAGTACTTTCAAAGTAGTTTTGCTGACTAAATACATAAAAGGCCAACTTTTTCCACCCAAAGTTAGATACTTTTTGATTAAAAAATATTAAAGGAGCATGAGATAATGACAAATAAAATTATTGATATTGAACACTTAACCAAAAACTACAAAAACAATAAAGGAATTTTTGATGTGAGTTTTAGTGTCAATGAAGGCGAAGTATTTGGTTATTTAGGGCCTAATGGGGCTGGTAAATCAACTACTATTCGTCATTTAATGGGTTTTATTAAACCAGCAAAAGGTAAGGCAAAAATTCATAACCTTGATTGCTGAAAAGGTTCAACTAAAATTCAAAAGAAGCTTGGTTATTTACCAGGAGAATTAGCTTTACCAGAAAACCAAACTGGGATTAGTTATATTAAATATATTTACCAATTAAGAAAACTAAAAAATTGGACTGAAATTGAAGAAATGATTAAGTATTGAGAATTTGATCCCACTGTCAAAATTAAGAAAATGTCAAAGGGAATGAAACAAAAAGTCGGGTTAATCTTAACTTTTATGCATCACCCTGATGTTTTGATTCTTGATGAACCCACTAGTGGACTGGACCCCTTAATGCAAGATAAGTTTGTCCAACTAATTAAAAGTGAAAAAGCTAAGGGTCATACCGTGTTGATGTCTTCGCATATTTTTCAAGAAATTGAAAATACGTGTGATCGGGTGGCAATCATTAAACAAGGAAAAATTATTTCTCAACTAGATTTAAGTGAAATCAATTCGGGAAAAACTCGAGAATACACGGTTGAATTTGATCAACCCTATACTTCAAAACCAAAAACTTACAAAATTAAAACAATTAATGAAGAAAAAACTACAGTGACTTTTACTGTGCCTAGAACTTATGTTGGAAGTTTCTTAAAAGCAATTGAAAAGTATAAACCAGTTAGTTTTGAAGAAAACAAGTTCGATCTTGAAAAATACTTTTTACACTTTTATAAAGAAGAGGAAAGTAAGAAAGGAAAACGTCATGAATAGATTTTTATTTAATAAACAAATTAAATCCTACTGGATTTTTGAATTACTTTGTTTAATTGTTCCTGCTCTTGCAGTAATTGCAATTGTCGCTGTAGCTGAAGCTGATGACGGAATTAAGGTGGTTTCAGAGGTTATTGATGCAGTCTTTTTCACTTCAATTGCTTTAGAAATGTCAGCGATTTTTATCATTGTCGCAGGAAATGGGATTGTTACTGGTGATGTACAGAAGGGAACGATTACTTATACTGCGACAGCAGGAATTGGCCGTTGAAAGATTATTAATACTAAGATTATTTATTTTGCTGCTTATGCTTTGCTTTTCTTCTTGATTAATTTAATTATTATTCTTCCTACAGTTTCTCTGCAAAAAACTGATGTTGATTTAGGGTTGTTTACACTAAAAATGTTTGGTTTCATGTTGTTGTTGTTTGCTACTTCAGGATTTATGTTTATTATTTCTAGTGTTTTTAACAAATCTGTCTTAACTTTTGCTATCGGCGGGGGAATTATTGTTTTCTTTATTTTGATGT
>Ga0153919_100055_pt1 | contig 21453 bp, 29 predicted proteins | sample TSGA003MetaG_FD_104712 | JGI IMG/M metagenome (GOLD analysis project Ga0153919, IMG submission 104712) | Attine ant fungus gardens microbial communities from Georgia, USA - TSGA003 MetaG | ecosystem: Host-associated > Fungi > Mycelium > Unclassified | place: USA: Connecticut, Klassen Lab...
ATTCTCTCCCCGTTGCCAGGGTTTGCATGTGGATTGTAAGGAACTGGGTCAATTTCTTTTTTCAAGATACAGCCGAGGTCAGAGGCCCTCAAAACACAGGTAGTTTGAGTCCAGAATGTCAGCAACTCTGCAGGATGATGTTCCTTTGGACAACACGTATGTTGGAGCCTGAGCAATAATGAATAGCATTGATGATCGTCTCAGCTTTGGTGCAGTGATGATTGGGGTGATCGTCAGTGCAGTTCTGCACGGCGTGTGTCTTCTGCAAGCTTTCTACTACTTCCAAAGTATGTTATCTGATATTTAAGTCAAGTTCCTCACAATCTCGTTCCAACAGAGTATAAGAAAGACGGTATTTTTATCAAAGCCCTCGTAAGTATCACTTGTTGTCCATTGGACTTTTCTCTTCATTGTCAGTTCTATGGAATTGTTTTTTTCCTGGTGATACAAGCTCATGGATTGATTCTATCACTGATTCTATTTTTTATAGGTTATAGTCCTTGTTCTCTTTGATGCGACCCACCTCTGCTTCATCGTGCATACTGGTATGTTCCCTTCTTTCCACCGATTTGTGCTGATTGAGTCTGTCTTCTAGCATATCATTACACGATAACAAATTTCCAGTATGACTCAATTCATCGTTTGTAGAATGATCGGAACTGAGGCTAGAGGACAGTGATGAAGCTAAGCTAAAGCTTGTCGTCTGGTCTGTTGTTGTACGTGTAATCGGTCTGTTTCTTTGCTCATGATTGGCTGACTGAGCAATGTAGATGGAAGCCCTCTTCACTGTATGTTCTTTTGTCCAGTCATGAGGCAGTCAGGTAATTCTGTACCGTCAACCTTGCATCATGCTCTCTTTCTTGTGTCATATGTGCCCAATCATGATACCCTCAACCATATGCAGGGTCTAAATGGTGCCTTTGTACAAACGTTGGGTGAACTTCCTGCCGCCCCAAGCGCCGCAATTGATGATTCATTAGTTTTTATACCTACCGAGTGTGGAAACTCAGCGAGCACAATCGGTTCATCACGGGGCTCATTCTATCTCTGATCATGTGTTGTGCCGGATGTGGAACAGGTCAGGGTTTTATCCTTCGAAGAAGCAACAATCACTGAGTTTATATCATAGCTTGGGTCATTATCTCGTATGTCTTGGTCAGTGATTAGACCAGTCAAGTTAGGTAACACAGGCAACAGCATGCAACTAGATACCTATGAACAATTGCTCAAGATTACTGTAAGTGGTCATCCGAAATAAGTCCTCCAGTCTTATTGCTTAAGCTGGATTTTTAATATAGCCGTTGACTGTCACAATCAATGCCCTGTCGACGACAGTTGATATGCTGATTGCTTTGAGTTTGGTCTATCTCCTCAATAATGCTCGCACTGGACTCAAGAGGTCATCTCATTTGAAATGACATTTCCTCCACACTGTACTGATGTTTGGGCAGATCAAATACCATGATAAACAAGTTGGTAAGCCCTCCAGAAACCACATAGTGGGATAAAATAAATTCGGTCATTGGACAGATTTTATTCATTGTGAGCACAGGGGTGTGAGTATCTTCATTGCAAGTTGATCAATGGGAAAATGACAGTGTTCCTTAGACTGACTACGTATGTTTTCTGATCATGACTTGACCTTGCAAGCACAAGTTGACTCATCCTGAACGAAGTCTTTGTGCCATTGCAGCTCTCATTTCGGTAAGCATTCATATGATCTAGATACGACTGATTTGCATTGTTTATCTTTTTCCCCGTCGATCAGCTCATTGCATCCTCGAGGACACTCATTTACGCTAGCTTCTACTTTTGCATTGGCCGTCGTACGTGCTTGACTGTCACCCAAGTTTTTTATCCAGGTTTTGAACCTTCTCATTTCTTTCCAAGTCTATGTCAATTCTTTCCTGGCAACCCTCAACGCTCGATCTAGTATTGCGCACCCAATTGACAAAATCGATCACATGCTCATTTCTCTTTCGCAAAGTGCATTATCGTCCACTCCCCAGGGTCAACCAAATATCTCTATCCGGATAGATACTGCACGCGAAGCGGTGCATGAACGTGCCGCTACGCCCATGGTATGACATTTAGTTCTTTTCAGTAGATATGATTGTCTGATGCTTTAACACATGAGTAGAAGCTACAACAGATGTCTCATGATAAGGATAGCTGTGCAGGGTTGGAGAAAGGATCAGGAGATCAATCGTCAAAAGTTCATGTGTACTCAGCTTAGTGGAAGCCTAGTTGACAATGTACATTTGATTTTTATTCAAGTTTTGCGCCCACGAGTGGGCTAGAAGGACCCTTTACGTCAAGTAAGGCAAGTGTTACCGGAATTTTGCCATACTGCATTTGACATTGTAAGACACTGACGTTGTGCTGGTTCATTTTGACTTATAAAGATAGATATCTGGAGGTCTCCTTACGCCAGTCATTATCGTCTTAAGTGCATATCGATGGATTAATAAAAATGAAATTGTCAAGTTAGTAGTTGTTAGTGAATTGGTGAGTACAGCTAGATAGTCAGTCTGTCATTTAGAATAGGCTGTAAGCCAGGTATAAGCATAGTAAACACTGAAGGTTGGAGCCCGTGCCAAAAGCACCGGTGTCGTTCTTATCCGTTGTGTATTACGTCAGCGACTTGAAAGCCAAGTCCGTCGATACCAGTATACTATCCGAAACTCACTGTCCAAGGTGTGTTTATCTACACTTCTGCTGGTTCTTTTTGCGTCCAGTGCAGTTCATGGCACTTTCTCGCTTGTTTGGCATCGATTTTGTAAAAATCGGTGAAGCGCGAGTGTTGGATGCGAGGGATTAAGTTCGGATGAAATTTTGCTGATTCCTTCAACCAAGCAGATGCGCAACGTCCTCAAGACCGAAGAGCTGATCATCCCCGAGAACGTTGAGATTTCCATCAAGTCTCGTCTCATTACTGTCACTGGTCCTCGAGGCACGCTGAAGAAGAACATCCGCCATGTTGACATGGATATTCGGTTATTAAAGGGCAAGACCACCAAGGTCAGCCTTGCAGTCTGGTCGGGGGGGCGCAAACATGTTGCTTGCCTGCGTACGATCCGTAGTCTCATCAATAACATGGTTACTGGTGTGACGAAGGTATACCGAAATTTGTGATTATGCTCCCAGAACGCTGATATTCGCTTCCAGGGTTTCCTATATAAAATGCGTGCAGTATATGCCCATTTCCCTATCAACTGCATTATTCAAGATGATGGCCAATCCGTTGAAATCCGTAATTTCTTAGGCGAGAAGGTATGCAGTAATCTATGACGCGAACAATTATTCAATGCTCTTCAGAATGTGCGGCATGTCGACATGTTGGAGGGTGTTACAATTTCGGAATCGAAAGCGCAAAAGGATGAGCTCATACTTGAGGGCAACGACATCGACAATGTCTCTCAATCTGGTGAGTCTCGCCTTCGACCTAGATGAAAGCCAAACATGACGCCTTGGAAGCCGCCTCCATTCAGGGAAGCTGCCGTGTTCGTAACAAGGATATCCGAAAATTCTTAGATGGTATCTACGTGTCAGACAAAGCCACAGTCATTCAAGACAACTGAGCTCTTGTAGCTTGTGTTATAGTATATATCCTTCCATGTTTCCCCCGTACCAATCAAAACTTCGCTTGCCGACACAATGATCATTGGTTTTAGTTCATAGGTGACCAAATTACTGGAAATTCCTCCTGTAAATTAAGGGATGAATGGAATTTTCGTTCCAACTCGGCGGCGATATTCAACATAATCCTGCCCGAAAAATTTAACAAGAGCACGTTCTTCGGCTGCTATAATTGATATCATGAGATCATGAAAAAAAGAAAGGACGTACAACGCGAGCGATGATAGAAAAATTTCCACAGAACAATAAAATGGACAACGAATGAAAACGGGTTCTGCAGTACTAATTGGGTACCCAGAGCCCAATAGAAAAATCCAGCATAGGAAGGATGACGGGACCACCTATTCGTAGTCAGTAACAAGATGCAAATCCAGGTGATGAGCTCACGCATAAACTCCGTCCGTGACAAGAATGTGATCACTACGTTTTCTGAATACTACGACATGAGAAAAGTTGGTGGACGCGTGAATCATGGCAAGCGAGCGTAGCGTCTGCCCAAAAAGCGTGACCACGACACCTAGAAATTCATTCTCAGTGTTTAGGCTCTGAGAGAGAAGACTCACCTAATTGAGAAACATACGCAAGGCTCTTTGTTCCGGGCAGGAGATATAGGGTTATCAGGTATTCACTGAGGGCGATCGCATGAGCAGTATAATACGAGTGGCCATTGTTCAGTAAAAAGGCTATATGATATAGGGTCAGGAAAGGACGTGGTACGGAAGAGTGGCTCACAATCGACATTGCACCTTTCCAGATTCCAACCGGCAGTGACAGCGAACTCTGCCCAGTGAAATAATGACCAAGCACAGAGGAAGAAGGCAAGTTGACGTGTAAACCACCAATACTTCTCGAAGTTACCAAATGCGACTGTCAGGAATGAGACGCAGAAGATACCACCAAGGAAAAACGCAATGATTACTACAGCAAGAAGGGTGTTAGGAAGGCTACCACGAAGGTTTTTCACATCTAATTCCAGATGTAGGGGATTCGGAGTAACAGTGCATCGGGGCGGGCGGCCCTCTATCTTGTCCGAGTCCCTGGATGCCATTGACAAACAAGAGGGAAGATGGAGGACACTGGCAAGCCAGGCCAACCTATGTGGAGACAATAAGAATACAATAAGAATTTGATAAGAATTGACTATTGATGGGCCGTGGAAACTATGCAAGGAGCACCTGCCTGCTCATCCATGCTTTGGCTTCACCGGCGTCACTGGTCTTTGCAGCTCCACCACTTATTAGGGCGATGTTACTCGACGATCAAAGATCCCCAAGCTGCCTCAAAACTCCGCAATATGGCGCTGGTTGCCCATATAGGTAACTTAACATTTTTTTGTTTGGAGCGAACTCATGATCTGTAGATTCTGGAAAAACAACCCTCACGGAATCAATTTTGTATAAGTCGTCTTATCTTGCGGAATCAGGTACAGTTGACACAGGAAGTACCACGACCGATTTTTTACCCGTGGAAAGGGAACGAGGAATCACTGTCCAATCCGCTAGTATACCTGTGCAGTGGGGAGACTGGACTTTCAATCTGATAGATACACCTGGTCATGCTGACTTCGGAATGGAGGTAGAAAGTGCTAGCCGTGTTATTGATGGTGCCGTCGTTCTTATAGATTCTGTTGAAGGCGTTGAAGCTCAGACTAGAGGCGTTTGGGCGCAACTTAACCGGTAAGCGACTTCCATCCAACTTGAAGCCCGATTGAATGTTGACATAGATATGATGTTGCAACCAAGTTGATCTTCTTGAATAAAATGGACCGCCCAGGAGCTTCCTTCAAATTTGCTTTATCTTCCATCCTGTTGAACCAACTTCATTCCCAACCATTACCTTTGGTCTTACCCATTGCATCATTTAGCCCTCTAGCCTATCAACAAGCGGAGCCTGGTATTCAAGGCCTTGTTGATTTGGTCAAATGGGAACTCTGGCGATGGTCTGAGACAGGAAAGCCTTCCATAGATACCTTGCCACGCACAGAAGAGGCCCTTCGATCTATCTTCGAACCCAATCATCCTCTTCCATCTCACCTGGTAGATGCACGAGTCCAGTTTTTGGACAATCTTTCCATGCATTCGGAAGAGCTTATGGACACTCTACTTGGTCTGCCGTCTTCCCCAGATGCCTACCTAGGTATTGGCGGTGATCAAGTAATTCCCTATCTTAGACAGGCATCCCTCCGAAATGCTATAATGCCTGTTGTTTGCGGTTCTGCCTTGCACCATATAGGCACAGAGTTGGTGCTTGACTATGCTGGCGAGCTTCTAGCCAGCCCATTGGATGTTCCTCATGATCTCCAGGTTCTTGGCTCTCCTCTACAACTTCTTGCCTGGAAAGTCAATTGGGACCGGAGAAGAGGCTGGATGACCTTTGTCCGTGTGTATTCTGGTATGTGAAAAGTATACCTTGCCGCGCAATACCATTCACTTTCTGACAGGAAAGCTCACTCGCCATAGCAAACTTTTCAACACCAACAGAAATCAGAAAGAAATCGCCTCCAAGTTGATGCTCCTCTATGCTTCTGAGTTTCAAGAAGTAGACGAGCTACCGTTTGGTTCGGTGGGTGTAATCATCGGTCTGAAACATACCCGCACGGGTGATACTCTTGTTTCCGCCAGAAGTTCTACTTCTACTCGCTCTGTGTTAAGGGACATTACACCACCACCTGCTGTTATCTCTGCCTCTGTCATCCCTCAATCTCACACAGATCTTGGGCCAGTTCAAAACGCTCTAGAATCATTGGCACGGACAGATCCATCGGTACGCGCAGACATCCAGGAAGGACAAGTTCTAGTGCATGGACTTGGAGCTTTACACCTGGAAATCATTGAAGGGCGACTTAAAAACGAATGGGATGTCAACTTCGAATTTGGCAAACGCAGAGTTAGTTTTCGCGAGGGTCTCGGACCTGGTATACCAGTCCAAGGGTGGGACACTTGGAATGCGGATGTTGGAGGCGGAAAATACATCTCTGTTGAAGTTCCCCTGATTATACGCTCTCTGAAGGGTGCAGAGGAAGGAGATCCTGTCTGGGATGGTAACAAAGTTTTGGATGACAAGGGCAATACCCTACCGGCTCCAGAATCTATTCCTGTTGGGCCTCTTTCGTGTGTTGCACAAGGTATTGCGAGTGCCCTATCGATTTCACCTCATTCCTCACTTGCCATGACTCATATATGTATACAAATACCGAAAAACGCCCTATCCAAAGAAATTCCTCCCTCCATCCTGACTGGAGCCTCTGCAGCTGTGCTGCGTCAATTCTTCCGCAGTGCAGGTTCTGGACCTCTCCTGGAACCCTTCATGAATCTCAAAGTGACTGTTTCAGAAAATCATATGGGCAAGGTCATCAAGGACATGACAGAACATGGTGGAGAACTTCTAGAGCTTGGTTCTGGACTTCCTGCCTCTACAGAAGGCGAGATCACAAGTGGATTTTCTGAAGAGGGCGTTTATATGCCACCCCTGTGGCTGACACCCTCCGCCACTGAAATTGCATTAGAGACATCAGGCTCGAGAGTCAAACGTGCTGTACAGGGGTTAGTCCCACTAAGTCAATTCTTAGACTATTCGCAGCGTCTTCGTGCTCTTTCAGAAGGTAATGGCACCTTTGAATTGTTTACTGCAGGATTTAAAGAGGTCTCAGCACCTCGACGGCTGGAAATCCTTCGTGAGATTGGCAAAGCATAAAGAGCTGTATCCTGCGAATCAATTAAAAATCACAACTATCTCGCTTCATCTGCGTCACCGAAAAGGACCGCTCCTCCTATCTCATCCTCATCCTCGACTGCTTCAGGTCTAGTGTCACCGGCCATGTTTAGTACCTGACTGAACGCCATCATCCCTCCCATCTCGGGATCATCGTCATCACTAATCTCCATCTTGTCGAGATCATCCAGAGAATTGGTTACAGGAGTAAAGTGCTGGGATTGTGTGTCATCCTCGTCGGTTAAGAACAAGGGTGTCTGAGCACGCGCAATGGTAATTGATAGAGCAGCCTGCTTTTCCTTAGACTTTAGAATAGCATGTTTACCTAGATCCCCGAGAGAACGAGGTGTAGAATGGGTTGTTGGCCATGGTTCCGCGACAACACAGAGACATTGACCATAAATGCCGAAACCTTCATATCTCAGTTGAAGTGTCGGCTTGGGCTTCTCTTCCTCATCAGTATGAAGGTCGAAGCTACCTTGTTGACAAGGTTGATTACCGTCGTTGTCAATGAGTTCATTTGCGTTGGTATGATTCGTTTCCTCATACTGATCAATATCAACCACTTCCGACACTTTTGGTCTAACTGAAGTATACTCTTCTTCTGAGACCCTTGAATTGTCGGAATCTAATGCCACGTCCTTTTTCCGTTTCTTAATGGACTCGGATGCCGATGACTTCGAAAGAGCGGACTCGGAACGTGTCTTCCGTTTTTTCTGTGTCCTCCGAGGAGTAGTGGTAGTAACGGCGGCTGCGGGTAGATTGACGGACTGAGAAGCTTTCATTACATAGTTTCTCGTCTATTTCACAGATATAACTTCATGTTTCATCCAACTACAAACTACGTACCTTGATTGCAACTGAATGTGGTTCCGTTCGACGCAAAAAGTAACAAAATTGGTAGGTATCTGGATGTACATCTTTGAGTATGGCTAGATATTTGTAGGAAAGGAAGATCGTGCACGCACCACCGCGATATGTATCCACCGCTGCTTTCTTCGCCGCGGCGGGACTGGAGAAAATGCCAGCCTCAGCTAAGAGCTTGGGTAAGATCCTGAGACCAAGGATCTAACTGAGACAACTTCCTATAAAACGCGAAATCCAGAGACCGACCGTGGGCGAAGATCAGAGAGGATATGCTGTAACACTTGGTCTGACATCCAACCCAAATGACGTTCATCAAGATAAAGCTTTCACTCTGTCAGAGAACACTATGTTTTGTGTGAAGCCCTACAGCTCACATATACCGGAAGAACAGAGTGTTCGGATATCCGAAGATAGAAAAGATTTCTAGTTTTGAAATTCATGAACGACAAAAGAGCAGTTCAGGTTTGATGTTCCATCACGCGATCGATCACGCCCCACTCACCCCACTCATACCATTAACAATTACTACAAATTTCCCGTACCTACTCGACTATTTCTCAGGTGGGTGGTCACTCAGGTCCTGAGATAATTGCTTTGATGACGCCCCTGCCGTCTTCACTCTTGCCAAAACGCGTTGCTTTGAACGCTGCAATGGCGTCTTTAAAGGCATATCTTTGAAAAGACTTAATGACACGACTCCACCAAATACTTGAAGAGTCCTTACCGGTGTGTAACGAGGGGCTTGAGATCAACCTTTTCATTTGCAACTAAGGAGATAGCCAGCGAGTAATCACCAGGCTTTGTCCACGATCAGTATGTAACTGATAAAAAGAGATGTAGACAGCATACGCCATAGCGGAAGGAACCTTTGTAGTTGAGTTCCTTGACCATGAGGAGGCCGATATTGACGGTGACATTTGGGGCACCCATACCAACCTTTAGAAACGCAATCAAATTATGATCCAAAAGAAATATTCCGTTGCATACCTGCACAAATGTACCGCCAGTCCCCACAATGTAGAGAGCAGTCTGGATGGAGACCTCAGCGCCACTAGCGTCGATGACCAGGTCAATTTTATTGATACCCCTGTCTTGGATATTAAGCTGGTGTTTCATCTGTTCCGCATTTCGCTTGCTGTAGTCCAGTTTTGTTTCGCCTTCAAGGGGTTTTGGAGGAAGATACGTCTCGGTAGCAGCATAGCTCTTGGCAAACTCCAGGCGTTGAGGAACGATGTCGACAGCGATAATACGCTGAGCTCCGAGAGCCTTGGCCACTGCCATGCAGAGGAGACCAACGGGGCCACAACCGAAGATAGCAATGGACTGGCCAGAGCGAAAGCCACCAAGGTTGGCCACAGAGTGCACACCGACAGACAAGGGCTCCATCTGAGTGTGACATATTAGTACGAGCCCAAATGATTGAATTGAAATTACCATGGCGCCATCTTCAAGAGTGAGGTTTTCTGGCAGAGGGTAGGCCAGGTCAGCGGGAAGTCGGTAGTATCGTGCAAGAGTTCCGTCATAAGGAGGGGTTGCTGCGAACACAATATCTGCACATAGCTTAAATGATTATCAGCCTCACTGGCGCAGTGGAGAAAACGGATCAGACCTCATAACGCCCAGCCTTGCAGAGGTCGCATTTTTCTAAATATAACATGAATTGATGAGGTCAGAGAAATTGTGGGCACGCTCAGTACACACTACATGTCGCTCCTGGTTCCATGGCCACACGATCGCCAACTTTGATATGCTTTACATTAGTACCAACTGTGGTCCCGGTTAGTTGCATAATGTTCCGATCCAACTCAAGAGTTACTCTACCTTGTGAAACAATGCCTGAAGATTCATGGCCCAGAACCTCTAGACGCATTAGCGAAGCACAGAAGTGATGTTTGAGTTCTTTAGCCTTACCATAGGCTTCTCCACGACGAAGTCACCGATCCGACCTTCGACAAGATAGTGAACCTAGGATGTATTCAGCTTCGCAGTTGAACATCCATCCAAACCAGTAGCATATACATCAGAACCACAAATTCCTTGCGAGAAATGATCAGAACTCGAAGTAGAAGATCGTGTAGCACACACCAGTCTTCTTAACCTCAACGATCACATCGTCCGGACCAGCTAAAAAAGATGGCGTTAGCTATCCAGACAGCAATCTGCTCGACAGATGTTTACGTAGGGGAATGGAACGTTGTTCGTAGGCAACATCCTCGATGCCACGCAAAACGAATGATAGATTATCAGACATGAGCAGATGTGGGGTACCGTGGTAATTTTGTTTCTTCAGTGTCAGCCTCCAGCCCAATGTGCAATGCATCTCGGTTCTTCCCAATGGCCCAGTCTCTTTGTCCTACTCTGTCTTCTGTGAAGATACATCTCTCAATTCTACCTTTAATTCTGACGAGCTTGGCCTCTGTCAACATCTCTATCAACACACTCCTTTCGCACAAACTATGCCACGACGAGCAGCCACTGGTACAATGCCTGACTTTACTGGACAAACCGTTGACGGTGATCGTTACTTTCTGGACAAGTTGCTCGGTTCGGGTGCCTATGGCAAGGTCTATCGTGCCATGGATATGAAATCTCCGGCAGATGGCCGCGCATTCTTCGCCATTAAATGCATGCCCATTTACGTCCCTGGAACCACCAAGGCTCACTTTCAGACAAGAGAACTTTGTAATCATCCTGTTGTTCGTGATCATCCCAATATCGTACGGTATGAACGACACTTTCGGGAGGGAGATTGGATCTATGTTGTTATGGAACTTGTTCGGGGAGGTGATCTCTTTGCAGCCATAACGGAAAGACACATATTTCAGAACAACGATGCGTTGGTCAAGAAGATATATGTCCAGATTATTGACGCAGTCCAGCATTGCCATAGAAAGGGTATCTATCACCGTGACATCAAACCCGAGAACATTCTTTTTTCGGAGGACACACGTCGTATCAAGCTGGCTGACTTTGGTCTCTCAACTACTCATACCGCTTCTGCGGAATATGGTTGTGGAAGTTGTTATTATATGAGCCCTGGTAAGGCTTTCGTACTCTTGCGTCTCTTATTATAGACTGAAGTTCGGTTGTTCGCAGAATGTATCGCTGAACAGAAGCCACGTCTGAAATACTCCTCAAAGCAGACTGATGTTTGGTCTATGGGTGTCATTCTCGTCAACATGATATCTGGACGTAATCCTTGGCGGTATGCCACCGTAGATGACCAGTGTTATCAAGCCTTCTTGAACGATAACAATTTCCTCGGTAACGTGTTGCCTATTTCTGCAGAAGCCAATATGATCATCAAACGTATATTTACTATCGACCCATTGAGGCGGATTTCCCTGGAGAAACTGAAAGAGGAGATTATCCAAGTTCGCACGTTCTTCAAAAGTCCACGGCAACTGAAACCACCTTCCAGGCCACTTCAAGCAGAAAAACTCATTGAAACCCCTGATTCGGGCTGGCAGACCGAGTCCGAACCTGTTCCGGCCAAACCAAATCGGGCTCTGGTGGAGACAGAAGGAGGCGCGATATCTAGTCCTATCCTCCAACCTACTGCTCCACGCGATTCCAGTTCTCGATCTGTGATGCTCAAAGCCCCTGTCCCTGGACCAAACAATAAAACTGGATCCTCCGCCGCTGATTCTTCCAAGTCGTCTCTCGTTGTAAAGACTCCCTCAGTGCACGCTGTCGCCCCTGTCACTGTTGCCTGTCCTGATGATGACGTTGAAGAACCGCTAATCCTTCCGGGGACATTACTAGACAAGGTTTTACGTTCTCCAGGTGGAAAGCCCAAATCCATTACTTTAAAAAGTGGGCGTAATATACTTCGTGCAGCCGTTCAACGCATCAAAGAATTTTCTGCACCTACAAATGGTAACGGTGCTGCATAAATCGCTGTTATGATACTTATATGTCCTCCATCTGTACAACTGTATTACTGTCTATGTAATGTGATTTTTATTCTTCTTGCCGTTGATATCACACGTCCGAATGGGTGAATCAATGAATTTAAGAAAAGAATGGTGAATCAATCGATTATCAAAACTACGAACACGTGCCTATAGGTCGCCATCAATTCGCCATCGCTAATTTTTTAACATCAACATCTATCGTACTATCTTTCACACCCAAAAAATGGTTTACTCCAGCGTCCTTGGTTTTCCTCGCATTGGTGGGCTTTCTCCCATCTGATTATATCCGTTCTTGCGATTCCATTGATTGTCATAAAACTAGGCTCCAATCGCGAGATCAAGAAGGGAGTCGAAAACTATTGGAATGGTAAAATTTCTGCAACAGAACTTAACAAAATTGCTACCGACATAAAGAAGGCTAACTGGAACGTTATCAAGGCTCAGGGTGTTGACTTGGTTCCTAGGTTTGTCTCGAATCGAATAATTAAGTGCCCAACTTATTTTTTGCTCAAGTGGCGATTTCTCTCTTTACGACCACGTATTGGATCATTCCACTGCCTTCAATGTCATTCCGCGACGTTATACTGGTCTGGGTCTAACAGAACTAGATGTGTATTTTGCCATGGGTCGTGGACGCCAGTCAGAAGGTGTTGATGTTCCTGCCTGTGAGATGAAGAAATGGTAGGTATCTCGTTCGCCTCCAAATTCAGACATAGGTTGAAAACATACTTGAGGTTCGATTCAAACTACCATTACGTCGTACCTGAGTTTTCTGAGGAGACCGACTTCAAGCTCAACTACAACAAGGCTCTAAATGAGTACAAGGAAGCTCAGGCTGCAGGTATCACCACTCGCCCCGTCATCATTGGTCCCATCAGTTATCTCCTTCTTGGAAAGAAGGATAAGACCGCTCCATCAGGTTTCCAACTTCTATCCCTGTTATCTAAACTCATACCCATCTATAAAAAGCTCCTCTCCGAATTAAAGACCGAGGGCGTTGAATCGGTACAGATCGATGAGCCCATCCTGGTCCTCGATTCTGCTGCTGCTCTTGAAAAGGAGTACATCGCTACATATGCCGAGCTCGCTCCTATATCCCCACAGATCGTACTCACCACCTACTTTGCTCGTCTTGACTCCAATATCAACTTCATCGCTAAGCTTCCGATCTATGGTCTCCATATTGACCTTGACCGTGCTCCTGACCAGCTTAAGGATGTGCTAAGTGCCATCCGGGATACTAGTATATTGCTTTCCTTGGGTGTCGTGTCTGGCCGTAACATCTGGAAAACTGATCTTGCCGCCGCGATCAAGTTTGTCCAGACAGCCATCAATGCTCTCGGTACTGACCGTGTTATCGTCGCAACGTCTTCTTCACTTCTCCACACACCTGTCACACTCGCCTCTGAGAAAAAGTTGACGGAGGAACAAAAGGATTGGTTCTCCTTTGCCACAGAGAAGGCTAGAGAGACTTCTGTTATTTCTGCTGCCTCCTCTGGCTCCCAGGATGCTCAAGTTACGGCAGCCCTGGAAGCTAATAGAAAGTCAATTGCCGCCCGTCGTCAATTTGAACAGAACTCCGATGATACTGTCCGCAGGCGTGTTGATGCTATCGCCCCCGAAATGCTTGAACGCAAGAGTCCCTTCTCTATCCGCAAGGATATACAGGCCAAGCATCTCAATCTCCCAAAATTCCCTACTACCACTATAGGCTCATTTCCTGTTCGTGTCTTGTTATATTAATACAGCCAATTTGACTCATTTTACACAGCAAACCAAAGAAATTCGCCAGGCTCGTGCTAAGCTTGGAAAAGGTGACCTCACTCAAGAGGAGTATGAAGGTTTCATAGAGAAGGAAATTGAGAATACGGTAGATTTCCAGGAGAAGATTGGCCTTGACATCTTAGTGCACGGAGAACCCGAGCGTAATGATATGGTCCAATACTTCGGCGAGCTTCTCCATGGCTTTGTCTTCACCCAGAATGCTTGGGTTCAAAGTTATGGTTCTCGGTTAATAATCTTCCATTCATCATTGTTTCTTTTTCTAATCAACCATTACTAGCTATGTCCGCCCCCCAATCATTGTCTCCGATGTCAGTCGCCCTGGACCTATGACTGTCAAGTGGAGCAGTTACGCACAGAGTTTAACCAAGAAGCCCATGAAGGGTATGCTTACTGGCCCTGTCACCATCCTGAATTGGTCCTTCCCTCGTGCCGATATCCCGCGCGAACTTCAGTCCAAGCAACTGGCCCTCGCTCTTCGTGACGAAGTAGTTGACCTAGAGAAGGCTGGGATTCATGCTATCCAGGTTGATGAACCCGCTATACGTGAGGGTGTGAGTAACGAGCCAATCTATCCGGCACAATAAACGTCGCCTAATATTTGACTTACAGCTTCCTCTTCGTCGTTCTGACTGGGAAAAATATCTCGAGTGGGCTGTTGACTCCTTCAAGCTGTCTACAGCCGGTGTCACTGATCAGCTCCAGACCCACTCCCATTTCTGCTATTCCGACTTTAATGATATCTTCTCCTCTATTCAGCGACTTGATGCTGATGTTATTTCTATCGAGGCGTCTAAGAGTGACATGAAATTACTGGCTGCCTTTGAGCAACACAGCTATTCCAATCAAATCGGCCCCGGCGTTTACGATATTCACTCGCCCCGTGTCCCGAGTACTCCGGAGATCAAGGATCGTATCAAGGGTATGCTCAAATTTATTCCTAAAGACCAACTTTTTATCAATCCTGTGAGTCTGACAAATCCCGTCAAGTTACTTACCTTTGACTGATCCAACCTCAAGGATTGTGGTCTCAAAACTCGTGCCTGGAAGGAAACAGAGACTTCCCTAACCAATCTTGTTGAGGCTGCTGAGTGGGCTCGCCAGACTTACGCATAAAATTTCCTTTCTTGCTTCAACAGCGTTCCTTGACTGGTTATTTAAGTAATGCAAGCCCTTTCTTCGGCTTGTGTTCCTGTACCATGTGGGCAGTTGGGACGATGAGCATATTCCTAGCTGAGGGCTAGAGAGTGCATGTCATCGTGGTGTAAAACAAAGTATTACTTTGGTGGGGACTCAGAGTGTGTACTGGTGGATTGGATTGGTACTTGGATTTCAACAATCCTTAACTACTTCTGTATGTCTTTGCATGTGCTTTTCCTAGTCATGACAAAACCTATTGACCGTGGCATCTCCAATATCAAACACTATGCGATAAGCACATCAGAACATCAGTTGAAGAAATTTTGCAGAGGACTCATTTATCCTGATTAAGCCCCAGGATTATCAAATCATGATCAATACATTGTTTGATCATCATTGGAGCGATGCTACCGTAATGGGAAGCAAGACAACGTAGCAACAAAAAGTGACCCCGACTGCGTGTCACTATATCAAATGACAGGTGGATTGACATCCCAACGACCTGACATCTCAATCCCCACCGTGCAGGTCATTTTATTCATTCCAGTACATCGTTCCACCGATTATCGCTCCAATATTTCTACTCCTCACCTGGATTTTTGAATCTCCTTAGTGCTCTATCCCGCGCCTTCGAATGATCAATCATCTCTCTCGGGTAACCGAGTTTGTCTGCCAAGGACACAGACAGATTATGGAGGTCTGACGATGCTGGGTAAATTGGTCTGCAGCCCTAAAATATCAGGACATTTACCTGGACCGCATACTTTTTCAAGCTCTGGAACCCAATGTCGAATAAATTCACCGGATGGATCTGCCTGGATATATTTTGAGGTGACTCCTTGATGACGGCAATAAGAACCAGCCCACTTTTAAGCTTTGACTATGTGGATTGAAAATGCGAAAGTAAGGACAAGGGTCAACGCCAGTGCTCGCACACCATTGCCAGCCACCATTATTAGAGGCTAAATCGCCATCAATGAGGTTTTGCATAAAATACTAAAAAAACCATTGAAAAAGAAGTTATATGTCAGTAAATAGCAGCGACATACCCTTTCGCCTACCCTCCAGTCGATCATCAAGTCCTTCGTCAGATACATCGCAGCGATCATCCTAGCTCTATTGTGGACCCAGCCCATTTCACGGATGCAACGCATCGTAGCATCGACTATGGGAACTCCAGTCTTGCCTTCCTTCCACCGCTGCAACATCTCCCCATCAACATCCTCGTGATGTTCATGGCTCGTTGCAGAATCTCGCCTTACTTGATGGTCTTCCCATACGACTTCGGAATATCTCTCGTGATAAGGGCGGCCCATGGAGACTCGAGGGTAATGGCATAAAACTCCAGTGTAAAAATCTCGCCAGGCTAATTCCTGAATCCATCGACCAACCCCAGACGAGATGTTGCATTCAACTTTCTTGGACCCACGAAGTACCATTGTTTGACGGATACATTCCCTAATTGAAAGCACACCAGAAGACAGATAAACGCTTGCAACAGTAATGAGTTATATAAATGATAGTCGACACTACCGGATTCTCACCTCAGGCGGCTGGTAGTATCTTTGTCCATCTGATCCCGTGCATCCTTATACTTGACAATGCGGCTATGTTGTTCGGTGTTCTGTGCTCCAGGATTCAGGGGATTGATAGCACCCATTTGAGACGGACGAGCCCTCGTTTTCAAAAAGCGTTCCAGAATCTAGTAGAAATTCATAAGAAAGTGAAAGATTTCGATTAGTATACCAACTCTATTTGCTGCAAGTTCTCCAGCAGGCCAATATTCCTCCATCTTGGCAGCATCTTTTTCGTCAAGTTCAAATCCTGGAACAGCGTCTGGAACGGAAGTTTCAAAAAGAGCTGAAAACTTTTTGTCTTGTCGTATGGATTCCTGGTTTGATGACGGTGCAGGCGATTCTTTGATATACTCATCTAGTGCACGATTCAAGGTATCTATCCAGCTTCTCCAGTATGGTGAATAAACCTATGATGGTTATAGAAATCTAAACCATGGAGACGACATACACCTACTGTATAGCCTTTTCCTTGTTTTGTGCGAATGACACCGGGCTCTATAACATTTTTGTTGTGAAAAAAATTGACTTGAATCCCATGCTTCTCGCCAAGTTTCCAGATTCGTAAATCACGTCGGAGTTCATCAACTTCATATTCTAAATTTGCGAACAAATGATTGCACTCGTACTCCTTGAGAAGCTGAAAGACTCGCTCCGGGATTGCTTTTCTAGGTGTGTGAGTGATAACGTAAAATGGAATGTGAAGTTCGTGGAAGGAGTTCTAGGTGAAGTCCGTTAAATTATACTGGCAAGCGTCACACTTGATTAAGGCAGACCTGGAGCAGGACAAGGTTGCGAAGGACAAAATTGATGCGGCGAGAACTCCTATCATGAGCGATGTAGTCTTGGGGGCTGAGAATGAAAAGAGCGAGTAAAGGAACACCAATGTCTTTGGCGCACTCCGAGGCTCGCGCAAGTGCCCTGTTATCACTGACTAGGGAAAATGAGCCTAAGGATTGGTCTCAAATGTGCAAACCTACTACGAAGATCTGCCAACCTCATCCAGTAGAGTACTGCCCTTCCCCCACTAGGATCTGGCAAACCTTGCTGCATATATTCCTGGATCTTGAAGCAAGGAGGGTCAGCATCGATGGTGGCTGCAGCCTCTGCAGTTGCAACTTTGATAGGATTGAAGCGTCTGCCAGACATTCGAGGCCGTTTGGCATCATGATTGGAAGTATGCGAGTTTCCCCCTTTCGTAGTGGCAGCTGAACTTATTGATCGTTGACGCTTGGACATGATACAATTTCGAAATCGACAGACTTGGGGGTAGAGGAAGTTGGTCAGGCCAAACGAAGATCTGAACATTCATGAATTCTGAAATGCATGTTTTAAATACAACTTCTGATCTCCTTTCAAGATATTCCGTGTGTATCGACAAATCACGTGGAAGTATGGGACGATCTAACCAGTTGATCTTGTTCCTCTTGTCGTTTTCGCTCTTCTTCAGCTTCCCTTTCTTCTGCTTCGACGACTTCAATGTCCAGAGGAAATGTAAGAATTGCAGCTATTCCAGTCAGTTGATTCAATTCTGAAAGTGTCACATGAGAATCTGGGACTCGATAAAGATAGTAGTCCGTACGTTGACCTGATTCATGCATACTTGAAAATATGAGCACTTCACCACCTTTCTGCTTGACCGCTTCTGTTACGTGTATAAATTTCTTTCGTGTGACTGGGTCACTTGACCTACAGGCAACTATCAGTCCAGCTAAACAACCAGTTTTCCGGGTAAATAGGCTTGCCGGAAAAGATCGTCAGAAATCAATAGTGTTCCGATAGCACCCCTATCTGCAGCAAGGCAAACATGATCAGGCCCATACCATGCCCTCATTTCGTCTGTTCCAAGCATCTTGAAAAATCTTCAATGAGGAGTCCAACATAGCATCAAGTCACGAAGCCACAGAGAACGAAAACAATCACTTGCCTATCCAACATCATACCCTCTCGAGCAAATTTAGTTTCCTTTAATCGAGCTGTGATCTGGTAATGGGTCACAAGTCTGTGCATGAAAATTTTGCCGGAAACGAACTTCTGGATTTTTCAACACCTCAACGAGACTATGAACATACGGACTGTTAATGTGTACCCGAATTACTTTCTCGCGAAGCGCCTTCTGGAGTTCTTTATTACTTCGTTTGATTGCCTCGGCCAATAGATAGTCGTAGACACCATCTCGTATCCAGCCAGGGCTCGCAATAACGATAGCCCGAATACCATCGTTTGCGAACGGAACGTGCCTCAAGAATGAGTCAAAGAGAGTGGCGTAAAATCTCCCGATGCCTTTCTCATGCTGTGAGGCTCCAGCAGTAGCTGCTTTCCGAGGAATGGAAATGGAGATCCGATGCGTTACAACGGTCATATGCTGGGACAAAAGGCAGAAAGTGGCGGTTCCTTCGCCACAGATTACGGCTGCAAGCTCAGCACCTCTCCCAGGAACGGTGCTTTCCTCGACTCTAGACACTGCAATACTGTCCCACCCATGGAGTTTCTCAATGCGGACGTCACGATTAGTTTCTATGTCCAATGTATGAAAGGCTCCGAGTCTAACATGAGGATTTTCAACAACCACCTTCCCCGAGATATGCAGGGACGCATTAGCATTCTGAGATGAACTAGCAGCTGCATGAGTAGATTCTTGAGCAGAGCTACCACCTCCTGGCGAAAATTCAACACGGCTGACTTGCAAAGTCAGATTAAGCCGTATCCGGTTTGAATCCACTGATCCAGTATTTGACACTGATTGTATGCGTCTATAAAGATGACATCCTGAGTATAACGCTGATAGGAACAGCCTACGCCCGTACCGCACTGTGGTCGCCCTCACAAGATCACCTGCCTGTATCAGGTTATATAAGTGCCACATATCTTCATCGTCCTCTGGCCTGAGTGTGACATGGCCCTAGAATACAATCAGACGAGAATGACTCTGGTGGACTAGACTTACCGCACCGTGCTTGTCAATGTATCTGCTGATCAGCTTCATGAAATTAATTGCTGACCAACCTTACCTAAACTTCTAAGCTCTCAACCTACACTCATGGTTAGGTGCGTGACATATCATTTGATTTGCTCGTTCAAAGATTTGAGCCTGCGCCAGTGACTCCAAGATAGCGACCTTGAGTGCCCGGCTTGTTGAACCTAATCAGGCTCCAAATCGCCACCATTTCGACGTTGAAGATGACGATGACGCCATCTTTGCCGAGCTTGAAGCCGAAATTGAAGATGATGACAACATTGCTATGAGGGAACAAGGCCTGGAGACTATCAAACGCGAGTGCGGCAACCGCTTTACCTCCCAGCTGGCTCAGGTCTCAATTTGTCATGTCGTAGGATGGAGAGAATGAAAAGTCTACGAGAAAATTGCCACGGCACATACTCCGAAGTAACCGACGAGAAGGAAGTCATTCGTATCACTGCGTAGTTACATACCTTTCTTTTGCCTGACAAATACTCATCATCTACCAGACGAGAACCAAGATGTATCGTCCACTTTTACCACTCCAACTTCAAGCGATGCGAAATCATGGACAAACATCTAGCAGTCTGTGTCTCACCCCACCTACACCTTCTGTCGCCTCACGAAGAATGACAGAAACTTGCTCCAAAATACTTCCACACGCGATTTATCCGTGTTTTTGTCGAGAACATACCCTGGCTGGTGGAAAAGCTCTCTATCAAAGTCTTACCATGTGTGATTTGCTTCATTGATGGTGTATCTCGCGATAGGTTTTTTTCTTTCTCGTCGACCACGTAAAATAAATCACTAAACCTTGGAAGGTTGATTGGTTTTGAAGAGCTCGGTAACAGCGATGGCTTTGGTACCGCTGTACTTGAGCTGAGGCTCCTGAAAAGTGGTTTGTCCATCTTTTCTGGTCGTCTGGTACGTGTCTTTAATGATGACATTAGGCATCATTGATCAGCGAGCTGAAAGCTCCTCCAATCCGATATACAAAATAGTGTCAGGCGAGGATGACAAGATTTTCGATCTCGACGACTGAAGTATTTGCGCGGCGACTCGAGCATAGCAGGTTCATTGCTATCACCACACGTGGATTAATTCAACGCTTGAGGCCGAAGTATTACCACACGGATCTATGTAAATTTACAGATAGACCTATTCAGGCTCGGACGATGTAATGGTTCCACATAGTCTCATCTATGCATGCATATCATAACAGGGTTTATGCATCACTCCTCATCCTGGGAAGGCTTCTTTTTTCGGTCATACTGAATCACCTGCTGAAGATTCCAGGACTGCATCCAGCTAAACGTTCGGAACTTCGACACAAGTGTCTACAGCAAAGTGCTATCTGCCTTGGGTTGGCTATGGTTTGTGCTCGCTTTTTTGGGTTGATTTCGTGCTGCCGTTACTTGAGATGCATTGCTCTTCGACCTGTTTTTTTTCGACCTGCTGCCAGGATCCCTTATCTTTATGCATGACTCTCCTAAGAGAATGGTAAGTATAAATCTGTTTGACCGCAGCTATGTTTTCAATGACGTTTGGCCTGCATTCTGGACTGGACAAGTAAGCAGTTTTTTTATTCTCATCCTAAGCTGATATTCTGTATACACAAAATCTGGGATATATACTGGCTTTGTGTAAGTGGATGGCCAAGCCTGTTCCTTTTGAGGTATTCCAGGTAAGTTCAATGAAGCTATTCAGATGTTCCTATGTCCGTGAGCTATCTATATGAATTCAATGCTGAGTTGGTGCGTCTAGTTTACGGCTATACAAATTGTCTGGGTCTTGTCCCCCTATTTCGCATTGCTTTACCGTAATTCAACACATCTTCTTGAGCTCTGTTGAAATGAATTCAATA
>Ga0153919_100059_pt1 | contig 21005 bp, 19 predicted proteins | sample TSGA003MetaG_FD_104712 | JGI IMG/M metagenome (GOLD analysis project Ga0153919, IMG submission 104712) | Attine ant fungus gardens microbial communities from Georgia, USA - TSGA003 MetaG | ecosystem: Host-associated > Fungi > Mycelium > Unclassified | place: USA: Connecticut, Klassen Lab...
ACTGATTGCTTTGAGACGTTTTTGGTACCGTTTGAAAGGTCTTCTTAAGGGCTTTTGGTGGCCATTTAGATCGTCGAAATCGGTCAAGTATTCCTGGAGTTATGGTCTGAATGAAGTTTGTGACAGAAAGCAACTGGCTTCCACAACTCATCAGAGCACTCTATTGATAGTATTTCTCCAGCAGTATAGTTTAAAGTATCTGCTTCTACTCTAAATTCTTTGTCTAAATCTAGGACTGCCAATACTGGTCTAGTTATAAAAATTCCTTTAAGCTTGTCAAATGCTTTCTGCTGCTCCTTTCTCCACTACCACTTCATATCTTTCCTCATCAACACATTCATTGGCCTTGTTACTCAAGCAAAGTCTTTGATAAACCTCTTATAGTAGTTAATGAGAACTAAAAACTTTCTGATATCTTTCACATTCTTTGGCTTCGGCCAACTTAGTACTCCATCTACTTTTTTCTTCTCTATTTCAATTCCATTAGGTTCTATGATCACTTCTAGGAATCTAATTTTTTGTATCTTCCATATACAATTTTCTAGCTTAATATACAAGTCATTCTCTTCTAGTTTCTTCAGTATTTCTTTTATAATCTCATCATATCTTTTCTCTGTCTCTATCCCTACTAGTATATCATTTACAAAAGCCACTACTTTTCCTTCATTAATTATGTCTTTCAGGATTTCATTCATCATCACCTAGAATATAGCTGGCAAATTTGTTATTCTAAAGAACATAACTGTCAGCTCAAAGAACTTTACATGGGTCATAAATACTTTCTTCTACTCATTCCCTTTCTTAATTCTCACATTGTTAAACCTTCACCAACATTTTAGTAAATACTTATTTACTCTCTATATTGTCTATTAAGTCCATAATCAGTAGAAGTTAGTAGTTATTTTTTACTGTCTGATTGTTCAGTAGTCTATTACCATCCTCTTTTCTTTATCTTTCTTGCTTACAAAGAAAACTAGTAATGTCTGAGGGAACTTTGATAGTCTAATGTATCTCTTTCTTAACTAATTCTTTATGAAATTCTGAACTTCTTCTCTTTTATTTTTAGATAAAGGGTAGATTTTTTCTTTTCTAGGTTTGAATGTCTCTTTGTTATTAATGGACAGTGAATGTCTTTAGCAATTACCCTAGGTGGATGTTCAAGAAGAACTTGATGGAGTTCTTCGTTGGATTGCAGCCTTACTTATACTACTACTATAGTGGCTGTACCCTAGAGTCCCATAGTCACATGTTCTTTCCAGAATGTTTTATGATCACCTGACCTTATCATGTGATTTGACTTACTGAGTCCCCACCCTATTTATATCCTTACTCCATTATATGCTTTGAGGTTTTGGATTAAGTGTTTAAATGCATGGGAAACCTTTTCCTGTTTGGGGCTCTCATAACACTCTTTGAGATCTATAGTATAATCCCAGATTTTCCTTGTTGGTATCCTCTTTGATTCTATCTTCCTAAACATCCTTTTCTACCTTAAAATTTTCTGCAGTATTATTTCTTTGATTTTTCTGTAGTTTACTTCAACTTCTTCTTTTCTCTAATTCTCTTTATCATCTACTATTTATCTCATAATCTTTTTCTCTTCTAGAATTGCTACTCTCTTTCCTTTCTTTACTCTCTTTTCTTTTTTTAACTTCATATTCCTCCCACACAGTGGTGGATACCTTGTTATTTTTACTTTTCCTGTCTTTTAGTTTATCTCTAGATTATGCATTTATAACTATGGCATTCCTAGTATTATATCTGTCCTTCCTAGATTATATATATCCATTCTCATCCTTTCTACATGACTCTTATAGTATACATTTGCCTCTACTTGATAGGTAATAGCTCCTGTACTATTATTCATCCCATCAACATTCCTAACTACTACCAGTCTTTTTAATTTTTGTAGCCTAAATCTATGTCTTACTGCTATTTTCTGATCCATAAACATCTCTGTTGTACCACTATCCAAGAGCACTTTTACTGTTATACCTTTATGTGTATCTACTTTTTCTATTCCAATATTCAGCCACACCTCTCTTAGCATTTTAAACATTCTTCTCACTTTTCTCTACTCACCTCTCTCTCTTATTGTACCTTTCAGAGCCTTTGTCTGCATACTGCTTTGCTATGCTTTTTCTGTTCAGGGTATACCACTACCCTCCAGTTCTACCATGGTTGCTTTCTTCCTGTCTTACATTCTGGATACCAAATATTTCTTCTTTCCTCTTTTGATATTTTCTCCTCTACTATTGTGTCCTTTTTTCTATACTTTGTATATTTAATCTTACTTCCTGCTTTATTGTTTCTCCATTTTCATACCTCTAGACAACTCTTGTACCATACATTTCTCAGTTTCTCTCCAGAGACAAAATTCTGTTCTTGGTTTTTCTTTATCTTGGTACCTTTATAGTTATACTTTCTATACTCTACAAATGTTACCACTTTCTACCTCATCTTCCAACCCCTCCCCTCTAGTGCTGTACTTCTCAGAGGCATACTTTATATACCACTATATTCCTGCATCTTCTTCTATAAAGAGTAGACTAGTCTCTCCTCTTGCTGTGCCTTTTGTAGATTAACTATATGCACTACCTCCTCACTTCTTCTCTTCTCCTTCTCCACCTTCATATTTGAACATTCCCACTTGTAGTATCCCATTCTCTAACACCTAAAGTATTATACTCTCTTTTTTTCTATCTCTTGTCTCCTTATACTCACTCCTTCTTTCACTCCACATTGTATTACTCTACTTGCTATTATCTTGAATTTATTCTGGAAAGTTGGTTTCCCCTTCATCTTCTCCTTTCTATTTCTGCAGTTATGGGCTAAGTGCCCAAATCTTTTATACTTCTAATACACTCTTCCTTTTTTTTCCTTTATCTTTGCTCTTAGTTTAATAAGAGTACACTGTTGGTTGAGTATTCTATTTATGAGAGAGTTATATTGCTCTAGAGACATAATGCTATGTTTCTAGAGAAGTTAAATAAGAAATGATCTTACTAATGTTATATCTACTGGGGTGTAAGATCTTTATTAAGCTAAGTACCTACTGCCTTACTTATTATTGCTCTAGTAATATAGTTATACTATCATTCCAAGGAGAGGATCCCTAATCTAAATACCTTTCTAAGGATGCAGTGTTACTCCTTTACATGTACAGCCCACAATGGAACTTTAGTACAAGATTTCTACTAAGAACAGCACAAGTATGCTATACAATACTACTCAATTATGAGGTCAGGTCTCAGACACAATACCTGAGCTTGGTATTGTGCTTCCACCAATAGTCTCTAACTGACTATCAAGTCCTCTTAAGCCTAGAGCCTAGCTATATTATAGTGGTCCTGAGTTGTATTACTCAAGTACCAAGAAAGATAAGAAAATAAACTGGCAAGGCTCTGTAGTGAGCAGTACTAATGAAGAAATTGAGTTCTAGTATAAGAACTTAAACTGTAGTATTTTAGAACTATTCCTAGTCCAAGTTGATAAGAAAAACTTAATAGAGTTCCTATTTGATTACTGTACACTACTTATACACATTCTGTATTTAATTCTATTTATAAAGTCCCATATATCTTTTTTAAGTTATTCTCTCTTGTATGTTTACTGATTATTTAATTGAATGAAAAGGAAAAGAAAAGAAATATAAATAATAACTTGACTATTTTGACCATGTTATGACACAAGATCATCTTTTCTTTGATTATGCTGCTAGTGGTTGTGGAAAGACATTTCTTTGTAATACTATTACTGCTGAGGTTAGAAAGAGAGAATAGATGACACTGTATATAGTATCATCTGGAATTGCTACTCTTTTGCTGGATAGAAGAAGAACATCTTATTTACACTTCAAGATTTCTCTTTCTATTAATAAGAACTCTGTAGCTGGACTCAAACAGAATAGTTATATGTTTCTAGTCATTTAACAGACTAAGGTTATTATTTGGGATAAAGTTCCTATGCAGCACAAGTATAACATTGATGCTGTTGATCAATGCCTGAGAGATTTACTTGAAGTAAGTGATCACTTGTACTTGATAGCTGTTGAATTGATATATTATCTAGAATGATCATCCATTTGGTGGAATTACAGTGGTATTTGGAGGAGATTTTTGTCAAACTTTGCCTATAGTACCTAAAGGAACATACCAACAAGTAATAGCAGTATCCTTTTATAGAGGAAATCTATAGAGACATATCAAGTTCTTATATCTTAGATACAATATGTACTTGGACCACTCTAAAGCTAACAATCAACATGCTCAGTGGTTGTTGGAAATTGGTGCTGGATCAACTATGGATGATAATGAGATGATACAAGTTCCTTAGTCTATGGTTTGCACTAATCTTAATACTCTCATTAACAGGATCTATCCAGAAATTGGAAACACAAGAGTTCAAGATGACCAATACTTCTTGAAGCAAATTATTCTCTGTTTTAGAAATGATGAGGTGCATAATATTAATGAAGCTATTCTACAACAGTTCAACCCAGTACCAAATGCAAAGATCTATATGCTAAGAAGTGTGGACTCTATGTCTGAGGAAGATGGAATGCACCATGCCTATCCTATAGAGTTTCTTCAACAACTCAATAGTAGTAGATTGCCTTCTGCTTTACTTTGTCTCAAGGTTGGCTATTCAGTTATCTTACTAAGGAACTTGGATCCAGGAGAAGGACTTTGCAATAGGACAAGAATGGTAGTGTTAAATATAAGAAGAAAAGTACTCTAGTACAGGACTATTAACAAGACAAAGTATTGGAAGAAGGAAGTATAGCATACTGCAGACTATTGGAGGAAAGGAGTGTAGTGCACTGCAGACAATACTACTACAAGTTATTGAAGGAAAAAAGTATAGTAAACTAGAAACTGTATGGAGGAAAATAAACAAAACTACTGTCAGTCATTGAAGAAAGAAAGTATGGCAAACTGTAAACTGTTGGAGGAAAGGAGTATAATACACTGTATACAATACTACTGACTGTACACACTACAGACAACATTACTGGAGGAAGGGAGTATAGCATACTATAGACAATACTAAAACTGTTAGAGGAAGGAAGTACAGTGACCTGCTAGACAACACAATGTTAACTAGACTCAGAATTAGTAGAGGATTGAAGTTGGGCCAGAGACCCAGATAAAAACCTTGTCTAAGAAAGTATACAAGAAGAAGATAAAAAGATAGGACTTTTTGAGTATGATAAATTTTGGTCAGTACTTAGCTAATATGACTAAGCAGATTTTCACACACTCCCAGAATTTCCCACAATTACTTTTTTTCCACATTTATTTTCTCACACTAAATTCTCCTATACTTTCAATTACTTTCAAAAACTGTTATAGAACAGCAGGTGTACTGTAGACAATACTACTGCAAGTTATTAGAGGAAGGTATAGTGACTTAGCCTGAGATGACTTAATTACACTTCAAGTTTGAGTTGACAAGGAGAACTCAATAGAGTTCCCTTTAGATTTTGTACACTACTTATACAACTACTACATAGTCTGTACACTATGCTCCTACACTTATCATGTAACATCATCATGTGACATAACCCTGTGACATCCTGACATATGATATGACTCTGTAACATCCTAACATGTGAGAGTAATGTGTGATATTTGTTATGTAATACTTTCTTGCACTTCTTTCTTGTATAGTAAGTTCAAATAAAAAGAGAAAAGAAAAAGAAAAGAAAAAAAATATAAATAATGACTTTGCTATTTTGCCAAGTCATAACAGAAGGAAGTATAGCAAACTGAAAACTGTTGGAGAAAAGAAGTATAGTAGACTGCAGGCAATACTACTGCTAATTATTGGAGAAAGAAAGTATAGCAAACTATAAACTATTAGAGATAGAGAGTATAGCAACCTACCAGACAATACAATGTTAACTTCACTCAGAATTAGTAGAAGGTTAAAGTTGGACCAGAAGTCCAGATGAAAACCTTGTTTAGTAGGTATGCTGCATTGTGTGTGGGATGATAGCACTGATAAATTATATATCTAATTATTTCCACAGCCTCTTTTTTCACTCAAAAATCCCAATAAATTCATTAAAAATTAGAAAAAATTCAGAAAAAATCAGAAAAAAGACCAGAAAATTAGAGAAAGTATTGGAGGAAGAAATTATAATGTACTGCAGACTATTAGAGGAAAGGAGTATAGGAAACTATAGATAAGACTACTATAAGTTATTGGAAAAAAGAAGTATAGTAAACTGGAAACTATTGGAGGAAAGGAGTATAACAGACTACATATAATACTACTGACTGTATATACTATAGACAACACTACTGGAGGAAGAAAGTATAGTGTACTGTAGACAATACTAAAACTATTGGAGGAAGAGAGCACAGCAACTTAACAGATAACATTGTATACTATTATATAGACTATTAGAGAAAGAAAGCATAGCAACCTACTAGATAACACAATGTTAACTAGACTCAGAATTAGTAGAGGGTTAAAGTTGGGCTGAAGGCCCAGATGAAAACCTTATTTAAGTAGTAGATAGTAACTATCTATAACTATTTGTAATCATGTTATAGCTAATGTCTTATTTAGAAATCAATTGTCTATAAGTCTATCAGACTGTTCTCCTCTTATATTTCCTTTTCAAGTTACTCTACTTTTAAGTTGAAGTACTATCTATCTCTTGATCTAATCCTAAGTAATCTTGATCAGTAGTTACTACAGATGTTATCCAATTATAATTATTGAGAGCAATAGTCTAATTATTCCATTCTCTCTCTTGAGTATTCTATAAGAGGACCCTACCAATACCACCTCTAAAATACTAGACTGACCTGCTAGAGTGACCCTGCAATAAATTAAATATTACTATATAATATTTAATTACCTTTAGCTTACTTCTGAAACTCTGAACCCTAATAACTCAGATTGTAGAGACAGAAATACACCAGTGCCAAATGTATATATAGTATAAAGTATCTCTCTAGGAGCCTCATTTTAATATCTAAGGATTCTTCTAGAGGTAAGTGTAGCTTATATTTTAGACTCTGATTAACTGAGAATTCTCCTAGAGCTACTCTACTCTAGTTACTTTTATATATTTTTCTATTTATTTTATGACTTAAATATTCACTTATACCTGTCTTTTCTCAGATGATCAATTTCATAATAGTTATCTAGAGACAAGTCTTTTTTCCAATGATTATATTCTTCTTGATTACCTAGAGGATTTATCATGACAGAGAGTATATACATATATAAAGGTGAAGATAGAAATAGAGATAGAAGTATTGGTTGACAGTAAGAGCACAAGCATGGCAACAGTTGAAATATATCAAGTAGTTGTAACCTTTTACCTAGAAGTAACAAAAGCTTTTCTAGACTAATATCTCAAAGCTAGGTCCTGCCATCCTAATTCCAATAACAAATCCTCCCAAAACTCCTAGCCCAGACTACCAGTGCTGAGATCTCAGCTCCAGCTTAGATGTTATAACATTGGTAAGTACTCCAAAAAGCTTTCACTGTAGTCTACAACAGTAGACACAATAGGTGAATATGGTATTTTTTTTGGCCCAAAGACCTTTCTAAAGCACTAGTCTAGTTGCATATACCTTTGAGTAGGAAATCAAATTCTCTCTACATTATTGGGACCTACAAAGGTCTCCTAGGAGCTCAGTCTCAGTCTTTTGACTCAAATGTCTCTAGCTTAAAATTGTAGGAAGCTTGAAGAATAGTTGAGGTCAATAAAGGAGCCATTAGGCCATAGAAGTGGTAGTAAACTAGTAGGCTGTCAGGTACAACACCAGTTCAGGTATACTCAAGGGGTCTTGATATTGAAAGGATAATTTGAAAGTAAACAACAATAAGAGACATTAAAGTAGAAATTAATGAGAGATATTTAGTAGAATACTGAATATCTAGATACAATTAGTGCTAGGAAGATGGTGGTAGTAGGAGATCAAGGCATAATCTGGCATTAGATTTGACAGGTATAATAATGACACTACACTATCAGGTGACTTGACATCCCAATTCAAGTGATATAACTTCCAATATAATGCATATTTTGATGTTAAGCCACTCTATCAATTGGGATATCAAATGATCTATCACTATCATGTCAGTATCATGTCATCTCACCTGTCAAGTCATCTAGGCTTGTCATATAGTCATACTCTACTATTATAGCTATGTTACTCTACTAGATTATCTATACCTGTACTAATTGCTGTTGTCACACCTTTATTATATCCAATGGCCAACTGATCTATGAAAGATTGGTGTCATCTAATACTTGTACAGTACATTTATGGAGAGATGTGGTAATATTATTATATATCATATCAGGTTGTCATTAAACTAATTTATTCTTTATTGTAGTTCTGAGATAAAGTCTCCCTACCCATAACAATTGACATAAAATGAGAGATTGCATATTAGGAGGAGAGAAGAAAGGATACTGAAGTGGTAATCAATAGGATAGAAGCTGGTAATCATGGTATAGATTATTCAGGTGCATTTTCTACTAATTTCCTTCTTTCATCACTAAAGCTATCTGTTAGGGTATTGAGCAATACACTCATCCCTGTATATGCTCATCTATATATTTGGTGTTTGGCTGCATCTTACATATGGAGTAAGTTGGAATACAACTGCTCAAGTTCTCAAGTTTATTGATGTTATCTTAAATGTTGTTAATACTGCTTTAGATATTATTATTAGTAGACTCAATATATATGTATACCTTTGCTGGGGACCTGAGTGTATCTGTGCATTAGCCAACTGTTTTTGTAACTCTTCAACCTGGTTCTCAAGCACTGCTTCTTGAGCCCAGCTTGCCTTCTCAACAGCTTTCTTTATCTCTAATAAGACTTGAAGTAAATTCTTCAGCATTGCTGGTTGGTTTGGATTAATAGATGTATGGCCAGATCAATATATATATATATATGTTGTTGTCATCTATAATATAGTCAAGGCTCAAGTGTTTATAGCAATAAGAAAGCTTCAAATTATTCATCTGATGTCATAAATGCTGTAATATGAAATATAGTACAGAAACCTGGTCTTAACCATTCAGCTATGTTTACAAAAAATATATGTATATTTAATATAGGATACAATCATAGCTAAGTTTAATGCAGTGAATTAGTAATAAGATAGGTTCTTTTTGATATTTAGGCATAGCTAGAAGAGTATAACTGTGTAACAAGCCCAGACAACTTGATAGGTGAGGTGACATGATACTGACATAATAGTGACAGGTCACTTAACATCCCAATTGATAGAGCGACTTGTGCACCGTATAAATATCCACCAAGTAAGTACACTTTTCTATGCTAACTTATAGATCTACCAGTATCAAGTGCATATCATCTCTGTTTTTGATCCCAGTAATTGTCAAGCTACTTGGCTTCTTTGTTCTGATCCAGGGTACCTCTGTACTTTATAAGCTCATCAAATTCATATGGCAAGAAAACATCTCAAACCCTCTTGTAGATCTTTCTAAACCTTCAAGTCCGAATTGGCTTTATGGGAATATACAACAAATCAAGGATAATGATCTTTTTGACAATTTTTGAGTGTTAGGCTAGCAAGTATGGCAATACAGTCAAGTACAAGGATTTTCTTAGAGTGAGCATTCCGCTTGTCTCCCTGCACACTTGTTAACCAATTCTTCTCCACAGACATTGAGATTGGTTACAATAGATAGCTATACATACTACAAGCCTGCAGGGACGAGAATCTTGTATTGTAAAGTCATGGGCAGTGGTAGTGAGATCTCTTATGGGGTTCATAACACTTACTTAACACACATTTCATTTAGGCCTTGCTGTTACCAAAGGCTCGAAACACCATAAACAAGTCTGTATTGCTGTTATCATTTCTTCTGATATCTTTACTGATTCTTGTTTCTTATAGTAAAAGATCATGGTCAGTTGATTAGCCATACCCATTGCCTTTGCTTTTCTCATCCAGTCCTTGAGCACTCACTAAATTATCTATATTTGTCAGAACCTAGCATTTGGAGTTGCTCAAATCAGAGAATTAACAGAAATTTTTGTCGAGAAAGCACTGGAGATGAGGTCATTCATTTACTTCTGAGTGTTATGAGAGCCCTGAGCAGGAAAAAGTCTCCTGTGTATTCGAACACTTAGTCCAAAATCTCAAAGCATACAATGGGGTTAAGATATAAATAGCAGGGGAACTTAAGAAGCCAAGTCACATGATAAGGTCACAAGGTTGTAGAATATTCTGGAGGAACATGTGATCATGGACTAGTAGCAGTACAGCCACTGTAAAAGTAGTATAAGTAGTAGTCCAATCCAACGAAGAACTCCATCGAGTTCTTTTTGAACATCCACCTAGGGTGATCACTAAGGACACTTACTGTCTCTTGATAACATAAGAACTCAATTCCCAATGGTGACCTCGCATCTCGTGGCCTCACCACCCACTTACTCTCACATCTTCCTTACTAGTGAGCACAGTACTCACAAGCTTTTTGGATAGTGGGCCCTAGCTGTAAAGGGGACTTCTCAGTCAGTTAGGGACTGAGGGAGGAGATGAGATACCAAGTCCAGGTATCCTGCTCGGGTCCTGACCTCACAATTAGATATTGCTCTTTACTTCTTTCTCCATATAAACTCCATGCTACATTCTATTGTGAATGGTATATGCAGGAGATTGGTGGTTATTCCTTAGAAAGCCACTTAGTGTAGGGGTCCTCTCCTTAAAGGCAATTGTATACCAAATTTGATTAGAACAGTAGTTAGTAAGGCGGTAGAAATTCAGACAAATGAAGATTGCATACCCTGTTAGATATAGGCCTTAGTTAGCAACCCTGGATCAAGAATTGTCAGAGTACGAGCCATCACCATCACCATCACCACCACTACCACCACCATACAATATGTCCCAACAACAACAGAGAGAAACCCCTTCTAGAGAGGAACAACTCCTCGCTATGATCGCCACTCTGTAGCAGCAGGTTAACACCATGCTCCTCCAGCAACAAGGGAGCAGAGTAGAGGTCACAAGGCCTCAAGTCTTTAGTGGAAAGATGGAGGAAGTAAGCGCATTTGTAAATGTGGCTCGACTATACATTAGAATGAAGATAACAGAAGAGGTGGGAGTAACCCAGGTGGCCTGGGTATTATCATATGTACAAGAAGGAATAGCAGAGGCGTAGAAAGATAACCTGTTGGATAAGTTAGCAAAAGAAGAATCAGAGGTAGAGTCAGCAGAACAGTTGTTTGCAAAAATAAGGAACGACTTCAGAGAAACATTAGAGGAGGAAAGAAAGATAGAGCAGCTAAGAACAATCAAGCAGGGGAGAAGGACCTGCAACAAGTACGTACAGGAGTTTAAAAAGGTCGCTAGGGGGAGTGGCTATGAGAGAAGACCCCTCATCAAAGAATTTAAAAGGGGATTGAATGGGGCCATTAGAAGGAAGTTGGCTGAAGCAGAGGAACCACCTACCACTATTGGGGAGTGGCAGAAAAGGGCAGTAAGATTGGACAGAAATCAAAGACAAAGCAGGGCAGAGGAAAGAGTGCTGGGAAGAAATGTGGTGCGCCCAGGGGGAAATGCACAGCCAAGAGGAGGAGGATCATATGGAGGAAGAGGGGGACAAATAACATAGAGAACAGAAGGGGGATACAGAGAAGGAGGTGGTGGAAACACGACTAATAGAGGGGGAGCTCAAATAGGTCCAAGGAGAAACCCAAATGCAATGGATGTAGATAGAGGAAGAGGAGGAGATAGGACGTGCTATGTGTGTGGAAAATAGGGCTATATGGCCAAAAATTGCTGGAAAAGACATAGGGGAAGGATAATAGAAATGCCGTAGGAGTCGGCAAAAGAAAATAGAGGACAGTGAGCTTTTGGCTGGCCTCCAATAATATGTACAGTGTATTGCACCTGGAAAAACTAGGCAATAAATTGATGTCCACCAATACAACTGAGAGAGTAAAAGATATATAGTGTACACTATGGCTATTGAGGGAAGTCTGGCTGAAAGTAGGGTTAGAGAAGCTGGAGAGTCATGAAGGAGTAGCAGTGAAGGCATTGTTGGATAGCAGTGCGACAGGTCTGTTCATGGACACAACCTTTGCAAAAGAAAAGGGGTTTAAGATAGAGAAGCTAAAAAAACCCCTCTTAGTTAGGAATGTGGATGGAACAGCAAATGCGGGAGGAGCTATAATGCACCAGGTTGAGTGCAATATGTTCTTCAAGGGACATATGGAAAGAGCAAGAATGGACATATGTAACTTGGGAAAGATAGAGTTGATACTGGGAATGCTGTGGCTAGCAGCCCACAACCCAGAAATAGATTGGGAAAAGGGAGAGGTGAAGATGATGCGTTGCCCACCTATATGCGGAAAAAGAAAGCAAGAAGAAAAGGAGAAAAAAGTGAGGAAGACAGAAAAGAACAAAGACGAGGAAATATTAAGAAAACTGGTGCCTAGGAGATTCTGGAAGTGGAAGAAAGTATTTGGAAAAAAGGAGTCAGAAAGGATGCCAGTGCTAAAGACCTAGGACCATGCCATAGAGCTAAAAGAAGGGTTTATGCCAAAAAAGGGGAAGGTATATTCACTATCGAGAGAAGAAAGAGAGGAAGTACAGAAATTCGTAGAAGACCAATTAAGGAAAGGATACATCCAACCCTCCAAATCACCCCAAACATCACTGGTACACTTTGTGGCAAAAAAGAATAGTACATGGAGGATGGTGCAAGATTATCAACACTTAAACCAGTGGACAATAAAGAATGGATACCCTCTACCCCTCATTGCAGATATATTGGATGGAGTAGGAAAGAGAAAGGTGTTTACGAAATTAGACTTGAGATGGAGATATAATAATATCAGGATCAAGGAGGGAGATGAATGGAAGACAGCATTTACAACATATATTGGAGCATACAAACCCACCGTCATGTATTTCGGGTTAACAAACTCTCCAGCTACCTTCCAAGCAATGATGAATGACCTGTTCAGAGACCTCATAAACCAAGGGGACATGGCGACTTTCATTGATGACATTTTAGTAGCCACAGATATAAAGGAAGAACATAATGAGTTGATAGAGGAAGTACTGAGAAGACTGGAAGAAAACAATCTGTTTGTAAAGCTGGAGAAATGCAAATGGAAAGTAAGGGAAGTAGAATTCCTGGGAGTAGTAATCAGCCCAAAAGGAGTAGAAATGCAAAAGGAAAAGGTAGAGGGAGTCCTGAACTGGCCAGCACCTAGGAACGTCAAGGAAGTGCAAAAGTTCCTAGGCCTCGCCAATTACTACAGGAGGTTCATAAAGAACTTTGCTAGGATAGCAGCACTGCTACATGTGCTAGTCAGGAAGGAGAAAAAGTAGAAGTGGGAAAAGGAACAAGAGGAAGCGTTTGAGGAACTCAAGGCGGTGTTCACCACAGAATCCATTCTGGCCATCCCAGACATTGATAGGGAGATAAGAGTGGAAGCAGATGCCTCAGATTATATGACAGGGGGAGTGTTATCAACGAAGTGCAAAGATGGCAAATGGAGGCCGGTGGCTTTCATCTCTAAATTGCTAAACACTACTGAGTAGAATTATGAAATTCACGATAAAGAGATATTGGCAGTAATAAGATGCCTAGAAGCATGGAGGTATTATTTGGAAGGAGCAAAACTCAAATTTGAAATTTGGACAGATCACAAAAACCTCCAGTATTTTATGGTAAGTCAGAAATTAAACTGAAGACAAGCAAGATGGACCCTATACCTATCACGGTTTAGCTTCATGTTGAAGCATGTTCCAGAAAAGAGCATGGGGAAGGCGGATGGATTAAGCAAAAGGCCAGACTGGCAGGATGGAGTAGAAAGAGATAATGAGAATCAGAAACTAGTAAAGCCGGAGTAGATTAGGAAAGCAGAAACAATAATAGAGGAGGAAAACCTAAAAGAAAGAATCAGGAAGATGCAGGAAGGGAATGAGAAAGTCATAAAAGCAGTAGAGGAGCTGAAAAAGGCAGGAATCAAGATGCTGAGAGACAAAGAATGGAAAGTAGAAGATGGAATAGTAATGAAGGAAGGAAGGATATACATGTCAGAAGGGGACCTCAGAAGGGAAATAATACAACTACACTACAACACCCTGGTAGGAGGGCATGGAGGGAGATGGAAAACGACAGAGTTGATTGGTAGGAATTACTGGTGGCCAGGAATAATAAAAGAGATGAAAAGATATGTAGATGGATGCGATGCTTGTCAAAGGTACAAGAACCAAAGTGAGACACCAGCAGAAAAGCTAATGCCCAACGCAATCCCAAAAAAAACATGAAGTCATATATTGGCAGATTTTATCACCAAACTGCCCCTAGCCCAGGGATACAATGCAATCCTGGTAGTATGTGATCATTTTAGTAAAATGGCGTACTTTATAGCAACAACGGAGAAAACATCAGCAGAGGGACTTGCAAAGCTGTTTCAGGACTACGTATGGAAGTTGCATGGGCTTCCAGAAAGCATCATATTAGACAGGGGAGTGCAGTTTGCAGTGGGAATGATGAAGGAGCTGAATAACTTACTGGAGATCCAAACAAAGCTCTTGATGGCCTATTACCCCCAAATGGATGGGCAAACGGAGAGGATAAACCAGGAGCTAGAATAGTACCTAAGAGTCTTCATCAATCACAGACAAGAGCAGTGGCTGGATTGGTTGGGAACAGCAGAGTTTGTATACAATAACAAGGTCTATGCAGCAACAAAAACATCGCTGTTCAAAGCAAATTACAGTCAAGACCCAAAGATGGGATTTGAAGGAAGAAGGAAGGGGAAGTACAAAGTGGCAGAAAAATTTGTAGAGAAAATGAGAAAAATCCAGGAGGAAGTGAAAGCAGCATTAGGAAAAGCACATGAAGAGATGAAGAAGTTTGCAAACAGAAAGAGAAGGGAGGAGGAAGAATACAGAGTAGGAGACTTAGTACTGCTAAGCATGAAGGATTTGAAATAGCAAATGAAAAGAAGAAGATCAGAGAAACTGACCAAACACTTTATAGGCCCCTACAAAGTAAAAGGAATCATCTTGAGTAACACAATAGAGTTAGAATTACCTAAATCTATTAAAATACATCCTGTAGTTAATGTAAGTAGGGTACGACTCTATAAACTACAGGTGGAGGGACAAAAGAAGATACCACCAAAACCGGTCATCATTGAGGGAGAAGAGGAGTTCGAAGTAGAAAAAATTCTAAACAAAAGAATGATTAGAGAGAAGGAAAAGTTCCTGGTGAGATGGAAAGGCTATATGGCAGAAGAAGACACCTGGAAAAGTAGAGAGAACTTGGAGAATGCAAAGGAATTGGTAGAAGAGTTTGAGAGGAAGTACAGGGAAGAAGTTGAAGAACTAAGGCAACAGGAGCAAGAGGAAGAAGAAAAGGAGTTCAGTCAGGAACTACCTAGGGAATTCATGGCAAAACTACTGTATGGTTGGGGAAGAAAAAGATATGAAAGGGAAAGAGAGACAAGATAGGACGAAAACTGGAATTGATGGAAAAATTCCTTGGGACAAGGAAACTTGAAGGAAGGGCCATGTTATGAGAGCTCTAAGCAGAAAAAAGTCTCCCGTGCATTTGAACATTTAGTTCAAAACCTCAAAGCATACAATGGGGTTAAGATATAAATAGCAGGGGAACTTAAGAAGCCAAGTCATGTGATAAGGTCACGAGATTGTAGAACATTCTGGAGGAACATGTGATTGTGGACTAGTAGCGGTACAGCCACTGTAAAAGTAGTATAAGTAGTAGTCCAATCCAACGAAGAACTCCATCAAGTTCTTCTTGAACATCCACCTAGGGTGATCACTAAGGACACTCACTGTCTCTCAATAACAATTTTGCCATGTCATAACAAACAAAGCACAATACCATAAACTATATAGGTTGCTAAAATAGTTGTCTATTCTGCCTTGCTCCTGGAAATCTATCTTTATGGACTTGATAGAGCAACTACTACTATCTGACAGCTTCACAAACATCCTAGTTATAGTTGATTGTTTCTTAAAGCAAGCAATCTTTATTCTGATCTACAAGACCCTTGATGCCCCAGAACTAGCTTAGTTGTTCATTAACTATATATTCTTGAAACATGGTTTACCCATACATATAACCTCTAACAGAGGCTTAGAGTTTGTCTCTCAATTTTTCAAGTTCCTAGCCAATGTACTCAATATGAAACTCTACTATACTTTGGGCTACCACCCAGAAGCTGATGGACAATCAGAGCATACTAACTAGACCTTAGAATAGTACTTATAAAGCTACTATTGCTATCAACAATCTGGCTAGGTACAATTATTGCTATTGGCCAAATTTGCATACAACAACGCACCCTTAGCATCAACTAGAGTATTTTTCTTTTTTGCCAACAAAGGGTATCACTTTCTTCTAAACTTCAGACTTCCAACTGACCCAATACCTAATACTGCTGAGACTTTCATCAACAACCTAAAAGCAGTATACAAGTTCATAAAGTTATTTATCAAAAAGTCCCAGGAGTGCTACCAGAAGCCTGCTGATGCCCAACGAACTCCTCCCTCTGATATTAAGATTAGTGATTCAGTATTTATCCAAGCAAAATTCATTAAAACAACCCAATCCACAAAAAGATTATTGGAATATTACCTTGGTCTGTTCATAGTAGTAGGCAAACTGAGAATCTACTTTTATCTTGTTAACCTCCCACATTATCTTTGTGTAATACATACAGTATTTCATATATCCTAATTAGAACCAGCCAGATCAAGTACTATCCTGAACTGCACTAATCCCTCTTACCATCTATTGAAATAGACAGCGAGTTGGAATTTGAGATAGCACATATACTAGACTTAAAACTAAACCATAGGTGATGCAAACCTCTACTATATTATATATAGTAGGTAGAGTACAAAGGGACTTCAAAGGAGAACTCTTGCTTGAGTGCCTCAGAACTTGACCATACAAGCAAGTTAGTTCAAGAATTTTACTTATAGAACCCAAACAAGCTAGATCCCCATCTACTATTTACCAATTGAGCCTAATTGACATCTTTAATGCTGCTAGTAAGGTCACCAGGGTAATAATCTTAGAAGGGGGGGTACTGTCACATACTGTGACACCCCTGTAACTGGTGACACCAATAATAATACAGCTCCATCCAATATTTTCTTTTTTGGTTAGACTACCCCAATACTACTTAATTGTAACCCAAACTAGTCATCTCTTAGTTTTATTCTCTTAGGCTATCTGCTAGATACTCTATTATCTATACCCTCTATTTGAACAAGACATGCATACCTCCTCTTCCTGGTCTAGTACAGGGTTCAGCTGTTACCCTCAGCTAGTTCTCACTTATTAGGAAGTTAGTTCTGATATCCTTAATGAATGGCTTGTATTGCAATATTGGAGTCCAGACCTTATCTTAATAAGTGGATAAGTTGTAAAACATCTGTAAGGCTTGCTCATGTAGCAAATACTCTGAATTCAGAGATGTATTTGTCTACTGGTCTTGACAATTGTTTGAGAGCATGCAACTGCCATAAGGGGTCTTCTTCTATATTGAATAGTTGAAATGCCAAGTCAAAGGCTACAAGGAAGTTTTCCATGGTTCCAAGATGTATTCTTTGTCCTAAGACTGTATAGGCTACCATGAATTCCATTTTCCAGACCAGGGCCTTTTTGTCTATATAATAGAGTATAAACATAATAGCTATGTATTTATTTGGGAAACTGTGCTTGTAGGTGAGCATATACAATGAACAGTCTTCTTTCCATTTTTGATAATTTCTTGGGTCTCTATCAAATTTGTCTAGTTGAGCATATTTGGGTTGATGCTCTTGTTGGATTGTTAATGTTGCTACAGAGATATCTGGTAGTTCTATTGGTGGCTTTCCAAAGATATTGTAGAATGAGTTTTCTTGGTTCTTTGCTGAAGATCCAAAAGTTCTGTATCCAAGAATTCCTGCTAGATAGGTAGAAGTTGAGGAAGTTGCTTATGTACTCATAGAGGCTATATCTATTGATTTGGACATTTCTGTATTAAGGTTTTGTTCAAAGGCTTGTTGTTGGATTTCTGATTATCTGATGGCTTTTTCAATTTCTTTTTCTAGTTCATTTTCTGAGTCTGTTAAAGAGGTTTTGGGCCCAAGTTGTGAGAAGGAAGATTATTGAGAGGTAGTTCATTCGATAGAGGTAGTAGGGTAGTATCTGCTTAATTATCAAGAGATGAGAATGGATTTTCTGTTGTATGATTTTGATATATACTAAGATGACATTTCAAGATTTCTTGGATGATTCTTTTTCATGTTCTTTCACTAATGGATCTAGTGAAGATAAGATTGCTAGTGTCAATAAAGCTGATGTCTTCTGTGAAATTACTATCTTTTGTGGACCAAATATGTCCTAAAGATATTGAGGTTGTAGATTTGCTATCTACAGTTACAATAATGTTCTGGCTATAGTAGGAAACAATGAGAGCTTGGAGGTTCTATATAGTACAATACAAGACAATAAGAACTAGTGGGGTGTTGATGATATAGCATGAAGCAATAAGAGTCAGTGACTACGACTTCAGTAAGTGTTATTACTTGTGATAAAGAAAAAAGTTCTCTTTTAATTGTTAAGACTCTAGACCACAAAGGTGAATATACACTTCAACTTTGAGCTTATATCAATACTTGATATCTCTTTGCCCCTCTACAAAGGGTCCAGTTAAGATTTTCAGAAGACTTATATTGAAAGAGTGAATATCAAGACTTTTAGTCATATTCTACAAGTTAGTCCAAAGACTAGAGAGAATATAGGATTCCAAAAGAAGTAGATTTTTAAATAAACTATAGAAAGAGAGAATTTGCTGTTCTTTTTTCTTTCTGGATTGTATTTATTCTAACTAGTAATATTACAGGAACTACTATCCTAAGTACTAGTAAGTAATAGTAAGTGACTGGTTGAGTCAGAGTCTATAAATGGATTAGTCCAAGATTTCCCCATTTATTCTAAAGTCTATAACTATTATAAGGTTTGTCTATAATTACCCCAGGGTTTATCTAATGTTTCTTCTTCAGTCCAGTGTCTATAATTAGTCCAATCAAGTCTAAAGTCCTTTCTTCTACTCTAACCTTGATATGCTGACACATCATCTATTGCATCATCTTTGTCTTTCTTATCTCTTATTGTCATCATCTTTTTTACTATCTATTCATTATTAGTCCAGGGCTGATAATAATTGTAATCTCAGTATAATTCTATAATACTCAACACACTCTTTTTTCCTTTTTCTCTATTTCTGATCTTAGTTTGTGTTACAAAAAGTAACTACTAAATAGTGATATAGAGGTATAACAAAATACCTGTTCAAAGAACTATATAAATAACTGGACCCTCATTAGCAAGTAGCCTTGCTAATGTTGTTCTTTTGGTATAGTAGTAAACCATATAGTATGTAACTACTGGTCCATAGTGCAACTGTGATAGTTACTATCACAAATGATCACTTACTGATTTGTAAGTTGATGATTTAATAATCAAAAGGCTCAAAAAAGCAAAGTTTAGACAGTAACAAAAGATGTTATTAAGTCTGAGATTTATTCTCAAACATAGAGTTCTTAAATACATGAGTGTGGTGGTCTGTGCACCAGGATAGTCTACTATATGATTACTACCTATTGTTCTACATATAGGAGTGCTATTGTTCTTGAAATAGAGATAACCTAACTGTCTTAGGGCAGTCCTTTGTTCTATTTAAGGACAGATAATAATCTATAAATAAAAATCAGTATCATATACAAACATTGAGGACCTTGTATCTCCATGGGATCTTATTGCCTTGGGTTTTATTCATAGCCAAAAGAAGTACATTGAAAAGAGCTTTACAATGGTCATTGAAATGAATGATTATGTCAAGTGGTTCCCAAGATATCAGCAATTTAGTATCTGGTAACTTGGTGATTGCTGACTGATCTGCTGATAACTCAGTAAATACTGATTGCCTTGAGACATTTTGGTACCATTTGAAAGGTCTTCTTAAGAGCTTTCAGTGGCTATTTAGATTGTTGAAATTGGTTAAGTATTCCTAAAGTTATAGTCTGAATGAAGTTTGTAATAGTTTGGCAAGAGCATACTATTGGTTGAGCACCCCACTCATAAGATAGTTGTATTGTTCTAGAGATATGGTGCTATGTCTCTAGAGAAGTTGAATAGAAAATAATTTTACTAATGTTATGTCTACTGGAATATAAGATCTTTATCTAGCTAGATATCTACTGTTCTACTTACTATTGCCCTAATATGATGGTTATACTATCACTCCAAGAAGAGGATCTCTAATCTAAATGCCTTCTTAAGGTTATGGTATTACTCCTTTGCATATATAGCCTACAATTGTCATGACATAACCAAAATGTTATAAAACAACCTCTAAGAAAAAAATTATTTCTCATATGTTTATCAACTTGATGGAAAACATCCAAGAATACAATATGGGAAAAGATATAAATAATGTGGGAAGGATTATATAAGATATAGATAGTTCTTAGTAAGGGTCATGTAATTATGGAAGATAGTAAACTGCAATTAAGTGAGAACCCTATCAAGTTCTCTTCTAACCCTGAAGTATGACCTTGAGTTAAATCCTAGCTTAAGGTTCTTGAGTCAGTTGCTAACACTGATATGATATGTGATAATATTACTACATCTCTCCATAAATGTGCTGTATGAGTATTAGGTGACACCAATCTTCCATGGATCAGTTGGCTATTGGATGTGATAAAGGTGTGACAACAGCAATTAGTGCAGGTACAGACAACCTGGTGGACATAGCTGCAATAGCAGAGTGTGACTGTGTGACAAGCCCAGATGACTTGACAGGTGAGATGACATGATACTAATACAATAGTGACAGGTCACTTGACATCCCAATTGATGGGGCGACTTAACATCAAAATGTGTGTCATGTGTGGAATATTGAATTTGGCCTAATAACCAGGCTTATCCCAATACTGATGGATGA
>Ga0153919_100061_pt1 | contig 20636 bp, 33 predicted proteins | sample TSGA003MetaG_FD_104712 | JGI IMG/M metagenome (GOLD analysis project Ga0153919, IMG submission 104712) | Attine ant fungus gardens microbial communities from Georgia, USA - TSGA003 MetaG | ecosystem: Host-associated > Fungi > Mycelium > Unclassified | place: USA: Connecticut, Klassen Lab...
CTCTGACTCCCCCTTGGCCAACTCGTCCAATAGATTATCCTTCCATGCCTCTGCTATTCCCCCCTGCACGTATGACAATACCCAGGCCACCTGGGTTGCTGCTGCTTCCTCCGTCATCTTCATTCTAATGTATAGGCGAGCCACATTGACGAACACGCTCACCTCTTCCATCCTTCCACTGAAAACTTGAGGTCTTGCAACCTCTACTCTACTCCTTTGCTGTTGGAGGAGCATGGTATTGACCTGCTGTTGCAGGGTTGTGATCATGGTAAGGAGTTGCTTCTCTCTGGTTTGGAGGGCAGGTGCTGAAGGGTGTTCTCCCTGTTGTTGTTGTTGTTGGTGAGACATTGGTGATGGTGATGGTGATATTGATGTTTCCTCATAGGAGAATAAGCAATCTTCTTTGTCTGTACTTATGGCTGACTACTGACTAAAAAGGGTGAAACAATACTATCCCTAAGAAGGGAATCCCTAAGCTAGACGGGCCTTTAAGAGGTTTTCCGTCGTTCCCCTGCATAGACCAATCACAATGGATTGGTAGCATGGAGCTGCTAGTGAAGAGCTAATTACAAGCCTACTCGATATAGAGGTCAGGTCTCAGGCAGGAACACGAGCTTTGTCCAGGCTGTCTACCCACTGTCCCTAACTAACAGTGAAGTCCCCTTTACAGCTAGGGCCTACTATCCAAGAGGCTTGAGAGTGCTGTGCTCCCTAGTGAGGAAGGGTATAGAGTAAGTATGATGGGGGAAATCACTCGTGGGGCTGGTATAAAGCCAACTGCACCTTTAAGTGATTTTGAGCAGAGTTTGAGGTGAACAGTGCTCGGATGTGGTATCAAGTTCTTGTGTTATCAATAGGCAGTGAATGCCCTTAGTAATCACCCTAGGTGGATGTTCAAGAAGAACTCAATGGAGTTCTTCATTGGATTGCAGCCCTACTTATACTACTACTACAGTAGCTGTACCCTAAAGCCCCACAATCACATGCTCTTTCCAGAATATTCTATGATCACCTGACCCTGTTACATGATTTGACTTACTGTCTCCACCCTATTTATATCCTTACTCCATTGTATGCTTGTAGGGTTTTGGATTCAGTGTTCAAATGCGTGGGAAATCTTTTCCTGTTTTGGGCTCTCATAACATATGCTATTTGTTCCCATTTACATTAATGGTATCCTACAACCAGCCAAGAGGCTGCTAGTTCAATTCCCTTGTCTATTATTCTATAAATATATATCTTTGGTCATAGTCAAGGTGACTTATGACAGATTATGATGTAAGAAGAAATAAATATGTCATCGACTTGTCAGTTCACTTCAACACTCTCCCTAGACTATCATAGTTGGTGGATTCTTGTGTGTAAGATACATAGTCAACTTCCAAATAATGTCATGAGATAATGACTTTGTGAATATATCTACAAGATTATCTGATGATGGAATGTACTTGAAAAAAACTTCTTCTTGAGCAGTATATTCTTTGACAAAGTAGTACTTTATATTGATGTGCTTGGTACACCTGTAATTTTTATTGTTAATACTGTTTGAGATCAATCTATCATTATTTGCTCTAATTTTGATTGGAGATTTGTGTAAGGACTTAGACTGAGACATCTTAGAACTACTCCTAGTCTGAGTTGACAAGGAGAACTCGATAGAGTTCTCATTGATTGTAGTATACTACTTATACACTTCTTGTGTCTACTTTTATTTATAAACTCCCGTGCATCTCTTCCTAGTTGTTTTATCTTGCATGTCCACTAATTTCCTAATTAAAAGAAAAGAAAAAGAAAAAGAAAATAAATAATGACTTAGCCATTTTTGGCTATGTCATGATACCACCCCTTCTCAAGATTTCTTGTCCCAAGGATTTTTATAGTTTGTAGTATGGGTTGTAAATGTTCCCCATTTCATTGTTATCTTCTTCTGTCCACTCCTTGGGCCCTGAACTTTCCTGCTCGATTTCTTCTTCTTTCTCTTTTATTGTTTCTATAGTTCTTTGCCCTCTCATTTGTCCTTCTTTCCATTGTTTCCAATTTCTTTCCAGTTTTCCCCAATATTCCTCATCATATTGTTTGTCTGACTACCCAAATAGCTTTTTTGCTATGAATTGCCCTGGCAGTTCTTCCCTTCTAAATGTTCCTTTTTCTCTCTCTTGTCATTTTATGTCTTCCATATCTCTTCTGTATTCCTTTTCATACTCCTCTATTGCTTCCTTTGCGTTCTCCAAGTTCTCCTTTTCTTCCCAGGTATCTGATTCTGCCATAAATCCCTTCCACTACACCAGGTACTTATCTTTCCCTCTAATCTATTGCTTATTTAATATCTTCTTGACTTCCCATTTCTCTTCTCCCTCAATTATGACCGGGGCCAGTTGCTTCTTCTTCTGCCCCTTGACTTGCCCTATGTATCTACATATCCTACTAACATTTACTACTGGATGTATCCTGATTGTACTAGGTAGTTCCAATTCAACTGCATTTGCTAATACAATCTTCTTTACTTTATAAGGGCCAACAAACCTTTCTGTCAACTTTTCTGTTCTTCTACCAGCCATCTAATATTTCAGATCCTTAGTGCTTAGCATTACCAAGTCTCCTACTTTATACTTGTTGACTTCTCCTCTTTTTTTATTTGTGTATTTCTTCATCTCCTCTTGTACTTTTCCTAGTACTGCTTTTGCTTCTTTCTAGATCTCTTTCATTTTTGTCATGAATTTCTCCACTCTTTTGTATTTCCCCTTTCTCCTCATCTCGAACCCCATTCTAGGATCTTGTCCATAATTTGCCTTGAAAGGCAATACTTTAGTACTTGAGTGTGCTTTGTTATTGTAGGCGAACTCTGCTGTTCCTAACTAGTCAGGCCACTGCTTCTACCTGTGGTTGATAAACATCCTTAATATCACAAATGGCCACTTACTGATTTGTGATTGCTTAATTTGATAATCAAAGTGTTCAAAAAAGTGAAGTTAAACAAGCAGCAAAAGATGTTGTTAAGTCTGAGGTTTATCCTCAGACATACAGTTCTTAAATACATGATTGTGGTGGTCTGTACACTAGAACAGCCTACCATATGATCACTACCTATTGTTCTACATATAGGAATGCTATTGTTCTTGAAATAGAGATAACCTAACTATCTTAGGGCAGTCCTTTGTTCTATTCAAGGACAGATGATAATCTATAAGTAAAGATCAGTGTCATGTACAAACATTAAGGACCTTGTATCTCCATGGGATCTTATTGTCTCAGGATCTATTTATGACCAAAAGAAGTACATTGAAGAGAGCTTCACAATAGTTATTGAAGCAAACAATTATGTTAAGTGGTTCCCAAGATATTGGCAATTTAGTGTCTGGTAACTTGGTGATCACTGACTGATCTGCTGATAACTCAGTAAATACTGATCACTTTGAAACATTTTTGGTATCGTTTGAAAGGTCTTCTTAAGGGCTTTTGGTGGCCATTTAGATTGTTGAAATTGGTCAAGTATTTCTGGAGTTATGGTCCAAATGAAGTTTGTGACACTTAAGTACTGTTCTAGTTCTTGGTTAACCCTCTCTGTCTGTCCATCGGTTTAAGGGTGGAATGCTATCGACAATTTACTCTCAATCCCCGACATTCTATTCAACTCCCTTATTATTCCTGCCACAAACTGTGGTCCTCTATCTGATATGATGCTTTCAGGCAGACCATATAACTTCTACATATTGTCCCTAAATAGCTTAGCTAGTCCTTCTGCTGTTATTTTCTCTGTAGTTGGTATAAATTGAACCATCGAGTTTGGCATCAGCTTGCCTGCTGGCTGTTCTATGCAGTTTTTATTTCTCTGGCAAGAGTCACAACCTTCCATATATTGCTTTACTTCCTTTATTACTCCTGGCCACCAGAAATTTCTTGTGACTAGCTCCACTGTCTTCTACTGTCCTCCATGTCCTCCTACAGGCATATCATGATGTAGCCTGATTATTTCTGCTCTAAGCACCTCATCCTTAGGTACATATACCTTTCCTTCTTTATATATTACACCATCTATGTCCCTCTACTCTTTGTCCCTTAGAACTTTTACTCCTGCTCATTTTATCTCTTCTACTGCTTTAACTACTTTGTCATTTCTTACTCTTGACTACTTTATCTTCTCCAATAGATCCACTCCCTCCACTATTACTTCTACCTTCTCTGTCCTTCTATTCTCTAACTATTCCTTCTTTACCAACATTTCATCCTTGTTATCTTTTTCTACTCCAACCTTCCAGTCTAGTCTCCTGCTCAGGCTGTCTGCCTTTCTCATCTTTGTTCCAGAAACATGTTTTAGCACAAAGTCAAATCTTGATAGGTATAGTGCCCATCTAGCTTGTTGTCTATTCAACTTTTGCACTTTTATAAAGTATTCAAGATTTTTATGATCCATCCAAATCTTGAATTTTACTACTGTTCCTTCTAGGAAATGCCTCCACTTCTCTAGACATCTGACTATTGCTAACATTTCCTTGTTATGTATCTCGTAATTTCTTTCTATATCACTTAGAGATTTTGAAATGAAAGCTACTGGTCTCTATAAGCTATTAGAGCACTTCATTGAAAGCACTCCTCCAGTTGTATAGTTTGAGGTATCTGCCTCTACCCTGAACTCTTTGTTTAAGTCCGGGGCTGTTAGTACTGGTCTTATTGTAAAGGCCTTCTTGAGCTTGTCAAATGCAGCCTGTTCTTCTCCTCCCCACCTCTACTTCATGTTCTTCCTCGTCAGTACATTTATTGGCCTAGCTACTCGAGCAAAGTTCTTAATAAACCTCCTGTAATAATTTGCAAGACCTAAAAATTTCCTGACATCTTTCATATTTCTTGACTCTGGCCAACTCAGCACCCTGTTTACCTTCTCTTTCTCTATCTCTATTCCACTGGGTCCTATGACTATACCCAGGAATCCAATCTTTCTTACTTTCTATGTACACTTCTCTGGCTTAACATACAAGTTGTTCTCTTCTAATCTTCTCAGGACCTCCTCTACTATCTCATTATGTCCCTCCTCTATTTCTGTCCCAACTAGCATATTGTCCACAAATGCTGCTACTTTTCCTTTGTTAATCATATCTCTCAGGATTTCGTTCATCATCGCTTGGAACATAGCTGGTGAATTTGTCATCCCAAAAAGCATAATAGTTGGCTCAAAGGATTCAATATGTGTAGTGAATGCTCTCTTTCACTCATCTCTCTTTTTTATCCTCATATTGTTAAAGCCCTATTGTAAGTCTATTTTGGTGAATACTTTTTTACTCCCCATGTTGTCGATTAGATCTGTAATTAGTGGCAGGGGGTAATTATTCTTTACAGTTTGTTTATTTAGACTATGATAGTCTATAACCATCCTCTTCTTTTTATCTTTCTTACCCATGAAGAAAACTGGTGATGTCTAAGGGGACTTTAATGGTCTGATATACTCCTTTCTTAACTGGTTATCCACAAATTTCTGAACCTCCTCCCTTTCATCTTTGCTCTCATCTTTGGAAAGAGGGTAGATCTTTCCTTTTTATGGTTTAAGTATCTTCTTGAGATCTATAGCATGATCCCAGATTTTTCTTGTTGACATCCTCTCTGACTCCGTTTTCCCAAACACCTTTCTCCACCTAAGGAATTTCTGCGGTACTATTTCCTCAATTTTTCTATGGTCTGCCTTGACTTCTTTTTCCCTTTTCCAGTCTTCCTTATTATCTACTGCCTATCTCATGATCTTCTCTTCTTCTAATGTTACTACTCTTTTTACTCTTTTTCTCATCTTTTTCTTCTTTAGCCTTGTATTTCTTCCACACAATGGTGGGCACCTCGTCATCTTGACTTCTCCAGTCTTCCAATTTATCTCTGGGTTGTGTACTTGCAACCATGGCATCTCCAATATAACATCTATTTTTCCTAGATTACACACATCTATTCTTATCCTCTTTATATAGCCTTTGTAGTACATGTTTGCTTTTACCTGATAGGTAATAGCTCCTGCACTATTGTTGGTCCTATTGACATTCCTAACTATTACCAGTCTCTCCAATTTCTATAGCCTAAATTTATATTTTGCTGCTATCTTCCAATCCATAAACATCCCTATTGCGCCGCTGTCTAGAAGTGCTTTTACTGTTATGCCTTTGTGCATATCTACCTTTTCTATTCCTATGTTCATCTATACTTCTCTCAGTATTTTGAATATTCTCCTCACTTCTCTTGCTGTACCTTCTGCCTGTGCCTTGTCTTGCTATGCTTTTCCCTTTGTGTAGTACGCTACTTCTTTTTCCTTTCTCCTTTGCTTTGGGCATCCATACCACTTGGCTTCCTCTAATTTCCTTCCTTTGAGGACTCCTTGTCCTCTGTTGTTTTCCCTATGCATTCCTTTCCTTCTACACCACTTACATTCTATGTAGATTGTTATGACTTCTTCTGTTATCCATCCTAACTCCAACAGCTGTGCATCTTCTAGCACATTCTCCACTCCACAGTGTTTCTGTGCCTTTTTCCACTTGGGACATGCTGATCTCTCTCCCTGCTATGCCTTTTGTGGCCTGGCCATACATACCACTTTCTCACTTCTCCTTTTCTTCTCCATTTTAATATTTGGACACTCCTACTTGCAGTGTTCTATCCTCTGATATCTAAAATATCATACCCCTTCCTTAACTGTCTTCTGCCTCTTTACTTTTGCTTCCTCTCTTACTCCATATTGTATCACTCTACTCGGTATCACCTCAAATCTATTCTGGGGGACCAGTTTCCCTTTTACTTCTTTCATATTCCTATAGTTATGGGCCAGGTGCCCAAACCTTCTATACCTCCAATATACCCTTCCTTCTCTTCCTTCTATCTCTGCCCTTAGCTTAGCAAGGGCACATTGTTGGTTGAGCATCCCACTCATGAGAGAGTTATATTGTTCCAGAGATATGGTACTATATCTCCAGAGAAGTCAAAATAGGAGTGATCTTACTAATGTTATGTCTACTGGAGTACAAGATCTTTATTCAGCTAGACATCTACTGCCCTACTTACTACTACCCTAATACTATGGTTATACTATCACCCCAAGAAAAGGATCTCTAACCTAAATACCTTTCTAAAGATACAGTGTTACTCCTCTGTATGTACAGCCTATAATGGGACTTCAGCACAAGGTTTATAAAGTGAAAGGAATACAAGTAAACTACTAAGCACCGCTCAATTGCAAGATCAGATCTTAGACACAATACCTGAGCTTGGTACTGTGCTTCCACCATCAATCCCTAACTGATTGACAAGTTCCCTTAAGCTAAGGGCCCAGCTATGTATGGAGGTGACTAGTGATTTTGGTGACCACTGGTCGAGGGTTGAGATGGTTGTGAGAGTAAGAATGAGCAAGGTCCAAGGCAGATGGTGCTCTAGATGTGGAATCGAGTTCTAGTGTAAGGACTTAGACTGAGACGTCTTAGAACTACTTCTAGTCTGAGTTGACAAGGAGAACTCGATGGAGTTTTCATTGATTGTGGTATACTACTTATACACTTCTTGTGTTTACTTTTATTTATAAACTTCTGTATATCTCTTCTTAGTCATTTCATCCCACATGTCCACCAATTTCCTAATTAAAAGAAAAAAAAAGAAAAAGAAAATAAATAATGACTTAGCCATTTTTGGCTGTGTCATGACAATTTGATAGGTAAGCCAATTTTATTGAAGAACTTTGTTAAATATAGCACTTGGGCCATTGCTCTAGTGAATGCCATATACTCTATCTCAACAATTGATAGTGTTACAATCTTTTGTCATTTGCTCTCCCATAAGACAAGACCTCCAGCTACTATAAAAATATTTCCTTCTATTGATTGGCACATATCCTTGCAACCAGTATAGTCTGAGTCAACATATCTAACATGTAAGAACGTAGACAGCAATATCTTAGATCTCCTTCTGGTTCAAGTTGATAAGAAGAACTTGATAAAGTTCCTATTTGTTTGCTGTACACTACTTATACACATTTCTGTATTTACTCTTATTTATAAAGTCCCACCTGTCTCCTTTAAGTCATTCCCTCTTGTACGTCCATTGGTTTCCTAATTTAAAATAAAAGAAAAGAAAATGAAAATGAATATTGACTTAGTTGTTTGGCCAAGTCATAATATAACAGAATTTAAGTCTCCTCCACCTTAATATACCAAACTATAGTATGTTATTCCTTTAATATAAACAAGAGTATATTTGAGCGCCAACAAGTACTATTTCCCTGTGTTGTGAGTGAGATGAGAAAGAATGTTGACAGTATAGAAGAGATCTAGCTGAGTAGCTACCTGTAGCCACATTAGTGATCCCAAAGCTTTACAATAAGAAGTATTCTTTATCTTCTCAGCTTCTTGAGTTATAGTAGAGCAGTTATCAGATAATAGTGTAAGTGTTATCAATAGGCAGTGAATACCCTTAGTGATCATCCTAGATAGATATTCAAGAAAAACTTGATAAAGTTCTTTATTAGATTGGACTTCTACTTATACTACTTTTACAGTGGCTGTATTTTTAGTCCATGGTCATATATTCTTCTGGAATATTCTGTGATCACCTGGCCTTGTCACGTGACCTTAGTTCCTATACTATTTATATCTTTAACCCTATTGTACATTTTGAGGTTTTAGATTAAGTGTTTGAATGCTTGGGAAACTTTTTTTCTTTTGGGGCTCTCATAACATAGCCCTCCCTTCAAGTTTTCTTGTTCTGAGGAATTTTTCCATTGATTCCAGTTCTCGTCCCACCTCTTTTCTCTTTCTCTTTTGTACCTCCTTTTTTCCCATCCATATATCAATTTTGCCATGAACTCCCTTGGTAATTTCTGGCTAAATTCTCTCTTTTCTTCTTCTAGCTTCTATTGCCTTAGTTTCTCAACCTTTTCTTCATACTCTCTCTCAAACTCTTCTACCAATTCCTTTACATTCCCCAAGTTTTCTCTATTTTCCCAAGTATTTTCTTCTGCTATGTATTCCTTTCACCTTACTAGAAACTTTTTCTTTCCCCTAACTGTTCTTTTGTTTAAGATTTTTTCCACCTTGAATTTCTCCTTTCCTTCAATAATAACTGGTTTTGGTGGTATCTTCTTCTATCCCTCTACCTGTGGTTTATAGAGTTGTACTCTACTTATGTTAACTACAGAGTATATTTTAATAGACTTAGGTAGTTCTAATTCTATTGCATTGCTAGAGACAATTCCCTTGATTTTGTAGGGGCCCACAAAATGCTCTGTCAATTTCTCTGATCTTCTTTCTTTTATCTGCCATTTCAAGTTCTTTGTACTTAGTAGTACTAGGTCCCCTACTCTGTATTCCTCTTCCTCCCTTCTCTTTCTGTTTGCAAACTTCTTCATTTCTTTCTGTGCTTTTTCTAGTATCACTTTTGCTTTCTCCTGGATTCTTTTCATCCTTTCTACAAATTTTTCTGCTACTTTGTATTTCCCTCTTCTTCTTCCCTCAAATCCCATTCTTGGGTCTTGACCGTAGTTTGCTTTGAATGGCAATATTTTTGTTACCATGTGGATTTTGTTATTGTACATAAATTCCACCATTCCTAACCAATCCAACCACTACTTTTGTTTGTGGTCAATGAAGACCCTTAGATACTGTTCTAACTCCTAGTTTATCCTTTCCATCTGCCCATCTGTTTGAGAGTGATAGGCTATTGAGAGCTTTGTCTAGATTCCTAATAAGTTATTTAACTCCTTCATCATTTTCACTGCAAACTGTACTTCTTTATCTGATATGATGCTTTCTGGAAGTCCGTGTAACTTCTATACATGATCTCAAAATAGCTTTGTAAGTCCTTCTGCTGATATTTTCTCTGTTGTTGCTATGAAGTATACTATTTTGCTAAAATGGTCGCATACTACTAAGATAGCATCATATCCCTGGGCTAATGGCAGTTTGGTGATAAAGTCTGCTGAGATATGGCTCTATGGTTTTTCTGGGATTGCATTAGGCATCAGCTTTCCTGCTGGTGCTTCACTTCGATTCTTGTATCTTTGACAAGTATCGTATCCATCTATATATTTTCCTACCTCTTTTGTTACTTCTGGCCACCAGTAATTTCTAGCAACCAACTCTGTTGTCTTCCATCTCCTTCCACACCCTTCTACTGGAGTGTCATAGTACAATCGTATGACCTCCCTCTTGAGTTCTCCCTCTAGCACATATATTCTTCCCTTTTTTATTACTAACCCATCTTCTATTTTCCATTCTTTATCTTTTAACATCTTTATTCCTGCTCTCTTTAGCTTTTCTACTATCTTTACTACCTTTTTGTCCCCTTTCTATGCTCTTCTGATCCTTTTTTTCAGGTTTTCTTCCTCTATTATTATTTCTACTCCCCTAATCTATTCTGGTTTTATTAACTTCTGGTTCTCGTTGTCCTTTTCCATTCTCTCCTGCCAGTCTAGTCTCCTGCTTAATCTGTCTACCTTTTTCATGCTCTTTCCTGGAATGTGCTTTAATGCAAAATTAAATCGCAATAGGTATAAAGCCTATCTTGCTTGTCTATGGTTTGATTTTTGGCTTGTTATAAAATACTGGAGGTTCTTATGGTCTGTCCAGATTTCAAATTCGAGTTTTGCTCCCTTCAAGTAGTGCCTCCATACTTCTAGGCATCTTATAACTGCTAGTATTTCCTTGTTGTGAATTTTGTAATTTTGTTCCATTGTGTTCAGCAATTTAGAGATAAAGACCACCGGTCTCTATTTACCATCCTCACACTTCGTTGACAACACTCCCCCTATTGCATAGTCTGAGGTATCTACTTCCACTCTCATCTTCCTATCAATATCTAGAATAGCCAAGATGGGTTCTGTGGTAAACACCGCCTTGAGTTTCTCAAACACCTTCTTTTGCTCCTTTTTCCACTTCCATTTCTGCTCCTTCCTAACCAGTATATGTAGCGGTGCTGCTATTTTGGCAAAGTCTTTTATGAACCTCCTGTAGTAATTGGTAAGGCCTAGAAATTTTTGTACTTCTTTGATATTTCTAGATGCTGGCCAGTTCAGGACTCCTTCTACCTTCTCTCTTTGCATCTCTACTCTCTTGGAACTGATTACTACTCCCAGGAATTCCACTTCTCTCACTTTTCATTTACACTTCTCCGGCTTCACAAATAGATTGTTTTCCTCTAGTCTCTTTAGTACCTCCTCTACTAGCTCATTATGTCTCTCTTCTATATCTGTGGCTACTAAGATGTTATCAATAAATATCACCATATCTCCTTGGTTTATGAGGTCTTTGAACAGGTCGTTCATCATTGTTTGGAAAATAGCAGAGGAGTTTGTTAACCCAAAATACATGACTATGGGTTCATAAGCTCCAATATACATTGTGAACACTACCTTCTATTCATTCCCTTTCTTGATTCTGACATTATTGTATCTCCATCTCAGATCTAGCTTCATGAACACCTTCTTCTTTCCTACTCTATCCAGTATATCTGTAATGAGGGGTAAGGAATATTCATTCTTTATTGTCCACTGGTTTATGTGTTGATAGTCTTGTACCATTCTCCATGTGCTATCCTTTTTTGCCACAAAGTGTACTGGTGACATTTGGGGTGACTTGAAAGATCAGATGTATCCTTTTCTCAACTGATTACCCACAAATGTTTGTACTTTCTCCCTTTCCTCCCTCAACAAGGAGTATACCTTTTTCTTTTTTGGTACAAACCCCTCTTTCAATTCTATGGCATGGTCCCAGGTCTTTTGCACTGGCATTCTCTTTGACTCCTTTTTTCCAAATACCCTTTTCTACTTCCAAAACCTTTTGGGTACCAATTTTTTCAACGTTTCTTTATTCTCGTTCTTTTCTACCTTTTTTACTTCCTTCTCCTTCTCTTCTTGCTTTCTCCTTCCACATATAGGCAGGCAACGTATCATTTTTACTTTCCCTTTTTCCCAATCTATCTCTGGGTTATGAGCTACTAGCCATGGCATTCTCAGTATCACTTCTGTTTTTCCTAAATTATATACATCTATCCTTGCCCTCTCCATATGTTCTTTGAAGAACATGTTGCACTCTACCTGGTATGTTATGGCTCCTCCTGCATTTACTGTCCCATCTACATTTCTAACTAACAGAAGTTTCTTTAGCTTCTCTATTTTAAACCTTTTTTCTTGGGCAAAGGTTATATTCATAAATAGGCCTGTTGCTCTGCTATCTAGCAGTGCCCTTACTGCTACCCCTTCATGGTTTTCTAGCTTCTCAAGCCCTACCTTTATCTAGACTTCTCTTAGTGGCTGTAGAGTGCGCCGTATATCTCTTACTCTCTCAGTTGTATTGGTGCAATTGAATTTATTTCCTAGCTTTTCTAGGTGCAATATACTGTACAGATTATTGGAGGTCAGCCAAGAGCTCACTATCCTCCATTTTCTTTTGCTGACTCCTGCGATGTTTCTACTACTCTTTCTTTATGCCTTTCCCAACAATTTTTGGCCATATGGTCCCACTTTCCACATACATAGCATATCCTGTCTCCTCTTCCTCCTCTATTTATATCCATTGCATTTGGGTCTCTCCTTGGACCCATTTGAGTTCCCTCTCTATTGAACTTATTTTCTTCTTTTTCTTCTCTGTACCCTCCTTCCATTCCCCATGTTATTTGCCCCCCTTTTTCCCTATATGATCCTCCCTCTCTAGGCTGCATATTTCTCTCTGGGTACACTGCATTCCTCCCCAACATCCTCTCTTCCATTCTGCTTTGCCTCTGATTTTTATCCAGTCTCACTACTCTTTCTTGCTACTCTTCAATGGTGGTCAGTAGTTCTTCTGCTTCTGCCAGCTTCTTTCTAATACTTCCATTTAACCCTCTCTTGAATTCTTTGATAAAGGGTCTTCTCTCATAGCCGCTCTCTCTGGCAACCTTTTTGAATTCCTGCATATACTTGTCATAGGTTCTCTCTCCTTGCTCAATTGTTCTCAGCTGTTCTATTTTTCTTTCCTTCTCCGATGTTTTCCTAAAGTCATTTTTTATCTTTGTGAACAGCTGCTCCACTGATTCCACTTCTGACTCTCCCTTAGCCAGCTCATCCAGCAAGTTATCCTTCTATGTCTCTGCTATTCCTTTCTGTACTTATGACTGACTACTGACTAAGAAGAGTAAAACAATATTATTCCTAAGAAGGGAATCTCTAAGCTAGATAGGCCTTTAAGAGGTTACTATCATTCTCCTGCATAGACCGGTCACAATGGATTAGTAGCATGAAGCTGATAGTAAAGAACTAGTTACAAACCCACTCAATATAAAGGTCAGGTCAGGTCTTGGGCAGGGACACAAGCTTTGTCCAGGCTATCTACCCACTATCCCTAACTGACAGTGAAGTCTTCTTTACAGCTAGGGCCCGCTATCCAAGATGCTTTTGAGTGCTGTGCTTGTTAGCAAGGATAATAAGAGAATAAGTGAAAATAAGAATATTGAGGCTATGAAATACAGGGTTAACAATGAATATTGAGTTTTTATGTTATTGATAGGCAGTGAATGCCCTTAGTGATCACTTTAGATGGATATTCAAGAAGAACTCGATAGAGTTCTTCGTTGGATTGAACTTCTACTTATACTACTTTTACAGTGGCTGTACTCTTAGTTTATAGTCATATGTCCTTCCAGAATGTTCTATAATCACCTGACCTTGTCATATGACCTTAGTTCCCATACTATTTATATCTTCAACCCTGTTGTACATCTTGAGGTTTTGGATTAAGTGTTCAAATGCTTAGAAAATTTTTCTCCTTTTGGGGCTCTCATAACAGTAAGTCCTGGTAGTAATAGAGTTAAAACTGGTGTGCATTTAGACATGTTAAACCTATTGAGTATCTATTCACAATATGCCTTTTGAGATAGTATGATGTTACTAGTAGTTAGATCCCTATCTACATATATTTCTAGTATAAGTTTCACTTTCCCAAGATTCTTTATTTTGTAGCTGGTTCCAAGTTGATTTTTAGCTAGAGTTTTGCCCTCTAATGTAGATGAAACCCCCAGTATGTTGTCAGTCCAGGTAGATATTAACATAAATTTATTTCCAAAGACATGTGAGCAGATTTGAGGATTGGCCTTTGATTTATAGTATCTATACCCTTCAAATCTCCTGTTTAAGTTTTGAGTCCAGTCATAGGCCCCTTGCATTATTCCATATAGTGTCTTGTTCAATTTCTACACATACTCATCTTTCTTTTTCTCAAATTCTCTTGGTTGCTCCATAAATACCTTAAAAGTACTATTACTGTTCAAAAATGCTAATACAAAGTTGATCTGCCAAAGTTAAAGTCTCCTTGAAGTAGTAATAGCATATACCAAGCATACTGATTCTAGTCTTGCCACTGATGCATATGTCTTCTTGTAATCTTTCCCAATAACTTGCATATATCCCTTTGCTATCATTTGAGCTTTTTACCTTTCTAAACTACTATCCTCTTTTTATTTTATTGCATATACCCATTTTGATTCTACTACATTCTTCCTTTTTGGCCTGAGTACAATGTCAAATACCTTATGTTCTCTGAGCATCTCCAACTTCTTCACTATTGGTTCCTACCAAAGGTCTAGTTGTGTTATGAGCTGTCTTGGCCATAATAACTTTTTATTTCTTTAATCCTTTATCTTTTACTTTTGTTTTCTTTTAATTAGATAATAGGAAGTCACATGATCAGAATCACATAATATGTCACATTTGTCACAATGTATCACATGATCAGTTATGTCACACAAACCACATATCAAGAAATATTCTAGTAGATTTTATTAGATTATTAGTAGATTAGGGTTAGTAGCTGTCACAAAAAAGTGATTACTAAATAGTGACATAGAGGTATAACAAAATACCTATTCAAAGAACTACATAAATAGCTGGACCCTCATTAGCAAGTAGCCTTGCTAATGTTGTCCTTTTGGTGTAGTGGTAAACTATACAGTATATGACTACTGGTCTATAGTACAACTGTGACAGTAGCATAGACCATGTGTAAAAGGTATAAATAGTAGCCCAAATCTAAGAGGAATTTTGTTGAGTTCTTTTTGTTCACCCCAAATAAAAGACAACTCAGTCCTAGAGTTAGCTCAACTTAACAGTTACACTACAAGTTGCTTCATTATATCATTGTATAATTTTGGTATTCAAGTATCTGTATCAACAACATTTGCATTTGGTCTGCTGAAGTATTCAAGGGAGTCTTTCAAATAAGCTGAGGACTTTGGTTCTTTACATATTCATCTGACTGCTAATAGTAGTTTGTTTGCTTGTTTGGTCTGGATATAGTCATTGTTGTTTTGAATATTAGATGTTGGATGTAAAACAACAGTTTCTCTATACAGTTCGGTGCTTGATAACAGTTTTGGTGCAATGCCATAGTTAAGAATAGTAAGCTTAGTTGTTGTATTGGGTATGTGGTTTAATGTTGAAGAAGTTGTTGGTTCAATATATTGGTGTATATTGGTGTTATTTGTTATAATATGGCCAAAATAGCTAAGTCATTATTTATATTTCTTTTCTTTTCTTTTTCTTTTCTTTTCTTATTTGGACTTACTATAAAGAAGAAGTGTGGAAAAGTGTCACATCACATGATAAGTATAGGAAAGTAGTACACAGACTATGTAATAGTTGTATAAGTAGTGTACACAATCTAATGGGGACTCTGTAGTAACTTAGCCTAAGATGACTTAATTATACTCCAAGTTCAAGTTAACAAAAAGAACTCAATAGAGTTTCCATTAAATTTTATATACTACTTATACAACTACTATATGGTCTGTGTACTACTCTCCCATACTCATCATATAATATGATATTATGACTTGTGATATATGACATTTGTCATATGTCACTTTCCCACACTTCTTTCTTGTATAATAAGTCCAGATAAGAAAATAAAATAATATAAATATAAATAATAACTTAGTTATTTTGCCAAGTCATAATAGACTTTATTAAGTTCTTCTTGTCAACTTGGACTTGGAGTGTGATTAAGTCATCTCAGACTAAGTCACTATACCAGAACTTGATTTCATATCTAGAGTACTTTCTACCTTGGATCTTGCTCATCTTAACTCTTATAATCTTTTTGACTCTTGACCTGTAGTCATTACAATTATTAGTCACCTCCATATATAGCTAGGCTCTTGGCTTAAGAGAACTTGTCAATCAGTTAGGGATTGATACTAGAAGTATAGTACTAAGCTTGGGTATTGGTACTGAGACCTAATCTTATAATCAAGTGGTATTTAGTAGATACTTGTACTATTCTTAGTATAAACCTTGTACTAGAGTCCATTGTGACTTGTACATGTAGAGGATTGACAATTACTCTTTAGAAGGCTGTCTAGATTAGGATTTTCATTTATTGGGTGATAGTTTAACCCTAGTATTAAGGTAGTAATTAGTAGGGCAGTAGGACTTTGGCTGGATAAAGATCTTATGCTTTAGAAGATATAGTATAGTTAGTAAGATCAATTATTCACTCTATACTATTGAGGTGTCAATATAATATCTCAGTTCCAATATGATTCCCTTATGAACAACCTGCTTAACCAAAAGCATACTCTTGCTAAACTAAGGGCAGAACTAGAAAGAAGAAGAGAGAGGATATGTCAATGTTGTAAGAGATTCAGGCATCTGGTCCATAATTGCAGGAATAAGAAGGTAAAGATAAAGAAAAAACTAATTCTCCAAAATCAATTTAAGGTGATAGTGAGTAAGGTAAGGGAGGAAGTAAAAGTGAGAAAACAAGAGACAGTAGAGGAAGTAAGATGTTTTAGATACTAGAGAATAGAATACTACAAGTGGGAGTATCCAAATATTAAAGTTGAAAGGAGAAGAAAAAGAGAGAAAGAGGTAGCATATGTGGCCAGACTACAAAAGGTACAACAAGAGAGGAAGTTAGTATGTCCTATATAAAAAAAGGCATAGGAGTATTATGACAAGTGGAGTATACCTCCAAAAGATGCACTCCTACTTAAAAGAGGGTAGATCACAGAAAAGACTATAGTGGTATATGTAGATTGTGGAGAATATGAAGGCAAGAGAGTACAAACTCATAAAAATCAAGGACAAGAATTCCTCTTTGAAAAACAAGTAAAAAATATATGGTGTGGCTTATGCCAAGAAGCATGGAACTAGAGAAAAGGAAAAGCAAGAAAAGGAGAAATAACAAGGGTATAATGTATAGGATGTGAAAGGAAGAATACAATTGTAAGAAAGGTATTAGAACAGAAAAGGAAAAGAATCTTATGCCCAGAATATAGGATAGAAAGAAAAAGAGAATGGTAGAACTGAAGAGAAGCAGTATGCTCTACAAAGGGAAAAGCACAACAAAGTGGTATATGGACAGAGGTTCTAAAAGGTGCAGCAAGAGAAGGGGGTAGACAGAGAGACTTGAGAAGGATGTTTAAAATGTTAAGAGAGATATAGCTGAACATTGGAGTAGAAAAGATAGATACACATAAAGGCATAACTATAAAGGTGCTCTTGGATAGTGGCATAACAGGAATGTTTATGGATAGAAAGATGGCAGCTAAATATAGATTCAGGCTGCAGAAATTGGAAAGACCAATAGTAGTAAAAAATGTAGATGGCATAAATAACAATGTAGGAATAATAATACATCAAGTGGAAGTAAATATGTACTACAAAAATCACATAAAAAGAATGTGAATAGATATGTGCAACTTAGGAAAAACAGATGTTATATTGGGCATGCCATGGCTACAGGTCCATAACCTAGAAATCAACTAGAAAATAAAAGAGATTAAAATAATAAGATATCTACCATTATGCAGAAGAAATACAAAGCTAAAAGAGAAGAAAGAAACAAGGAAAGAAAAGAGAATAGCTACTCTAGAGGAAGAGAAAATTATAAGATGAATAGTAAACGATAAGGAAAATTGGAAAAAAGAGGAAGAAGTTGAAATAGATTATAGGAAAATTAAAGAGATAGTTCCACAGAAATTCCTAAAGTGAAAAAAGGTATTTGAAAAGGTAGAATCAGAGAGAATACCAACAAGAAAGGTCTGGAATTATGCTATAGATCTCAAGGAGATATTTAAATCACAAAAAGAAAAAATTTATCCTTTGTCCAAAAATGTAAGAGAGGAAGTCTAGAATTTTATGAACAATCAATTAAGAAAGGAGTATATCAGACTATCAAAATCCCCTCAAACATCACTAGTGTTCTTTGTGAGCAAAAAGAATAGAAGTAAGAGAATAGTTATAGACTACCATAGTCTAAATAAACAAACTGTAAAGAATAACTATCCACTACTATTGATAACAGACTTAATTGATAATATGAAGAGTAAGAAAGTATTTACAAAGATGGATCTGTAGTAGGGCTTTAACAATATAAGAATTAAGGAAGGAGATAAGTAAAAAGGAGTGTTTACAATATATATAGGATTGTTTGAACCAACTGTAATGTTTTTTGGAATGGCAAATTTGCTAGCTATATTTCAGACAATAATGAATGAAATCCCAAGGGATTTGGTAAACAAGAGCAAGGTAACTGCATTTGTAGACAATGTATTAGTAGGGACTGAAACTAAGGAGGGATATAATGAAATTATAAAAGAAGTACTAAGAAGACTGAAAGAGAACAATCTATATGTAAAGCCAGAAAAGTATGTATGGAAAGTAAGAAAGATTGGATTTCTGGGAGTCATCATAGGACCCAATAAAATAGAGATAGAAAAGAGAAAAGTAGATAGAGTACTGAGTTAATCAGAACCAAAGAATGTGAAAGATATCAGAAAGTTTTTAGGTCTTGCAAATTACTACAGGAGGTTTATTAAGAACTTTGCTTGAGTAGCAAAACCAATAAATGGGCTAACAAGAAAGAATGTAAAGTGGAAATAGAGAAGTAAACAACAATAAGTATTTAATGAGCTCAAAAGGATCTTTACAACAAGACCAGTATTAGTAGTCCTAGATTTAGATAAAGAATTTAGGGTAGAAGCAGATACCTCAAATTATACAACTGGAGGAATACTCTCAATGAAGTACTTAGATGACTTGTGAAGACCAGTGGCTTTTATCTCAAAATCTCTAAACAATTTTGAAAGGAACTATAAGATATATGACAAAGAGATGTTAGCTGTAGTTAGGTACTTGGAGGTATAGAAACATTTCCTAGAAGAGACTATAACAAAGTTTGAGATTTGGACAGATCACAAGAATCTCAAATATTTTATGAAAGTATAGAAGTTGAATAGAAGACAAGCTAGATAGACCTTATATCTATCAAGATTTGACTTAACACTAAAATATGTTCTAGAAAGTACAATAGAGAAGGCAGATAGCTTGAGCAGAAGACCAGATTAGAAGGTAAAAGTAGAAAAGGATAATGAGAATGAAACATTAGTAAAGCTAGAATGGCTAGAAATCAGAAAAATGAAGAAAGTGGAAGTAATAGTAAAGAGAGTAGATTTACTAGAAAAAGTAAAACAGTCAAAGATAAAAGATAATGAGGTAATCAAGGCAGTGGAAAAGATAAAATGAGCAGAAGTAAAGATGTTAAGAGATAAGGAATGGAGAGAAGTTGATGGCATTATATATAAGGAAAAGAAGGTATATGTACTAAGAGATGAGAAACTGAGAGCAGAGATTATTCAGTTATATTATGATATGCTAGTGAAAGAACATGGGGGACAATAAAAAATAGTAGAATTGGTCATCAGGAACTTTTAGTGACCAGGAGTTACAAAAGAAATAAAGCAATATATAGAGAAGTACGATACTTGCCAGTAGAATAAAACTGCACAGAACAACCAGCAGGAAAATTAATACCAAATTCAATTCCAGAAAAACCTTAGGTACATATTTCAGCAGATTTTATTACTAAGCTACTGCTAGTACAAGAATGCAACTCAATTTTAGTAGTAGTTGATAGATTCACAAAAATGGTATATTTTATTCTTACTACAGAAGAAATGTCAGTAGAAAAACTAGCTAGATTGTTTAGAGACAATGTATGGAAGTTACATAGGTTATCTGAGAGTATTACTTCAGACAGGGGACCTCAGTTCACAGCAGGAATAATATGGAAGTTAAATAGAATGTTGGAGATTGAAAGTAAATTGTTGATGGCGTTCCACCCACAAATAGATGAATAAACAAGCAGTACTTAAGAATATTTATCAACTATAGACAGGAACAGTGGCAAGATTGGTTAGAAACAGCAGAGTTTGCCTATAACAATAAAGTACACTCAAGTATCAAAATATCATCTTTTAAGAAAAATTATGGACAAGATCCTAGAATAGGGTTTGAGACAAGAAGGAAGGGGAAATATAAGAGAGTAAAGAAATTTGTAACAAAAATGAAGGAGATTCAAGAAGAGACAAAAGTGGTACTAGGAAAAGTACAAGAAGAAATAAAGAAGTATACAAATAGAAAGAGAGCAGAAGTTAATGAGTATAAAGTAAAAGACTTAGTGATACTAAGTACTAAGAATCTGAAATATTAGATGGTTGGAAAAAGAACAGAAAAGTTGATAGTATTACAAATGGCCACTTACTGATTTGTGATTGCTTGATTTGATAATCAAAGTGTTCAAAAAAGTGAAGTTAGACAAGCAGCAAAAGATGTTATTAAGTCTGAGGTTTATCCTCAGACATACAGTTCTTAAATA
>Ga0153919_100062_pt1 | contig 20549 bp, 22 predicted proteins | sample TSGA003MetaG_FD_104712 | JGI IMG/M metagenome (GOLD analysis project Ga0153919, IMG submission 104712) | Attine ant fungus gardens microbial communities from Georgia, USA - TSGA003 MetaG | ecosystem: Host-associated > Fungi > Mycelium > Unclassified | place: USA: Connecticut, Klassen Lab...
CAATATGTATATCCAAACTTGGCAAATGTACTTTTAAGTATTAGACTATAAAGTAGTTTCTAGACCTAGATGATAATAACAAAACCATTGCTCTCACATATACAAAAGGAGAAGCTTGGCTCAAGCATATAAGACACTTCAATATATTCACTACAAGGCTCACAAAACTCATTACTAACTATACACTTATGGGTAAGTACAAAAAAAGATTCTTTCCCAACAAACTTTTTATATGTTTATGCCAAAAGGCCTCTATCAAAACCAGGCACTATATCTTATATAAATGTGAGTATCACAAACAATCCTAGAACCTACTTTACAGTTTTATTAATGATATTATTACTTTTCTTGAATTCAATCCTAGAGTATTTTCCTTCTAGAACAATATCTCATAAAATCTTACTCAGGCCAATCTATCAGTATATATATATATTTATGATATACATTCTTTCATAGTACACCTTATTATATATAGCCTACTAAGTTTCTCTACCTCTTCTTGTATTTGGGTAGATATCTTATATAGATACTGTGGACTGCCACCAAGCCTCACATTATTAATGAATAATTCAAAATAATAAAAAGGACTGCAATTGAGCACTATATAATAAATTGTTGATTCAAAAAAAAAAGCTACTCAAAGAGTTATTATTTCTTTTTTTTCTTTTTTTTTCTTTAAGTTTTTTTATTGAATATATAGGAATAATTAGATATGTATAAATAGCAAATGTACATAAAGCAATATCAATAAGTATCAGAGAATGGATGTGGGAACAGACATGGATATATGAGACAGGTGTGGAAGTAATAGGCTTAAGTAAGCTGACTAATAACTGAGCTAATCATGACTAAGTTTTAGCTAATATGTTTCTTTTCACTCAAAAATTCAAATAAATTTATTAAAATTAGAAAAAAAAATGTAGAAAATTGAAATAAAATTGGAACAGACAATAAGCAGAGCAAGCTAACTGTAACCTAACAGACTGTTGAAGGAAGAAAGTATAGTGTACTGGAAACAATACTACTGTAAACTGTTAGAGAAAAGAAGTATAGTACACTGTAGATAACATTACTTACTGTATACACTATAGAAGAAAAGAAGTATAGCATACTGCAAACAATACTACTCACTATGCACACTGTAGACAATACTACTTACTGTTATGCAAACTATTAGAGGAAGAGAGTACAGCAACATAACAAATAACACTACATACTGTTACACAGACCATTGGAAAAAGGAGCATAGCAATCTAACAGATAATACTGTCTACTGCTATGCAGACTGTTGTAGGAAAGGAATATAATGATTTAACAAACAATATTACTTGTTATTATACAAACTGTTGTAGAAAGGAAGTATAGTATACTAACTTCAACATAATATCAAATCCACTCAGAATTAGTAGAGAGTTCAAGTTGGACCAGAGGCCTAGATGAAAATCTTGTAACAAAAACTTGTTGAGTTCTTCTTAGATAAGAAAGGTGATTGTAAGTTAGCTTGACTGAGTTACTATATCTTATCCTTACCTCTACCCTGGGGGTATGCACTACCTCTGGTGGGCCCTAGGAGTCTAATAATACAATAAAATAAATTGTATACAGAGAAAGATAAGAAGAAGATAGAAAGACTTGATAAAACTGTAACTACATTCCCATTTATATATACAATTATCCAAAACAGATACTCTAGCAAATAGAGTTTTCAAGACAACTCAATGTCATTCCATAATATAACATAATTCCACAATACTCCCACTCAGTGAGATGTCTGAAAAACAATGACATAAGCCTAAAAATGTCTGGAATCCAATCAAGCTCCTAGTGGAGCAAACACAGCCCAGCTATTAGTGAAGATGACTAAGCAATAACAGAGAATGCTTGACTATCTCTGACAGAAAAGAAACATCTGATAGACAATTAGGAATACAAGTACTGCAAATAAAGAATCCAGACAGTCAGATATTCAGTAAGCATATATCATGGTATCAAATAATATTCTAACTCCCATACTTCAGAAAAATTATGCACCAACATAGCACTGGTCAGAATGGGGGTCCTGTAGCTTACTATCTCTGATTTTCTTCTTTTCTCAGATCTACTTCTATCTAGTGTACTCAACTACTTCTACTTCTTATAATAACTCATCATCTCTTGCCAAAAATACTGGCTATATGCTTGGATTGCAAAGGACAAAACTGCCAAAAGCACCTACAAATTGGGAATTGAGGTTGGAATAATATGGAGCACAACTTGAGTAATACTGCAATTTATAACAAAGAGGTGGTAACCACACTCATTCCACTGGTGGGGCCTATAACCTTATAGAGGAGGTAGAGTAATAAAGATAGTATATAGTTGAAGCTTAACAATCAACAGGCAAGTACCTGAAGTCTAAACAAAGTGAGTCAGTATATTAATAATAAAATCTACCAAATACATACCTGAAGTCTGAACAAAGTGAGTTAAACTTTAGCAAAATGGTGAATACAGTTATATATGACTACAAAAATTGTTGTAATGACTAATAGGAAATTTTTCATGATAAAATGAAGATAGAATGTCATATACCAGAAAATTTGGTATAAATTAATATTTTTTATTCATTTTCTTTATTACTATTATTTATCTCCTATAGAAGTATTGTATTTCAGACTAGGAGTATTGTGTTTCAGACTGTCTTCCTTCTACTCCACTTATAGTATATATACAAAGTAAATACATGGTAGCAATCTAGTTTATAGATTAATGTTCTAAGATCCTAAAGTTTTAAACCATCTTTCTTTATATTTCTGTAGCACTCTCTGCTATATAACTCCTTACTCTTGAATTTACCTCTTTCTTGGACAACATTCTACTACTCCAAAATAAGCGACCATATATATGACAAGAGATTGAGGTATAGTATACAAGCTGAGACCAAGATCATTCTACTCCTATATCATCATTATATTTCTTCCAGACCAGCTGTAAAACCACAGGACTGGAGAGCAATATATATCATGTTATCTAGTAGTATGTTCCATTCTCCAACTCCACTTCTTGTATCACTTTCCAGAACCTGGAGTATGTACTCATAGTATATTCATAGTAATTCAGAGTATATTATAGCCTTTCCATGTTGTTATTCCTTCCTACTTGACAAGAGTGAGAAATAGAATTTTGGGCAAAAGCTATTGCACCTTGGTTATTAGTATGTACTATAGTGGCTTGAGCTTGAGGGTAACCAATTTCCTTAAGAAGTGTTTGAAGCCATACTGTTTCCTTTGTCACATCTGCTGGTGCTATATATTTAGCTTCAACTGAGGAGATAGCAATAGATATCTGTTTCTTCAAAGACTAAAAGATATATTCTCCAGCTATATCAAAAACAAAACCTTCCACTGATCACCTTGTATCAACATTACCAGCCCAATTTAAGTCAGTCCAACCAATAACATCAACAGCTCCTCTTCCATGATATTCTAAAACCAGGAAAAAACTCTGAGTACCCTTTAGATAGTGAAGAATACATTTTGCAGCTTCAAGATAGGGAATACTAGGATTTTCACTGAACTGAGCAATAAGGTTGATAAAGAATTGGATGTTTAAACAAGTTTGAGTAGCATATAATAATGAGCTAACCAATAATAAATAGTAAATACCTCTGGAGAAACTTGAGTACTTATTTAGTTTAGCTTCAGAAGATAGAGACTGGGATATAGATAAACTATGTTTGATAGCCAAGAGAGTAGAGACAGGCTTTGTGTAGTGACTTAGTCTGAGGCAACTTAATCATACTCCTAGTCTGAGTTAACAAGGAAAACTCGATGAAGTTTCCATTAAATTTTCTATACTACTTATACAACTACTACATAGTCTGTGCACTATCTTCCCACAGTTTCTGTGTGACTTAGTCATGTGACATCACCTGACTGTGACTCATAACCCTGTGACTCTGTGACATTTAGTCATGTGATACTTTCTTGTGCTCTATCCTTGTATAGTAAGTCTAGAAAGGAAAAGAAAAAAAAAGAAAAGTAAATAATAACTTTAGCTATTTTGTCAAGTTATGACACTTTGTGTCAAGTATTCCAAACCTTACAAGAACTTGTATAATGTAAGCAGACTGATTAAGAAAGATAAGATGATTAGAGCAATCTCAAGTGACCAGAATACCAAGTATAAACTTCAATTCACCTAGATCCATTATTTCAAAATTCTTTAACAAATTATACTTGAATAAAGTGATCCCAGGTATTTCTTTTCCAGTGATAACTATATCATCAACATAGATCAAGACCATTAGGATAATTTTACCATGCTTCTAGAGAGCATAAAGATAGTCATCAGCCATTGCACAAGTGAAGCCAAGCTTAGTCATCACCTGATATAAGCATTTCTTTCACTGTTGACCTACTTGTTTCAACCTATATAGTACCTTTCTAAGCCTCCAAAATTTTCAACCATTCCCATATTTCTCAGCAAGTCTATTAGGTATCTTTATATAAATTTCTTTATCTAAATTCCCTTGAAGATATACTCCAATGACATCAACTTGATGAAGTTCAAGATCCAAAAATACAGTAAGTGCCAGAAAAATTTGTAGTGTTATGAATTTTACTACTGATGAAAACATCTCTGTGAAATCTAGATCTGGCACCTGCAAGAAACCTTGAGCAATGATTTGAACCTTGAATTTTAGATGGTTTCCATGGCTATTCAATTTCTCTCTGAACACAATATAACTGCTAATAGCTTTTTTGTCATTAGATAACTGTTCAACCTACTTAAAAACTTTAGCTTTGACTAACTGATTGAACTCAGACTTAACAGCTTTTTTCCACTGTTTTGAGTGGGGTAACAGTAGGGTATCTTTCAATGTTCTTGGTTTAGAAATTGTAGTAATAAAGACAAAAGCAGTGTTACTAAGGTAAGCAGATTGATCTTTATCATGAAACTTGGCAGGCAGTTGACAATTTTGACTTGAAGACTCTCTTTTGGGCAGATTTTGCCACTTAGAGACCTTTTTTGGTACAAGAGGAAGTGATAGCATCTTTTTGACAAACTTAGAAGAAGGAGTAAATAGATGACTTTCAGGTAAGTGTACCTTAAGTAATGTTGTCCACTGATATTGCATTATCAACTAGGTTGTTAATGTTCTCTGGAGGGGGCAGTATATTTTCAATAATAGCTAGATCACTTGGTGAGGAATCTTCAATAAAATCAATATTACAAGAACTAATCAATTTTCCAGGAGTTTCTAGATCCTCAGGACAATATCCCTTTGACTTATCTGTCTACCACCCAAGCATCCAAATCTTCACTGCTCAAGAATACAGCTTTCTATCGTATACTGGTTTTGGTATATAGACCTATCCAATTGATCCAAAATTTTGTAAGTGGGATACATTTGGCTTTTGTCCTGTTCAGGCTTTATAGGGGACCATGGAATCCAATTCAGAGATTAGTAATAAACTCCAAATATGAGTAGTATATAGAAACACTTTTCTCTAGTACCTCAGGCTCAAACTGGCAGAATATAACATATATTTGACCATCTCAAAGATAATGGCTGTGGCTCTTTCAGTAATATTATTTTGCTGAGGAAGATAAGGTAGAATTGTCTCATGAATAATACCATTGTGCTAACAAAATCTGTTCATAGTTGAGTTAATAAACTCTGAACCATTGTTACTTTGCAACCTTTTAACTTTGAGCCCAAACTGACATTCCAATATAGCAATCATATCCCTAAATTACAGAGAAGGAGTACTAGCTAGTATAGAAAGAAAATATACTTATACTCCAAAATAAATAAATTAAGGAGCAGAAGTTTGGAGACAATAGGAGGGAATGATCTTGGCTTCAATATATGTGTTATGCCCCAATCTCCTATTGCAAGTGATCATTGATTTCAGAGATGAAAAAATGTTGTTTGATACTGAGCAAGAGTCCAAAGTCTGAGTTAAGAAGTATATAGGAAAAGAAAAGAGAATATGGATAATAGACAAGTAGATGTTAATTTACAGACTGGGTGACTATCATATATCTATCCCATATATATACTTTAACTGGAATAGAAGAGATCCAGTCTGAAATGCAATACTTCTTCTAGTCTGAGATACAATACTCCTACTTCTAATTAAGTAGAAGATAAATAATAATAATCATAACTGAAAATCTGGTATATGTATCATAAATGGCCACTTACTAATTTGTGAGTTGATGATTTAATAATCAAAAGGCTCAAAAAAGCAAAGTTTAGACAGTAGCAAAAGATGTTGTTAAGTCTAAGGTTTATTCTCAGACATAGAGTCCTTAAATACATGATTGTGGTGGTTTATGCACTAGGATAGCCTACCACATGATCACTACCTATTGTTCTTGAAATAGAGATAACATAACTGTTTTAGGGCAGTTCTTTGTTCTATTCAAGGACAAATGATAATTTATAGGTAAAGATCAATGTCATGTACAAACATTAAGGACCTTATATCTCTATGGAATCTTATTGCCTCAGGTTCTATTTATAGCCAAAAGAAGCGCATTGAAGAGAGCTTCACAATGGTTATTGAAGCAAACAATTATGTCAAGCAGTTTCCAAGATATCAGTGATTTAGTGTCTGGTAACTTGGTGATTGCAGACTGATCTGCTGATAACTCAGTGAATACTGATTGCCTTGAGATGTTTTTGGTATTGTTTGAAAGATCTTCTTAAGGGCTTTTGGTGGCTATTTAGATCGTTGAAATTGTTTAAGTATTTCTGGAGTTATGGTCTGAATGAAGTTTGTGACAATATAATACTGATCTGCTTCCACTACCTCTACTTGAGCCATCTTTTTTTCCTTTCTGAGGACATATTGGACTCCAATGACCTTTCTGACCACAGGTGCAATATATATCATCAGGTTTTGGATTAAGGGTCTTCTTTTTGAATTTTTTTCTTCCAAGCAGTATTTCTATAGTTTGAAGCTTCCTTTGATTTAGCAACAAATGCCAAATGCTTAGTCTTTTCCTTATTTCAAGTCATGCAATCATATAGACCATTCAAGCTCATTGTTGCTTGAGACAAGATGAGACTTGACCCTTTTTTAATGAGAGATATCTTGAGAACATTCTATTTGACATTGTCATTAGAGAGTGAGTGGAAAATAGCATAGACAAGCATTATATTATCTATGGTACCCTTTTCTTCGACAATCTGATGACAAATATCAATCATCTTTCCAATATGGTCAGGCATAGGGGTAACACCATCCCAATTTATGCTCCAGATCTCCTTTACAAGTGCATAAACATTAAGGCATTGTTGGTCTTTGACATTGATCTGATGAAGAGTATCCCAGATCTCCTTTGAAGTAGACAAGTTTGTGATATGACCAGACTGAGTAGAATGGAATCAATAGAACCATTCAGCAACCCCATGGTAGTGCTATCCATTCGCAACCAGGTTTTGTACTGCTCTCGGTCCTTTTTCCAACTCTTGTATTCTGTTGATGTTCTATCAGATGAAGGGGGGATAGATTTGACAACAGTAGGCATATCTTCTTCACCATATAGCCATAAAAACTGTGATTGAAGAGCAGACTTCATGCTAGCAGCCCAAGAGTCATAGTTGGGGCCATTAAGTTTGGGAAAATGAAGAGCATCGGACATGTTAATGTTAGTTTCAGGGGCAGGGCCCATAACCTGACACAGCAAAATGAATTGTGTGCAGAGGAAGATGAGGAGAAGACAGAAAGACTTGATAAAACTGTAACTACATTCCCATTTATATATGTAATTATCCGAAGCAGATGCTCCGGCAAGTGAAGTTTCCAAGACAACTCAATGTCACTCCATGACATAACATAATTCCGCGATATCTGATAGGAAGATACAAAACATTGTGAAAATTACATAGGGAGAAAAGCTTGACTTAGAAAATGATGTGAGTCAATGCCTTACACAGATCTACTTTGGAAAATTAGATCAGTGAATGACATCTTCGAATATAACTCAGAGTTGACTATGTAGCTGACCTATAGCCGTAGCATATTATAGTGATTTACAGCAGTTTCAGATTATGAATAACATAACATAAAATAGCAGCAGAAAGCACACATCGATTGAGGCCTGTCAAGTGTCCAGACATTTACATTCTAATTCACTGAGCCTGCGCTTCCTATATCAATGAATGAGAACCACTGCCCAGGTTAAGTACAGAATTCATACCTGATCAACAAATTCTTGTGCCTCTTCTCTCTTGATAACACGTATCGAAGAGACCTTCTGATTGTTGAACAAAACACCATAAAACTTGTCGGCAGTGACAAGCATCTCTGGCCGGAATGTCGTGGTGATGAACTGAGCTGTTGAGGCCAATGATTGAATCATTGAGGCTACAGCTGTTCGATACTGCGCATCGAGGTTTGCATCAATCTATGATGGTTCGAGTCCTTGTTGCAGAGGCCTTAACCGAAGAGACGACTCACCTCATCAAATAGATAGAACGGTGCAGGGTCGCATTTTTGTATGGCGAACACTTGAGACATGTTAAGGCAGATCAATATCCCGCACAAAACACATGCATACCTGTTGCCAAGGCCACTAGAGATTTTTGTCCCCCGGAGAGTTGTTGGATACGCAGCCCCTCATCTACCTTTGAATTAAAAGAAACCTATATCACAGCATCATCAACCCACTGTCGTCATCCAACGGCACTATTACAAACATACCTTGATCGACACACCTGTATAATGATCGATCATACTCTGCTGCGTCTCTGCATCTTCATCGTCCATGTCATCCTGATCAATCCGTCTCTGGATGATCAACCTTCCCCGTCCAGCAGGAACGAGTTGCTCAAATACATCCTCGAAATTCTTCGCCACCTGTTTGAAAGTCCTTTCAATTGCCTCATCCTTCCTCTGATCGAGTACCTGTACAAGATCCTCGATCGATTTTGCCGACTTATCCAGCTCCTCCCGACGTTTCAATAATTGATCGCGTTGCTTGGTAAAATTACTGTACTGCTCAAACGCCTTTTTGTTGACATGAGCAAACTTTTTCAATCCTTCATTGACTGTGCGTAGTTTGTTCGCAAGCTAGGTAAATCGACAGAGATGAGGGTGAAATTCAGAGTCTTTGCAATTTACAAGAAGTGCACACCTTGTCCAATCGTTCATGGATATACTTCTCGAATGCCTCTTCGGGGAGCACACCCAAATCTCTCACGCTCCTGCTACATTCCTCCTTCCGACTAGTCAGCATCTGTCTCTTCGTGAGGTATCGCTCCGTCATTTTCTGTTGCTTTGACATATCTCGACTATCTTCCACTTGTTGATTCTGGACCTTTTCTAGCTGTAGCCTTAGTTCTTGTATCTGGGAAGCTGTGCTCTCTGCCTCCTTTTCCATGCCTACATCTTGTCAGAAGAGAATCAAACGAAAAAAAATTGGCGTTACTTTTCACCCTCTGACCCAGGCTATCGATGGACGTATTTAGAGCGCGAAGTTCTCGCGTCCGCGAGTCCAGGTCGTCTGCCGTCGTAGTTCCGTCATCAGCTGGATCTCCCAGAACCTCAATTTTCGCTTGTATGTCCTCTTCCCTCCGACGTAAGCTTTCCTTGAGCTCGATCTCAATCGCGTTCTTCCGACTCTCGACCTATGAACTTCAGATTCAAGAAATCTCCAAAAACTTCGCAAAAGTAATATTATCGACCTGATTCCGCATCTTGGTGAATTCCAAAATCTCCTTTTTCCTTCTCTCGACTTCCTTGCCCAGCGCAACAATCAAAGCCTCCTCTTCGCGTGTCAATCCATTCGACATCGGCGACGCCAACTCCTGCCGATAATCCTTTATCTTGGTTAGTAATGAATGCTGCTCCATCTCCAATTCATCCACGTCCATCTCCAGCTTGACAATCCTTTCTTTCATTTTCTCCCTCTCTCTGTTCAACGACACCCCGTCTTCCATAATCCTATCCCTTGATTCCCTGATCTGTCCTTGCTGTCCGTTTAGTATAGTTATCTTTCCAGCGAGAGCCGTAATCTCTTGCTCCAATCTGGATATCGCTTGTTTGGTTTCATCAGATCGTTTACGGTCGGCTTCGTGCTTTGCTCTCCAGGTAGTGACGTTTTTGATTCCTTCTATCCTGGATCGACGAACATCATGGTAACCACCAGTCAGCGCACCCTTCCTATCGACCTTGTCTCCATCAAGCGTGATCGTGTTAATACCATGGCTCCTAACATAGGAGGCAGCAATCGTCAAATCTTTACATACACAGGTTTTGCCAAAAACTTGTTGTAATGCCTTCTCGTACTTGGAGTCATATCGCAATTTTTGAAGAAGAGGTTCACAGTCCTCTTCGTTCGGCACTAGGGGGTTCCTAGGATGGAGACGGTTCAGTGGCATGAATGTGACTCGGCCTGTTTTTTCCTTCAACATGACGTCAAGAACTCGAGAGGCTGTCTCATCTGTATCGACCACCACATGGAATAAACTAGGGATCATTTGCTCCCACATTCAGAGCATTTGATTAGAAAAGGCGCACCTGTTACTTGCCGTAAGCTCAGCCGCAATGTTATACTTGTGATCGACCACTTCAAACAGGCGATACAGTGGCCCATACACTCCAGAGAGGTTATATCGCTCAGCGATATTGTCAACAGCACGCAAGCCCTGTCCAGTATCCTGACCAGAAGATCAGATATGCGTCGAGTCTATGCACAAGCAACATACCTTATCCATCATTCCGGCGAGGGCTCGCTCTGCCGTCCTTAACTCATCCGATGCACGTTTGACTAGACTATCCAACTTTGTGTCCTCCCTCCACGAATCCTTCCTCTTCTCTGTTAGCTCCATCTGTTGCTCCTTCAATGCTGAAATCTCCTCACTCAGCTCCTTCGCCCGTCTCCTCCCCTCCTCTATCTTTTCTTGCACTTCTGTCATCTGATTCTGCAACTCTAACTCTGACCTTCGCGCCCTTTCAAGATCTGTCTTGGCTGCTTCGAGGGCACTAGCTTGTCCAGTCTGATAATTCGACATTGAAGTGATCTCGCTTCGTAGGTAATTGTCACGTTCAGCTCTGGTTCTAAACTTCGATACACGCCCTTGTTTTGTAAACAGGGTATCGAGTCTTGTGGTGGCTTCATCAAGTTTCCGCTTCTCGGATGACTCTAGGTTGCGCTGCTCTTCCCAATGAGGCAGAAGATCGTTGAGGGCTATCTCTTTGACGACAATTTGACGCCTAGTATTCTGTAGCTCAACTTCTAATTCTTCACGTTCCCCTCCGGCGTTCTGACCTGCCGCCTTGAGGTCCTCGACGAGACATTCTAATTCTGTCCTTGATCGGATGAAGTCTGTCAGCTCTGACTGAGTATCTTGACGCGACTGGTTAATTGTTTCGAGAGAGTGATTTGCTTCTGATATGTCCTTCTCCAGACTCTAGAGAATATAAGATTTTGAGATATACAGATAAGATAGAGGAGCGGACCTGAATTTCTTTCTCTCTGACGCTGTATCTCTCATGGCGTATATTGGCACCATGGAGTTCAGTCTTCCTCTCGTCCTCAATCTCAGCAAGCGTCTCTGTGACCTCTTCCAACTCGCGTTGATACAAAGCATATTCCAAGCATCGTCTCTCCTTGTCTTTGTCCTGGAATTCCTTCAGCTCCTCCTTTTCTTCTTCTAGCTCTTCCAATCGCGTCTCGATATAGTCCAAGAGTTCATTTATTTTTGACCGTTTTGCATCCGTCTCGGCCATTATACGAAGAGATTCGGTACGTCTTTGCTCATAGACCTTAGTACCAGCCACCTCCTTGAGCAGAGCAAGTCGCTCATGATCTTTGGCATTTGTAAGAGCAGTAATCTAACAGTATTTCAGTGCCATCATTACTTCAGTCAGAGAATTGAGGCATACGCGTCCTTGGGGGACAATATAGTAAGGATTTGACTTGCTGAAGCCAGCACTCTCGAGCAGGTTCATGACATCAGCTTTACTGGCACTCTTGCGGTCCATGCTGTATTCATCCTTCTTCAGGCCAATGGTTCTTCGGATGACAACCTCCTCATGACCAGTAGGGAAACGATTGTCCGAGTTGTCAAATATAATCTCAACTGAGAAGACCCGCTCAACGCATAAGCAATTGAGACCGATTTGAACGCACCATATGCCGACAGCGTAGTCGTAGTCGAAACACCCTCATGTAATAGCGCTTGGCGTTCCTCTCTAGACATGGAAGTGTACGCATCAGAGAGCACAAACCGAATTGCTAATCAAGTTTGAATTAAATGGATAATTCAAGTATGTATGGCAGCCACGCACCGGCAAAGAAGTTACTCTTCCCAGAGCCATTGCGACCAACGACGACGTTGTGCCGAGGCGAGAACGGCTCTATCTGTGTCTGGTCACGATCTGGGGAGGTTTACAGAACAAACATACGTAGAACTACAAACACTTACACGACTTGAACCCCTGGACAGTGAGGGTCTTTATGTACATTTCAAACACAGGTTGACAGAACGCGACTGTTCAGATATCAATATCATTTACATAAGCAAATTTAGAGTAGTAACAAGGTTTTCAGCTGTGCCTCCAGCATATCTATATACCTCCACTAATTCCAAGCTTATCTGACTGTGCTCGTATTACAATTAAAAGAACAGATCTTTTATTACACAGAAGTTAACCAAACGCTACTGAAACCCAATTAAAGATAAAAAATAACAATCTTAAATATATCAACAATTACTACAACTCGCTGAGTTACCGTGCCTTTGCACCTATATCCCAGCCACCAGCAGATTTGTTTTTGAAGCTCAACTGGTCATATAACGACGCAATTTGATCACCCTGTAGGCAAGCAGGTCAAAAATGGCTAAATCATCAGCAGGCCAAAGGCCCACTCACTTTCTGCTCCAAGATATCAACCACTTCTCGAAGATGTTTAGCTAATGTATTCCGCTGCGCGACATTTGAAGCGGCATCCATCTCCTTGTATTCATCCGCCAGCTCGACATAGATACTGGAGGGGGTTGGATTCAATCCTCATCACATAGTGGTCAGACTCTCACCTCTTATAATGTGTGAAATCATCTTCGAGCTCTCGGATGATCCTCGCCACGATCGTCTGAGGAGGCAACCCCTCCTGCTTTGCAACCGAAGGAACCTCATTAATATCCTGTAAGCTCCTCTCTCGTCGTTTCCCTCCACTACCGCTACGAACATGTCCTTGATCCCGTGGAGACTGTTGATTTCGGCGCCGATCAGGAGTTTGAAACCCTTCGTCCTCGTCAGACCCGTGCCTTGATCGAGTACCAGAGGTTCTCCGGTTCATCCAGGCAGACGTGACGGGAGGTTCCTCTAATCCACGTCGTCCGCGTCCATTACATGTCGGACATGTCCTCACATCATGCTCAGGAACAGAGAAAAATAATCTTTCCAACCGTTGTCCACGAATTTTCGGGAATGGTACTTCGTCGACCACATCTGTTGATACTCTCCTTCTCCTCTTCGCATGTAGCTCATGATCATGACCTTCTTCTGGCACATGAATAGTTCGGGAACGGGTAGATGGACCAGGTTCACGAGGACGGGTAGGCCCAAAGGCATCCGCTTCTTCAGGATCGGATATTGGGCCAGGGGATGGCACTTTCCTTCCCAGCATTGATACTTCTAGACGCGCTGCTGATTCATCCGAATCTGACATTGTCCGATTGGACCTTCTTGGTTTTGGTGAAGGGGTTTGCGCTGGGCTCTGAGCAGGCGGAAGCTGGGAAATGTCAATGGAGCCAGAATGGTTCGATCTTCGTTCCTCGATTTCTGCAGAGATCCTTTCGTAATCGATGGAGTCCATGAATCGAGTAACATTGTGATTGTTCGGTGAACCTTTTGTTGCACGATCGGTTCGCACGGGACGGTTTTTTGCGTGGGCATTAGCATACAAGACATCTGCATCTTCAGGCTCTGCCTCAATTTCCTCTTCTTCCTCGGTCAAGTCATGATGGCCAATCTCGTCCCGATGAGCTGTCTGCAAAGAAGCCTCCTTTGCAGCCCTACGTTCACGGAGACCTTCTTCAACCACACCACGCAAAACTTCAATCTCACCAGCAAGCCTCTCGACTTCGCTTTTCAAATACGCAATTTCAACGCCTTTTTCGTGGAGGGTAGCCGAGTCTTCATTACGTAATATCCGTAGTTCAACCAGAAACTCGCGGTAAGAGGAAAGCTCAGAGGTAAGTCGGGTGAGATGAGTACGGAGTGAAGTGATCAAGGCTTCGAGGGCTATATGCCGCAAATGTCAATACGTTCCTCGTCTTTCAGTAAACTTTGACGAACCTTTCTTTTCTTCGACAGCCTCTTTATAACGCTCGTGGAAATGGGAAGAGTCGTCATTCCTGGCCCGTTCCTTGCCTTTGGACGTACGCTTCATTCGTTGCTTGAGCAGCTCTTCTTGTTCTATGAGCCGTGTACGCTCACGCACAACCTCCCTTTTACAGTCTTCGAGCTCCATTTCGAGCTCATGGACGCGCCGCCGAGAGATGCCATTCTCTTCTTCAAGTTGTTGAATTCTTTCTTGAACGTTGTTCAATGTGTGCAGCAGGCGAGCTTCAGGCGATGAGATATGAGATCAAAAGCATTAGGAAGCACGTACTTTCGGTTTCTCGTAGTTTGGTCTCTGTGCGATATGCATAATACTCGGCTGCTGCTTTAGCGGGTGACTCGATGGCATTTGTTAGTCCCGTGACATCGGGTAACTGTACCTTGGCTGAGGTCCGTGTAGGATTGGTAGCCACAGGCGCTTTTGGGCTCTTGTTGTATGGCATCGGCGTATCTACTTGACCTTTTTCATATTGAATTTCCTTTGCAATGCCCTTAGCCATACGAGTGAACTTGGAGCCTTTTAAGCTTGCACTGGCCAAAGATGGCGGAGGGGGGTTGGGGACGACTTTGGGATTTGGTTTGGGTGGCTGAGGGTGGCGCTGTGCAGGATGGGGGGTGGCGACATGATGTCGATTAGCCTGCGCGAGAGGGGATGCAGGATAGACAACACGGGGACTGCGGGGTCGCCTGGGAGAAAGGGAGACACTGCGGAGGGCATCTGAGAGCTTTGGGCGACCTTTAGGAGTTGGCTGATCCAGGTCTGAGTGGGAAGAGGATCCTGAAGTGACTGGGGAGGCTACACGGTGGGAACGTGGCTGTGCTCCTGTCTCGAGGATATGGTCAAGTTCAGTCGAGTCTTGGTTGTCCATCTCGTCAGTCTAAAATTGTTGACTGTAAGTAAATATTACATCCAGGGCAATAATTTACCTGTCGCTTTGTGTCAAATACATTGAGCTTGCCGGTCACCCCGGCGATGATATCGTGTATAGGTCGATCAGGATCATACTCTGCCCCGCTCATGCTCGCATCACGCCTAGCACCACGGCCACCAAGACCGGCACCGAGAGTGACAGCGCTGGCATGGTGAGCTAAAGTCGAAAGAGACTCGCTGCCGTATGGATGGATACCTTCGTCGTCGTCGTCGACTGTGCGATACGACCAGCCCTGTCCGGGCGTGTCTTCGTCTGCGAGATAGTCTCTGACACGATGATCAAGAGACGGCAGCTCACCGAGCGACACATGGCCTGAATTGTGGCGGGGATATTCAAGACTCTCGAGATCGTCTGCGTCGCTGGAAAGGTGAATGGCGGCCTCTGAGTGCCGCAGGTTAGTTTCAAGCATGATTCTGTCGTGCTCGAGTCTGTCATTGGGAATGACTGGGGCTTGATTCTGCTGCGAGCGTCGCATTATTTTTTTTCTTTTTTTTTCTTTGGAGGGGAGGAATGTGTCGCTGCTGCAGAAATCAACTCGCAATTATCATGAACAAAACAAACGCGTGCGCACGTGACCGTGGACATCCGATTTCATTTTATTTTTAGTTTATTGTATTTTTCACTGATGGACCACAAGGCCCATAGATCGGCTCAGTCAGGTGCAAAGGCAGCCAAAAAGGACAGAGCAAAAGGAAAAGAAAAACAGCTTGCCTTTAATCCAAAAGTACTTTCTATGTTGTTTTTTTAGTTTTCCTCTGATCCATCACTCAGGCATTTGCCCCTAAATCTGGCCGGAGAGCAGACAGGCAGGGCCGTCGTGCTGCAGAACAGAGCCAGACTCGCCTCCATGTTCCCCTTGTCAACCGCACCCCACATGAAAACCCTCCCCCAGTCATAGTCGCCATCGTAGGCCCCCCCGGCGTCGGGAAAACCACCCTCCTCAAAAGTCTCGTCCGCCGGTACACAAAACAGACCCTGAGTGTACCCAAGGGTCCCGTTACAGTCGTCAGTGGGAAGAAACGACGACTCACCTTCATAGAATGTACCAACGATCTCAATAGCATGATTGATGTTGGTAAAGTTGCAGATCTCGTCCTTCTTATGATCGACGGCTCCTTTGGCTTTGAAATGGTACAAGGAATCCTTCTTTCGTCATTGAAGAATAGCTAAATCCTCTGTAGGAGACATTCGAGTTCCTCAATATCCTCCAAGCCCACGGCTTCCCCAAAGTCATAGGTATCCTCTCCCACCTTGACCTCATAAAAAAAGCTGCAACCCTCAAATCCACAAAGAAAACTCTCAAAAAGCGTTTCTGGACAGAAATATACCAGGGCGCAAAACTCTTCTATCTTTCTGGAGTTATTAATGGCAGATATCCCGACACTGAAATCCTCAATCTCTCCCGTTTCATCTCCGTCATGAAATTCCGACCTCTCGTTTTCCGAAATTCCCATCCCTATATCCTCGCCGACAGACTTGAGGACTTGACTTCAAGGGAACTCGTCAGGACGTCCAAGGGCAAATGCGATCGAACGGTCACCCTGTACGGTTATGTCAGGGGATTGAATCTGCGCTTAGGGACAAAACTGCACATACCCGGTGTGGGGGATCTCGACATGACGAGTGTTCAACAGCTTGGTGACCCATGTCCATTGCCGGACGAAGAGTCGGAGAAGAGAAGAAAGCTGAGCGAGAAGAAAAAGCTGTTAATTCATGCACCTATGAGTGATGTCGGTGGGGTGATCTATGACAAGGACGCAGTATGGATCAACGTCCCTGGAAGTTTCTCGAGAGGGAACAATCAAGGTACGTTGCGTTGGTGTCTTATAGTATTTGTGGATCACGACTGACGTCCTATATCAGTTCCACAGGGTGAGGGTGAACAAATGGTTATGGATCTTCAAGACGTTTCAACGACCCTTGAGGATGCCGTCTCCAGAAGCCAAGTCCGACTTTTCGGAACCTCTTCCAATCCCCTCGATGTCGGTCCTTTACCCAAACCAGAGGACGAAGACGAAAGTGAAGATACAGACGAGGATGATGAAGAGCTCGATAGCAACGAGGAATCCAACCCCGACAGTTCCGATGAAGAGGACAATGATCCAGAAGCTTTTCCATCAGACCATCTTCCTCCAGGATCTGTAAACACTGGTCGACAGTCTCGTCGAATACCTCAACGCAGTCTCCCCTCGTCTTCAAACCACCATCGAACAGAAATCGAATATGCAGAGAGTGATTCCGATCTTGGCGACAATGATAAGAACATGCTTCCTTCCCGGCGTGTCCAGTTCGGAGCAGAAGACGAGGATGTCGATATCCCTAGTGACGATGAAGAAGGGGATGTAGAAGGGGACTACGATACGAACGAAAACGAACAAGTTCCGAAATGGAAATCGAACCTCGCAGAAAAGGCCCAATCTTTCGCCGCTTCATCACGGAAAAATAAACGCAAGGATTGGATCAAGCTGATTTATGCTTCTGACCTCACACCAGAAGAGATCCTTCATGGGAAGAAAGATCCCGGTCAGGAGGAAGCTGTTGATGATTTCTTTACTATCAAACAGAAATCAGATATCAACGAGGCTGAGGTGCTTGACAGGGGTAAAGAGGTCTACGAAGAAGGCGAGTTGGAAAAATGGAAAGATGAAGAAATGCTGGAATCAATACGGGGTTTATTCATCACCGGCGAGAATACCGCGGTTGACACTGGCCTCGATGGAGAAGAGGAGAATCTTGAGGAAGACAGGGACGGGGAAAAAAGTCAAGATGATGCCCCGGCCCAACCAGATGCCAAAGCCCTCCAAGCCAAAAAAGAAATTCTCAAGCGCAAGTTTGACGAACAATACGACGATCCCGAATCCTCCAAACTCGACTTTTACGATTATGCCAAAGACGAAATCGCACGCCAACTCGCTGTCAACCGTGCCGAATTCGCCGACATTGTCGACACAGAATCCCGCACTCTCATTGAAGGGTTTCGCCCAGGCTCATACGTGCGTGTTGAACTTCAAAACGTACCTTGTGAACTCGTTGAGCACTTCGACCCTAAATATCCAATAATCATTGGAGGTCTCCTCGCTGCTGAAGAGAGGTTCGGATATGTCCAAGTAAGAATCAAACGACATCGATGGTTCACGCGTCCTCTCAAAACAAACGATCCTCTAATTTTTTCCCTGGGATGGCGGAGGTTCCAAACGCTTCCCATTTACTCTCTCGATGACCATTCGATCCGTATGCGAATGCTCAAATATACACCCGAACACATGCATTGCTACGCTACATTCTACGGCCCTGTGTCTCTTCCCAATACCGGCTTCTGTGCATTCAATTCTCTAAGCGGAGATGTCCCCGATTTCAGAATCAGTGGTACAGGCGTGGTGCTTGATATCAATCGCTCTGTCAAGATTGTGAAGAAACTCAAATTGACCGGGTTACCGTACAAGATATTCAAGAACACGGCATTTGTGAAGGACATGTTCAGCTCGGCATTGGAGGTGGCCAAGTTTGAGGGTGCGAACATTAAGACAGTATCAGGAATCAGAGGACAGGTTAAGAAGGCATTATCGAAACCAGATGGAGCCTTCAGAGCCACCTTCGAAGATAAAGTGCTCAAAAGCGGTGAGATTGATACGACTGTCTAACGTTCCTACATGTCATTTAACCAATGACGCATATGTAGATATCATTTTCCTTCGAGCATGGTACTCGATTGAACCTCGAAGATTCTACAACCCAGTGACCTCACTATTACTCTCCGAGAAGTCTTCATGGACCGGTATGCGTCTCACTGGTCAAGTTCGGCGCGACCAAGGTATCAAGACACCTCTCAATGTCAACTCAACGTATAAGAAAATCGAACGTCCCGCTCGCAGATTCAATCCTCTTCACATTCCTCACAAACTTCAAGCCGCCCTCCCATACGCCTCTAAACCAAAACTCATGAGGAAACAGAAATCACAGACATACCTCCAAAAACGTGCTGTAGTGATGGAACCGGAGGAACGGGAAGCTGTAGCATTACTTCAACAAATGCGAGCACTGAGGAAGGACAAAGTGGCGAAAAGAAAGGAGAAAAAGGAGGAAAGGAAGGTAGAGAGGAGGAAGAAATTGGAGAAGGAGGAGGCAAGGCGGGATGAGAGAGATAAAGAGAAGAAGAAAGAGGTGATGAGAATGGTTGGGGTGAAGAGTAAGCGAGAAAAGGAGGTTGAGGAGGGACATGGGAGGAGGAAGAGGAGGAAGCCGTGATCCATGTATACTACTCAAAGATTGATACATACTTCATTCTCATGATCTCCAATAGTCTCGACTTCCAAGATCATTCCGAAGTTGTAATTCGAAAAATCATATATTTATTTGAATTTCACACCTATGCGTCCCTTGCACTTAGGGCCCACTAGGGAGTTTGATACTGTAACTAGGGAATTAACGTAAGATGGTGGTGTGTGACTCGTGATTAAACAACGCACTATCTGGTAGGGGTGGAGCACTCGGAAAATCGGAAGGCTGCGCACTAGCAGTGGGAGTGCCAGCAAGAGGCTCGGTGGCGACATTTCCATTGATGCTAGCGAGGGGAACGGCGGTGGGATTAGTTGAAAGGAACGAGAAGGAAAGGTAACTTGGGACGTGGTACTCAGCACGACAGAGGTGGAGGCGACGGCATTGCTGGGAGACGAGGCAGCAAATACCTGGAGAGCATGGACAGCGTCATCTGCATGGGCGAAAACAAATCGGAACGACTGCAACGGCGACGAGCGCAAGTCTCATGACTGATAGGGGGAAAGAAAATTTTTTGACTATATACATATCCAAAACTATTTTTGACCAGCATCCACTCACGCTTAGAAGCAGAGAACGTTGCCCCGATAAGTAGCAGAACATTGGGTACGGTCGAGTACTGAAAAACAGTTGCGTAAACTCCACACGTGAAATGATACAGAAAAACTTACAAGAACCTGTGTGCTTCGTGGCTTGTGATGGGGAAGTACTCCGGCCTCTCGGTGAAATAGAAGTAGCAGACACGACAACAGTCTATCAGATAGAGATGGCTGCCGAAACGATTGCAAGTGGAACATCGGGTCGTCCAAGGCGTTCTGTACAGTGTAGCATAGTCAAATGCGTCCGCCTGGATGCTGACAATATGGCAATACTTGATGATTGCAGTGTACTGGCGGACTGAGTTGACAAACTGCATTGCGCAACAGTTGAGACTGCAGAAGCGAGTGAGGAAGGATTGTCTGGCTGCAACAGGATCTCGATGATAACCTCTACA
>Ga0153919_100063_pt1 | contig 20293 bp, 18 predicted proteins | sample TSGA003MetaG_FD_104712 | JGI IMG/M metagenome (GOLD analysis project Ga0153919, IMG submission 104712) | Attine ant fungus gardens microbial communities from Georgia, USA - TSGA003 MetaG | ecosystem: Host-associated > Fungi > Mycelium > Unclassified | place: USA: Connecticut, Klassen Lab...
AACCTATGGTCAGGATCCACAAATGGGATTTGAAGGAAGAAAAAAGGGGAAGTTCAAGGCAGCAGAGAAGTTTGTGGAAAAAATAAAGAAAATCCAGGAAGAGATAAAAGCAGCATTAGGAAAAGCACAGGAGGAGATGAAGAAGTATGCAGACAGAAAGTGAGGAGAAGAGGAGGAGTCTGAACCTGACACACACTACCCCTGGAGGGCTCTAGTTACCCTCTCTGCCCCACTCATCTATTACTTTACCCACACTTTCCTTTCTTAGTTGTGTCCCTTCTATTAATAGAAATATTATATGCATAGCACGTGCAGCGTATCAGGGTCGACAAATGCCGCTCTGAACATGGACGATCATGACCCAATTTCCCATTTCTTCCCAGATCAGGAGTTTGTTGACCTTTACGAGGTCCTGAACCTCAGAAATACGGCTACTCAAGACGAAGTCAGGAAAGCTTATAAACGACTTGCCCTTCTTCATCACCCAGACAAACACGCCTCTGCAAGCGATGAAGCCAAGAAAGCAGCTTCGCTCAGATTTCAGCAGATAGGTTTTTCTTATGCTGTATTGAATGACGAGAAACGAAAGGAGCGATATGACAAGACCGGCCGCACGAGTGAAGGTTTTGATCTTGGACCTGGGGATCAAGGGTGGAAGACCTACTTTGAAGATCTTTTTGAAGGAATAACTCGACAAAAACTGGATGAAATGAAGAATGAGTATCAAGGTTACATTTGATGCACTTGACAGGTTTAGTTTGGAGATTGAAATACTTGCAGGATCTCTTGAGGAAATTGAAGATTTGAAAAAGGCGTATCTCCATACCAAAGGTTCAATTGGCGAGATTCTTACCCACATACCCCACTCGACGATAGATGATGAATCACGATTTATCGTCGAAATTACAAGACTAATCAATCAGGGTAGCCTTCCCAATATGAAGGGATGGCAGAGGAGCATCAAGGATGAGAAGGCTCGCCTCATACGACAGAAAAAGAGCCAACAAGAGGCTAAAGAAGCGGAGGGACTGGCCAAGGAGCTGGGGATCTGGGATGAGTTCTACGATCAGGGAAAGCCGAGGAAAAGGAACAGAAAAGGAAAGGAAGCAGAGGAAGAGGAGGGAGACGAATCTGTTTTGAAGGCTCTCATCGCCCAGAAGAAGGAAAAAGACGCTCAGATAATGGCTTCTTTCATTGATGGCTTGGAAGCCAAGTACGCTCGTACAGGTGGAAAAAGTGGCAAAGGCAAGAAACGTGGACGTATAGAAGTTGAAGGCGATAATGAATTGTCAACAAAGACGGCCAGGGTCGAGGATATTTCTGATAATGAGTGGGCTGAAATTCAGCAGAGACTTTTCGATAGAAATTTGAGAGCCCATCCATCAAAAACAAATGCTAGAGAGAAGAAGGAACGGAAAGTCTCTAAATAATTCTCAACTCCACTCTCGGTACTGTTCAACTTCGATGTACCAGCAAACTTCATTATTCTTCAGTAACATACATAATTATAGATTGCAGGAAATAGAAACAGGGTCCCTCAAAAATAACGAATGGAATCTATGCCCAAGCTCCTTCTGGCATGGATGACTGCCGCCAACTCTTTGATGCTCTCCTCCAGAATGACCACATTATCCAAGAGCAGGGATAGTGTAATCGTCTGCTCCACGTGTGACTCACCCCCATTGTTGATTCTTTCCCTCCACGAGTCAAAGATCTCGTTGTGGCCTGAGGCGCTCAGCCGTTCGGTCTCAGGCACATCTTCCTTCTCGGCGTTCCACTTCGGCACGTTGACGGGAGTCCAAAGTCCAACAGAAAGCACAGGTGCAGCCAAAGGTCGGACTTTGATAGAACCGGTCTTCTGATAGTGAGGGCCGAAAGGGTTCGCAGAGATAGCACTGCTCCCGCTTATGTTTCTAGAGGATGGTACAAATTCCTGGTTGTCTGTCGGTACCAGAAAAGACTGATTCTTCTTCGGTGGGTGAAATGAAACAGATGGAGAGGATGTTTTCGTTTGCGTTTTTGACTTTGTAGATGTATGGGGGGTAAATGGTGTAGGATTGAACAGTAAGGCATTTTCAGAAGACACATCTTGGGCGAGACTGAGAGCATCTGTCAAGTTCTCGGAGAAAAGAAGCCCTTGTCTCCTCTCCATGAGATATATATCAAACTCCTCGACGATTTGTCGATAATGCTCCAATTGATTCACAAGACCTTGGTAGATGGAGTACACAACAGGGCAGGAATTTTCGTCAATAGATGCAGCAGGCAGTACATTTGTCTCGTAAACCAAAGTTTCTTCTATCTTGAAATCAATTGACCGATCATCGTCATTATCACACTCATATGTCAGGTCTGTATTCTGTGCGGGTACGAAACGGGGGTTGTCCAGGGACAGTGTAAGCCATCCCGCCAGAGAACGATTGGGATCAAGCGCTAGCTTCACGAGAAACCCGGTGAGAGCGATGTTATAGTCGGGTGTGTTTGAGAAAAAGCTACGCAAGGAATCGAGAACGCGAGATAGGATAGGATCATTAACATTGAGACGATGCTTCCTCTGGCGTCGGATTTCGAGGTCTCTCGCAAGATCTCCTTCAATTAAAAACCCTGCCTGATTTCGTATGGCAAGCAACGCATCATTAAGATAATGATTATGGCCCGTGCTGAAAGCGTCCCCACTATGCGATGGATCAACGCGTGAAATGAGATTCATGTATAAGTTCGTCTCCCGTTCGTGGGTGTAGTAGGTCGTGAGGGGTTGGACAAAAGTGACCTCTTCATTACGAGAAGGGTAAATTTCTTCTGTTTCTGGATCACGTAACATTTCATCCTTGGTGCTGCCAATGACGCTAGAAGTATGAAGCGGAGTAGGCAGAGGAAAACTTGTGGCATAAGGATCGTGTATCACAGTGAAAATGTGCTCAATGGCAAGCTGAGGGAATCTGAAAGTCAGTGTCTGAATGAGCTGCAGAGCAGTTGTAGCAGTAACTTGTGACTTGGAGCATAAATTTGACATGAGAAGATCTTTGAGCGTAAATCTGCTGGTGGTGAAGTACTCAGTCGGTTTTCTGGTATTTGGCACTTCCATCTCGAGTAACGTCATAGCACTACTCTTCCGTTGTTTGTGTTTCGACGAATGATTTACTAATTGAGACTGATCAAGGTTTAAGGGTGCCTGTGACCTTGAATTGACCCGAGGTTCATCATTTTCGTTGATGAGAAATGTAATTAGTAGGTTAGAAAGTGGGCCGTCGTGGAGTGTCCTAAGCATAATCTCGATATAAGACATGACTGCCATGGCACTCCCGTCAAGATCTGAGCACTCCAGGATTGAAGGATATAATACATTCTCAAGGAATATGCGTCGGACCGCATCCAGGATTGAATGGACGATGGCTGTCCCTATGGAAGCTGACACGTCAATGTTATTTTCTTTGGTGTTGAGCTTCAATACGTCTTGCAAAAACTCCATCAGCTTGAGAAAATGATCCAATCGTTGCCTAAAATCAGGATCATCTGCTTTCTCAATGCCTAGAATCCGGCTACGCTCTTTCTCCAGTTCCAGTTCCTCTATCCCTTTTTGCGATCCGATTGGGCCACAGGTCATGGTATCCCCATCCCCACTCCCTCCCAAGTCCCGGAAAAATTCAATTTTTGAGGGCAAAAGGGAATATACAGCGCTGAGACCAGCGCCCAAGACTTCTGAGAAGTCACCATCAAGGATGTATTCGGCAAGAGTGATGACTGCATCTGTAATGGGGTCCGCTGGTGTTATATCTTCGTATTGAGATTTGGCTCCTTTAGAAGGTTGTCGCTGCTTGCCTGGTGACATAGCTACATCCATGAGGAATAGTAGACCTGCACGAGAAAACTCTCCTATATTTCCCTCCCTGTGCACAAATCGAAGGAGGTAATCAAATAGTAGAAACTCATAATCCGTCTTTCGATGGGAGGTTGAAGGCGGGGCGGACGCGATTGTCAACTGTGAAGGAGCTTCAGAAGGCACACGTTCGTTGAGGCTTTCCTTTTCTTCCTCTTCCTCTTCCTCCTCTATAGAGCACAGAGGCTGCGAGCGATACCAATGTCTATCGTGGAAGAAAATTAACAGAAGTTCGCGATATGTTCTTATTCGACTACACAGGATACATAGAAGATTGACCACTAAGATGAAAAAAATCATCAGTCAATCCAATAGCAGGGGTAGGAGGCGCACAATCCTCTTCATATTCCGATGGTCGGCTACGGATGGCACTTCCTGCGGCTCCGAGTATACGAGATCTTCCGTCTAACTGTTCCTGGATATCGTCACCCACACAGGTTCGTACAAGTCGCAAGACAGCTCGGTGGACAGCAGAGTGAACCAGAAATTGCTCGTCAAGGAGGACAACCATATTTTGCACCGTACGTAAAACTTCCGCCTGAACCCCCGAAGGTCTATCGGGTTCGCTCAATCGGACAAGTGAGCCAAGTACATCTGTCAACGGTCAAGGGCTATTGACTTAACGAGAGAATAGCGACACACCGTTCTTGAGAAGGTATTCCACGCAAACGCCAGTACCGCTACCAGTGTGCATTAAGCCAGCTGTGAATTACTCTTGAAAGAGAGACCTACCCCTCTTCAGTGCGGGTCGATTCCCAAACTAGAGCGTCAACCATTGATTGCAGCTTCTCAGGTACATTTGTCGACTTGATTCCTTGCAGCAGCTGCCGTTCATCTGGTTGTGTGAGTGTTGACTAGGCTCCAGAAAATGCACGTTAGCCTCAGTCAAAGGAGTTTGGCTCACACACACGTTAATATATTCCCATGACTTATGAAATTCTTGCGCGTAATCAATATGAGGGGCTCTTCGCACTGGCCGATTAGACCCTTTGATGAATTTGGAGAAGTAGTCCATGGAATTGGAGAAGAAGCGCCAGTCAAAAAGCTGAGATCATGATGCATCAATTTCATAGATATATTTTTCATTCCCTCATCGATTCAGTGCGAATAACAATCCATAAAACTGCAGAAATAACGGAGGTATAAACGATGATTTCAAAAATGCTGTGAGCCAGACTTATATCCAGACAGGGCACCAGCATGAGGAGCGTTCCCGCCCGAAGATAGACGCCAATCATTGAGTTGGATTCTTCGGTTGTTGCTGCCAATAAACTGGGAGGGTCAGAGTGTAGAATACAAACTGGGTGTTACTTACTAGCAAATGCAACTAAAAATAGCGGCAGGCCGTTGTCCCAATGCCGTTGCGATAGTCCTCTGACCAGCAGCAATGTCAGCACTGGCATCTACCACAGCACCCAACGCATGAATGCCCGATGTACAGAGACTCAAAACGAGACCCTTTTGAAGCACTTTATCTAGGGTCAGCCGAGAGAAGCTGAATCCACAAAACCAAGCAAGAAATACGATTAAACCGTTCGATATCGAGTCGATAACTGGTATCTCTTTTAACCGAAGAGGTGGCACGGAATATTGCCAACTGAGGAAGAGCAGGCATGTGATCGCAATGGTATTATGGAGCCGACGAGTGAGGAGTGAAACTCCCAGTATAAAGATAGTGGATAAACGAGCGGAAACACAGACGAGGGAGCGGTATTTTGGCTGGAGGACCCCTCCTTCGAGCTTATTAAGAATTTTTCGCGGGTTACGGCTATCTGTTGGATAATCGTACACATCATTCATTCCAAAAACAACTGTAAAATGTCAGTGCACTAGATGAACTATCTGACCAAACACTTACTGATACAAAGTGGAATGGAAAAGGAGAAAATTTGTAATGCTGCAAGTGTCACCTCAAAAAATGACAAGGGAATCTTCCGAGAATTTATTACACCAATGACGAATAGTATGGGGCCGAATGACCAGGATAATGGACGACTAGCAATGATTACTTGGACGAGGTCTTGGGCTAGTGACATCTCTGCTTAAAATTATCTTCACATTCATGATTTTCAATCAAGTATTCAGGGGTGGGAAACTAGAATCCGTTAGAGGAGATAGTAACAACATAGGCTCTGCCCGCTGGACTGAGACTGACACAATAGCCTACATCTTCCATCCTATAGTGTTACATTCCAGACCGCTTTGCAATCACTCATCTGCCGGACCAAAGATTACTGTAATATCTGCCACCAAAACATGATAGAAAAAAATGGAAATTCAGCACAACCAAACCAAAAATTATCTATCCTATCCAGTAAAAATATCATTGTCTATCTCTGATTATTGATAATACAAGCAATAAAAAGAAGCGTCTTTACATTCATGGGTGTTGTGTAAAGATCAGGAGTCTTGAGCAATTAGATGGTTAGATATTCCTGCAGATGGCGCAGTCAAACATGATACGATCCTTAAAAAGAGCAGCTGAAACAGAATTAATCGAATCTAGAAAGATGTAGATGGAGTGGACCTACGCAGGACGATAAGAGCTGCCAAAATAGAAACCATGATAATATAGACAATCGTGTACTTGACAACCTAGTATCTTGTTAGCAAGTAGATTTTCAAGGAATTGGACTACCCACAATCCATCTACGCTGTCTTTTTTGCTTGGTGGAGAAAAGAGGAGGTCGTATTTGTTTGGAGGGCCGAAGCCAGACTAGAAGATATAAGTGAGGTTGAGAGATGAACCAAGGAATGACTTACAGAGCATCGTTGAGTGAACACTATTGAAAAACGGAATTATGGTCGGTGGCGTCAGGATAATAAGAAGGATATGTGCCAAAAGGAAGTCCGACGTCCACAAAGACATCTCCACAATCTTCACAATAAACTCTCGGGCAGGTTGTGACATGGCTGAAGTTCCAAGCCCACGACCGTACCACTTACCAGTCCACCAAGCACGGTTAGTTTCGTCATGTTTAAATTCACGGGTGAGGAACACAGCAATAAAAATCTTCTGAATGGCACGTTGAATGGCAATGATTGCAATGACACCGAGAACGGCATGAGATGCGTCCCAAAGTTCCAAGAACCACTGGAAATCTAGTTAGCAGCATACAGAAAAATGTCTGGCAAAACGACACCCACAAAGAATTCAAAGAAAGCAACAAGACCAACCAATCCCAGGACATGGGCCAAGGTAGCCATCAAGGAACCAAATTTGGTCCAGGATTCCATCATGGGCCCCAAGAAAAGTGAAATGAAAAACAGGCCAATCAGGATCGCGGCATTCCAGACGACGGGTCCGACTGCAATGATAGCAATACGAATAAGGGGACTGGGTCCAAATTGACCATTCGCATCAGGGAAGGATTTCACAAACATGTATGCTACAATGATGATGATTGCCATGCAGATAGGCCATATAATCTCGGAAAAGATGACGGACTGCCAACTTGCTCGAGGGACGTCACCTGAGAGTTTTTCAGAAGGGTGACCCAACTTCTTTTTCTTATAACCAGTGATCATAGTTCTCGAAAGCCTGCAGTAGCCGTACCAACTGCTTGCCTTGGTCCTTGAGTTTCCACGAGACATCCAGCGCAGAAATTCCCGGTAATCAATGATGAAATCGGCGAAAGAAAATTGGTGAGGATTGAAAAGGAATGGCGCGATGCAGAGTGATAAGACTGAAAGCCAAAAGTAGATGAGGTGAGGGATCCAAATTGACATGGTGGCATAGAGCAGCAGTAGTAGGTTCCTCATGCCCATGTAGATACTTGGACCAGCAAAACGAGAGTACAAGATGCTGAAGGATATACGAGTTGTCGCAAAACCTCGCCCAGTTGCGATGTACCGAGCACCGCCGAATGTCAAATTACTGAGAATGGAGTTAGAGTAGATCTGGGTCGAGAAGACTTCAAAGATAGGTGATAATGACAAAAAGTGTTTTGCAAGACGGAGAATGGCTTTCCCAGTCCCTCGCTCCACCAGTTCTAAGGATGATGTCAGATATAAAGTATACAAAAGGGAAGAAGCAACCACCTTGCAGGAACAAAGGCAAGAAGGCAATGAAAAAGACCAAAAAGATTGAAGTAATGCAGCGTTTGATCCAGTCAAAGACAGGGATCAGATTGTAGCAACCAGGTTGACCTCCAATGACATTTCCTTGTCCATCAACACGGCAAATGGCCAGCTGCTTATTCAAAGTGCCAATATAGAGTACTGCAAAGAGTATGAGGACCATCAAATGATGAAAAAATGGACACGAACAAGTAATCATGAACACCTGAATGGAGTAGATAACCAAAATGTTGTTGATATGGAAGCCTGGGTGACCATAATAGAAAGTCAAGAACCGATCAATAGGTAGCTGAGTGCCCAAATAATAATACTCTCGACTGAGTATCTGTTCACCCATACCAGTACCAATCTTCGTCTGGAAATTAAGAATGGTTCCGAATCCAAGATCACGGCCCTTTCCACACTGATAATACTCTGAATGTTTGATTCTTCCACCCCGACCGAACGCATTCATGCCAGCAAAGATATCCTCATTAAGATGTAAACCCTTTTGTGCTTTGGACACACCACCGCGGGTGTTCATGAAAGTAGCATTTAGAAAATCAGGATGTCCGTAATGAAGCTTTCCACCAATCCATGCCAGGGCGCGCGCTGTCATGGTACCGAATGTTTGCTCCTTTCCGGCAGCAATATCACCAAGGACTCCGATATTCTCGGAGAAAATGTACTCGCGAGTGCCAACAATGGCAACAGGTGAGCGGTTAAACTCTTTATGACCCCATTGGGCGTAGGGACTTTGGCTTGATACAGAATACTCCTCGAATTCACCTAGGATATTGCGTATTTTCAAACATTCTTCCAAATAATTGTCCTGATTAGCATCGATCAACTGAAGGTATTCACCACGATAGAAGATGATTGCATGGTTTTGGTTATCTGACTTTCCGTCCCCAAGGATGGGATTACCAGGAAGCTCAACCCTGAATTTAGGTTTCCGCTTGCCAGTTTTTTCGTCGATCTCGGAGTGGCCATCGATGAGAGCGGAAAACAGTCTCGCCTCTCCTCCCTTAGTTCCGGGCTCCTCGTCAAGGTAAGCAATTTGCAGATCCGGATATGCACGTAACAAGAATTCTGCATTCTCTTGTTCCTCCTTGTTGAACTTGGAGAAACGTTGCATAGATATAGTAAACTTAAATTTGCGGCGTGCCATACGCTCTAATTCCTTTTCAAGTCGTTCTGTATTTCCTCCAAAGTTGTGAACGATATCTGGGTTCTCAACACGGTAGAGCAATTTGATGGCCTTCGAGTAGTTCATCATCCCGGATACGGTGCGATAAAGAGTTTGAGCACGGAGAGATGCCCAGATACGGGTGCGAAGGGTATATTCCGGGGAGGATGTCTTAAATCCGATGCAATAGAAAGGAAGATCATCGATTTTATTTGACTTCTCATTGTGCTGGTAGGCAGTACCATCCGTCGCTTCTGTCTCCTCTGCAAGAATCTTGGTATCCTTCACAAAGTTGTCCCACTCAACTGGATGTAACTGCTTCAAATATTCCAGTAAAGTGACCCGTGTATTTTGATCTTCCTCGCGGATGATCTCCCGTAAGCTCAACAGAATTTTTTCTGAATAATGAGGAACGAGAACAGTAAATGTTGGCATCGCATCGACGGGAAGTGGTTCAGGTAGTGCAGTCGTAAGGGAAGAGGCAAAGAACGAGATACGTCGCTCGGCTTCGCCACCGTCAGGGAAGAATGTATTCTTTGAGCCGTCTTGATGAGTGAAGAAGGGAGGGGCGCGCAAAGTGCGGCGGCCGTCAGGACCATCAACTTGATGATATAATAGTCGTTGAACATGATCGATCGAGAGGAGATGCTCGCGATACATGGAAATAATGATGGCATTCCAGATTTGTGATACCAGAACCTAAGGACAGTCAGTCAGAAAAGATTCTAGATAGAATATAGAATAGCTAGCTTACTTTTGGCTTGTACTTCACTTCCATTTCAGCAGTAGCTAAGAGCTTAGCATAAACCCGCTTTGGGAGGCGGGTGTAAATGTCTTTCCAAGGGGTCCAGATAGATAGGCCAAGCGAGAACGATCGGCCGATACTGAAGATGACAACCCAGATAATGTACCACAAATATGTGTCGAGAAAGAAGAGAATCAGATCCATGACATACATGATTGCCAAGGCAAAAGGGACCTGATTGGTACACAGGCTATTGCCAAATATCTTATCATTGCATCCCTGAACTTTTGTCCGAGCCATAACAGCAATAGGACTACTGAATGATGATGTCAGGAAAAAGTAGGATTCTGTGAATTTGCATCCAAAAATTAACAACCACATGAGAATTGAAGCGGTGCGCGCGGTCCGGGGAAGTGAGGGATAAGAAGCAGTAAATGTTTGGGACGCCATATATTTTCTAGATTTTCCAGCAACACGATCACCAAACATTCGACCCGAGGGTATGATCCCAAACGCCAGCGTGGCAACGACGGACACAAAGAACTGCACAATGCCGATGATCAGAGGTATCTGAGAGTTGGCGCTTGCAGTACGGCCATCCACTAACGCGATATAGAAAGTGGGCCCAGCAGTCAGAGCAAGGATGACGAGAAGAAAAATCAATCGTGTCGTAAGATGAGAAGCGTTGTTCCAGGTCGTCGGAATATACGAAAATTCGGCGAATGTAGCAAGGATCATGATGCCAGTCGAAACTGCACCACCCAATGCAGTAGCAGACCACGTCATCGGCGCAGAAGGAAAAGGTTTATTATGGGGAGCATATACTTTCGGTGAGTTGAAAGCAGTATAGAAGTAGAAGAGAGCAATGTGAAGAATCCAGATGCGGTTGAAATTCACGAGTAGGTGAGCAGTGGAGCGCTTTTCAAAATAAGTCTTGAAAAACGTGCGTTGCCATTCGACTTTGCCTAACTTCATGAAGCGTTGGGTAGGGGGAATATCGATGAGTCGTTGCTAGAAGATGTTTTAAGAATGCTTGATTTCAGCACAAGATAAATGAAACATACTCCTCCCTGGAGAACAATTTTGGCGAGGCCTTCGGGATACCAGAAAAGTTGATTGATGTCGTCATAGCCGATGATCTGGTCATGATCTTTCTCTTTCCTCACGAACTTGCCGTCTAAAACCTCATATCCTTGATCTCTCATAAAACGATACAAGGGTTTGATGACAGTATTCAGGTAAAGACCCTCAGGCACAGGATCGACACGGTTCTGACATTCGGGACTCCGATAGTAGTCGTCGGCGCATTTGAAAATGAAGCATAGACATTCTGGAACAAAACGAACGTTGCCAGCTTCCCCCCAACAAAGGAGGAAAAGTGCAATCTGGCGGAGACGGTCATATTGGCTCATACTGTTCATTGCATTGCGCCAGCGGTTGAGCGCGCTATCTAGAGACTTTGAACCTGCAGTCTTTGCTCCTTTGATACTTTTCAGGCGTTGAAGTCCAGGGTTTTGTGTTTGACCGACCGCGTCATCCAGGTTGAGCTGAGCAGCAAAATACCATTTACGGTAATTTGCATGCTGACCACCAATATAGTCTGCATGGACAGTCAACAACGCTTGGTTTGGTGACATGCGTGATGTCCGAGAGTCCAAGAGGTGCATCAAGAAATCAAACTGAAGATGTGGAATAAATGTTTGCGTCTTGCAGTGACAGGTCAACCCACCATATTACGCATAGAGTCCCGTTGAAACCCAAACTTTTGCGTGAGGTCAAGAAATATATCCTCAATCTCTTCGGTTGACATTGGTATCTGGCGGTCAGCAGTCCAAGCTGGATAGTGTTCGGTGGAACCAAGACCTGGATCGGCAAAAGGAGAGGTGCCAGGAAAGCTGCCATGTGAGTCGACAGAGGGGTTGTATCGATTATATTCATTAGACTCTGAAAATTGTTGTTAACAGTATGAGAATTGTTGATTCAGATATTCACAAACCATTGTTCTGGTCATAATATCCCAGGCTTCCTGCTAAACGAGCAGTACTTGAATTCATACTATTGTAGTGATCGCCTAGCTCTGAGGCGTCATCATATTCTCTGCGAGGAGATGGAAATGGAGGACCTTGTTGCAAAGGCTGGGGCGAAAAGAGTGCGTTTCTTGGATCCAAAGTCCTGGGATATTCTGGAACGGCCATAACGACTGGTATGTGGATGAGGATGGGAGATTATCTGAAGAGCTGTAAAGGAACGAAACGAGAAAGAGGCCGTCAGCGACAGGAATGGACTTGAAGGAAAAGAAAAAGTTGTCGGCGCCAGCGAGGAAGAAGTTGGAAATTCTTCTATAGCGACCCTGTAAATCTGATCCTGTGACATTGTCACTTGGTGATGAGAGCATCACACGCAATTAAGTAGACCGAAGAGCTTAGCCTTCGTGTGCAATGATGACTGCATTGACTGACCTTCAGAGAGTTTCTCGTTTTAACTGTATCTGACGGCAGCCACCTAGAAGGTAGTAAAAAATAAAATTTGGTGTTGCCCACGGAAAGGTATCGGCCGGCATGTCACACTTATAACCTGTCGATTTGAAGTGCTATCATGTTTGGGGAGGGCAAGAGTCTGTTTCACCCACGGTGGAAGAACACACCAGACGTTTATCTTTCATTCGAAACGCATTGTAGAAGCTCTCAAGTACCCTCACTTGTCTGGTTCTGTCTATATTACATCTCAGAGTTTCCCGATCAACTTCAGCTCCCTAACAAGCTCATCTACCGACCCTCGAGTTCTCTTTTACCGAAGAGCTTTCGCCTCATCGATAGTTTTCTTCGTGCTCCATCTTCCAGTGCTACTACCAATAACCACTCCAGTTTTGACCTCAAAAAACTTGACCCACGCTTGTGGGCCGCCGTTGTTCAGATCTTTGACCGGATACCCCCCCAATTACGAACCTATACTCTTGCATTGAACGATGAACTCTTGCCTTTGATCCAAGGGTTAAGAAACACAGACAGCTTTTCCTTGATCACAATTCTAGAACTTCCCGGCTGCGATGCTCTTACGGATAATAATGTTGCTGAGCTCAGATGCTTGCATGCACTTGCAGCATTTGATGCCAGTAATACTAAGTTATCCTCCCACGGCATTGTAACGCTTTCCCGGACGCTTTCCATCAATGACCCAAGCGAGTCTACACGAAAGCTTCGAGGACCTTGGAGTCTTCGTATCCTTCGCCTCAAGCATTGCAGTGAAATTGACAATGCAGTGTATCACGTTTTTTCATCCTTCCCACTTCTGGCTGTCATCGGTGGGCATATGTATGGTTGTCATCATGGTGCTGTGTTTCTAATATTTAGACCTCCGCGGGACGAGATGTCGCCCTGCAGTGACTTCAGACCAGATGCCATTCCTGCCTTGTAAAGAAAGGAAATTGTTCTCTTCCAATTTGTCTTCCTCCCTTGCGCAATTACAGAGACTTCAACATAACATGTTTTCTGCTCCTGAAGAGTATCAATTTATCCTTCGCATCAAGAATCTCTGCCACGAGAGCGTCGCAAACCTTTTATACAATGCTAAAAATCCCTTGTATCGAGCATCCACATCAACGAGAAATCCACGGGATGACTACACTCATCACCCAAAATGCGATCGCGCTCACATAGAAGATGCAGAGCCATTACGGGAAAGCATCCTCAAAGCAAACATGGAACGTTACCCAGACCAGTCGCGTACAGAGGTGAGATTTCCGTGAAACCTTTATTGGTGCTTCATTCATATTATCCCTATAGTCGAACTTGCCGCCTATGGTCATTGGCAACAAACAGTTCGATGAGCATCAGACTTCTCAAAAGGACTCCGACTCCTATCACAGATCTCTCAAAAAACTAAAATTGTCTACCTTAAATAGTCGCGACAGACATTCTCCCAAGGATTGTTTCGAAGAAGAAGAAACGACTGAAATCATCTCAGACTCAGTAGATGAAATGACTGCTGAACCTAGGTCTCGCGTACCTCACGGCCGTGAATTATATTGGTATGATGCGGACCTACAGAGGGCAAACACATATGTTCCTATCAGTCTCACGAAAGGTCGATACGAGGATGACCTAATGCTTTACCGTCAAACTCGGCCATGGCACCACCTCGAGAAAGAGCTGCGCAAACTCCTGGAAAAGGAGAGTCGATTGGAAAACGCACAAGTCAACGCAGTTCAGTATCTTAATACCCTCGGAAGCAGGAATGTAATAAAGGCACAAGAAGGCTTACAGTCTATGACTGCTCTCGCCCTGCGACGTCAAAGAGAACAAAAATTGCAGAACGAGAGTGGGTCATCGTGCATGCAGATGTCTCTGAAGAATCCGCTCAGGAAATTTTCTCGATCACTGATCTCACAGCCGACCAAAGTTGGGCCTCTAGTAACCCAGAAATCTCTGAGACCGACACTGAAAGTCTCAAAACCCATTCGAGTGACACTAGAAGAGAACAGCCCAGCGATATCGATGTCGCAGGCACAAGAGACGACATCCTCTATAGGTTCAACATTCTGAAGTGGGGATGCCGAGCACTCAAAACGGCCAGACATATGTAATCTCGTCCCGGCATCACCATCTTGAATCTTACCCGGCGTTGCCATTCAAAGTAAACGTAACCGAGAGGTGGTAAAAAAGACTGGGAAGCATGGGCTTCAAAGAAAACATGAGTAGTCATGTATTTAGTGCTAAACCATCAAGCAACGATGTAGTTGGTTAGTAGTCGAAAGTGTTGGAATATCAAGCCGACGTCGTGACCCAGCTGAAGGTTCAAGAACCTTCTAGAATTTTTCCCATAGTATATACGCTTGGTAGTTTGTTGTGTGTACTCACCGGTTTGCAAAGGAATAAACTCTTCTCTTTCATTCCAAGCCAAACCAACCTGCAACTCTGTTTTTATGACAGAAAGCATACGTGACACCCTGAAGTGACATTGGGGTAGTTTGCAAACCTTTCAGATCGGTTGTTGGGGCGACGAGGTGAGCTGACTTGTCAAGGAATTTTCGTCTCTTTGTGCAGAGGACGCCGCAAACCCGTGGGAATAACTTAAGGGTTCAAGTTCTGTCGATACACCGGAATATCCGTTCATCTTCGCGCACCCATGCGCGCATCGACTTGCCTAGCTATCTGTAGACCGACGGTTCAGCGAGAATCCACTCGCAAGACTTTTGCGAAGGTCGGAACAACACCACGTATACAAAATCAAAGATTGTCGACAGTAACCAGGCCTTATACATTTCATATTGGTGTAAGTTGGGCAGGAAAACCACACCGAAACCCGGACTCTGGGTTCAAAATACCCTTTCCCTCAGACGGACTGATAGGTTCATGGAGAGATCAAACTCTAGCACGACCCAAAGCAATTAAAAGTACAGACGCGGGAGAGGATTTTTTTTTCGTGCAAGAGGTACGCCTTTCTATGACATCTTGTTACATCTGTGAAGCCATTTCTATCTTCCTTTCTCAATAGATGCAGAATGGCTCAGTATGTACACAAGATTCATAGCCTGTTTGCCACCTTATCTCAACCATCCTTCTCGTGCTTTCTGAGGGTGTAGCATTCGGTGTAGCGGATGGCGTAAGCGGATGGGTAGAAAATGGTGTCGACCCGTCTCTGTTCTCACAAGCTCTGATGTATCATGCACAACGATATTCTCGAAATGCCTGGGCAGGGGAACCCGAAATTGATCCCACTCTTGATTATGAAGAGCAAAAGCGGATAGAGGGCTGGGAAATGACACCATATGAATGTATCGGTCTCGCATATCATGGTGTTTTGAGAGAAAAGATGGTACTAGCAGGTAAGCTTGAGTATGTCATATCTAAATTGCCACCATTATTTACTGATCAGGTTCGAGCACCGCGTGTATTATCAGTTTGAACACAGCGAATGGGATTTTACAGTCTGCTAAGTGCGTTGCTCCATTCCCAGGATGTGCACTAAGAGTATCATATACTTCTAACATCCATCAGTCTAGGAGATAGTGGATTTGCGATTATACGGTCGTCATCAATATTTCATAGACAACGAACACAGACACATTCTTTCAATTGTCCGAAGTAAATATTTCATGATCGCCTCGGCCGATTTTCTCTCATCCATTTCCAAGACAACTTACAAAACTTCCTTCTAATGCCGGTCGATTTTCTGGTGTGATTGTTGACGCCCCAAGCGATGCAGATACATTCCAGACCAAGCTCAGAGACGGAGATATCGTGGTTGCTTATGTATGTATGTTTGCTCGTCATTTGGGAATAGAGCACACAAATCGTCCTTTGTCCATTATCCTCCAGACAGATGGGTTTTCAGATAATGTCTTTCCATCTGAGATGGCAACCATTTGCCGTCTAGTTGCACGGTCGGGCGGTTCTGAAGATACAATTGCTCAGGCCATGGCTGATCGCATGGTTGACTACTCTCAGTTATGTATGAGGAGTAGGACTAGAGTCAGTCCATTCGAGAGTGCGCTCACAAGTCTTACCTTTGCCATCTCTTCCTTATCCATCTTTTCCCTAGGAGATGCAGCACGGGAAGGCATGTTCTTCCGTGGAGGGGTAAGTCAATGGCCGGTTCTCTTTCTATCCTAAGTTGATATGTTACATTCGCACCTACATAGAAGGAGGACGAGTAAGTGAATTATCATGTTCTACCTATAACAGCATACTCAGCCCAGTTGACAGTGTTACTATCGTAGTCGGACTAGTCAGGGAGACAACATGACGACACGTCATACCGTCATCTTTGGTGGGTAGCTTCATTGATTTGTACTATATATCATGTATATTCCTCGTTTCCCAATAGATTGGCATGTTGGAATTGATGCCCTTCACTACCCATGAACATTGATTATAGCATTTCTGTTACTCTCATGAATACCATCAGAGATTGCGTTCAATAAAGCTCTCAATAACACCAACAGGCGTCAAGGGATATTCTTTTAGTTGGATTTCGTCATCAACCAGGAGTGTATTGGGTTGAACAAATATCTTGCGTGGCTGACAAGAGAACACGTTGTGTCAGACAAGGAGCACCGGTATTGATGGATGTTGCAAACCTGTTTCTTTGCCAGGACAAGATTCCTTATCTCTCCTTCCCAGCCACTGAGGGGTGAGGTTAAGTCGTTATAGAACCTGCGGGCACCGAGACCATCGGCTGTGCTCTTGCGGACCTGAAGTTCTACGAGCAATCTTCCGGCTGCCTCTCTTCCTTTGGACAGTACAAGATTCCGATCGACCTAGGGACAGTAAAAAGACGTGAAACAATTAATTGGTGAGTGACCTCCAACGTTCCATAGCATACATAGTTTCACTCACCCGAATATGAAGGTTCACGAGAGCACCTGTACCATCACGAATCTCCTCTAATCGCACAATGCCGGAACGAATGAGGTGTTGAGTTATTCCAAGCCTGAAGAACATGTCAATTGTAGTAGCCCTCATATCGCTTGAAAATGTCACCTAGCCTGCATATGAGCTTGACCATGCTTTCTAGTGACAGGGTCATAGAACTCGAGAGCACGTAAGCCAGCCCTAGCCATGAGCAGGAACGTGATGTATTGAATATCCTCGACATCTTGTTGGCTCGTATACTTAAAGGGGCAGAATGAGCATTGATTTGATCAGAAAAGCTTTTGACCACCCACGTTAAAAATTTTCAAGATTGCAGGTTCACTGACAACTAACCCAGAAAATAATGGTATGAGGAGAATAGATAGATGTTCATTGACCAGACTTACGATAGAGGGCAACTGTCTCAGCGCGGCATTCTTCCATGGAGGAAGACACTTCACCAAGTACAGATCCCGGAGTCTGCCCAGGTTTGTACCAGGATGTGCTGAACATAGATGTGTGATTGTCAGAGAATCCAGATAGGTCACACGTACATCGGTTTTCCGGTCAAAGGATTGATGACCTATAGACAGAGTAAGCCAACTGATCAGAACATGAACAAAAAGCAAACTTTTTTAGGATCGAAATTTTTAGTTCCATCTGTAGATTCTTCAAACTGTTTGCCTGAACCATGACCCAGAAGTTCATGATTGGCAACTTGTAGCTCAAATGCCCGGCTATCCCAGGCATTATACAGGGCAACGTCATCGGGATGAACAAATGTGAGCTTTTCATCTAGAAATTGGGATGTCCACATCAGTCAGGGTCTATCGTTGACGGAGACGTGGCCCACTGGGAGCTTTCGCGGCTAAAATATTCTAGTAAGAGGTATATGAGCGGAGTCAGAACCAGCAAGCAAGGAACATATGTACAGCGAGTGAAACATTCTTGAAACCCGTCGATTCACGTATCTCGTAGTAGTTCTTATGAATTGATACTTAGCCTGGAATTTGTCTTTGTGAGATACCATCTCACCGGAATCTACCAGAAACAAAAAGGATTTGGGATCAGTTTGAGTGGAATCGTGGTTCAAGTGCTTGAGTCCTACATTTATGCCAGCAGGAATACCTAGATGAATGTTTAGCTTCGGATCGAAAATGAATGTATAGAGTTCCCAAACCTCCAGTTGCAAAATTCACGACTTCCAAAGCCGTAAAGTCAGGTTTTTTAAACTTATCGACTTCAAAATCTGGGCCCCAGGGTAACACTTTGATCAGTTCCGGTGCTTGATTCACCAGGACCTCGTATTTGGCGCTGAGTGTCTTGTTTACGATCGCGGTGAATCCTATTCATGATGAGCTACTCTATCGAGAAAGATGGCCGATCATATTTACCTTCCCACTCCGCACGTCCTCCATAAGGATCGACGTAGGTTTCAACAAACTGTTAAGATAAAGGTCAGACAAAGCCTCCGATGGTATATACATGATATACCCCGATGTAAGATTCAACGACAGGTCCGACATCCTTCACCCATTCCTCTGAAGCATCCTTGTGGGCTTGAATGGAGCCCGTCTCGAACCTTGCCATATGAGTAAGGTTGTAGACAAATGTAGACAAAGATCGGAAAGTCCGCCTACGATTTAATATATCCCTCGATCATCTTGGTCTGGTGTTCGTTCGCGGCAAATTTCTTGGCCTGGAAACATCAATAAAGAAAATATATAGCGTATGGTACCGGCCTCAATCACCTCGCCTAGTGCTTCGTTGACTCTCTGAAGTGCCGAAGAGAAATCACCATACTCCACTGTAACCTTGGCTTTCTTCCCCTGAGCATCAGTCTCATGAGTAATGGAAGCAGTTTTAGTGGCCGACGCCACTCGCAAGGTATAATCATTTGGTCCATTCTTCACAACACTAAAAACAACTGTTAAATTGGTCACGAATAGGAGGGCATTGAATGAATGACCCACCGAGTGTTCAATACATCAATCTTCAACTTCTCTGCAGCCGCTTGAACAACAGCAATCTCATCATCGTCGATCACGTCGCCGAGGTAATAGTTTGACACGTGTCCCAGGCTCCGTTTTCCAATGAACAAGCTGGACTCCGGAGAAGTGGAATAAATATGACCCTTGAGCTAAAGCAGCCCTTTCATGAGCTATCCGCATTTGTCGCAGCAGGGAGAAGCGTTACCTTATTCCACAAGGTTAGAACCTCATCCTTATTAACTGAACTTTGGACAACTGCTTCAAACTTGTCCACAGGAAGGCGTGGGTTGATTTTGGTGAAGCCAAATGATTTGTAATTGACCAGGTTACTCAAAACCTGTAGCCAGCTTAAGCCATTCCAATCAGAGAGAATGGTGAGACTCGCAACACACCTGAGTAATATATTGGAGGAGATCATCCCATTCCTCCGCTGAAAGCCCGGAGGCAACACGCAACTCGTCTAAATTTCCAAGCTTAGACTTGTCATCATTACTGAACGTGAGGATCAACAAATCATATAGCTCGACAGCTTGTGGGGTCCATTGGCCTAGCTTATTTGTTAACTGCTTATGAGATAGATAGTGATATGACATGAGCCCCGACCTTGAATGATCCGGGCACCAGCCCAGGAAGCCCTGTTCAGGAAATGCGTGTATTTCTTCTCCTGAGGACTTTGCAGGTCTCAATTAAGACTCGTAATTGAGCATCCACAAGTAAAGCTCGCACCTTAAATGGGCGAAGGATTTGGCCACATCTAAACTGCATAGAGGAGCTGCACGGTCAGTAAGAAAGCGCTCATCATTGAGAGTAGCAGATGTCATTGTCCTCGCTTGAACGTCAATTCGAATGTAGGAAGAGATTGAAGGTCGAGCCAGGTGATATATCTGCGATCGGAGAACATCTCTCCCGGCTCGGGTTCTCCGGATGAGAATCATCAGTTGTGTAGATAGAGATCATATAATCACGTGCAACAACACAACATCTTCCCACCCCCATCACCTCGCAAAAGTCTACATACAGACAAAACAAAACAGAACATGAATGAACAAGTGCCAGAGACGGCTGCCCTATACCTGGAAC
>Ga0153919_100068_pt1 | contig 19689 bp, 15 predicted proteins | sample TSGA003MetaG_FD_104712 | JGI IMG/M metagenome (GOLD analysis project Ga0153919, IMG submission 104712) | Attine ant fungus gardens microbial communities from Georgia, USA - TSGA003 MetaG | ecosystem: Host-associated > Fungi > Mycelium > Unclassified | place: USA: Connecticut, Klassen Lab...
CCACTTACTGATTTGTGATTGCTTGATTTGATAATCAAAGTGTTCAAAAAAGTGAAGTTAGACAAGCAGCAAAAGATGTTGTTAAGTCTGAGGTTTATCCTCAAACATACAGTTCTTAAATACATGATTGTAGTGGTCTGTGTACCAGAACAGCCTACCACATGATCACTATCTATTGTTCTACATATAGAAGTGCTATTGTTCTTGAAATAGAGATAATCTAACTATCTTAGGGCAGTCCTTTGTTCTATTCAAGGACAGATGATAATCTATGGATAAAGATCAGTTGTCATATACAAACATTGAGGATCTTGTATCTCTATGGGATCTTATCGCCTTGGGATCTATTTATAACTGAAAGAGGTGCATTGAAGAGAGCTTCACAATAGTCATTGAAGCAAACAATTATGTTAAGCAGTTCCTGAGATATCAGTGATTTAGTGTCTGGTGACTTGGTGATCACTGACTGATCTGCTGATAACTCGGTGAATACTGATTACTTTGAAATGTTTTTTGTACCATTTGAAAGGTCTTCTTAAGGGCTTTTGGTGGACATTTAGATTGTTGAAATTGGTCAAGTATTCCTGGAGTTATGGTCCAAATAAAGTTTGTGACATACCCCCTCTGTCCTAGTTAGAGCTTCTCTGTCATGGCCCTCTCCCCTCTCAGTGGTCTGGACCCCCCAGTTGTTACTTCCCCTTCAATTCTAAAGCCAACACCCCTTTCTTCTTCCATAGATGTCCTTATGGACATAGGTGCTGCCAGAAGACCAAAACCCTTACCTCTGTGAGAATGCTACTGGTATAGGGATATGAATCACCTAGTCAAGAACTACCCCCATTGCCTTGATATAAGACAGCTATCATCTGAACAACATAAGGAACTCATGGAGGACCTCTTGGCAATGCACAATATACAAGAAGTGAAGGCCCAAGAAGTCAGAAAAGACAAGGATTTTGTAGAATGCGACTGGTGACAAATGTACCCTGGCTGCTAGTAAATAGATTTACTGTACTCAAAATAGAGACTAATACAGATAACAGTGAACCTATAGATATACCTCCTTCCTCTATCCCTAAGTACAATCCTTCTCCTCAGAGACCAAAGTGGGAAAAAAGACTGTCTATCTAGCTTTTTGCTAGTGCATTGGATGCACATAGAACCTCCCTGCAACTCACTGTAGAACTGAGTACCATAGATACAGGTGAGCTCCACTCCATGGAGGCTCTCCTAGACAGCAGAGCTATAGAAAGTTTTATAGACCAAGGCTTTATCTGCTCCAAGGGACTTAACACCTGGACAATCTTGTACTCTATCCCTGTCTTCAATGTAGACGGCTCCCCAAATGAAGTGGATGAAATCTCTAAAGTGGTAGACATTCTCTTGTGGTATAGCAGCCACTCAGAGAGGGTACTACTTGCTATCTTGGGCCTTGGAAAGCAAGATCTAATCTTGGGGTACAACTAGCTGAAGGACCATAATCCAAAGATTAACTGGGAAACTGGTAAGGTTGAAATGACATGCTGCCCTCCATACTGTAAAGGTGGTCGTGCTCTATACAAGGAACAGAACTGGTAGAGGAAAGTAGAGCTCTGCATCTCCAATTTGTACAGAGGCAGACCTCCTCCCTTACTCCTAGAAGATGACATAGATAAGCTCTCTCCTTCTAGCACTGATAGTAGAAACTGGGAACCTAGAGACTGCTTGTTCATAATGTGAATACTTCCAGAACCTACAGCTGCTGACCTCTGAGCTACTACTACCAACTTCCAGCACCTGGTAGAAGAAGCCTGACATAGCACAGAGAGCCAAAACTCCACCACCAACCTACTGGAGTATATTCAAGGGTTTGAAACCATCTTCACCAAAGACAGCTTCAATGTCCTTCTGGAGCATCACCATTGGAACCACACTATTGAGTTAATTCCAGGGTCAGAACCCAAGTTGTCAAAGGTATATCCTTTGTCCCCAGTAGAGAAAACTAAGCTAGATGCATTCCTGGAAGAAAACCTGCATACTAGTTGTATCTGCCCTTCTAAGTTACCCATGGTCACTCTGGTTTTCTTTATCAAAAAAAAGGATGGTTCCCTCTGGTTGGTACAAGACTATTGCACTCTGAACTCTATAATGGTCAAAAATTGGTATTTACTTCCCCTCATCTCCAAGCTTGTCTCCCAGCTCTATGGAGCTAAGTATTTCACCAAGCTAGATGTCCACTAGGAATTCAACAATATGTGTATCAAACCTGGAGATAAATGGAAGGCTATTTTCTAGACAAACTGCAGACTCTTTGAGCCTCTAGTAATGTTCTTTGGGATGACTAACAGTCTAGCTACCTTTCAGACCATGATAAACAATATCTTCTGGGATTTAATTGTGGAAGGGATCATGGCCATGTACTTGGATAACATTCTCATCTTCACTAGAATAGTAGAGGAGCATACTTGGGCTGTCTGGAGAGTATTAGAGATTCTCACTGAGCATAAGCTGTTTCTCTGCCCAGAGAAGTACAAGTTCCAGAAGATGAGGATCAAGTATCTAGGCCTGATAATCTCAGAGAACAAAGTGTCTATAGATCCTGTCAAGGTATCTAGAGTCCAAGAGTGGCCCACTCTGGAAAATTAAACCAACATACTAGCCTTCTTGGGGTTCACCAACTTCTACCACTAGTTCATCTGTGATTTCTCTGTAATAGACTATCCTCTTTTCAACCTTACAAGGTCTGACATGCCCTGGTTCTGGAACAATAAAGAACATGGAGCCTTTGAGGCACTCAAAGCAGCAGTCACTAGTGATCCAGTTCTTGTATTACCCCCAAGATCTAGAGCCCTTCTGTATTGAGGCTGATAGATCAGATTTTGCCACTGGAGTGGTCCTCTCCCAACAACTCTCTAGAGACAAAAAATGGCATCCTGTTATGTTCTACAGCAAATCTCTATCCCTGGTGGAATGGAACTATGAGATCCATGATAAGAAGATGTTGGCTATCATTCATGTACTGGAGGAGTGGAGACACTTTCTAGAAGGAGCAAAGCACCTGGTGGAGATATAAACTGACTACAAGAACTTAGAGTACTTTATGATGGCCAAGAAACTTAACCATTGTCAAGCCCATTGGTCCCTCTACTTGACTCATTTTGACTTCACACTTATCTACTGCCCTTGTCATAACTTGGCAAAATGGCTAAGTCACTATTTATATTTCTTTTCTTTTCTTTTTCTTTTCTCTTTTCATTTGGACTTACTATAAGAAAAGAGTATGGGAAAGTGTTACATAACAAATGTTACAAGGGTCATGTCACATGATGATGTCACATAATGAATGTAGGAAAGTAGTACACAGACCATGTAGTAGTTGTATAAGTAGTATACAGAATCTAATGGAGACTCTATTGAGTTCTCCTTGTCAACTCAGACTTGGAGTGTGATTAAGTTATCTCAGGCTAAGTTGCTACAGCCCTGGCCATTCCATGGGGAAGCCAGATACACTCTTACAGAGACTGGACCATAGTACAGGGACTTCTGATAATAAAGATATCACTTTTCTCTATCCAGAGATGTTCACTGTTTGGGCCTTGGAAGGTATCCCTAGGCAAGTAGTCTCAGACAGAAGTCCACAGTTTGTTGTACTCTTCACTCAGGAACTCTACAGGCTTCTTGGAATAAGGTTGGCCTCCTCTACCACCTGGCATCCACAGATGAATAGATAAATGGAATATGTCAACCAGGAGCTGGACCAATACCTTTGTGTCTTCATAAACAAATGACAGGATGACTGGTATAACCTTCTCCCAATGGTAGAGTTCCAGCACAACAACCACATCCACTCCTCTACCCAACAGTCTCTATTCCTACTAGACATCAGAAGGATCCCCCATATGGGATTTGAACCATAACAGCACCCTTCTAGCCTGGAAACTGTTAACAAGTTCATAGAAAGAATGAGGACCACTGCTGAAGAAGCTAAATCTATAAGAGGACTATACTAAGTCATACTCCTGATGCACTAGTGGTAGCCCACCAAAGTGACCCTGCACTAATTAAATAATAATTACATAACATTTAATTAGTTGCCTACTCCTGCATTCCTGACCCTGACCCTTAGGATGTTCCATAGCTAGGGGGACTTGTATATATAGTATAGAATACCCTTCCAGGAGCTTTATTCTATTCTCTGAAGATTCTCTTGGAAGCTAAGTTGTAACATACTCTGGAGTATAATTATAGTATCACAAATGACCACTTACTGATTTGTGATTTGCTGATTTGGTAATCAAAAGGATTAAAAAAGTAAAGTTAGACAAGCAGCAAAAGATGTTGTTAAGTCTAAGGTTTATTCTCAAACATACAGTCCTTAAATACATAATTGTGGTGGTCTGTGTACCAGAACAGCCTACTATATGATCACTATCTATTGTTCTACATATAGAAGTAATATTGCTCTTGAAATAGAGATAATATAACCATATTAGAGCAGTCCTTTGTTCTATTCAAGAACAGATAATAATCTATAGATAATAGATCAGTGTCATGTATAAACATTGAAGACCTTGTATCTCCATGGAATATTATTGCCTTGGGGTCTATTTATGGCCAAAAGAAGTGCATTGAAGAGAGCTTCATGATGGTTGTTGAAGCAAACAATTTTGTCAAGTGGTTCCCAAGATATCAGCAATTTAGTCTTTGGTGACTTGGTGATCACCAGCTGATCTGCTGATAACTTGGTGAATACTGATTGCCTTGAGATGTTTTTGGTACCATTTGAAAGGTCTTCTTAAGGGCTTTCAGTGGCCATTTAGATTGTTGAAATTGGTCAAGTATTCCCAGAGTTATGGTCTAAATGAAGTTTGTGATATATAGACTGAGGATTCTCCTGGAAGCTCCACTCCAGTCACCCTCACACTTTGAGCCAAGGCAATAACCATCTGGACTAGAAACTATCAACAAGTTTATATAGCAGATAAGGGCAGCCATTGAACAAGCAAAGTCTATAATCTGAAAGGCACAAGAAGACATGGCCCACTACTACAACCAGAGGAGAACCCCTACCCCTGTGTTTAACTCCAGAGACAGAGTATTCCTAGACACATCACATATTAAGACCATATGCCCCTCTACCAAACTGTTACACTGGAGACTCAGACCTTTCATAGTAGAATAACAAGTAGGACCCCTGGCATATAGACTAAAGCTATCTTTTATGATGAAGAGACTCCACCCTGTGTTCAATGTAGTGAAACTCTCTACCACTCTGACTAACCCAATTTTAGGACAGAGACTGTACTTCACACTGATGGGAAAATATAATAACAAGGATAAATAGGTCAGGTCAGAGAGGTAAAATCTCCAAGCTATATCACAGTTGTATGCAATCAAGTAGGCACTGGAGAGGTAAATCAAATAATAAAGAGCTTATAAAGATCAATACAAGAGGAACCAATAGAAAACTAGAAGATAAAATGTTTTTAGTATCCTCTTAAGAGCACTCTTACCAATTTTGGATCTTAAAGGCATACACATATTCATCTTGTACTATAACACTACTCTTCTCAGTCTAGTCTAGTAGCCTAGCTTGCTGTTGATACAGCAATACTGCCTAGAACTCCTATGCCCTTGTGTAGGCTCTACTTCAACTGACCATACAGTTGGAAACCTATTCCAAAAACACATAGCGAGTGGTTAAACTCCTAGTCAAGTAAATGTCCAAGTCTTTCTCAAAGTCAAGTATCCCTCAAGGGAAGTTTTATAGAGTTTACAAAGAAAGAAAAGCAGAAATAAATCTCAAATCACTTTAAGTAGCCTTTTAGCTCTAGAGCAACAGAGGGTGAGATAGTAGGGGTAATTCATATTGTGCCACTCTATGCTACTAGAGTATTTTATTAGGATTACAAATCACAGATACAACAAAAGAAAAGAATAAAAGAAAACCTCTAAATTCCCAAAGATGGTAAGAGTAGAATAATAAGAAAAAGTCTTATCCAATCACATAGCCATCCCTTCCCATCTCCCTAGTCCTGTTCCTAGTATCTTTCTCTAGTTTGTATAACTACTATGAGCCTCTTGGTGGTCCATGAAGAGCAGAGTTAGATATGAGTCTGACTGCTCTCAAGCACAATGTCTTTATCTACCTCCTCTTCTACCTCTTCAATCAACTTCTCTTGTCCATACTTCTACTCTTCCTACTTCCATAATCATACTTCTTTTCTCCAAATCTTCTTTTAGTATATCTGCAATATCCTCTCAAGAGGTCATCCTTTCCAATTCTATTTATAGGTAGCCATCAAGAATGATGACCCTGATCTAATACTAACCTTACTCTTTCTAAGGGTTAATGGTTGCTGAGACATGACATCATTCTAATAGAAAGTAAGCACCTTAAGGTTCTGTTTGCTCTTGAGAGCACTTCTAGAGGAGAGTTCTGTTATAGATATATTATAAATTTCTCTAGGCTACTCCTATGAGGTTTAGATAGTGGTGGTCACAGCTATTACTCTGCTACTCAAGTGGTATACATAAGTCCATGACTGGATATCTAATAGTTATATTTGGGGAGTTAAACTCACTTTTTGAGCTGAATTATAGTATAGTTTTGTGACAAATATCATGAATATTGCCTAAAAAGACTGCCTAGTATGACACTACCTCCACCAGTTATAGTAAATGAAGAGGAAGAGTAGAAAGTAGAAAAGATACTCAACAGTCATTGATACTAGAGAAGGTTTCAATTCCTGGTCAAGTAGAAGAGATATAGCAGAGAGCACAACTTTTGGGAATCTGTTTCCAATGTTTCAGTATCCAACTTAGTAGTGAAGTTCCACCACAAGTATCTGACAGCCCTGAGACATATCTATAGAATAGATTTTGATGCTATCTTCCGATTTGGACCTATTGCTTTAAGACATAGCAATTCTGAAAGGGGGGTGAATGTTGTCAAGCCTAGATGTACCAGTGTTAATTAATTCCAGCTTTGATACTCTCAAGGCCAAGCTTTACTCCAAAAGAAGAACTGATGAATTTTAGAAGAGAGAATTCTGTTATGGAGATTATCTGGATACTAGGTTGAGAACAAGCTAGGGAATTAATACTCATAATTCTACTTATAATTATAATCCATGGAATGATTATGTCAGCCATGACAGTATAAAGGTGGGTGGCTGTACTTGGTGTCAAAATCATGACAAATATAAGAGGACTGCACCAAAGTCCACTCTTAACATACCAGTAACAATAAGCTAGAGTAACTCTGACAGCTAATTAAACTATTACTCCAGGTTTAATTAGCTACCTCCTCCTGAACTCCTATCCCTGACAGCTGAGACATCTGTAACTAGGGAACTGATATATATAATATAGATTTTCCTCCAGGAGCCTCATTCTATTCTCTAAGGTTTCTTCTAGAGATGAGTTGTAACTCTAGACCCTACTTATAAACTGAGGTTTCTTCTGGATCACTCCATTCTGGTTGCCCTTCCATATTCTTTCTCTTTTTCCTATATACTTTTCAACTCAGACTTTGGATCTCTTGCTCAGTATCTGATGATGTCTCCTTACCTCCAAAATCAACAATCAATTGTGATAGGGGATCAGGGTGCAATACATATGTTGAAGCCAAGATTGTTCCAACACTGTAATCTCCAAACTCCTGCTCCTTGGTTAATATATCTCAGAGTATATATATACTTCATTCCTCTCATTAGCTAGTACTCCTACTCCTTTATCTATGCTATCTCGGAGCTACACTATTAGCTAACTCTACTTTGCTCCACATCCCTGACAATTACTACTACTGGACTGTTTATTCTACACAGAACAATTTTGCTGTCTCTAAGCTACTATCATAATTCAGTCAGACTTCTTTTCTATTCTCTGATTATCCACCAGTCAAATTGGGGGCCAGCACAGTGGAGGGCACAACTAATTGTTGAAGCCAACCCCATCCTATTCTCAGGCTTGATATATTCAAGGAGAGAAAAAGCAGAAAATGTGCACAACAATCACATGAAGTAGCTCCTTGTTTCATATTGTGTCTACTACCAATGATTACTTTCACTTGTTGTTGCACTTTTCTCCTGTAATTCAATACCTTGCCCAGTGCCAACAATGTCACTCATATAGGTTCAGAAAACATATATTTCCTTTAATTTAGACAAAGGTTACAATTCAATAGCTGAATCCAATGCGTGTCACTTTGTCAGGACTCAGGATATCCAGTGGCTATCTTGACCTGTTTGAGCTGGAAATTTAAAAGAACACGACGCTCTCGAAGTTGAACCTACACCCATACGTCATCAGCTCACCGCTTGATCATTAATCGCAGGATCAGAGGACTTGCCCATCAGGCGCGGTGGCACATCCAGAGCCGCCACCGGTGACAAGAGTTGCACCATTAGTGCAGCTATCGTGTGCACCCCCGCTCTCGAAGAACTGGGCCTGGCTGGGAACACCAGAGTAACTAAATGATTTCGCAGAATTGCTGCAGAGGGTATAGCAAGTTCCAGTTACCCCGTTACCCTCGTCAGCGAAGACATCGCCGGTGCATTCTGCACCGGCCCAAGCCTTCACTTCGATTGCCAGCGCCGGGGTAGCGACAAGGAGACCGCTGGTGAGGAAGGCGACCTTGAGTTGCATTTTGATTGGTTGGTAGCTTTTAGAGTAGCCTGAGAAACTGGGTGAGTTCAAATTCATACAACGAAAGAAAGGAAAGCAGGCTAACCTGATCCAAAGTAGGATGGGGGGCTGAACAAAAAAAACCTCCGGAAGATCAGCTATTTATACGTTGTGTGTTGGATCTTTGTAACGAGATAGTCTAGGGTCATAATGACCCCCAACGGCAAGATTATTCCGGGTGAGAACAAGATAATCTAGAGTCATACTAATCCCTCAAACTGTGAGATTATTCCGGGTGAGAACAAGATTCTGATATCCTCGTTCAAAATTACGGCGGAGACTTTGTTCCACTTTGCAGAAGAGGCGCGATAGAAGTGTACTCTGGTCCCGGTCTTGGTGTAGACATATGATTGGCGTTTAAGACGAAGGGAACAGACACCCACGAACTTTTGTGCTGGTTGTTTTCCTTATGGTCGGCTCCACAGTTTATCCCACCCCAAAGCATAGTTGTCGTTCCTTCCCAGGGCAGTTCATTTGAGTGCCTACGTCAGATACTGTGTCAGGGTATCCGACAGACAGGATAAAAGCAGCCTGGGGTCAGGACTACGATTAGGAAAAATCTGCCATATTCATGGTAAAAGTAGACAATCTCTGTTCCCTGTGAAAGTGCTGTATGCACTCTAATTTTACTCAAAGGGGTCCAGGGAAATGCAGACAAGCAATGGAAAGGACATACTCGTAGGCCAATGATTTAACGAGAGTAACAGCCGGGTGGGATACCACATAACTGAAAAGCGTACGCCGGAGATGCAAACACTGTGTGGGTGGCAGGAAATGGAAAGTTTTTGTAGTATAAGCCCAGACGACGAGACCGGAGGATGAGCTGCTGATATCAATAGCTGCCAAGAATTTTACAAGCCTGCTGGAGGAATTCCCGTAGGCAATCGAGGGAAATCTGAGTAACTATATCCCAGAGTGCTCAATGCCGAGATTCCGGGCCTTAATTTCAAATTTGTACCCCCTAGATGTTTGTAGTGAAACAGTAATGATGAACTCAAAACACATTCTCTCCCTTTTCTCCTTGATTTGGCAGATGAAATGGTTCCGAACTCTAAGGAGCTTTCTCTTTCTATCATCATCACTCATCCCGCCTCTACCATCGTTGATACCAACCCCCACTACTCCTGTCGCCGATGCCGCTGCTGCCAACTCATTGGTGAAGACTGATTCCACTACTGCAATAAATACCACTAGCGCAACTGCTAGTCCCATAACGATCCTCAATGATGATACAGCACGTACATTATCCCCAGCGACTTCGTCCTCTTCTAGTCGACATCTAGCAGCACCACCTAGAAAGACGTGCATCAGCGATCATTGGCACCTGTGTAGTGGACATGAGAATAAATCGGATTGGGATGTCTTCTGCTGTCGGGGCGTTATTGAATGGGAGGAGGAACATCTACAACACGAGGTCAGAGATGAGCAGACAAAAATCTCGATTCATTCTTTTTGGTGTACGCCACCTAAACTATCGATCGTGAGTCCCCTAGCATCGACTCGACAAATCTTGGCGGTTGAAACCTGACAACCTTCGAGTTCCGGTTGGAATCAACCAGGAGAAGAGATGGTCCTGAGGGGACGGAGTGTTCCATCTGTCTATGCTCAAATCTACGACACTGCTGCCTGAGCAGTCTCTGATTCAGATGATGTATCTATTCATGTCGATTGATTGCCAGGTCCCTGACCAAACGTCAGCGAGAACTACTTCAAGCTTATGTCATTGAGGCTCGCTCACCTCAATCTTTGTCGACTTTCAAGCCCAACTCAGATGGATCTGGAACACACAAGGAGGATACTGACAATAGTACGATCTTTTCTCACCCATCACCTTCTGGTGATAGGATATTTTCCATTTGGCAAAATGCGGAAGCTCATCGGAATCTGAATTTTTGTTGACATGTCTTCGCAATCCTATCGACATATCCATTTCTCTCCCATGCTTTATCCATTTATTACAGCCAAGACTGGAGAGCGGACTGCTGAAAATCAAGACCCGCAGGATCAAAAGGACGATAGAGGAGAGAAAACGAGCGAGCCCCCTTGGTGCTAGTATATCATCTTCCAGTAATATATGTGCACAACTTCAAACCGAGCTCAGAAGTTTCAGTCAAGGGAAATTTTTATTGATGATGCATCTCATCATGACTCCGGGCCCGAAGCCATCTGCGTTGCTTACTGACTCACTGATCGGATCTCATTCTACAATCTCAAAACCCAACTCCAAGCTTTTCACATCATGGTATCCATACTCAATTTTGTATTTGGTGGTGAATGATACTCGAATTCCGTGTCAGATCCTCACCAATTCTTCAGAGATGTTAGCACATTTCAATATTCACAAGTAGATATGGTACAACTCAAGCTCCAAAAGTTGTCAGCTCTTCAATTGTTGATCACTTATATTGGGTATGGATCTGGTCATATCACATTTATGAAGTCCAATTTCAATTGCTTGACAGTGCTGCTTTGGCCCTATTTCTGGCAATCGCGGACACTGTCAGTTCCTGCACCTCTGTGCTACTCTGAACATTCATTCGGTTTCCAGAGGACTCTGGGTTCTTTCCTCCCAAGCCCATACAGGATGAGAATGTCTTATCAGAAGAGGGGGTTCGGACCGGGTTCACCAAGTTTCTGTAAGTTGTAGTATGATTACATGTCATTTGCTAACCTTCGAATTCACAGGCAGAAACATCAAGCGCGGCAGCGATTCATCAATGAAAACCTGAATGTGGGAGATACGCTCAACAAGTTAGAGGACCTTATCAATGAGGTCTTCAAAGTCATGTGGATTGCATACCATGTGTGTTCCTGCTCAAATAGGAGCTGTGGGGGCTTACAAATCAACATACAGGTCCTCGACTGCATGCCCACGAGGGTCACAGTCAGTAAAATCAAGATGCGAGCTTACAATCGTTATTGTGACTCGTACAGATCTACTCTAATATGGCAGAAGTGTCAAAGAATGCAATTCAAGACCGGTTTGGGATTTCTTCAATAGCCAGGACCATTGTCAGTTTTGATTTCATCTTCATTCCATCATGAAAATTTCCTATTAGTCATTGCAGCATTTTTGTGATGATATAAGTGTGCTCACCATTTTACTGAAGCTCAGCTCACTTTGTTTGGACTTCAGGCACTTGCCTGTTGATTTTTGAGCTTCAACCACACACTTTCATTATTGCCCTGCCTCTGAGAAGAAGGCATTGCATTTTGATTGTACTGTAGAGAAGCAATGGTGCACACATGCATATTCTTATATATATGTTGCATATACTAGCTTATGATGGCTCTGTCAATGCAAGTTTTGTGGTTCATGACCAAACTTGCAGAGAGTGAGGATGGGATGACTGCAGGAAGCAGGGAAATGAAATTTGATGACATCAATTCTTGCAGCTTCTCAATACATGTGGCCCCCCATGAGTGCTAGTATCAAAGCTCTCCAAGCATTTGCAGATATTGATGTTGGATTCATGCTTATTGTTGGAACAAAGCTAGAAGTAGGTTAACTCACATCTGAAACATTGTATCATCTAGGATAGAAACTCCTCACCTTTATTGACAGTAGAAGCTCTAGGCTTAAGTTTAACCAGTTGTATATATACTCACTACCCTGTTCTAATTGACCTCAGTCATCTACACTACTTGGTGTTAAAGTGAACTTGTGAGGGCAACTGGAGTGGAATGACTCCAGGAGAAACATCAGTGTATAAATAGACTCTGGGATGTGTTATAACTCACCTCTAGGAGAAACCTCAGAGAATAGAATAAGGCTCCTGGTGTCATGGCTTGGCAAAACAGCTAAGTCATTATTTACACTTCTTTTCTTTTCTTTTCATATTTGGACTTACTATACAAGGAAGGAGTGTAGGAAAGTAGTGCACAGACCATGTAGTAGATGTATAAGTAGTGTACAGAAATTGAACAAGAACTCTATCAAGTTCTTCTTGTCAACTTGGATGAAAAGTATGGTTAAGTCATCTCAGGCTAAGTTGCTACACCTAGAGGGTAATCTACACTATATATACAAGTCCCCTAGTTATGGGATGTTTCAGCAGTCAGGGATAGGAATGCAGGAGGAGGCAACTAATTAAATGTTAGGTAATTGTATTTAATTGGTTACAAGGTCACTCTAGTGCACTACCACTAGTATGTCAGGAGTAGACTTTGATGTAGTTCCCTTACAGGACTTATGCACTTTTGGTCTTATCTCTTTTGCTCTTCTTCTTCCAAGACACTACTTAGTCACATCAGAGATATGTTACACTGAGACATTCCTAGGACACTTTTAGCATGTACATATCTATATAATAGTCAAGTAGTCTAACTAAGTTCCTCAGTTGATCACTGCTATAGAAAAATAAATTGTATGTAGGGGAAGTAAGGGAAAAACAGAAAGACTTGATTAAACTGTATTGACATTCTCATTTATATTTGTAAATATTCAAGACAATGCTCCAACAAAATAATGTTTCTATAATATCTCAATGTCATTCCATAATAATAATGTCATTCTGTAATATCCTTACTCAGAGAGATGTCCAGAAAATGATAATATGAGTCTAAAAATATCTGGAATCAAGTTTCTAATAGAGTAAACATAGTCCAGTCATTGCCGTTTTTGATTAGAATGTCACTAGTACAGACCTGGTAGTCTGATGTACATGTTAGTCAGATGCTAAGAGGTGAGGGGTGACCACATACCCATAACAGATAGTTGGGATGAGTAGAAGTATGATACAAGCCCTGGTTAGCAAAGATGACTAGGCAACAACAGAGATTGCTTAACTATCTCTGACAAGAAAAGAACATCTAACAAACAATCAGAAATTGTTGTATGACTCAAGTCAAGTTGACTCAGCAGCTAAGTCTTTGAGGGTTACAAAGAGAACTCAATGGGGTTCTCAATCAATTGTACTACCTACTTATACAAGTATGTTATTTGCCCTTATTTATTGATGGTATTCTACAATTAGCCAAGAGACTGCTGGTTCAATTCCCTTGTCTGTCATTCTATAAATAGATCTTCCTTGGTCATAGTTGAGGCAACTCATGACAGAAATGCAAGTGCTGGAAATAAAAAGAAATCTAGATAGTTGGATATTTAGTAAATATATACCATAGTGCCAAACAACACTCCAACTTCCATACTTCAGGGAAATCATATATCAATGCAGCACTGATCAGAATGGGAGTCCTGCAGTCTACTATCTCTGGTCTTCTTCTTCTCTCATATTCACTTCTACCTGGTGTACTTTGCCACTTCCATTCCTCATAATAACTTGGGCCTAAAGAATTTACAGTATCCTCTACTACACATTACTACTTTTGTTACTACACTTGATTACAAATTTACCACACTATTTGGCAATGTTTATAATAACTTTTCCATATATTACTGTAATTTAGCTATATATTGCTGCTACTTGACTGCTATTTAACTGCTACCTATTACCTTACTACACTAACTCAGTGTTAATAATTAGTGATAATCTTGAGTGACTAACAGGTTGACTAGTCAATTAAACTTGTAAAATGGCTAAGTCTATTGACTAACTAGCTGTAATCACTAGCTTAGTAATCATTCAACTATACTACAGTACCAAAAAGTTACTGAAAAATAAATTCTATGACTTAGTTCTGTAATACAGTTGATAATTTGAGTAGACTTATCACAGCCACTGTAGCAACTTTACTGTGCTTTACATTTTCTTGACTTCTACTATAAGGGCAACCAGAGCAGAATAGACTCCAGGAGAATCCTCAGTTAAATTACAGTCCAAGTTATAAGTTACAACTTATCTCCAGGAGAATCCTCTATCACAGTCCCCCTGTGACTGTCACAAAAAGTGACTACTAAATAGTAATATGGAGGTATAACAAAATACCTGTTCAAAGAACTACATAAATAGCTGGACTCTCATTAGCAAGTAGCCTTGCTACCATTGCCCTTTTGATGTAGTGGTAAACTATACAGTATGTGACTACTGGTCCATAGTGCAACTGTGACATCACCTTTCTCATTTCATTTTCTCCATTAGCATTGGTAGGGTTTTTTTACAGGGAGTGCAGTGTACTGACTTCAACACAATATTAACTCTACCTAGAATTAGTAGAGGGTTCAAGTTGGGCTAAAGACTCAGATAAAAACCTTATGTTGTCATAACTTGGCAAAACAGCTAAAGTTATTATTTACTTTTCTTTTCTTTTCTTTTCTTTTCTGGACTTACTACACAAGGATAGAGCATAAGAAAGTATCATGTAACTAAATGTCACAGAGTCACAGGGTTATGAGTCACAGTCATGTGAGGTCACATGACTAAGTCACATGGGAACCATGGAAAGATAGTGCACAGACCATGTAGTAGTTGTATAAGTAGTATAGGAAAGTTAATGGGAACTCCATCAAGTTCTCCTTGTCAACTTAGACTAGGAGTAGTTCTAAGATGTCTCAGTCTAAGTTCTTACATATGTGAAATGATGGAGCAAGCACAATGGAAAGAGCTTACTTAAGGTAAACTGATAAGGAAAATATTAATAATTAACAGTTGACTCTCAAACATAGGTGTGTTTACTGGTTCTTTACTGGGCTCTACCAAATGGAGGTATATGAGAAAGAAGTTATTCTTGACTAATAAATCAATTATGATATATGGTTGTTCTATATTCCTGGAAATTAATACCTACAGAACCATTTTAGTACTTTCTCAACATAGATGTTTGTTATGAGTTACCTTGACTATGACCAAAGATATGTATTTATAGAATGACGGACAAGAGAATTGAACTGGCAGCCTCTTGGCTAGTTGTAGAATACCATCAATATAAATAAGAGCAAATAGCATACTTGTATAAGTAGCTGGCACAATTGAGTGAGAACCCTATTGAGTTCTCTTTGTAACTCTTAAAGACTTAGCTGCTGAGTCAACTCAACTTGAGTCATACAATAGAAGAACTCAATATCACTTCTTAGACACTGTTCACCTTGAGCCTTGTCTATTCTCTTACTCTCATATTATTTCAACCCTCAACTGGTGATCACCATGATCACTAGTTACCTCCATACATAGCCAGGCCCTTGGTTTAAGAGGACTTGGTAGTTAGTTAGAAACTGACAGTGGCAGTGTAGTACCAAACCCAGGTATTATATCCAAGACCTGACCTTGCAATTGGGTGGTGTTCAGTAGACTACTTGTACTCTTTCACTTTATTAACCTTGTGCTGGGGGTTTATTGTGGTCCATACATGCAGAGGAATAGCAGTGCATCCTTAAGAAGCTGCTTAGAGTAGGGATCCTCTTCTTAGAGGTGCTTCAGATATTATTATTAGTAGACTCAATACATATGTGTACCTTTGTTGGGGACCTGAGTGCATCCATGCATTTGCCAACTGTTGTTGTAACTCCTCAACCTGGTTCTTGAGCCCAGCTTGCCTTCTAACAGCTAACTGCTGTTGAACAGCTTTCTCCATCTCTGACATCCAGACTTGAAGCAAATTCTCCAGTGTTGCTGGTGGGTTTGGATCAATAGATGTATGACCAGATCAATATATATGTGCATTGTTGTCATCCATAATGTAGTCAAGGCTCAAGTGTTTGTAGCAATAAGGAAGCTTCAAATCATTCATCTGATATCATAAATGCTGTGACATGAAATATAGTACAGAAACCTGGTCTTAACCATTCAGCCATGTTTACAATATATATATATATATATATATTTAACATGGGATACAATCATAGCTAAGTCTAACACAGTGCAGTGGTGAGATAGGTCCTTTTCGATGGTGTAGCTGGAAGGGTGTGACTGTGTGACAAGCCCAGACAACTTGACAGGTGAGGTGACATGATACTGACACGATAGTGACAGGTCACTTGACATCCCAATTGATGGGGCGACTTGACATCAAAATGTGCGCCGTGTATGTCATCCATTGTTTTAATATGATAAAAACATGACAACCAAAAAAAAACAAACTAATTTTAGTGTGTTGTTCGATATTTCAACAAATCTAATATCACAGGTATGAACAGATGCCAAAGAAGGTATGCATTTAAACATGTTCCAAGTTGCCTATAGTTCTCTTTTGAGCTGTTATCTGCTCAGATGACGATTCTGTCTCTCCAGATGAGAACTGCATGGTCGAAATTTCCTGAGTTTTGTGTCTACGGCCCAAGCCCGATGGCTTTCTGCCACCCACAACTTCTCTGCTCGATAAATGATCCGCGGAAACTGTCTTGTTATCCCAGGCTTGTCCTCTTGCAACACGTAGTATGATGATCATAGGAGAAATACACTTTAGATTTGTTATTGATGTGAGCAGCCTTTTGGAACGAGGACAATGACTCACTTCGACTTGTACCAACAGAGGAATAAACAGATCTGCAGCCGTATTCTTGGTCCCATAAAGCACAATGAAGATGAAAGAGATCAAGCCATATGGCAAAGCTGACTCTAATATCATTGTAGCCAGAGTTGTGTAGAGACGGGTGTGATCGCTGCCAAGGGACTTTTTCAACTGGTGTCTCATATATATCAATCTCCATATTAGAAGCACTGTAAGGAGGACGTTGAGGCTCATCGACAAGGCAAAATAAGGTAAAGAGAAAACGAGGGTATTCTTTGTGAATAAGCTTGACTTTGGATGAGACGCTTGTAAAGTGAGTAGGATTCCACATGCTGCAGGGACCACATGAGCTTCCAGTGGACATTCTAGGGTGAATACTTACCAAAGGATGCAAGCCATGCTAAAATTGGGATTATAAGCAACCACCACAAACGATATAGAACATAGCAGCGCCAAATCTGTCAGGGCGAGGATCGCTTCTCATTTTCAGGGACAATAATGGTTACCACCTACCAACAACCCATCCGTGAGGAATGAGACCAGGATAGATTCGGCATCACCAGCTGTAAGCAGTGTATTTCCTTCCTGCTCCATAAGATATCCATAAGGACCGCCCAGATAGTTGCGATTGTCTATCCAGACCATTTGACCAAATCGCATATTGAAACAGATGTTGACAGTCCCGAGGGCAAAAAGTAAGAAAACAAAGATCAACCACGTTTGAAAGCGCCTAGTCCTTGATTTCAAGAGGTAATATGAGCACGTCAGATACACGGATATATGTACGCCTAACGGTGAATGAAGATCTGAGCGGTTAATGGGTACTGAGCGTACGAACCGTATGCGATCCCTCCAACGAAGATAGCAGCAAGGTCTGTTTGCTCGTACCATAACGCTGCTGGGGGCTCGTCTGGAGCGAAAGGGTTGGTCATGACGATCCCAGGATCTCGAGTGCTCTGTCAAATGATGGGAAGACACTATTGAGGGTTCGATGCTTTGCAGAGGTTTTATGGCGATTCCAATGCCGAGCGCCCACCGCCGGTTGGGCACAATGAAATCATGATACCACAGCAATGGAATCAAAGAAAGCAGTTACATTATTGGTAGCCGAACGAAACGGAGAAACACACTCGAGCCATCAACTCAGCTGCTGATGTTATAACACGAAACAGTCGGGAGAAAATTCGATCAGGATTCTTATGACATGCACATGGTGACAGACGCTGTTCCTCGACGAGATGCCATCACTGAGAATCATTACTTGTAAATGGCGCTTTCTGATGTAGAGAGAGTCTGTTGCATTTGCAATCAACTAACAAAGATGCCTCCAAGGATTGGTCACATTATATTGATAGACGAACCACTTGCATTGCTCTCATCAGAAACAGAATATACCTTGTACGCTTCTTTATTCATTTATCATGCCATTCTCATGCTCCACGATGAAGATGGCATAGATGATGACCTCTTTTGATGAGCGCAGTCTAATATTCTCATGACGAAGATCAAGTGAGAAAGCCGCTCCACGGGTCGTCTTTGCCAGTGAATGGGATAATTCTGCGAACACAGTGTTCCTTCCAGAAACTAAACAAATCACCAGTGGTGCTTTTCATGAGTGTATCTTGTTTCCTACGTTCCATCGCGAGCTTAATGTTGGAGACTGTCAACTGATGGTTATTAGAAATTGGATTGGTACGTGTTCAAGGGGAACAACAGAATGATCAAGCTAATTCCTCCGAAAACCAACGATACTAAGACAATACATCCACAGTGATCACTAGTGAGTGAGTAGGCAAGGGACACAAAGTATGCAGCAATTGAAGTTTCTGATTTAATGGAGACCCAGACGATGGCGATTTGTGATCAGAGGCATCATACAGCGACTGATCTCACTAACAGTTTACATTTCGGGGAAAAGAACTGGACTCGACCTGGAGAGATCTAAGAGTCAATCTAAAATGTGCCAGACCGTGCTCCATATAAAGTTATCCGCTGTTGGATCGATGCGGATCTCCTCAATTATTCCAATTTAGAACTTTGTTGAGATAGCAATTTCTTGATACATATTTACTCATAGATAAGGAATTCTCCAACAACCTGCATGTATCTAACAGGCTCTTCGAGAAATGGGGTGTGGCTCGAAGCTTCGAGAGTGACCCATTTCACCTTCGGGATTTCGTCGAAAAAAGGCTTTACGACGAAATCTTGAGCGATGTCCATGCGCCCGTTGATAATGAGAGTTGGTCGACGGACAAGATGAAGACGATCTATGATCGTCCAATCTTTCAAGATGCTATGCGGACATTGGCTACTGTCTAGCTATCCAATACATTGAGTAAAACGACTTACGGAGCAGCTGCCACTGTGGGATCACCATCAGGACCAAAGACCCGTGCCATAGTATATGTAAGTTTCTCAGGGACTGGCTTAATGATGCATCCATGCTTTGCATGGAATTTTTGCAGTGCAGGCCCGAACTTCTCCGGGTCTTTCATCCCTCCCGCGACGCCTTGCTGTACGTCCTCCGGGAGGGCTTGAAGTAGTTGCAAGTTGGACTTGTTCCAGAGGCTAGATGCAGCAAGCGAGTCGGCGATAATGAGACGCCTCAGGCCAGATGGCCGCTTGCGAACCTCAAACTCACTGGCTAAAATGCCTCCCCAAGAATGACCAAGGATA